>JGI25326J35508_1001874_pt1 | contig 14972 bp, 8 predicted proteins | sample HigsolmetaAR201D_FD_35508 | JGI IMG/M metagenome (IMG submission 35508)
ANGGACGCGCTAACTCCTGGCTGCTTGTCAGCTTGGAACCACGCACCCCTAGCTCAATTGGATAGAGCATCGGTCTACGGAACCGAAGGTTAGAGGTTCGAGTCCTCTGGGGTGTACTTGCTCTGAAAGCCAGCCGACCCCGGCTGGCTTTTTTCGTGCGCGTGCTGCAAAGTATTACCCTCTCTAGAGTTAATTGCAGCAGCGTGTCTTGCGTCGCCATTGGCGACTTCTCGCCCGCTGCGCATCTTTGGCACGCACGGCAAGGGGAGAGGTGGAGCTAGCGAATGGGGTAGCAGAAGAGGAAAACAACGTGGATCCGAGACGTGGTTTTCTCTCCCGCTACCTGAAACCGTGCCGGCAGATGGGCATCCAACATCCAGGCTACTGAGGGCCGGGCCGTAGCCATCGTGGGCGTGGGGCGGCCGCGTGGTCGCAGCATGAAGCTCCGACCCGTTGAATCGTTCTGCAAACTCCGGGCTCAGGCCGGTGGACGTTGTCGAGACGGCTGCTGTCTGGCCGTTGTGTTTGACGCAGAACGTGAACTTGGGGGGCATACCACCCCGTCTGTGTTGCTCAGGCACGAAGCGGTAACTGTGCTGACGACCAAGCGCATGCCGCGAATATCAGTCTTCGGGACAGCCGTCGTCGATCCAGTCTTGAATAAACCGGATGGCGTCGTCGTTGAGCGGCGGCCGGTTCAACGGCATTTGCGGAATCCCTGGTAATTGGCCCTTCAAGACCTTGACCAGGGCGGACCGCTCGCCACGGTTCGGGCCCGGATCGGCAATCAAGCTGTGCCCATAGATTGGAGGTAGGCTCAAGAACTCGTTGAGCGGCAAGAGCCAGAATCGTCCATGCCCAGCGTGGAATGGATTGAGATCGCCGACTGTTTCGTCGAGGATCCGCTGTACCTTCGCATATCGCCCGCCTTCGTTCATACTGGCAGCCTTCAAGGCGTCGAGCGACGGCGCGCGGTAGCGATGCGTTACAAAAGCCCATTCCAGTTGCTTCGTGTTGAGCGACATCCACACTTCACGAAGCTTGCTCAAGCGGGCCTCAGGCAAGCCGGGATTGTTGGGATTGTCGTTCTCAGGATCGGCTTCCGTTTGAATCGCCCAGGCCAACCCAAGGCAGCGATTCAAGTGCAGCCAGCGTTCCGCCTGGTTGCCCAGTAGCGCGGCTGCTCGCATGAAAGCGTTCCATCGTTGCCAGCCAACCCAGGTGTCTGGCGTACCGTCCATCATATGAATGCGGCGGCCGGGTGGGCGTGGCGAGCGGTCGTCATACAGCACGCCCTGGCCGAACAGTTCAAACGCCTCACGGATTGCGTCATCATCGGCAAGGTGCTTATCGATGATTTCTAATTGAATCGAAGCTAGTTCCAGCAGCCCATCCCGGCCGGCCTGGATGCGATCGATGAACGGCTGCGGATGATCCGGCTGAGAGTGTGAGGCACGAAGCTCTTCAGCGAGCGAGTCCAGCGTCAAACCGTGGTCGAAGTATCCCCGCTGCAGTGCCGCAGTGACCTCTGGTGTTCGATTCCAGAGCGTCTGGTTGTCGAAGTCGTACCAAAAATCCTTGGCTGCGTTGCGAATGGAGCCGGACATGAGTGCCCCCGTGCCGGCCTGGGTGGGTGTTGATGGGTCGACGGTGGCGTTCCCCTGCAAGGGGGCGTCCGTGGCGCCGGCATCGATCCATCGCTCGATGTCTTGGAGCATCCTCTTGCCGAGGTCACCAAGTTCCGGAGAAGTCAGTTTCTTCCGGTCCTTGGGCATCGGAATGGAGCCATTAGCCATCTTGAGAACATTCACGAGCATGGACTCGGCACTGTGGTTCTCTTTGATGACAACTTGGCCATACACCTTGGTTTGCTTGAAACGATCCAGCTCTTGATTCCAGAATCTCCTCAGAATCGTGTTGCCAGACGGAGTGAACGCGGAAGAATGTTTGGGATCGCCAGTGCCAACGGTCCAGTCGAGGATGTCGCGAATGTGGTCGAGCCAGGTGCGAGCGGAGTCGCCGCTTTGCCGTGCCTGGGCTTCACGCAGCTTCCGTTGGTCGGTTCTTAACGAATAGTCGAGAAACAGACGCTTTTCGTCAGATAGGCCTGGCAAGGACATTAGCCGTTCTTGAACTTCAACGGCCTCGGTCAGCCGCTTGGCATGAACTGCGGGCCACTTACCCTCCGTCTCTGCGAACGCAAACTGCAGTTCGTCCTCCGGTGGCATGGTGAATGGTAAGGCGGCGGCCTTCTCCTCCGCGCTTCCGCCATCCAGCAGCGGTAGCTGCACCAGGAATGAGCCGAGCTTCTTCAGGTTGTACATTTCGACGAAGCACCAAGCCGCCAGGAACAGGCGCTCGCTCTCGTCCTCCGACCGCAGATGTTGCTCCAGGAAACCGAGCAACAGGTGGTAGCGAAGATTGGCAAGTTGGGCCCATTCGCGAGCCTCGGGGTGAGTGATCGCGTCTGATGGGATTACCGCCGCCTTGGGGACCGGATGAACATCGGGCGGGTTGCTGACGTGAAATGTCTGCTTGTACTGGACGAAGAACCGGTAGAAGTGGGATCGCTCGACCTCTCCCATCCCTCCTCCGGAAGCGCCTAGCCCCTCACCTTGCACGCCGATCTCTTTGAGTGCCTCGAGGATGTCTTCACGCACGTTGGCGACGTTGCGTAACGGATGCACTCTTACGTCGACGCCGTTGCGGTCGGCACGATCCCAGACTTCGTCGGTGACTTGCGTGTCCAGCTTCAGGTTGGCCAGGTCGGCGTCCGTCAGATGAACCTTGTCGCGACCGCCGTAGACTTCCGCAGCAAGCACGGCGACCGAATTGACTTGTCGAAACCACGGATCCACCTGGGCGCGTTCTTCGATCAATTCTTGTGTTCCGAAAACCGCGCCCAAGAGATAATAGAGCAGCCCTACACGGTTGAGCGGCTCCATATTGGGATTGTCTTTGGCAAGCTCTTCGACCTTGCTGAAGATCGGGATATCACTGGCCGGCAGCTCGGGTGTTTCCGGTGACTCGACGTAGATGTACTTGGCCAGCGACTTCTCGGATAACGGCTCCAGCATCAGATCAAATGGAAACAGCCGCAGGTCGTCCCCGGTTGGCGTGCCGAAATCTTGCCGATACAGATAGGGCTTTTCCCCCAGTGCCAGTAGAAGATTCTGAACGGTTGCCAGATGCCCCATCTCCTCGATGGCGACCGAGCTGAGAGTCGCGGCCAGGGCGCGGGTTTCTGCAGAGCCATCCGCCTTGGTGGAGTAGGCTGCGTACAGATACTGCACCAGCAGCGCATGCTCGACCTCGGCAGCCACCTGCAGCAGGTAAATCGCTTTCTCGCGCGGCGAGGGGTAGTCCTTCAGTTCCGGGAGGTTGATCTGCGCCGTTTCTTGCTCGGGGGCGGCAAACGCTTCGGCAGCCGGNAGTGGAAACGCTGGCTGCGTCGCCGGTGTTCGGAAAGCGGAGTAAAGACGAGCATTACGGGCAGGACCGCGAAGTACTGCCCGCNGCGGGTCCGTGGTGTCCAGGTGAAGGGCCTTGGATGACCAACGCAAGCGCGGGACACGAGGCACGGCAAGCCCCCCTTCCANGAGTTAAAGGCAAGTGTTGTTTCTTGATGCCGAAACGTTCAGTTACAGACCCGCACCACTGGTGCTTTCCGCGATCTGGTCGATCGGGACGCGGTAGATATCGACGAGAACCGTCAGAGGTGGCCTGGCTGGCCGGTCCCCTCCGAGGCATATGAATGCCGCATAATGCACGAGCCAACCGCGGCGTTGCTGTCACGATGCCTGGATCATGGTCCTAAGGNAACGTCATTTAAGGCCTAGATGGCATATCTTAAATCTGTAGTTCGATAGGTGAGCATGATTGTGTGCGTGCCAATTACACCTGTCAACGGTGCGGATGTGGTTCACGTGAAATCTGAGAAATGAAAATGAAATAAAAAATACGTCGCAGAAGAAATGGCTTTTAGCAGAATAGCGTCGTGATCCATAGGATGGAAATACGAAAGATCGACCGAAGACCTAACGGTACTGCGATGAATCGAGTGGCGGCATCGTTGTGGCGAAGGCTCTAGAGAACGATCGTCTCAGGGAAAGCAGGACGCTATTGCCGCTATTGGANGCGGGCGTCTGAAAGAACTTCTGATAGAAGACGCAGTGTNCTTGCCGTGGACAGTGCCTTGTTATGGGCATGGGTAGGCCGGACAACAGCGGTCTCGTNCGGGTGAACCGGCATCGGGTATGTAGGCTGTAATGCGAAAACGGCCATATCGCGGAATAAAGCAATCAGACGCGCGCACCAAAAGCACGCAAGAAGCCGAGCGTCGGCAACGGAGTGAGGGCGAATCGCCAATTGCAGCGGACTGGCTAGGGCTGACGCGGCTACCCCCGCAATGTCGCCTGGGCGTTGCAAGGCTTGGGCAATGTGCTGTATGGAATCGGCCTGCGATGGGACGCAAGGCGGACTTCGGGGCCTCAGCAGGTTCCAAATAACGCGGCAACGCCGTTGCCAAGTACGCCTTTCGGCTGAGCGAATGTCAGGCCGGTTGAGCGCTATCGTGGGGGTGCAGAAGCATCGTCGCCGGCTAGCCTGCCGCGGCCAGTGTTAGGCCTGTATTAGATTGCGCAATCGCTACGTGTGGTGCGTCCGCTACCACCTCCGTGGTTTTGCCGTTCTGCGCAGCAGTTGTTGTTTTAGCAGCCGCCGGATCGTGCCGATTCTGTTACCGTCAGGTACAGAAAGGACTCAGAATATGGCAACGTTGCGACGGGCAATTCCACTGTTGGCGATGCTGCTCATCGTGGGCATCGCCTCGCCGGCTCAATCGGGTATTCTCAGCGGCTGGGGGACGACGCCCCGCTACGCCGGCACCTGGGAAAGCAAGACTACCGGCCATCACGGACGCATCAGGGCGCGCGTGCAGCAAGAAGACTGCTGCACGTATCGCGTGACGTTCTGCGGAACCTTCGCGGGCATCATCCCATTCGCCTATTCCGTGCCGATGAAGGTCACCGGCCGTTCAGACGACGGGACGATCTACCTGCACGGCCATTCGCGGCTGCCGCTCTTCGGCGACTTTACTGCCCACGCGTGCATGAATGGTTGCCACTTCAACGCAACCTACCATTCCGCCGACGACTACGGCCGCTTCACCATGGAGCGTCGTTAATCGTCACGCACCGGCGCGTGCCGGCAAGAANCAGGCGGTCGCCTCCGAGCCTTACGCGTCATGCNGCCAACAAGCTGATCGTGCATCTCACCGCAGCCCGCTGTCGCCGTTCAGGCAGGCGGGCTGTATTCATTTNGGGGCGAGCGGCCAGGCTTCGGCCAGCAGTTCATACGAACGCAGCCGTGCCGCGTGGTCATAGATGGCCGAAACGACGAACAGTTCGTCCACGCCGGTCCGTTCAACAAACTGCTCAAGTTCGCGCCGGACTGAGGCTGCCGTGCCTACGAACGAGTATTTGAGCATGGCCGAGGCATGCGACTTTTCCACCGGCGTCCAATACGAGTCGATGTCGTCGATCGGCGGCGGCAGCTTGCCCGGCGTGCCGCGCACCAGGTTCGTGAACTGTTGCTGGGCCGATGTGAATAGCCGTCGGGCTTCGGCTTCGGTATCCGCAGCGAACACGTTGACGCCTGCGGCTGCGTAGGGCCGGTCGCATTGTCGCGACGGCTTGAAGCCCTGGCGATACACCTCCAAGGCCTGCATCAGCGACTCGGGCGCGAAGTGCGAGGCGAACGCATACGGCAAGCCGAGCCTCGCGGCGAGCTGCGCCCCGAACAGGCTGGAACCAAGGATCCACAGCGGCACCCGAAGGCCTTCGCCCGGCACGGCGCGCACGAGCTGGTTCTCCTGAGCCGGCTCAAAATAGGCCTGGAGTTCCAGCACATCTTCGGGGAACCGCTCGGCGCTCAGTGGAGTGCGCCGCAAGGCTCGCAAGGTGAGCTGGTCGGTGCCCGGCGCACGGCCCAATCCCAGGTCGATCCGGCCCGGGTAGAGCGATTCGAGCGTGCCAAACTGTTCGGCCACGATCAGCGGGGCATGGTTTGGCAGCATGATGCCGCCGGCCCCTACGCGGATGGTGCGGGTGCCTGCGGCCACGTAGCCGATCACGACGGCGGTCGCGGCGCTGGCGATGCCCGGCATGTTGTGGTGTTCGGCCAGCCAGAAACGGTGGTAGCCCCAGCGCTCGGCATGCTGGGCCAGATCGAGCGTGTTCCGCAGGGCGTCGGCAGGCGTGGAGCCGGCCGGCACAAACGCGAGATCGAGAATCGACAGTTTCATGGCTGCTGGCCCTGAAGCGACTGCCCCGCGCGATCCAGCCTGGCTGGATGGGACTGGTGTCAGGCGAGGCACACGTTACGCCGACTTACGCCGCAGGCGGACCGTTGCGTGCCTTGACTGTGTCGCGGTACCATCCGTCAGGCTGCACTGCTTTCGGCGATGACCAAGGCGCACAGGAAAAGCCAGCCCACGGCTTCCGCTGGTGGCAACCAGCGGAAGAACGCCGGGTTGGCTTTGTCGGGCTAACCCTAATTGTACGCGTGCGGCAAGTTCGCCAAGTCGAGCACTGGGGGGCACCGCGCTGTGGCTTGATCGGGCAGGATTGCCGCGTTGACCGATCAGTCGTGCCGATCCGGCTCTGTTTGTGAGAAGCGTCGCCAAAACGCCGTCACCAGTTCGCACGGAAACGTGCGGCAAGGACGCCAGCCTGTTTGCCCCTGGCCGGTCTGGCGACACTGGGGCGTCAGACCGGCGGGAGAGACTCTGCCTGCGGCATTAGGTTGCCGCGTCACGGGGCAGGCTACGCAGGCCAAAGCCCAGGGCGATCCAGTTCACGCCACGGAAAATCAGCGTGATACCCAGGAACAGGCCCAGTACCCACAGGGCCGATTCCGGCCATTCCATCCAAATGAGGATGCCCAGGATGAGATCGAGGATACCGCTCACCAGGGTCCAGCCCCACATGGCAAAGCGGTGGCTCAGAGCGGCCACAATCTTGAAGATGCCGCTCACCATCAGTAGGCACGCGACCAGCAGCGTGAGCACGAGCAGGGCGTCGAGCGGTGCCCGCAGAAACAGCATGCCGACGACGAACGACAACACACCGGAGAGCAGGTGCAGGAAGAACCCGCTCCAGCGGCGGCTCCAGAAGGCACCGATAATTTCGAACAGGCCGCTGATCAGCAGCAACACCCCCAGGGCTGCTGCCGTGGCGAGCGAGGCAATACCGACCGCGCTAAGGGCGATACTGCCCATCACGACCAGAGCGAACCCCAGCAGCACAAACCAAAACCAATTGCCGCGGAGTGCCGTCAGATCGTGCCGCAACTGGTCCGCCAGGGGAGATTCGTTCGCCATGCTCATTGCGTTGCCCTTTCGGTTGCCCCGGGGTCGCAGAACTGGCATGGCTACCGCCGCCACCGTCCTGGTTCTTGCAACGCAGCCGGGGAAAGTTGTCCCACAAGTATAGCAAACGAAAACGCCCGAGCGGCGAATCGTACAGGCTGCACTCGACAAATAAACGGCACAAACGACGCTGCCCGCCTGTCCCGGGGGGGCTTCANCCGGCGCAGCAGTTGCAAAGCCATCCTCCATGCTTTGGGCAAACACGGGCATGCCAAGGCAGGTTCCATCGCGCTGGGACGCCCAAACTGACTAGTTATCGGTCAAAACCGGAAAGAACAGGCCAAACCTCAGCCGCCTGGGACGTGTCGTAGATCCTGGTTTACCCAAATCACCGGGCTGGGAGGGAACGGCGATGCATATCGAGGTGACCGATGAAATTGCTCTGACCGAGTTTCGGCCCAGCAACAAGGCGGCGTGTGTCGAGCGGATTGGCGATCGGGCAATCTATGAGCACACGTTGCGGATACCTCATCCCTACACGCCGGAACACTTCGACCAGTGGCTGGACATCGTGGCCGAGGCCACGCGGCAGCACGGTGAGCCGATCCATTTTGTGATCCGCGAACGCGGCGAGTTGATCGGCAGCGTTGGCTTTGAGGACCTTGCGGTGGGCCACAAGGCCGAGATCGGCTATTGGTTGGCGAAGGCCTGGTGGGGCCGAGGGATCATGACGGCCGTGGTCGCCTCGGCATGCCGGTACGCTTTTGCCCGNTGGCAACTGATGCGGATTACCGCCCATNTGTTCGAGTCGAACCTCGCCTCCGCCCGGGTGTTGGAAAAGAACAGTTTTGCGTGCGAAGGGCTGCTGCGAAAGTACTACCGCAAAGACGGCCAGTTCTTGAACAGCCGGCTATACGCCCTGGTGTGGTGACNGGNTGTTCAGGCNGTCCGGTGAGGTGTGGCGTCGCTAGCCGCTTCTCGAGAGCCGTGCGCTCGTGGCCATGAAGGTTACATCAGCGTGTGTGCTCGTGGTGTTCATTCCGTGGGCGAATCCATCGAACCTCTGTTTTGGCGACGCCTGGCTCGCGACTGATCGACGACCGTGGCTTGGGCTGGAGCGGTTTCTATGCGACGCCACGGCCGGCGCGACATTGCAAACAACGGCTCCGAACGGCTCGTCTGCTTGGGCAGTCCGGCAGCCAAACTACCTTGCATCTGTCCTACTTCGGGCAGCTGGCTCCTAGCCGTGCTTGGGTTCTGCAGCGGTTGCCCAGCGGCCTTTCTGTTTGCTGATCGATGCTGGACTGCCCGCGGTGCTGCCTCCCGCGGCGAAGGCGATGCGGCAGCCGAATGGTTATCTAGATTTGTCTGATTTTTCAGAAAAATAGTGCCCATCTTTACCTGGCGGTGTCCCTAGATGCAACATGATCTTACAGATCCGGCCACTATGCATTTTGCAGCGTTAGCGTGTTCGTAATCTGAAAACTAACAACTTGCGTANTCCCNATTAGCTGGGTAANTTACCCACTGGTGTGCAGCCGGGCAGGAGTGCCGGGGCTAACGTCTTCTTTTGCCAGCGGATGGCCAGAGAAGCATATTTAGGGGCACCCTATGCTGGGCAGCAGNCCACCGCCGCACCGCTCATTGCAAATCTATGCATTCGATCCGAGCCTCGATCTGGATCTTGCGACCGCCAGTGTCAACCGGTCGGTTGTCAACGTCGCTTGGGAGGAGGATCTCCAGCCGGGGCCCTGCGGCGAATACCTTGAGGTGGTCGACATCGATCCGCCCAGCCAGGCGGTCTACGAGCCAGTCGATCTGAACCATCCGCATCTCCTTGCCCAGCAGGGGCTGGCTCCCTCCGAAGGCAATCCGCAATTTCATCAGCAGATGGTCTACGCCGTGGCGATGAAGACCATCGAGAATTTTGAGCGAGCCTTAGGGCGCACCGTTCACTGGTCACCCCGGTTGTTCGACGAGCGCATGCGGCGGCTGCCGTGGAACGACTCGTACGTTCCTCGACTGCGCATCTATCCGCACGCCCTACGGGAGGCGAACGCTTATTACAGCCCGGACAAGAAAGCCCTGCTCTTTGGCTATTTCAACGCCACGAATACCGATTCGCGCGATGGTTTGCCGGGAGGCATCGTTTTCAGTTGCCTGTCGCACGATGTCATCGCGCACGAAACAACGCACGCGATTCTCGACGGAATTCACCGTCGGCTGCTGGAAGCCAGCAACCTGGATTCGCTGGCATTTCACGAGGCGTTTGCCGACCTGGTGGCCATCTTTCAGCATTTCACATTACCGGGCGTCCTGGAGCACCAGATTGCCGCCACGCGCGGTGACCTGAGCACGGAGAACCTGCTGGCCAAGCTTGCCGTGCAGTTCGGCAGGGCGACCAAACGTGGCAATGCGCTTCGCGATGCGTTGGGTGAGATTGATCCGGTAACGGGCAGGTGGATACCGCGCCATCCTGACCCCTCGAAGATCGAAACCACCTTCCAGCCGCATGCCCGTGGCGCCATTCTGGTGGCCGCCATCTTTACGGCGTTCCTGACGATCTATCGAGCGCACACGGCCGACCTGCTCCGGTTGGCGACGGATGGTCGAGGTGTGCTTGGCGAGGGGGCAATTCATCCTGACCTCGTACGTCGATTGGCGGACGAAGCGAGCAAGGTTGCCCAACGCCTGCTGACCATTTGCATTCGGGCACTCGATTATTTGCCGCCCGTCGATGTGACCTACGGTGACTATGTTCGCGGCCTGATTACCGCTGACGTGAACATGGTTCACAACGACCAACGGCATTATCGTGTGGCAATCATCAGCTCGCTGCGCGATTGGGGAATTTATCCGCGAGATGTTCGCACGTTGTCGGTTGAAAGCCTGCTTTGGAACACCCCCACGCCGGAAGAACAGCGCCTGCTGCAGAAGGTGCTGCCCCCGATCAGCATGCTGCGGACGATGGCCGATGCGAACGACATTGCCGACGAGGGGTGGGAGATCCTGGGACGGTTAGGCTGTGAACCTCTTGGCGGCGGCCAGGACTACGGCAGCCAAGGCCGCCGGGTCCCGCCTTCGCTCGAAGAAGTCTTAGAGGCGGGCGAACGGCTCATGCAGGCCTATTTGCATGTTTCCCCGAACGGCCTGTCACAATCGCACGCGGCCCGAGCGGCGACACGCCGCCGCAATGAGTACCTCCGCGAGCGGCAGTTTGCTTGGTACTTGCACGCGTTTCTCGTGGCCAAGACGCGAACCATCACTGCCCATGCCGAGCGCCAGCGGCTGTCCGACCTGCTTGGCATCGATTTCTACAGCGATACCAAGTTCGAAGTTCATGCGATTCGCCCCGCCGTTCGCGTTCTTCCCAATGGCCGCACCAAGACGGACCTGGTGGTGATGCTTACTCAGCGCACCATTCAAACGGTTCATCCCGATGATGGGATGGATGAACCGCTCCATTATCGATTCCGCGGCGGAGCCACCCTGCTGATTGANCCCGAGCTGGGGCAAGTACGCTACTGCATCACCAAGAAGATTCAGAGTGAATCCCGGCGGCAGCGCCAGGAAGCATTTCTTCTCGCCAGGATGGAAACCGAAGGACCTGATGCGCGTGCGCGCTACGGTCTGTGGCGGCCCGATGAGCAAAAGGTACCGCAAGAACCGTTTCGGCTGCTGCACCGTGGCCCAGAGTGGGAGGAATAGCCGTGGCCAAGCAAACTCCTCCAACGCATACACGAAAGAACGCGCAGGCCGGGCCGTTGTTGCCTCCGCCCGGTGGCGTGGCGATCCGCATGTATCGGCTAGGGCTGGGGGATTGCTTCTTGTTGGCCTTCGCAGGCAAGAAGGCTCGCCCGGTCTATATGCTGATCGACTGCGGGGTGCATTTTGCCCAGCAAGAGGGTAAGCAGAACATGGCCCTCGTGGTGGATGATCTGGCGCGCGCCACGGAGGGACACATCGATCTGGTGGTGGCTACCCACGAGCACGCTGACCACCTTTCCGGATTTGTGCACCACGCTAAACGTTTCTTGAACGGAGACATCACGATCGGCCGGTTGTGGTTGGCTTGGACGGAAAATGACCACGATGCCGACGCAGCCCGGCTGCGACGCGGCAGGGTCGCCGCCTACGATGCCATCGAAGCTGCGCTTCATAAACTCGAACAGGAGGCTGCAGACAGCCCTGCGCTGGCTGCAATGCAACAGCGCTTGGCTGCCGCAACGGGATTCTTTGCGATCGGAGTAAATGGCGATGTCGACGAGCACGAACAACAGCACGCCGCGTTCATTTCGCAGCTTGGCTTGCGTAGCTCCAAGAGCGTAAGCGGCAATGAGCTTGCCCTGGCGCTTCTCAAACGCCAAGCCGAAGAGATCACTTTCTTGGATGCGGGCGACCAGCCCATCCCGCTGCCTGGCACCAATGTCGCGCGAGCGTACGTCTTGGGGCCGCCACGCGACGATGCGCTGTTGAATCGCTCCGATCCGTCCGGCGGCGATCGCCACGAAACGTACCTGAGTTCGGCGGTGGGGTTGCATTCTTTTGCGGCAGCGGTCCTGCAAGGGCTCAACCATTCGGGCGACGGGCGTGAGCAACGCGAGATTACTTATCCGTTCGATCAACGCTACCGGCGTTCCTACGAGTGGGCAGCCGATCAGCCATTCTTCCGGGAGCATTATGGCTTTAACGGCTTCGACCGGCAGGGTTGGCGGCGGATCGAGTCGGATTGGCTCCGTGCCGCTGAGGAGCTGGCCCTGCATTTGGATCGCCATACGAACAATACCAGCCTGGTCTTGGCCATTGAGTTGGGGAAGCCCGGACAAGGCCCCGTGCTGCTCTTCGTTGGCGATGCGCAGGTAGGCAACTGGCTTTCGTGGCGGAGCCTGAAATGGCGCGTTGGCCGCCGCTCGCTGGATATCACGGACCTGCTAGGGCGAACGTTGGTCTACAAGGTAGGCCACCACGCCAGCCATAACGCCACACTGCGACGTGATGACCAGGGATCGGACTATGGCCTGGAACTGATGCCGGAGGGGCTCATCGCACTGATACCCGTGGACCAGGCGGCGGCCTCGAAGCTGCCTGGCTGGCACATGCCATACCGCAAGCTGTATCAGGTACTAAAACGTAAGACTCGCGGCAATATTCTGCGCTCCGACGATGGTCACGATGACAGCCTGCCATCGCCGCGTACCCGCGCCGCTCGCGTGCCCGGTGTTGCCGGCGCTACGTGGCGCTGCTCCACTGCCAAGAAAACCGACGGCAGGCCCTTGTTTTATGATTTGCTGATTGACCCGGGTGATACGTAGCAATCGGTACGTTGTGCGGGCAGGCATGTAAACCCTGCCGTACAAGGTTGTGACAACTCACGCTCACTTGCCGTCAGGCGATAGGCAAGTGATGTGTTTTCTTATCTATCGACGAGTGATGACAGTGGGCGCCTACCGTGGTGCTCCGTAACGTGTGTTGCCAACGAGAGGTCTTGTGATGGCTAAGAAAGCGGTGTTGACCGGAATCAACCGGTACAAGTACATCAGCCATTTGCGCGGATGCGTTAATGACGTTCAGAACGTTCGAAGTCTACTTGTCGACGTATTTGATTTCCCTGAAAACAATATACACGTTCTTACCGATAGCAGCGTGACGAAGGAGCGGGTTCTTGCGGAATGGAAATGGCTCCTCAAGAACGCAAAACCAGGTGATAACCTGGTGTTCCATTTCTCCGGGCATGGTTCGTACGTGAAGGATCTGGACGGCGACGAAGATGACGGCGTCGACGAGTTGCTGTGCCTGTACGACATGGACTTCAGCGACCCCGATACGTACCTGCTCGACGACGATATGCGCAAACTTACCGAGCAGGTGCCGGAAGGAGTGTACCTGACCGTCATTCTCGACCAGTGTCACTCGGGCACGGCCACGCGACTGCTGATCTCACCGGAAGAGGGCAGCAGGAGTTTCACCGCGGAGACGGCGCCGCTTGTGGACGAGCTGGTTACCCGGCGGCGCTCCAAAGAGACCGGTTTCCGATCGCTGTTGCTGTCCGAATTGCCGGAGCAGGAGCGGGTGCTGGCGAGGTTCGTCGAGCCGCCTCCGGGTGTGCTGCCTACTGGACGCAATCTGCATGTTCAGAGCCGGATTGCTCGCGATTCGATCGAGCACGACGGAAGCATGAACCATGTATTGTGGGCGGCCAGCCGGGCCAACCAGACCGCGGCCGATGCCTACATCGACGGCGATTATCACGGAGCGTTCACCTACCACTTCTGCAAGGCGGTCCGCCAGGTCGGCCCCCATGTGGAACATCGCGACCTGTACCAGGCGGTTCGCACCGCGCTGGAGCGGGCTCAATTTACGCAAGAGCCTCAACTTGAGCCTCACTCCGTCCGCGGGCCACTGTTCCGCTGGAATGGCACGAGCGCAAGCGGCGGCGGGCACGCCACTTCTTCGTCCGGGAACCAGGACGTAGCGTTGAGCTCCCCCGAGGCTCAGAGCCTGCTTAGCGAACTCCGCGACGTACTGCGCGAGATCCGTGACAGCATGCGCGGCACCGATACCTACCGCGACAGCAGCCGCGCTGGCACCCGGGCGCTGGTCTACGTCCACGGAATCTGCCAGCACGACGACGACTACGCCGAACCCTGGTGGCAAGCCCTGCGTCCGCACCTCTCCTCCGAGTTGCAGCAGGAGCTTGATCGCAATCGCCACGCGGTCCTATGGAGCGATCTGGTCAACCGCTCCCGATCCGCAGGTCTTGTCGGTTTCGCGCCTAACCTTGGGGCCGAAGAAAGAGAACTGGCCGAGAAGATCAAAGAAGTGCTGCAGGATCGGGTCGAGCGTCAGGCTGTGGAAGTCCTTCCGCATGTTGCTGCCCACGAACAACCTCGCGACCTGAGGATGCCGGCCGAGCGCTCGTTATTTGAGGTTCCCGGGCTGACCTGTATCGATGATTTCGTGCGGTACCTGCTGCACGATGCGACACGCGCCGCCATTCAAAAACGCTTCATGGATACCGTGCGCCCTCTTCTTNGCAGCGGCGCTACGATCGATGTGATCAGCCATAGCTGGGGCACTGTCGTTGCTTATGAATCCCTCCGCCAGCTCGATAGCGAGTCGTTCCCCGGCCGTGTCAACACGCTGTTCACCGTCGGCGCGGCGTTGGCGATTCGCCTCGTCCGTTGGCAGGTACGCCCGGACGATGGCCAGCGTCCGCGGCATGTGCGGCGTTGGGTCAATTTGAATGCGACCGGCGACATCGTTGGCGGCCCGCTGACGGGTTTCCGGGTGGATCACGAATTCATCAACCTGCCCGCGGAGGCATGTTGGCCGAACGTCAATGCAAAATGCGCCCACAGCTCCTACTTCAAACCGAGCAACATAGCGGTAAATCGCGACATTTTTGCCCGGTTCATTGAGCAGTAGGCAGACGCACTGATCGTTGGTGTTGGTAGATACGTAGCACTTGTTCCCACAGCAGCCCGGCCGAGCCCGATGTCACACCACCTTTCCAAATTGACCGACTTTGCCTTCCCAGGCATCGTTGTCGTTGCCTTATCGGTCATCGGCTATTACTCCACCCGTCCGCCGTTGACATCGGCTC
>JGI25326J35508_1001970_pt1 | contig 14470 bp, 10 predicted proteins | sample HigsolmetaAR201D_FD_35508 | JGI IMG/M metagenome (IMG submission 35508)
TTTTTTTTGCGCACAGGAGCCTTCAACGGCGGTCCCGGTGCCAGCCGGGCGGATCGGGCACGAAGCCGCCGTCGGGGAAGACCCGTGGCGCTTCCTCCCGCCCGCGTGGCCCGCCGCCCCGGACGGGACTTGCGCGCGGGCGGCCGGTGGCGCAACGGGTGCAGGCCGGTGCACGGGGCGTTGCCCGCGGAACACCGCGATGCCGATGGTGCCCACGTCGTCCGGGTGGCCGGTGCGCGCGGCGCAGCTGTCCGCCAGCGCGGTGAACACGAACTGCGCGACCTCGCTGTACGACTTGCGCCAGCCGGTGATCCCGGCGGTCTGCCACGGCTCCAGCACGTAGCCTGCCCGCGACGCGTGCGCGGTTTCCCCGGTGACGGCGTTGACGCCGTCNACGGACAGCACCACCAGCAACCGTTCGCCGGTGGTGTTGGCCAGGCGGATGGCATATCGGTGCCCCGGGATGCCGGCGATCCATTCGCCGTGGCGGTGCCGGTACGCGGGCAGCCACCGGCCGGTGTCCCGGTCAACCACGTCCATCCGGACGAGGGGAACGGGCGATGCCCGGACCGTGGCCGGGAGTTGCGGGGCGGCCAGGGCGATCAGGGTGGCAGGCAGGGCAGGGGCGCGGGACATGCGGGAACCTCCGGTGTGGACCCGTCATGCGAACGGGGCGGGCAACGGGGTTGCGGGAAGGCGGGGAGGGGCCCCAGCGGTTAAACTGCCGTCCCGCTTTTCACCGGCTGTCCCGTACCGAATGTCGCAACGCCCCGTCCGCATCCTGACCGGCATCACCACGTCCGGCACGCCGCACCTCGGCAACTACGTCGGCGCGATCCGCCCGGCGATCGCCGCATCGCGCGCGCCGGGGACGGAGAGCTTCTACTTCCTGGCCGACCTGCACAGCCTGATCAAGGCCCAGGACCCGGCGCGCACCCAGCGTTCGACGCTGGAGATCGCCGCCGCCTGGCTGGCCTGCGGGCTCGACCCGGACCGGGTGTGGTTCTACCGCCAGAGCGACATCCCGGAGATCACCGAGCTGACCTGGTACCTGACCTGCGTCGCGGCCAAGGGCATCCTCAACCGCGCCCACGCCTACAAGGCGGCGGTCGACAGGAACCGCGCCGAGGGCGAGGACGACGATGCCGGCGTGACCGCGGGGCTGTTCATGTATCCGGTGCTGATGGCCGCGGACATCCTGGTCTTCAATGCCGACCGCGTGCCGGTGGGCCGCGACCAGGTCCAGCACATCGAGATGGCACGCGACTTCGCGCAACGCTTCAACCACATCTACGGCGAGCACTTCGTGCTGCCGGAGGCGGTGATCGACGCGAACGTGGCCACGCTGCCCGGTCTCGACGGCCGCAAGATGAGCAAGAGCTACGGCAACACCATCCCGCTGTTCGCGCCGCAGGCCGAGCTGCGCAGGCTGGTGTTCTCGATCGTCACCGACTCGCGCGCGCCGGGCGAGCCGAAGGACACCGAAGGTTCGGCCCTGTTCCAGCTCTACCAGGCCTTCGCCAGCGAGGCCGAGGCCGGGGAGATGCGTGCCGCGTTCGCCGGCGGCATCGCCTGGGGTGACGCCAAGCAGGCGGTGTTCGAGCGCATCGACTGCGAGCTGGCGCCGCTGCGCGAACGCTACCAGGCCCTGATCGCCGACCCGGCGGCGATCGAGGCGCGCCTGCGCGAGGGCGCGGCGAAGCTGCGCGAGAAGTACGCGATCCCGCTTCTGCGCAAGGTCCGCCACGCGGTCGGCCTGCGCCCGCTGCAGACGGCCCTGGAGGCGGAGCGGCAGGACAGGGCCGCGGCCAGGCCCCCGCTGCCCGTGTTCAAGCAGTACCGCGAGTCCGACGGCCGCTTCCATTTCAAGCTGGTGCAGGGCGACCGCCTGCTGCTGCAGGGCGTCGGCTTCGATTCGCCGCGCGAGGCCGGGCAGGTCATCGCGCGGCTGAAGTCGGGTGGCGCCGCCGAACTGCGCCACGTCGCGGACGTCGGCGTGCACCTGGGCGAAACCCTGATCGGACACCTCGCCGAGGGCGTGGCGGTCGAGGAAATTGTCGAGGCGCTGTCGCGCCTCGTGGAGGAAGCATGAACCCGCTGGTCGAACTGAACCTGAGCCTGATCCTGTTCCTGCCGTGGTTCGGCATCCTCGGCACGCTGTACTGGCTGTTCCCGCGCCGGCCGCGCGGCGCAGCGCGCGTGGCCTTCGACATCGCCGCGCTCGCCGTGTCCGTGGCCCTGTTCCTGTGGAGCGTGCACTGGGCGATGGCGAACGCGGACACGGGCTTCGGCCGGCTGTGGCCGCATGTCCTGGCCACGGCGGTGGGCTACGGCGTGTTCCTCGCCGCGCTGGGTGTTGCATTCGGCCTGCGCCACTGGATCCTCGTGCGCGGGCGCTGAGCGCGTCCACGCGCCCGTCCGCTAGACTGGCGGCATCACCTGTTGACGGGATGACGCCATGAGACCGACGACTGCCTGCCTTGCTTTCCTGTTCGCCGCCTGCGTCCCGGCCAGTGCCGGCGACATCCCGGGCGGGGGCATCGACGGCGAGGCGCTCATGCGCCACGTGCAGGTGCTGGCTTCCGACGGATTCGAGGGCCGGGCGCCGGCCACGCCGGGCGAGGAACGCACCATCGCCTACATCGTGGACGAGCTGCGCAAGGCCGGGGTGCAGCCGGGCGGTCCCGATGGCGGCTGGCTGCAGCCGGTGCCGCTGGTGCGCGCGCGGGTCGACGGCGAGGTCCGCGCCGCCGTGCACGCCAACGGGGAGACGCGCGAACTGGCCAACGGCGAGGACCTGGTGCTGCAGACCCTGCAGCCGGTCGAACGCATCGAGGTCGAGCGCGCGCCGCTGGTGTTCGTCGGCTACGGCATCAGCGCGCCCGAGCGCGGCTGGGACGACTACAAGGGCGTGGACCTGCGCGGCAAGGTCGCGGTGGTGCTGATCAACGACCCGGACTTCGAGGCGCCCGAACCCGGCGCCTTCGACGGCCGCGGCGTGACCTACCACGGCCGCTGGACCTACAAGTACGAGGAACTGGCGCGCCGTGGCGCGACCGGCGCACTGATCGTGCACGAGACAGCGCCGGCCGCCTATGGCTGGGGCACGGTGCGCAGCTCCGGCCTGTCGCCACTGTTCGACATCCCGCGCGAGGACGCGATGCAGGCGCACACGCCGCTGCGCGGCTGGATCCAGCGTTCCCTGGCCGAGTGGCTGTTCGCCCGGGCCGGCCTGGACTTCGAGCAGGAGAAGAAGCGCGCGCAGACACCGGGATTCACCCCGGTGCAGCTGGGCGACGCCACGCTCTCGGCCGCCTTCTCCGTGGTCCGTGACGAGGTGGTCACGCACAACGTGATCGGCCGCGTTGAAGGCGCGCAGGCGCCGGACGAGACCGTCATCTATTCCGCGCACTGGGACGCCTATGGCGTGGGCGAGGCGGACGCCAGCGGCGACACCATCCGCCACGGCGCGGTGGACAACGCCACCGGCGTGGCCGCGGTGCTGGAGCTGGCGCGCGTGTTCGCCGCCGGGCCCAGGCCGCGGCGCAGCGTGCTGTTCATGGCGCTGACCGCGGAGGAGAAGGGCCTGCAGGGCGCGAACTACTACGTGGCCCACCCGGTCGTGCCGCTGGAGAAGACCGCGGCGGTGATCAACATCGAGATGCTCAGCCCGGACGGCCCGACCCGTGACCTGTCTTCCTGGGGCAAGGGCCGGGTCGAGCTGGAAGAAATGCTGCGCGAGGCGATCGAGGCGCAGGGACGCTATTACTCGCCCGACCCGAGTCCCGAGTCCGGCTTCTTCTACCGTGCCGACCACTTCGCCTTCGCGCGCGCCGGCGTGCCGGCGATCACCGTCGGCGCCGGGCTCGACCGCGTGGACGGCGGGGTGGACAGCGGCAAGGCGCTGCGCGACCGTTACTTCGCCGACTGCTACCACCGCCCGTGCGACAACTGGTCGCCGGACTGGGACATCAGCGGGCAGGTGCAGGACGTGGAAGTGCTGTACGCGCTGGGCCGGCGCATCGCCGGCGGCACGGCGTGGCCGCAGTGGCACGAGGACTCGGAATTCCGCGCCGAGCGCCTGCGCAGCGAGGACGCGCGCGCGGCCCGCTGAGCCGCGCCTCAGTCTTCCCAGCGGTTCAGGTGCGGGCCGAAGGGCTCGCGCTGCTGGCGCACCACGCAGAAGCGGTGGCCACTGGGCGCTTCCATCACGCACCAGGTATGGACGCGCCCGACCACCCTCGCGCCCAGCGCGACCAGCCGCCTGACCTCGGCGTCCACGTCGTCGGTCTCGATGTCGAGGTGGATGCGCGAGGGGTGCGAGACCTTCTGCAGCAGCAGGACCGGCTCGTCGTGCTCCGTGTGCAGGCGCGCGTACCTGCCGTCGCCGTCCTCGTCGACGGCGGCCACGCGCTTGCCCAGTGCCCTGCTCCAGAATTCGACGTGGGGGCGAGGTCGTCGACCTGGCAATCGAGCACGAAGGTGCTCAGGCGGCTGTGGTGCGGCATCGGGGGTTCCTCGGGATCGGGGATGGCGGGACGGTGCCTTGCCATCCACGTCCAGCGCAAGTGGCGCAACGGGCGCGGCACCGTGCCGCGCTTGTCCGCCCGGCGTGAGGTGCCACCGGAGGGCCCACCCGCGCCGTCGCCGGCCAGGCTGGGCCGGGATCCCTTCACCGCCGTGGAAACCGGGCGTGCCGCCCGGCGTCCACGGCGCGGGCTCACTGCGGCAGCGCCAGGTCGTCGAGCATGGCGCGCAGGAAGCGCGCGGCCTCGCCGCCGGTGCAGGCGCGGTGGTCGAAGGTCAGCGACAGCGGGATGACCTTGTGCGATTCGAAGCCGCCGACCACCGGGATCATCTGGTGGCGGGCGCGGCCGGCCCCGATGATCGCCACGCATGGCGGCACCACCACCGGGGTGGCGTAGCGGCCCGCGAACATGCCGAAGTTCGACAGCATGATGGTGTAGCCGGTCAGCTCCGAGGGCGCGATGCTGCGGTCCTCGACCTGGGCCCGCAGGCGGTTGATGCCCTCGCGGATGCCGCGCGCGTCGAGCATGTCGGCGTTGCGCAGCGCCGGCACGAACAGTCCGTCCTCGGTGTCGACGGCCACGCCGATGTCCACGTGCGGGTGCAGCGTGCGGGTCAGGTTCNCGCCGTCGAACCAGGCGTTGAGCGCGGGAACCGCCTTGGCCGCGACGCAGATCGCACGCACGAGGCGCACGGTCACGTCATTGCCAGGCAGCCAGGCGTGGATGTCGGCGTCGTCGGTGATCGTCGTCGGCACCACCTTGCTGTGCGACTCGGCCATGACCCGAGCCATGTTCCGGCGCACGCCCTTGAGCTGCTCGGGTTGTCCCAGCGCGGACACGGTCGGCGGCTGGGTACGCATCGGCCGGCCGGAGGCCGACAGCGGCGTGCGCTGGCCGGGGTCGCGTTGAGGCGCGGGGGGAATGCCGCCGCCCCGGGCCTCCCCCGCAGGCGGGGGAGGGGGCCTGGTTGCATCGAGCGGGGCGGAGCCTTCCGCGGCCGCGCGCTTGACGTCGGCCATGGTCACCACGCCGTCGGGGCCGGTGCCGCGCACGCGGGTGATGTCCACCTTCAGCTTGCGCGCCATCGCGCGCACCGCGGGCACGGCCTTCACGCCGCCGACGGACACGGCCTGCTCGCTGACCACCGCGTCGGAGGTCTGCACCGCGCCGACCACGGTGCCGCTGTCGCGGGCGGCCGGCGCCGGTTGCGCGGGCGCAGGCTGCGGCTGCCCGGCGGGCGCGGGCGTGCCGGCCGGCGCGTGCGCGTGGTGGTGGCCGGTGTCCTGGCCTTCCGCGCGTTGCGGCAGCGAGGGATCGATCTCGAACTCGGCCAACACTGATCCGGTGGCGATCACGTCGCCCGGGCCGCCGGCCAGGCGCAGCACCTTGCCGGACACCGGGGAAGGCACCTCGACCACGGCCTTGGCGGTCTCCATCGAGACCAGCGGCTCGTCGAGGCGGATGGTGTCGCCTTCGCGGACGAACCATTCCACGATGGTCGCGTCCGGGAGGCCCTCGCCGAGGTCAGGGAGCAGGAAGGTCTTCTTTTCGCCCATGTCGTCGCTTCCAACTGGGCGGGCCGCGGCCCGCCGTCGAATCCGGGGAACAGGTGCCGGGGCGGCGCCCCGGCACGCATCGTCACGATTGCGTCAGCCGTGCTGCAGCGTGCGTTTGGCGGCGGCGACGATCCGGTCCACGCCCGGCAGGTATTTCATCTCCAGCCGGAACAGCGGGATGTGGGTGTCGTAGCCGGTGACGCGCTCGACCGGCGCCAGCAGGTCGTACATCGACTCGCTGGCCAGCCGCGCCGCGATCTCCGCGCCGAAGCCGGCGGTCTTCGGCGCCTCGTGCACGATCACGCAGCGCCCCGTCCTGGCCACCGACTCGGCGATGGTCGCGAAATCCAGCGGCTTGAGCGTGGCCACGTCGATCACCTCGGCGCTGATGCCTTCCTGCGCGAGGCGGTCGGCGGCCTCCAGCGTCTCCTTGACCTGGGCGCCCCAGGTGACCAGGGTGACGTCGGTGCCGTCGCGCAGCACGAAGCACACGTCCAGAGGCAGCGCCTCGCCGTCGTCCGGCACCACCTCGCGGTACTGCCGGTAGATGCGCTTGGGTTCCATGTAGATCACCGGATCCGGGTCGCGGATCGCGGCCAGCAGCAGGCCGTAGGCGCGCTGCGGCGAGGAGGGCATCACCACGCGCAGTCCGGGCACATTGGTGAAGATCGCCTCGTTGGCCTCGCTGTGGTGCTCTGGCGCGCGNATGCCGCCGCCCCAGGGCACGCGCAGCACCATCGGGCAGTGCAGGCGGCCGCGGGTGCGGTAGCGCATGCGCGCGGCGTGGCAGACGATGTGGTCCACCATCGGGTAGACGAAGCCGTCGAACTGGGCCTCGGCGACCGGCTTCATGCCCTGCAGGGCCATGCCCACGGTCAGGCCGGCGATGGTGGTTTCGTCCAGCGGGGTGTCGAGCACGCGGTGCGGCCCGAAGCGCTGCTGCAGGCCGGCGGTGGCGCGGAACACGCCGCCGTTCACGCCCACGTCCTCGCCCAGCACCACCACGGACTCGTCGTGCGCCATCTCCCAGGCCAGCGCCTGGGTGATCGCCTCGATCAGCGTGATCGCCGCCGGCGTGGACGTGCCGGTGGCCTGCGCGTCGTTTGCCACGGTCTTCTTCTCCATCACGGCGCTCATGCCCGGCCCTCCAGCGCCAGCGCGTACGCGCGCTGCTCCTGGATGTCCGGCGGCATGTCGGCGTACAGGTAGTCGAACATCGCCTCGACCGGCTGCACCGGCAACTCGAGGTAGGCGTTGATCTCCTCGTCCACGCGACGGGTGCACTCCTCGAGCCACTCCTTCTCCTGCGCCTCGCTCCACAGGCCGCGTCCGGCCAGGAACGTGCGCAGGCGGGCGACCGGCTCGCGCTTCCATGCCGCCTTCACTTCCTCCTCGCTGCGGTAGCGGCGGGCGTCGTCGGCGGTGGTGTGGTCGTGCAGGCGGTAGGTGATGAACTCGATCACGCTGCCACCCTCGCCGTTGCGCGCACGCTCCATCGCCCGGCGCATGCCCTCGAGCACGGCGAACAGGTCGTTGCCGTCCACCTGCAGGCAGTACAGGCCGCCGGCGATGCCCTTCTGTGCCAGCGTCTGCGCGCCGGTCTGCGCGCTGCGCGGCACGCTGATCGCCCAGCCGTTGTTGATGATGCACTGGACGAACGGCAGCCTGTACGCGCCGGCGCTGTTGATCGCGGCGTAGGTGTCGGTCTTGGACGAGCCGCCGTCGCCGCAGCAGGTCACCGCGACGCGTTTCTCGCCGCGCAGCTTGAACGCAAGCGCGGCGCCGGCGGCGTGCAGGCACTGGGTGGCGATCGGCACGCACCACGGCAGGTCGTGGCGGGGGGCGTCCTTGAAGTCGTTGCCGCGCTCGTCGCCACCCCAGTACATCAGGATCTCGCGCGGGCGCACGCCGCGCATCAGCTGCGCGCCGTACTCGCGGTAGCTGGGCGCGAACACGTCCTCGGGGCGCATCGAAGCGCCGATGCCGACGTGGGTGGCCTCGTGGCCAAGGCAGCTGGCGTAGGTGCCCAGCTTGCCGGTGCGCTGCAGTGCGATCGCCTTGCCGTCGAACACGCGCACGAACAGCATCTGCCTGAACAGCGGCACCAGTGCCTCCAGGTCGGCGAAGGCCGCGGGCAGCCCGGCGACCGGCCTGCCGTCCTCGCCGAGGTATTGCAGGTACTCGATTTCGAAGGTCGCGGAAACAGTCATCGCTCGATCCGTTCGTCGAGGGACGTGAATGATAGCCGCGTGACCTTAAAGTCCCGTTGCGCAATGCGTCAAAACCGCGGTGCCGGCCGGAAAAAGAACCCCGGCGCGGGGCCGGGGTTCCGGGCTTGCGGTGTGGCGCGCGGTCAGGGGTTGAAGCTCGCGCGCAGGGAGACGCCGGAGAACGCGCGCACGCCGGTCAGCGTGATGTACCACGTGCCGGGCTGGGGCGTCGCGACGGCGATGGTCTCGTTGTTGCCCGGGCGCGCCGACACCGCGTCGTAATCGGACGCGTCGGGGATCCTGCCGTACGCGGCATGCAGCGACACGTCGCCGCTGCCGCCGTAGCTGTTGATGCGCAGGTTGCCCGCGCCGGCGGGCACCTCGATGCGGTAGACGGTCACGTCGCCGGCGCCACCCGACAGGCCCGGCACCGCCTCGCCATTGACCAGACCGGGCACCGGGGAGGCCGGATCCTCGACCACCTCGACCGAGACCGAGGCCTCGTTGCCGGATTCGTCCGGGTCCTCGGTCTGCGAGGTCGTGGCGGCGGCCAGCGTCACCGTGCCGCCGATGCGTGCCTCCGGTGCGGTGGCGGAGAGTGCGAAGACCGCCTCGGCGCCTGCCGCGAGCCCGTCCGCGTTGCAGGACACGACGGTGTTGCCGGCATCGAAATCCGGCGCGTCGCAGCTCCAGCCGGCAGGCGCGGCGACCGCCAGGTCGGGCAGCTCCGCGTCGAACACGAAGCCCACGCCCGGGAACACGGCGGCATCCGGGCCGGCGTTGGCGACGACGGCGCCGAACTCCATGGCGTTGCCGGCGATGACGCTGCTTTCCAGCGCCTCGACCTCCACCGAGAGGTTGGCGAACGCGAGCGCGGCCAGCCGCACGAGCAGCATGGTCGGGTCGTGGTCGGACAGGCGCGAGGGCGTGCCGGCGTCGTTGCGCATGACCTCGGGGAAGTCGGCGTTGATGCGCGCGTGGCTCAGTTCCAGGCCGGTCACCATCGGCGAGGAGAGCAGGGCCTCGTTGACCAGCACGTGGTCGAGCGTCTGCGCCTGGTAGTCGTACACGAACGAGTAGCGCTCCTGCGGGTCCGCCAGCAGGGTGGCGTTGAGCAGGTCCGGGTCGACCCGGTCGATGCCGTCGCCGTCCACCGCGGTCTCGCCGTCGGGCGAGGGGATGCCGGTGACGGTGCCCATCACATCGACGTAGCCGTCGTTGAACTCGAAGGCGTTGAAGTCGCCCATCACCACGATCCGGCGATCGGGATCGGCGGCCTGCATGCCGTTGACCAGGTCGGCGAGGTAGTCGGCCTGGGCCTGGCGCTTGGCGCGCACGCGCTGGCCGACCGTGAGCCAGCCGTTGCTGCCGCTTTCGTCGCTCTCGATGTCGTTGAGCGAGCGCTGGTGCACCGCGATCGTGGTCACCGGGAACTGGCGCCCATCCGCGAAGTGCACCACGGCGTCGAGCACCAGCGGCGGCCGGTCGTTGAGCAGGCTGGTGCTGCCGTCGGGGTTGTGCAGCACCGCGTCGGCGCCGACCTGGGTCACCGACAGCACCTCGACGCGCGGCACGCCCGGCGCGACCTCGGCGGTCTTCACCAGGAAGCCGACGTCGATGCCGCCCACGTCCAGGCCTTCCTCGAGATAGGCCACGTAGCCGGGATCGGGCTGGCCTGCGGCCACCGCGTCGGCGTTGATGCGGCTGGCGAGGGTCTGCAGTGTCGCCAGGTTCTCGACCTCGGCCAGGCTGAGGATGTCGGGCATGTGCAGGTAGGCGCGGACCGCGAGCGAGGCCTTGGCCAGCCTGCGCTCGAACGCGGCCGGCGTCAGCACGGGTTCGCNGATCGCCGGGTCGTTGGTGTCGTCGAAGAAGCGTTCGAGGTTGTAGGTGGCGAAGGTCACGTGGTCCGGGCCAGGCAGCGCCGCCGGGCGCGGAGCCGCCCCGCTGCAGTCGGCCGTCAGCGGGCCTTCCGGATAGACCGTGTAGCGGCGGAAGGTGTAGTCGAGCGGGCCGGTGAGGCTGCCGTCCGTGATGACGCATCCCGCGGCCAGGTCGGCGGTGGGCGCGCCGATGGTGTTGCTGTTGACCGGGATCAGCTCGGGATTGGCGTCCCAGCGCGGGATGTCCGGGGCGGTGCTGCCCAGGGGATCCGGGTTGGGCACCTGGATGCCCGGCTCGCGGAACGGGCGCGCGTTGCCGGTGACGACCACCGCGAAGCGGCCGTTGCTGGTGGCCGTGGCGCTGGCCTCGTTGACGTTGCCGCCGGTGGGCGCGACCACCACCGCGGCCGGGATGGTGACGCGCATGCCCTCGAGGTGCTCGAGCTGGTCGAGGCCGTCGTGCGGGTTGGGCATGTCCGCGGTCAGCTCGACCGGCGCCGGCAGCGGGTGCCCACCGGACAGCGGCGTGACCACGGGCGAGACCAGCTCGGTGAGCGGCAGCTGGTACGGGTCGGCCGCCGGGACGTATTCGCTCACCGTGCCCTGCACCAGCACCAGCGTGCCGACCTCGGCGGAGGCAGGTGGCGCGCTGCTGGTGAACACGAACAGGCCCTCGGAGGTGGCGGGATCGCCGTCATCCTCGCCATCCGGCGTCTGGATGAAGAAGCCGTTGTTCTTGCGCGCGGTGACGATGCCGCGCGTGGCCACGGTCATGCCGTTGTACGGCGAGACCTGGCCGCTGCCCTGGATCGCGGAGATCGGGACGGTGTCGATGTCGTCGTTGAGGATGGTGCCGACGCCCTCGCCATCGGCGATTTCGGCGCCCACCGGGTTGGACAGCAGGACCAGGAAGGTCTCGTCGGGCTCGTTCCTGTCGTCGCCGACCACCTGCACCCCGATCGTGACCGAGGTGGCGCCCCCGGCGATGTGCGCGGTACCGGACGCGGCGATGTAGTCGCCGTCGGCGGTGGTCGCGGTGCCGTCTGCGGTGGCCCAGTCCACGCTTACGCCGCCCTCGCCGGCGGGCTGGCTCAGACTGATGGTGAAGAAGAACGTGGTGGTCGTGCCGCTGTCACCTTCGGCCGCGCTGGTGTCGCCGATGCGCAGGAACGCGACGCCGCCTCCGGCGCATGGCGCGGGTGGCGTGGCGCTGTTGCGCGGCAGCGGCGGCGCGAGCTCGAAGTCGGCCTGGTTGTTGTCGGTGTCGGTGCAGCCACCGTCCTTGCGGAAAAGCGCCAGCGTGTTCGACGGGGCCGGGGCGGAACCCGGGCCTTCGTGGAAGTTGGCGTTGCCGGATCCGACCAGGTCGACGATCAGCGCCAGCTGTTCGGGTGTGCAGGGGGTGCTGCCGCCGTTGCAGCCGAGGCCGGTGGTCGAATTGACCAGCGCGACCTTGCTGGCACCGGCAGCCATGTTGATGGTGCCGGTGGCGTCCGGGGCGGGGAGGGGCGAGCCGTTCGTGCCGCCGGCCAGCGACACGAGGAAGTACTGGCCGGGATCGAGCGTGGCGTCCGGCAGGACCACGATCTGGCCCGGGTTGGCACCGAAGTTGCCGGTGCCGGTGGCACTGGTGTACTGCACCGACAGCCCGGCGAGCGGGACCGGCAGGCTGCCGCGGTTGAAGAGTTCGACGTAGTCGTTGGTGTAGGGCGCGCCGCTGTTGCCGCCGCCGCCGTACACCTGGCTGATGACGACCTGGGATTGCGCCGGACCGGCGCCCAGGCCGAGGAACAGGACGATGGCCGGCAACAGCCGGCGAACCGAACGGTTGTTCATCTGCGGTCTTTCCCCCTCTTGATCCCCTGGTTGGCCATGCCCAGGCCAGCGGTGCGGATTTTGCACCGCCGGCATGACGGCCGCATGTCGCCCTGCGGCAACGATGGGGTACCCTGTGCCCATGAGCATCGAGAAGAACGAACGCCCGCTCGAGGAAGGCATCCACGTCGATCTCGACGGGAGAATGACTTATGGCGGCTATCTCAGGCTCGACCTCCTCTTGTCGGCGCAATCCCCGCTGTCCGACCCGCCGCACCACGACGAGATGCTGTTCATCATCCAGCACCAGGTCTCGGAGCTGTGGCTGAAGCTGGTCATCCACGAGCTGCGCGCGGCGATCGCCTTCCTGCGCCAGGACCGGGTCTGGCAGTGCCGCAAGGTGCTGGCACGCTGCAAGCAGGTGTTCCGCCAGCTCACCGAGCAGTGGTCGGTGCTCGAGACGCTGACGCCGTCGGAATACATGGAATTCCGCGACGTGCTCGGGCCCGCATCCGGCTTCCAGTCGCTGCAGTACCGCACCGTCGAGTTCCTGCTTGGCAACAAGAACGCGGCGATGCTGAAGGTGTTCGCCCACGACCCGGACGGGCAGGCGCGGCTGCGCGAGACGCTCGAATCGCCCGGCCTGTACGACGAGTTCCTGATGTACCTGGCGCGCTGGGGGCACGCGGTGCCGCAGCGCCATCTGCAGCGCGACTGGTCGCAGCCGCACGTGCGCGACCAGGAGCTGGTGACCGTGTTCGAGGGGATCTACGGGGACACCACGCGTTTCTGGCGCGAGTACTCGCTGTGCGAGGACCTCGTGGACGTGGAGACCCAGTTCCAGCTTTGGCGCTTCCGGCACATGCGCTCGGTGATGCGTCTGATCGGCTACAAGCGCGGCACCGGCGGCTCGAGCGGGGTCGGGTTCCTGAAGCAGGCGCTGGAGCTGTACTTCTTCCCCGAACTGTTCGACGTGCGGACCCGCATCGGCCAGGCCGGCTGAGCCTTGTTGCGTTGCAGCATGCGGGGCTCCGGGTTTGACGCCGGGCCCGGCCGCGGGCCATCCTCGCGCGTCCCGCCCGGCACCCGCCGGGCGGCCAGTGTCAGCCAGTACCAGGCAGGGGGTTTCATCGCATGAGTTCCGCCAACACCGTCGAACCCGCCGGCCCCGGCATGGAGAAGCCCGCAGGCGGCGCTTCCACCCCGGAGTTCGCGCAGGTCCTCGGGCATCCGCGTCCGCTGTGGATGCTGTTCATGACCGAGTTCTGGGAGCGCTTCGCCTTCTACGGCATGCGCTGGGCGCTGGCGTTGTACATCGTGGCCCAGTTCTACGGCGGTGACGCCGCCGGCGAGGCGCCGGCCAGCAAGCTGTACGGCGCCTACCTGGCGCTGGTGTATGCGGCTGCGCTGTTCGGCGGCTACGTGGCCGACAGGGTCATCGGCTACCAGCGCTCGATCCTGCTCGGCGCGGTGATCATGGCAGCAGGCCTGTTCATGATCGTGGTGCCCAACGAGCAGGTGTTCAAGCTCGGCCTGGCCACGGTGATCGCGGGCAACGGCCTGTTCAAGCCGAACATCTCGACCATGGTCGGCAAGCTCTACGCCCCGGGCGACGGGCGCCGCGACTCCGGCTTCACCCTGTTCTACATGGGCATCAACGCCGGTGCCCTGGTCGCGCCGATCCTGACCGGCTGGCTGGCCGAGCACACGTTCGGCGGCTCGCCCGACATGCCCGCCTACAAGGTGGTGTTCATCGCCTCCGGCGTCGGCATGCTGATCAGCCTGGTCTGGTTCTGGTTCGGCCGCGCCCAGCTGCAGGGCATCGGCCGGCCGGCCGAGGGCGGCGAGGGCATGCAGCGGGTGCTGTACACCGCGCTGGGCGCGCTGGTCTCGATCCCGGTGATCTACCTGCTGCTCGCGATCGATGCCAGCCAGCTGCAGTGGCTGCTGACCGTGCTGTTCGTGGGGCTGTGCGTGCTGATCCTGCGCGAAGGCTTCAAGGACGGACCGGTGCGCCGCGACATGGCCATCGCCATGCTCATCATCTTCGCGTTCAACGTGCTGTTCTGGTGCTTCTTCGAGCAGGCAGGCAGCTCGTTCAATTTCCTGGCGCAGAACATCGTCAACCGCGACTTCGGCGGCTGGATCTTCCCGGTGGGCTGGTTCCAGTCGGTCAACTCGCTGGCCATCATCACCCTGGCGCCGGTGATCGCCTGGATCTGGGTGAAGATGGGCAGGGCCAACCCGTCGATCCCGCGCAAGTTCGGCCTGGGCATCATTTTCAACGGCCTGGCCTTCCTGCTGCTGATGTTCGCCCTGAACAGCCTGGTCGACCCGCAGACGCTGAAGATCCCGTTCTGGACCCTGTTCATGGTGTACGTGATCCAGTCGGTGGGCGAGCTGTGCCTGTCGCCGATCGGCCTGTCCATGGTGACCAAGCTGGCGCCGGTGCGCCTGGTCGGCTTCGGCATGGGCGG
>JGI25326J35508_1001980_pt1 | contig 14403 bp, 11 predicted proteins | sample HigsolmetaAR201D_FD_35508 | JGI IMG/M metagenome (IMG submission 35508)
CCATGAGGCCCTGCTGCTGCTTAGCCGAGAGGGTGACGGGGAAGGGCGCGCCGAAGTAGAGCCAGGCGAAGGTGAACCACGGCAGCAGAATGGCGCAGTAGAGCAGCGCCGCCGACCAAGGGAGCGGGCGAACGCACAGCAACACGTACAACGCCACAACCGCCACCGCCAGCACCGCGTCGGCGCGGGTGAGCGTGGCAAGCGCGAGCAGTACTGCCATCAGGAGATAGCGCCGCTCGACACAGGCCAGAATGCCGCCAAGAATGAGGGCTATGTAGAAGGCCATTTCGGAGCCGATGGTGGTGAAGATCAGTTGCAGGGGTGGGTATAACAGTGCGCCCGCTAGACCAAGGAGCGGTATTCGCCAGTGTTGGCCGAGTTTCCAAAAGACCCAACCGCCGTATGCGAGGCTGAGACAACTGATCGCATTACTGATCAGCGGCACATCAAGACCCAACCAAGCCACGACCACCAACAGCAGCGCGTAGAGCGGCGTGGTGGTGCTCAAGATCCGCTCACCGTGGTTATAGACAAACCCCCAGCCCTGCGCGATATTGAGCGAATAGCGATAGGTGATGTAAGGGTCGTCGTAACCGAAGCCGTGAAATCTCCAAAAAAGCGCTCCAGAGATTATGGCGAGCCAAACAAGCACCAATCGTTCCGAAAGCATATTGGAGGATTCGGTTGGGTTGGTTCGGTTCAGAACGCTCAGCAACGACATGATCACCCCTATACTATCGCTCGGCTCGCGAGAGACCCACATCCATACGAAGGCCAGCATCCCAAGATGCTGGCACTCCAGTGAAGCGGCTCATTTATCCGATCTCACCTGGTTGGCACAATCGCACCTAATCGCCGCCAAGTATACTCGATCAGCGACAGGTTGTGAATTCAGGCGACTTTGTCATTATGTAAACATAACATTCAAGAACGTGCGATAGGACGTACCCTCGATAATGATCGGCTCGAAACCGACTTCAATGCGCGAATCTGCGATAGTAACCGCTTCGCCAACATGCGTGTAGGCAAGCTGCATGTTTGAGCTGAGCGTGATTGGAACCCGCGAACCATCGTTGGTCCACACAACTTGGTAGAATTTATCGCCCTTCACGAAGTAGTAGCCCTCAAGCGCGCCATTCGAGATCGAGCCAGCGTAATCCGCGCCGGATAATCGCGCAGATAAGGTTTGCAGGGCATGGTAGCTTGGAAGCGGCACTTGGTTGGCATCCAGCAGGCCACTGCCGCGCCAACCAGGGCTATTCATCGTGAACCAAATAGTGTTAAGCAGACCTTGCGCTTTGGCGCGAGTGAACAGACGCACGAGGTAATTGGCCTTCGCAGCCTCATAGCGATCTGCGGGGCATCGGTTATAACAGAGCAAAGCAGCTTCGTTCAGCATCACCTGCTTCACGACACCATAGCGCTGCATCACAGAGCGCAAATAGGTAAGTTTGCCGATCACGCCGCCGCCACTATTCATCCAGTTGCCGCCATACAAATCCCAGTCGCGTTGGGGATCGCCCCAGAAGGCATAGGAATGATAGGCGACCACATCAAAGACCGCACCGCCACCGTTACGCAACACCCCCTCGAAGAATTTCGCGGGGAGGCAATCTTTGCCTGCTGGAGGATTCTCGGGGTTGCAGTCGAGCAGCAGGCCACCAATTACCACTTGTGCCGCCGGATTGCCTTGCTTAATCGCAGGATAGACGCGCTTCAGCATTTCGGCGTAGTAGCCACCACCATAGTACGGATCGGAGGCATCGCCCCAGCAGCCGAACACCGAGTCGTTGGGAACAAGGCCAGGAGCGATATCTGGCTCATTGCCGATCTCCCAATAGCGTACATTCTGATTGCGAGCGGCCAAATCCCGCATAAATGAGGCAAACGCGTCGAGCGCTTCCGGTTTGATCGGCCCACACGAGACGCCAGGGAAGCGCTGCGCCCAAGCTGGAACATTGGAGACAACCACGATAGGCATCAAGCCCTGAGCAGTGAGAACCTGCAACTCGTTTTCGGCCCGCGCGATCGCTCCCCATTGACGTGCACCTTGGTTCGGCTCCACCGCAGCCCAATCGAGATCGTGGTAACGAACCCACGTTACACCAGCATTCTTTGTGGTCTGTACGAGATTACCAACCGTGCCAGGCGACAACTCAATGCCAAACACGGGCGGCGATTGGGCGATACCGGCTAGTTCGTTACCGAGCAGGCCAAGTTGCACCTTGTACTGGTCGGGCTGATCGGGGTACCACTCAAAGCGAGCGCGCTCGAACCACTGGGTTAGCACCGTCAAGCCACTCGGGTTCGTTTCGTACTGTGCACTAGTGAGCGGATAGCCAAACAGTTGCAGCGACTGCTCGTACGCACTCAACCCAGCAATACGTAGACCGTGTGTCTGCCAGTAAGTGCTGAAGCCCAAGCCAGGCGCCTGATCACAAACATTATGTCCAGTCACTTCAAACCACAAGCATCCTTCGATCGGGCCAGGTTCGCGGGGTTGTTGTGTAGGATCACGGCCCAACTGGATCAAGCGATCGGCGCCGAGCCGGCCCATGAGAATATTGTAGGGAGCCGCGTTCTCGGGATGGTACTCAAGGCGCGAGCGTTCGAGCCACTGAGTCAAGCGCTCGCCCTCAAGATCGAGCTGGGGCTGCATCGTAGCGGGAGTGAGCGGGTAGCCAAAGACGGCGAGACCACCGTTAGATTCCCAGTATGAAGAAAATGTATCTGCAAGACAGTGAGTTATAGCTGGTTGTTCTGGAAAGCAAATCTCCTGAGCAACTGTCTGCTGACTTGGCAATGCAAGAAACAACAACTGAGCTAGCACAAGCACAAGGATACAAGAGCGCATGATACGATCCCTTTCTCTACCCCAATGGCAAGCCGTTAACGAGCGACATTGAGGAAGGCTAAAGAGTGGATGATTAGCTGCAGGGAATATCGTCATTGTATCAATGTCGTGTTCGTTGTTCCCACTCTAGTGACCAAGCAACAGCACGCCGAACACCTTCTTTGAGAGGGACTTGTGGCTGATAACCGAGGAGTTCATTCGCACGGCTGATGTCGGCAACATAGCGAGAGACCTCACCAACGCGTTTCGAGGGCTCAATGTTAATCTGAGGCTCGACTCCGAGTGCTTCGCCAATATATTCAGCTAGTGTCACAAGGCTATTGCCCTGCCCATACGCGAGATTAATCGTTTGATTCACGACGCGCCCATCGAGCAAACGCTCAATTCCTGCGACTACACCAGCTACACAATCATCAACGTAAGTAAAATCAAGAATTTTCTCACGACCGTAGACCGTAATCGGCTGGCCGTTACGAAGTGAACGAATAAAGAGGGGAATCACCCGCTCCATTCGTTCGATATCATTATCGTAGCGGCCATACACATTGGAGAAGCGAAAGACAAGGTAGGGCAACTCGTAGCAGCGAGCATACGAATAGATCAGCGCCTCACCAGCGATTTTACTGGCCGAATAGGGACTTTCGGTGAAGGAGAAATTAGCCTGTTGCTCCTCGGTGATATAACGGTGAATATCCCCATATACCTCTCGCGAGGAGGCGAAAATGATCGGCAAGCGGTGATGGCGACAATATTCAAGCACATTGAACGTAATGGCGATATTCTCCATCGCCCGATGCGGAAACTGCACTAATTCATGGACTTTGGCGTTCGCAGCGAAGTGCACCACCAAATCGCAGGGGGGATAGGGCACACCGCCAATGCCCTCTTCGAAATCGCGATACGGAGCTGCCAAATCCTGAAGCAGCGTTGTGATACGATCGGTCCATGGGTTAAGGCGCCGATCAACGCCGAACACAGAATACCCAGCATCAAGCAGGCGTAGCGCTAAGTTCGTGCCGATTTGACCGCTTGAGCCAGTGATCAAGATGCGCATAGTAACCTCGTTGGACAACCGGGGAATCAGAATGAGGCGAAATCTTGGGACAGTATACCAAGATTCACGCCTCATTGGGGTTTGATATACACTTTTGCTACAGTTTAAGCCGACAAACAGTCCAGAGAACGAGAGAGATTACCGCCCTCGTAGGATATAGATCGACTCGAAAGCAACCGGTATATAGGGACCTATCGGCTTGATCTCCTTACCAAATTGATCGTAGGCTTTGATAAACTTGGGTGGCACCTTCACATAATAGGTGGAGAGGTCGGCGCCCCACAGCACATCGACATGCATATCATCCTTGGTGAAGCGATATGTTTCGACAATAGTATCGGGGCGGTCGTAATCGTAGACACGCACAGGTCTTAAACTGCCACTCGTCATTTCGACAAACACTTTGTAAGCGTTGTAGATCGGACGCGGCTTCTGTTCAGCATCGAGCAAGCCCGAATAGCGCCATCCGGGGCCTTCGAGCATATACCAACTAATCATATCGATGCCAGCAGCTCCACCGCGCGCCATCATGCGAATAAGAAAGTTGACCTGTGCTCTATCAAATGTTGGGCTTGGGCCCGGGCACGGGCCTCGAGGGGGTTGCACACAAGTCAAAGCCGTTTCGTTAAGGAACAAAGGCTTTGATACATTATATTTAGCCATTACCTCACGGAGGAACTTGGCTTTACCGAGCGTGTAACCGCCATAATCCTTCCAAACACCCGATTGATGCTTACTAAAATCGGCATCGTAATCGTAATCGAGCGGACGGTTCGAGAACCAAGGGTAACTATGGAAGGCCACAATATCGAAGCTATCAGCTGCTCCAGCGCGCAGAATCCCCTCAAAGAAGCGTTCTGGCTTACCTGCCGCAGGATCGGTCGTATTGGGAGAATCCAATGCAAGGCCACCGATAATAATCTTGGCATTAGGGTTCGCCTTACGAATGGCGGGCGCGACCACCTTCAGCATCTTACCGTAATGTTCGCCTCCATAATAGGGATCATTAATATCTCCCCAACAGCCAAAAGCATCTGTTTCAACAAGCGTGGGATCAATATCAGGCTCATTGCCTAATTCCCAATACTGCACTCGATCTTTATATCGAGCAGCCAACCAACCCATCAATTTGGCGAAATCCTCAAAACGATCCTCTCGAATAGCACCACACGCTATAGGTTTTGGATGGTTAATAGTTGCCCAAGTTGGACTACGCCGAATAGTTACAATAGGTGTAAAGTTAGCATTATGAGCTACACGTAGTTCGTTATCTAAACGCATAAGCGCATTAGTATTATAGGGTCCATCTCGCTCAGGTTGAATATCACGCCAAGCAATCGTATTAAGACGTATCCATTGAGGACCAAGCTGTTTAGCATAATTGGCAATAACTGTATCGCTTGCTAAAGCAAAAGTCTCCACACCAAATGGGGCATATGCGTTATGGGGCGATACTATCATTGGCAAATAGAGCTGAGATGACTTTTGTCCTTGTGAGTAGGCTAGATGCAATGGAGGTATTGGACTAATAAGCATCAAGCCACAGAGCGTAGCAATAATCAATTTGACATATTGTGAGGTCATGGTCACCTTACATCAAGATAGCACTAGTATATACTGAGGTTCACACGGCCTATACCTAAATATTCCTATTTCCCTTTTTGACATTATACACTCTAAATGTGTGATCATACTGCGACAATTGCAAAACAAGATATAGTAGAACAAGACATGAGTAGTATGGTATTCTCTCCTCACGACTTTTCACTCAGCAAAGAGGAAGACCACCATACCCACGACCGCGGTAGCCCTTTCACAACCGATCTGGCGACACTATCCGGCTGTGATCCTGCCGGATTAGTCGAACAAAAGGCACAAGCCGACACATAAGCAGTTGAAGACGGCGAGTAATCAGCCCTACCATGTGGACGTAGTGTTGTGGTGCTTGCCAAAGATGACTTGGTGCGCGGGACCATCAAGGAAGGCAGGAAAGGACCGATCCTGTGTGCCTTCGCCTTCGTGCATGTGACTGATGCACGTGCTGGAGTACTAGGACCGCGGCTGTGACAGGTGAACTGGCAAAACGTAAACCATCCCAGCGTGGTGAAATACTATCTGTGCAATGCACCTGAAACGATCGAGACGGGACGGTTGGTGTGGAAGTGTGGGAAGCGCTGGCCGATTGAGTTGACATGTGAGATCAGCAAGGAGGAACTAGGCATGGATCAGTACTAAACGCGCACGTGGCACGGCAGGCACCATCATACAAGTTGTGTGCTACTGACACACTAGTTTTTGGTATGGGTATGGGTGCAGCGGCAAGAGCAAGCGCCAGCCTTGACGTTGGCGCAAGTATGGCTGTTGCTAACAAGTGAGATCCCGACGTTAGTGCGAGACGCGGCATGGGCGCTGATAGAGGTACACTACTATCAACAGCGCGACCATGCCGCCTATCTTTCACATCGCAAACATAAGTTGGCTTTGCTCGATGCGCTTGAGCCTATGTTGTAATATCTATTACTGCGTTGCTTAAATGCTACCTTTTATCTGCAGTGATGAGGAAATACCATCCCAAGCAGAATAGGGGTATTTTCATATACATGAGGCAGCATGTTTGCTATCACTAGCTTTTGAGTGAGTTTTTATCCTCTTCAAAACTACTGACTTCTTGTTGCCACATATGAATGATCATTTTAGCAATGATCAAGGCTATACTCACAAAAACTGTAAGCATGGCAACAGCAACACTATACAAAAGCAATGTTCTTAAAATAGAACCCGGAGGAACGGTAGTAGTATCGATATATCGAACTTGTATCATAGATGTGCCGAGCATAACACGTTGCTCGTTCAATTTTTTCTGTATTAATGAGAACTCATCAAAAGCTTGATCCCGTTGCGAACTTAGAAGTCGTAGTTGTGCATTTTGCTCTTCAAGCTCTTGATAGAGTTGTGTTAATTGTTGCACATAATTAACCCGTAACTCAGGCGATATTCCAGCGCCCGTTGCCTGACCATCATGTAATGAGCGCATAACCTCTAGAGATAGAGAGAGCAACTCATCACGACGCTGTTGCAGGATCTCAATAAAGCGAGCTAAATCTCCAGCAGAGATGGTATTAGACTCAAGCAATAGATTTAGATCATCGAACCGCAACTCAACGGGAAGTTGAACCTCTCCTATAACGCGAGCTTGTAGAGCAAGCAATGCGAGGTTATTACCAATTTCCGAGACCTTACCAGCAAGCAATTGTTGGCGCAACGTCCCTGCGTCTTGAATAGTAGCCTCGAGCGCCCGAGCTTGAGTTTGATATTGGGCATACAGCAGACTTGTACTGGTATCTGCTTCAGAAAGTAATCGAGAAGTAGAACTAATCTGCTGTGTCAGACGCACAATATCGCTCGTACCAAGATATGTTTCAAGCGCTTGTTGTGAAGCTTCATAACGCTGTTGAGCGTCAACTAATTGGGTTTCTAATTCACTTAGTAAATCAGTAGGTCGGCCATACAAGTCATTCACAAGCTTCGTATAGGCTTTGGCCCAAGCATCAGCTAGTAGTTGAGCTTGTTGTGGATCGACATCTTGAACTTTTATATGGATGAGATCGCCTTCAGCAGAAACATTGATTCGATTTGCTAAAGAGCCAGATTTAGTCTGCAATAGATCACCTGACAGCACAGGACGGACAGCATCTTCTAGCGCAGGACTTGACAATAGACCGATTAAGGATTGACGTCGAGACGCAACGTCTGTAGCTAGAGGAGCATTATTCGTAACAAATCGAGAATCGAAGGTTAACTGCGATTGAGAAGGTAATATTAACACATCAGCTGTTGCTGTATAAACACGTGGCTGTGCTATAACAATCAGTATTGTTATAACCATGGCCACCACAACAGCTAATCCAATGATACGCCACCGTTGAATCACAGCTAATATATATGGACGTAGATCGATTTCTGATTGCATTAGATTCTCCTAAAGAGCCAGACGCAAACTGCCCAATTCTACCAAAAGCCGTATTAAGCGTCAATCAATGAAGTACTTGCCAAAGGCGTCGTAGTGCCAAACCAACAAAAAATAAGCAGCTATAAAGAGCAATAGCATATACCGAAGGTTGACCTAAAAAGCCAGGTTTCCCTTGAGCTATTCGTGAGAGTGGGATCCAACGATCAAGCCAAGTGGCACGGTAGATCGGTTGGAATGCGAGATCATACTTCGGCTTCGACTCATTGTCAACAAAAAGTTGCCCCCCTGCATAGGTATCAGGACCAGCGACGACTGAAATCCACTGATTGGTTGGCAGAGTGGGAGCTACAATATCAAAGCGAAGTGTAGAGGTAATCAATGATTCGGGTGTGGTTACACTAAAGGGTTCGATAGCAAAAATAGTCATACCATGGGGGTTTAGAGCACTTTGAGGCAACGAGACAACCGCAATCTCGGGCAGAGCCTTGGTATCGTATCCTAATCGCAGAGTCACGAGATCATCACTGGGGTTAGCTGGCGGAAAGAGCAATACTCTGATCCCCGTCAATGTGCCCGCTTCCATTTGGAAGGTCTGACTGTATTGATGTTCACTCGTCAGGCGCCCATACATTATATTGCGTTGTGTCGGTGCGGATCCTGAAACATTGTAAGGAAATGCACTACACGCCAAAACCAAAAGACAACCACTCCAAAAGAGTAGCCCTACTGAAGGCGGATGACGCCGAATAAAGCCTACCAGTTTAAGACTATATCGTTGCAGCAAAAACCACGCTGAGCTTATTACTGGCCGAGATTGTAAATAGATACTACGAATCATGCAATTTTTAAATGTAATAATATAAAATAATGCTGGTGATTGCAGCTATATCTAACAGGACAAAACTACATACAAGAGCAAACAAAACCTTTGCACGCCATAGTTTAGGAACAAAACCTTGTAAACCTATCCCCATTAATAAAATGGTTGGGAGCACAGCTAAATGCATATAACGGCCTTGAGGCACATAGAAACTTTGTTGTATATCAAAACGTACAAGCACCGCAAACCATGCCAGTACAACAAACACGCCGCTTAACCAGAGGACGCGTCGCTGCCACATCTGTAAATCTGTATAGAGGCGAAAACGCATGCCCATTACAAGACCTACAATAGTAGCAATTGTAAAGAGACGTACTACCCAATCCCAAAACGGAGTGATTACCACATGCCCCCAACCAAAGCGTCCCCAGAATGAGGTCAGTAATACATCAATCACACCAGGATATACAGAAACAAGCTGTTCAAGGGTTGGTTGTCGCGCAATCAAAGTATCAAGCGAAAGCCGCAAGTATTGTTGATCTAATGCGATAATCCATGGTTGCAGATGCCAGAGACTATCTCTATATTCCAAAATACTAACCGATAAAAATATTCCCAAGAACGTTATGCCAAGCAACCATACCCACCAACGTATTGGGCGACGATAAAATGACCAAAATAATGCGAGAATAAGAGGAATAATTCCTACAACAGCTGTGCGCTTTGCCATAACGGCAACCACAATGCTCAATACAGCTAAACAAAGCGGGATAGGTTTCAAACCATCCCTAATGAAATAGAGACAACTAAGAAATAAAACTGTAATACTGAAATTAACTAAAGCATCGTTATTAATAGCACTCATCTGGTTTGTTAATGCAGGTATTAATAAAAGCAAAAGTGGAATACTCATCTGTAATAATGGATTAGTTGGTGCCATGATGGTAGCAATCCGCCAAGCACACAAAACCATTAAGACATAAAACAGTACTGTTATAAAACGTCCTGCATACAATTGATGCTCGATAGGAAGAAAGCGCATCATACTGATGGGAAGTGCAACCACAGCATAATATAAGGGTGGATGTACTTTTTCATCGTATCCTATATGCGGAGATGTTGTACTGAGGAGATCGGGATACACACCTAGCTGCCAAAACTTAAAACGGTACATTGAATTCGCAATCTCACGGTTTGTCTCAAGATCTGTTTCACCGACAGCAGGGCGTCTTCCCCATAGTGCAATTAAACGGGCATACTCAAAATGGGTAGGTTCATCATAATGTTGCCAAGGCGGCACAACTATCGCATAAAGGAGACCATGCAAAAACGCAAGTATTACTAACAACCAAGGGGTTGCAAGTATACGAACTTGTTTCACTTGAGGAGTGGTAGGGGATATAATAGGAGATTCAACACGAGTATTCATCAACACCGTACCAAGCTGCAATTACTCCAACACTTCTTCCCTGAGCAGAGGTCGGTACATCACTAAGCAGACGATTGAAATACACTGCTGTAGTTCGCCAAGAAATGAGAACTACAGCAGCGTTCAGCAATCCTCGGCCACGCTTTTTCGTTCCAGTGGAAATAATGCAGGCTTAACGCTTAATAGGCTCCATGCCCACGCAATACCACCCCAACCGTCTTCAGTAAAATACGCATATCGAGCCAAAAAGAGTAGTTTTGGATATAGTAGAGATCATCGTCAGTGTGAAGATGCATGGGCCGATCACTACGACCATTCACCTGCCACCAACCAGTGATACCAGGCGGCACACGGAAACGTTGCCACTGCCATGGCTCATACTCAGCAGCAATATACGGCATTTCAGGGCGCGGGCCAACCAAGCTCATCTCACCGCGCAACACATTTATCAATTGCGGAAGTTCATCTAAACTGGTGCGCCGCAATTTACGCCCAATCCGTGTGACACGCGGATCATCGCTGACTTTATGCACCAAATTCCCATTTGCATCACGCCGAGCGACCTCTTGCCAACGCTGCTCGGCATCCTGATACATACTGCGGAATTTGATCATTTTAAAGCGCTGACCATGTTGCCCGATTCGCTCTTGCAAGAAAAAGACAGGGCCAGGCGACTCCAGCTTAACCAGCAATGCAATAATGCCCAAAACCGGCGAGAGCAGCACAAGCAATAGACCGCTCGCGAAAATATCGAAGAGGCGCTTGAGCGTACGCTGAGCTTCTGTCAGGGCCGATTCGCGTAGGCTGATCACAGGCACACCACCAAGCGTCTGTACAGGTGTACGAGCAAACGCTAGGTCGATCATATCGGGGGCCATGTGAAGCATCACAGGTAGGTGTTGCAACTGAAGTGATATATTCACCACACGATCACGTTCCTGTGGTGGCATGGCAAATACGACTTCATCGATTTGATGTTCAGCAACAATCTTAGGAGTATCATCGACTGCGCCAAGATAGGGCAGTTGTTCACCAAAAAACTGAGGATCTTCACCCGTATAACCAACCACGCGCAACCCAGTCCAAGGATGCGTAGCAAACTCACGAAGCAGTTGTTGAGCAGCGGTCGTCGTGCCCACCAACAGAATACGATGCTGCAAATCGGTTTGGTTGCGGCGATTAATATAGGTACGGATCAGCAGGTGCAGCACTAACAAAGCGAGGAGATCGATGATCACAAAATAGATAAACTGCAACCGCGAAACATCACGTACTGAAAGATACAGCACACCAGCACATGTCAAGGCAGACAGTGCAACGCCTGCAACAAGCCGCCCAAGGGCCTCAGGTAGACTTCGCCAAAATAAAGCTCGCTGGGGTGTGAGCAATAAAAAGATCACCGCCCAAATGACCGCAACTGTTAGATATAGCTGCCAGGGAAGGGTCGTTTGCCTATGACCGATATCGTTACCAATATCGAGGTGGAGGCGAAGACTGGATGCTGCGTGCAAACAACATAAGGTAACGATGACATCCCAAATGAGCACGCTGCTAGCAAGCCGATGCCCAAGGCGTTCAAGCATAAGATTATCCCTTATGTGCTCTCTACTTACTTAATCCAAGTAATAGCACATAACATCTATGACAACTATGACCATTAACATTTTGGCGAGCGCAGTGTACCATGGAAGCCCTAAGTGAGCAAACAGGGCCAAACCCACATTAGACCGACTCTAGCCGTAGCCAATCTCTCGCTCGGGAGGAATCACCTGACTCAACTCAAAGCGCCTTAGGTGCAGCCGTTGAAGCGCGAGCATCCCCAGATACGCCGGATTCAGAAACACATAGCGCTTCCACAGACGTTTTGGCTCACGGCTAAGCCGATACAGCCACTCCAAACCAAGCCGCTGTAATTGGGGCGGAGCCTGAGAGAGCAGACCGGCATGAAAATCAAACGCAGCGCCAACTGCAATCAGCGGCAAGCCAATCGCCTCGCGATTTTCGTAGGCCCATACCTCCTGGCGCGGGCAGCCTAAGCCAACAAACACCATTGCAGCACCACTAGCCCGAATCTCAGCCGCGATCTCTAGCTTCTCCTCGGGAGAGACATGGCGGAAGCGCGAGGGCTGCATGCCAGCGATCTGCAAACCAGGGAAACGCTGTCGGAGATTGGTGCTGAGCGCGTCGAGCACCACATCGCGGCTACCATAGAGATAAATCGGCAAACCCTCAGCAGCAGCTCGTTCGCACAACTTCAATGTCAGGGTAGGGCCATATACACGATCTGGCAACCGTACGCCGTACAACCAGCGCATCGCCCAGCGCACCGGCTGACCATCGGGCACCACCAAGTCAAAGTGATTGAGGCGATAACGATGCTGAGCATCCAACGCACCGGTCATCACACCGTGCACAGCCAGCGCAGATACGGCCATCGGTTGGCGGGCATGAGCAGCAGCGACGATCCGTTCGACCGCCGCTGCATAATCGACAGCATCCACACCAACCCCAAGGATATTTTGCTTACCGTAATCGATCATAGTTTACCCGCTTGCCAGCGCTCACGGTTTGCCTCGTAAATCTCACGCAAGATCCGAGGCACATCGTATTCGAGTTTCCAATCGGGGTACTGCTGCTCGAAGTGCGAGGTATCGCTGACCCACCAAATATGATCACCGATGCGGTTCGACTCGCTATAAGTCCAGTTGAGATCGCGCCCGGTGATCTCTTGGCATAACTCAATCGCCTCTAGCATCGAGCAGTTACTAAAGCGCCCACCACCGATATTGTAGACTTCCGCGCTACGAGGTGCGCGATAAAATGCATCGAACGCATGAATAAGATCGGCGCTATGAATATTATCGCGAACTTGTTTTCCCTTATATCCATAAACGGTATAAGAGGTACCAGTTGCAGCACAACGCATCAGATATGCTAAAAATCCGTGCAGTTGGGCACCAGAGTGATTCGGGCCAGTTAAGCAGCCACCTCGGAAACAAGCCGTTGCCATGCCGAAATAACGACCATACTCCTGCACCAACACATCGGCAGCAACCTTCGATGCGCCAAACAAGCTATGCAGCGTATGATCGATCGACATATCCTCACGAATACCATTGGCATACGTGTGACTCGGATCGATCTCCCAGCGCCGCTCAAGCTCGATCAATGGCAAGCGATTAGGCGTATCCCCATACACTTTGTTGGTCGAAGTGAAAATGAAAACAGCATTCGGCGCATATTGCCGCGTCGCCTCCAACAGATTCAAGGTGCCGTTTGCATTCACCGTGAAATCGGTATGCGGCTCACGGGCGGCCCAATCGTGCGAGGGCTGTGCAGCAGTATGGATCACCAATGAGATGGCTGATCCGTAGCGCTTAAACAGATCAGCAATAGCTGTCTGGTCGCGAATATCGATATCGTAATGGGTATATCGTTTGCCAAGTCGTTGTTCTAATTGGTTACGATTCCAAGCAGTCGAAGCGTCATCGCCAAAGAACACACGACGCATATCGTTGTCAACACCGACAACCTCCAGGCCACGGTTGGCAAAAAAAGCGGCGGCCTCAGAGCCGATCAGGCCTGCGGAGCCAGTGATAAGAGCAATACTCATAAAAACCTCTATTGTAAGTTTCGACGTGCAAAAGCGTACACATCCATCATCATTCGATAATTCTGTTCAGCAGTATACTTTGATTCAAATTCAACACGAGCAGCCCGTCGCATTTCCTGATAATCTTGCGGATGTTCGCACACCCACATCACCTGTTCTACAAGATCCTCAACATTCCCAGATTGAAAATGTAATCCAGTACGTTTATGAAGAATAAGTGATGACATACTACCGATGTTGCTCGCTATTACGGGCAAGCCAACTGCATAAGCTTCCACAATCACACGAGGGAAACCTTCATACCATTGCGAAGGGAAAATCAATAAATGAGCACGTTTCATTAATGCCAAAATTTCAGTACTTGATTGATAGCCTAACCATTCAATTGCAGGATTATGCTCAACAGCCTTCTCTACAACTGAAGCTAGAGGCCCATCCCCAGCAATTTTTAATGGCAAATGTCGACCGATCGACTGCCAAGCGCTAAGTAAGGTTTCCACACCCTTTTCGGAGGTTAAACGACCTACAAATAATGCAAACGAACCATCACCGATTCCGATACCAGGATCAGATAAAACAAAATTAGGCTTAACAATAATTTTATTAGCTGGGAGCCCTCCTTCAATAAACTTATTTTTTGAAAACTCAGTCAGTGCAATATAA
>JGI25326J35508_1001983_pt1 | contig 14397 bp, 18 predicted proteins | sample HigsolmetaAR201D_FD_35508 | JGI IMG/M metagenome (IMG submission 35508)
CTGAGCTGTCCGACGAGGAGGCTGAAGAGATTGCCGACACCGTCGAGGACGACATGCAGGACGAGGTCCGTGAGTCCGAGGAGGACCTTGAGGACTTCGANGGTCTGGCCGAGTCCGCCCTGAGCGATCTTGAGAAGGTCAACGTCGAGAACANTGACGGCAAGGAAGTCGGCAAGGGCAGGATCATCGACCGCAATACCCGTTCGGCCGTTCCCGGCAAAAAGGCCGATCCGAAAAATGCCAGGCCAGTTGCCATTAAGGGCGAGACGCATGTCGGCTTCGACCGCGAGCCCGCTCCCCCGGTCAAGGAAATGAAGAAGCGCCGCAACGTTCGCTCGAAGGCGACGGATGGCATGCAGCCCGTTTCCAAGGAAGGAGACAAGAAGGCGCTCGTCAATAAGCCGATGTGCTGATTGAAATAAAGAAAATAATAATAAGTTGAGGTTGCGTCATGACCATGTTTTTGAAGGAAAGCCTTTCATTTGATCAAGCCAATGTCGTTTATGAGGCCGCAGAGGATCAAGGCGGCAAGGGCAAAAATCTTTTCATGAAGGGCATTTTCATTCAGGGCGGTGTGCGCAACCTCAACGAGCGCATCTATCCGGTGCGCGAAATTCAGAAGGCCGTAGATCACGTCAATGACATTCTCCGGCGCGGTGAGAGCGTCCTCGGCGAATGCGACCACCCGGAAGAACTGACGATCAATCTTGATCGTGTTTCCCATAAGATCGAGTCGATGTGGATGGACGGTAATTCCGGCTACGGAAAGCTCCGTATTCTTCCGACCCCGATGGGAAATATCATAAGAACCCTTATTGAGGCGGACGTAAAACTTGGTGTTTCCAGTCGCGGTTCTGGAAACGTCAATGAACGAGGTGAAGTATCCGATTTCGAAATCATCACCGTAGACATCGTTGCCCGGCCGTCCGCTCCAAATGCGTATCCGAAGCCGGTCTACGAAGCCCGCTACAGCAGACGCGGCGCCGTTATTCAAGACCTCGCCGAAGCTGTTTCTCACGACCCCAAGGCTCAAAAGTATCTCTACGAAGAGCTTATGAACTGGATCGATAATCTTAAGTGTTAAATACACCGGAGGAGTAATTCTGATGGATAATGTTGCCAAAATTCTTGGAGAGAGCGGTCTTCCGAAGGAGATGATCGATTCCCTCCAGGAGGCATTCGAAAAGAAGGTCTCGGAAGCGCGCGCTGACATCGAGCTGTCGCTGCGCGAGGAGTTCGCCCAGCGTTATGAGCACGACAAGGCGAACCTGGTCGAGGCCATGGATCGCATGCTCTCCGATGTCGTGAACAAGACCGAAAAGGAGAAGGCCGAGGAGGTCGCCAAGCTGAAGGAAGCGCGTGACAACTTCGCCACCGCTGTCAAGGAAGCTCGCGAGCACTACAAGGCCAAGCTCGCTGAACACATTTCCCAGTCGCGGAAGCTCATCGATGCGCAGCTGACCAAGACGATTCGCTCCCTTAACGAGGAGAAGAAGGCTCTCAAGGCCAGGAAGAAGAAGCTCGATGAGCAGTACCAGGCCGTAAAGGCGGATGTCGCCAAGGCGACGGCTCAGCGCCTGAAGAAGATCGACGAATTCGTGGTTAACCAGCTCAGCAAGGAGCTGACGGAGTTCCGCCAGGACAAGCGTGCCCTCGTCGAAGCTCGCGTCAAGGTCGTTGCGGAAGGCCGTCAGAAGATTGCCGAGACCAGAAAGAAGTTCATCAAGGATGCGGCCCGCAAGGTCGAGTCCGTGATCACATCGACACTGAAGCATGAGATGTCTCAGCTTCACGAGGACCTCGAACGGAACCGGCAGAACAACTTCGGTCGCCGTATTTTCGAGGCTGTCGCTGCGGAGTTCATGGCCTCCTACTTCACCGAGGGGTCTGAAATTCGCAAGCTCCAGAGCATTCTGGAGAGCAAGGACAAGGCTCTCTCCGAGGCCCAGGCCAAGCTCAACGAGGCCAATGAGGAGCTGAATATTCTCCAGCGCAAGATGCGCCTCGCCGAGGAACGTGCCAATCGCGCGAAGATCATGGGAGAACTCCTGTCCGGTCTGAGCCGCGAGAAGCGAGCCGTCATGGAGTCTATGCTTGAGACCACCAAGACGGAGCACCTGCGGGCCACCTTCGACAAGCTGCTGCCCGTCGTCCTGAACGAGACGCGCCGCAAGCATGCCCGCGAGAGAGACGTTCTCAACGAGGCGAAGTCTGTTCGTCGCACCGTCCCCGTCACCGGAGACAAGACCCCCGCTCCCTTCGCTCAGGGCCTCTTCGAGGAAGACAGCGAGGTTGCTGAGGTTGTGCGTCTCGCAGGCATTCGAAAATAAGGCTTAAATGCCCGTTTTTAGCGTAATCAAGTAAATATACTTGGAAAAAGTAATTCGGTTTAGCCGGTTCTTTGAAGTAATTGGGAGCAAAATAATATGAATATTCTTTTCGAGTCCCAGTGGAAGAGAACGAAGGAAGCCCTCTGCGAGGGTCGTGATCTCACCCACAACCAGGACGGTTCTCGCAACGACACCAAGCGTCGGGTTATGGAAACCGTTCTTGAGAACACCCGCCGCGAGCTGATGCTGCTTGAGCAGGCCACCGCTGGCGCCACGAACGCCGCCTCGGTCGCGACCCTCAACAAGGTTATCCTGCCGGTCATCCGTCGCGTCATGCCGACCGTCATTGCGAACGAAATCATCGGTGTTCAGCCGATGACTGGTCCGGTCGCCCAGATTCACACCCTGCGCGTCCGCTATGCCGACACCTTCCCGGCTGACGGTTCGGGTGTCACCGCTGGCGCTGAGGCCCTGTCGCCCTTCGATATCGCCCGCTTCTACTCGGGTAACGGCGATGTCAACAAGCCGGGCGCTGCTCCGACCGCCGTGCTTGAGGGGCGCGCTGGTAACCGCCTGTCGATACAGATTCTGAAGCAGGTCGTCGAGGCCAAGACCCGTAAGCTCAGCGCTCGCTGGACCTTCGAGGCCGCTCAGGACGCCCAGGCTCAGCAGGGCATCGACATCGAGGCCGAGATTCTCGCGGTTCTCGCCCAGCAGATCACCGCTGAGATCGACCAGGAAATCCTTGCTTCGCTCCGTGCTCTGCCGGGTGCTCCGACCTCTGTCTTCTCGCAGACCGCCGTGACCGGCACCCCCACCTTCGTCGGTGACGTTCACGCCGCTCTCGCCACTCTCATCAACCGTCAGGCCAACCTGATCGCGTCCCGTACGCGCCGTGCGGCTGGTAACTGGGTCGTCGTCTCGCCGACCGCGCTGACGATCCTCCAGTCCGCCACCACCTCGGCCTTCGCCCGCACGACCGAGGGCGTGTTCGAGGCTCCGACCAACACCCGTTACGTCGGTACCCTCAACAACACCCTGCGCGTCTACGTGGACCAGTATGCGTCTGACTCGACGCCGGTCCTGGTCGGTTACAAAGGCAATGAAACCGATGCTGCGGCGTTCTACTGCCCGTACGTCCCGCTGACCTCTTCGGGCGTTCTGATCGACCCGCAGACGATGGAGCCGGTCGTGTCCTTCATGACCCGTTATGGCTACGTGGAGCTTTCGAACTCTGCGACCTCGCTTGGTAACGCTGCTGATTACCTGGGTCTTGTTGGTATCGACACCTCCTCGCTGACGTTCATNTAAAGAAAGCGGCAANAAAATGCAAGCAAAAAGGCGCCAATTTCGGCGCCTTTTTGTTTTTACAGGCTGGGCGTAATGCACTTCAGTGTCTTGGCGTCCATCTGANCAGCATGGAGCCGCAATCGTAAATTCTCCAGAATCCGAGATTGTTCATGATCTCGCGCTCTGTGTCCCCCTCGGCATCGGGAAACATCGACTTGATCTTGTCCTTCCGAAAAAGATAGCGATGAAAACGACGAACGCGGTTGCAGTCGATGTACCAGTAGTTGACGTCTGTATTCCTTACGTGTTCGAAGCCGAGTATTTCATACAACCACCCAGTCGCCCAGCGACGATCGGCATATGAAATGATTTCCTCGGGGTTGTACTCATCAACGAAGGCCTTGAACAGCCGATTGGCGATGCCGGGATACGATCCGCCGTCGGTTGCGAACCTCAGCAGCTCTACCGGTCCAGACTTGCTCCTTCCAAGAGCCGCTCGCGGTTTGCTGAAGGTCATCACCGCAACGAGACGATCTCCTAGAAACGCGCCGTACTTCCGCAGAGACGTTTCACGACGCCTTTCCTGTGCCTCTGGAATGAGAACCGCGTTGGTGACGCCGTATTTCGCCAGGAGGGTCTTCTGCTGCCGCTCGACGCGGACACGTCGCTCCTCTTCGGATAGGGCTGCGTGATGTGTGCGGATGGCCTCAGCCTGATCCTCACGGCGACACAGGCAATGCGAGTTGTCCTCACAGGAACCATGGTAGCCTTCTAGGACCGATGCGAATGATCGGCGCTGACCATGTTTGCAGATCGTTTCCTCGGGGCCGTTGAGCGCCACGTAGCAGCGCTCAGCCACCGAGGCGTGCTCAGGCAGCATCTTGGACTTGTTTTCGATCCATCCCATGAGAGACGGGCGTGAGAGGAGGAGGCAAGGGAAGCTCTTGGGATACTCCTCAATCATGGCCTGAAGTTCCGCAATGGCGTCCCTGTCGTCGGGTAACGCGGCCTTCCTGGCCTCCGCCAGCGCTTCTTCTTTCCTGTGGGTCAGGACGCTCGAAATGACTTCACTCTTGTGCTCGGTGAGGCACTGGCACGATTTGTCCTTGGAGCAGAACTTCCAGCCGCTTTCGATGTCTTTGAAAGCGCGTTCGCGACCGTACTTGCATGCGGGAGGGTCATCGTATACCGCAATCCAGACGCGCGCTTTCAGCGGGAGGTCTGAATACTGAGTTGTACTATTTTCGACAAATGAAAGGAACTCTGCGTTGGCCTTGACGCCACGCATCCAGTTCATCTTTCCGTACTAGGAAATTATTTCATTCAGGCGCTTTCGCGCGCCCTCGCGGTTGTTTATTATTTCTTTCCGATTCATATCGATACTTATACATCGTTGGCTGCAACAGCGCAACAAAAAGGCCCGCTGGAGCGGGCCTTTCTCATCAAGTCCGGCTCTGTCAGAACCGGTAGTTGACGCCGACCGTGAACAGGTGGTCACGCCCCTTGTTGAACTGGAACGGGGCCACGTAGCGGTACCGGCCGTCGATGTCGAGGTTGTCAGTGACGGCATAGCGAAGGCCAGCGCCGAGGACATAGACGCCGATGCGCTCGTTCCACTTCACGTCATCGGCGAAGCGGAAGCCAGCACCAGCGAGGACGTAAGGGGTGAAGCGGTCGAAGTCATGCTCCAGGATGGCGTTGGCAGTGAACATGTGGCCGCGCACGCCCTTCTTGCCACCCAGGTAGTCGTAGTCGGCCTCAAGGCGGACCATGCCGAAGTCATAACCGGCGCCGACACCCACGACGGCGCCCTTTCCGAGAGTTGCGCCGCCAGCGTGACCGGAGACATAGAAACCGGTCTTGGCGAAGGTCGGAACGACCATCACGGGACGGGCGGGGAGAGCGGCCCGGTTAGGCACGTCGGCGGCGACGGTCGGCGTGGATGCGATGGCGACAAATGCGAAAGCGAAAAGGCCAAGCGCGGCCGTAAGAATCTTCTTCATGAAATATCCTTCCACTGATTGAAAAAACTCGTTGAACGAGAATGCCTCATACATAGCGGAACGCTTGCGTCTATGTCCAGAATTTCGTATACGAAATGGCACCTGAGGCGTTCACAGTGATATTTAGGCAACATATTGAGGCAGAGATAGTGGGCGTATGGGGAATTGTAGGCCGTATATTTTGTCTTGGTGTCGATATGTCCCGACCAAGAAGGAGCATCCACGTAATTCGATAGATGATTCAGCCCTGGTCGGTCTGACGACATCCTGNCTGACGCAGCGTGATGAGCGGAAGGAATGAGGGAATACGTCATCGAGCTGTGGTGAGTACTGCTCAGTGAGTACGCCGCAGCAGCTACACCGGGTGAGCGTTTCCCAGAAACGCTGGACATTCGCGTCGGGAGGGCCGCCATCGAGTACATTCGCAGGACGCCGCTCAGGAAGCTCTTCCCCGATACCTTTGACCGCGAGTGGTCTAACGAGGAGCTGGCGGCGCTCGAAAACACACGAAGGAGAAAGGGCCCGGCGTAATTAAGGTTTTCGCGGACACATTTCGGATCGAGAACCGTCTTGAGAACGTTACCGTTCATATTTCGTCTGACATGACAACGTCATCGGACGAAGAGAAGAGAATGGAATTTTTCTTCTATGGACGGAACAGCCTAGATAAGGTATACGAAATACGCGGAGTTACCAAAGATAGGCGAGTAACGAGTTGAGGGACACGATGAGGGGTTATGTCATTGCGCTAGGGAGGGAGATCGCCGTCTGTTACGCTCAGGAGATGGAGGACCAGAACGGGGCGCCTCCCGACGAGAGCCACTTCATCCGTATCGGGAAGGTCGCTGTGGACTTCGTGCGGGCAACTCCGCTGACGACCATGTTTGACGCCTTTGACAGGGCGGAGTGGGGTGAGGAGGAGTTGATCGAGATCGGGCGGATCACGCAGACGCATCCTCTATCCTACGAGCGCAGGGGTGTCGGTAGCTCCGACCGTCACGACTGTCACGTCATTCGCAATCATGATGGCGAGATCGACGTTTTCCTGACTACCAGTCGGGATCGTTATATCGAGGAAATTGTAAATCTGCGTCGGTTCGCTATTGGGCGTTCCGCCCTGTTCAAGATGATTGAGTTTTCCCGGTGCAATGAGGAAGTCGTGAATGCTATTTAGTCGATAGACGGGGCACAAAAACCGCCGATACACGGCGGTTTTTACATTCTAAATAGTCATGTGCGGCACAAATAAACCAACCCACAAAAGGGAGGCCCACGTGGCTAAACACTGTACCCGGCGTGCCAAGCGCGCCAATAAGCCAAACCCGCGTGAGGACCGGAACTACGGTCGTCACACTCATGAAGCTGAGATCATCCCGATCGGTGACCACGAGGATCGCAGGCTGGCCCGGAAGAGGCGAGTGGAAATCATCCCGCGCAATCTCGCCCAGGAGGAATACGTCGAAACCCTCTACGACGCGAGCAAGCACATCGTCTTCGCAATGGGACCTGCCGGATGCGGCAAGACTCTCCTCGCGACTCTATATGCCATCCAGCAACTCCAGACAGGCAGTATCGATCGGATTGTCATCACCCGTCCGGCCGTGAGCACAGACGAGCAGCACGGGTTCCTGCCTGGAACTATCATCGACAAGATGTCTCCTTGGGTCACCCCCATCATGGACGTGTTCAAGGAGCACTACTCGGTCTCACAGGTGGAGCGCATGCTTCAGGAGGAGATCATCGAGATCGCTCCCCTGGCCTATATGCGCGGCAGGACCTTCAAGCGGTCCATCGTGATCTTCGACGAGGCCCAGAATGCGAGCTCAAGCCAGATGAAGATGGTGCTCACCAGAATTGGAGAAGGCACCCGAATCTTCGTGACAGGCGATCTCCAGCAACACGACAGAGGCTACGCTCAGAACGGCCTCAAGGACTTCGTTGAAAGACTGGAACGTATAGGATCGGATGCCATTGCAGTTTGTAAGTTCACTAATGAAGATGTTGAGCGTCATCCCGTGATTGAGGACGTTCTTAGGATTTACGGAGATTAATGAGCGCCTAATTGTTGGCCGCACACAGTGCCTCTGGGTTGCGCCCGGAGGCTTTTCATTTTAGAATTATCGTATTACGCAATGCTGGGGGATAGATGTAACATATCAAATCCATCGGAGATTTCTATGAGGGAATCCTATTGGCGGGGGAATGTTTTGGTATCAGTCCCTCTCGAAGGGGAAGAAGAAAAGAAACTCGCCCAGATCGGTGGCCGGTCGGCACAGAGGGGTGGACCGTTACCTGCGGCGATGATGCCGCGCCCACCAAGTTTCAGGATTACAACGAGGCGCGTAGGTTTGTGCGGGCGAAGATGCGTGCCGCTGGATACTCCATCATCTCATCAAAGGACGGCCGCCGACGGTCAGGGCGAATGACCTTCGATTGAAAGGCACCGTGCGGTGCCTTCTACATCCGCCAGTGCTGATTGCACCTGGCCTCGTACTTATCAGTCGCCCCAAGCTCGATGTGGGGTCCATCCGCAGCGTGGTGACCGGTGGTTGAGCGATGGGTCTTTGACGCCGGTCGGCCGCAGACCGTGCAGTTTGCCCTGGCCTTGATGATCTCGTCCGCCATGGCGGCAAGACTGGCTGTGATCGCGAACGGAACTCCGTTGATGTCCAGATCGAGACCACCAGCGACCACGTCGATACCCCTTCCGAGGCACCCACGGACCCAGGAGACAGTGTCCCCGGATACGTAGGGCTCCATCATGAACTGGACCTCGTCCAAGACCACGAGATCGACACCCTGCATGTCGTCGAGAGGGGGGAGGGTGGTCAGGTTTTCTGCCGTCGTCCTCAGGCCGTCGTGGGAGACGATCTCAGTCTCGGAATAGCGATTATCGAACGCGGGCTTGAAAACGCGAACATGCAGTCCCTGACCGTTGCGCGCCCACAGGACACGCTTCAACATTTCGGTCGTCTTTCCGGCGTACATCGGCCCGCAAACAAGAGTAAGTGAACCGTAACTCATGGTCATTATTAAATCAATATCATAAAAATCGACATATATAATATTCGTTGAACGCTATAATTCCTTGAATTTACGTCAATTACGTAGAGTTGGAGGCTCGACAGGTCCTAGAAGGTGTCGTCGAACCTGTCGAGTTTCGCTGACGGCGGTGTCGATCTCGTTCTAATCGACGATCAGATGGACCCGTGTGCGAATGACACGGGCCACGGGTCTGATGTCCTCTTGAGACAAGCACAGCCAGGCTGTGTTGTGTCATTGAGGTCGCAAGCTACCACCGAGAATAGAGCGAGGTCGATGGCGTTTTCGTCCTGGGTGACACAGAAGCACAGAGAAGCTCCCGAATATCGCCTATAACTAGGCAATACCCTGCAAACTAGAGGCGTACGTCGCCAGGTCGCGTTTCATGTCGGCGATCGGCTGCAAGGCATATCCTCCGACCGTCCAGTTCCGCCCCTTGCGGGTCGCTGTTACCTCTATGAACGCTCCACGTCGATCTCCGAACCGCTCGATGATCGCGCTAGGGATCAGGTACATAGCGATGGAGCCGATTCCTCGCACCATGACCCCTATAACGATGCACCTCGCATGCCCATTCGGAGCCTCAAATCGGACCTGATCCGCGTCCTCCTTCGCCAGGCAAACAGAGATGTTCCGCTGTCGCCCGTTGATGATGGCGTAGATGTCAACACCCTCATTCGGATCGTCGGGATCGGGAAGAGCGCAGTGCCCACCCGAAAGCTGGATGAAACCGGCTACAACATTCGTGGCTCCACTTTCAGCGAGCCTTCGAGCGGGGCGCTGTGCCACGTCGATGTCAGGAGCAACTCCGAACGCCAGCCAACCATAGTCCACGCCAAGCAGAGTGGCCAAAGACTTCAGCGCGCTGTGCCGAGGCACTGTGACGCCGTTGTACCATTTGCGGACGGTCTCGCGCGTCACGGATATACCGTAATGAAGTTCAAGCTGGTCACGAATCCAAGTCAATCGCCCGCGATTAAACGGAGGCACCAGAGGGTTATTCTCGCAAACCTCTTGGAGCCGCTTCGCAAAATCTTTGTATGGAAGATTCACCGTCATCAAATGCTCCTCCAGGGCATTCCGACTTGCCATGACCAAATAGGCACCAAAAAAGTGCCTGTTCACCTCTTAATCGGCACTGGCGAACGGAGTCAAGATGGTCCGCCCCGGCTTCACAGGAGCTGTTCGGCGATGTCATGCCAGCTCCGCACACGGGTAACGGCCGCGATCGGATCGCACTCGTTGTAGGGTCGGGTCAGCAGGAAGGTCCTATGCCCGACTGAAGCGCCATCGATGGCGTGAAGGGCGTTATCCTCGACCCACACGGACGGGCTATAGGCCCTGAGCTGTTCCGTCTTGGCCGCCCGTAGCGGGAGCACATGGACCGCCTGCCACCGGAAGCCGAAGACCTCCTCCAGGCGCCGTTTGCGGGCATTCCGGAAGGCCTCGTCGCCTCCGCAGGCGGTAATGGCCACGAACGTGTAACCGGCCTTGTGGAGCTCCGGGAGGACCTCTAGGGCGCATTCCTCTGGCGGTTGCTCGTTAAGCCATCCCTCGTCCACGAACCTCCTCATGAGAGCAAAGGTCTCCTCGGGGGTGGCCCCAGTCGCCTGCTCGATGCTGTAGTGGCTTCGCAGTGGCACAGAAAAACTGAAACCCTGCTTCTCGGCCCACTCTTGGAAATAGTCGGTGTAGCGGAGGACCGTGTCATCCACGTCCGTCAGGATGAGCTTGTGCATCAGTGCTCATCCTTCTGGTCATCCTGCGCATCGGTGGTCGCGCTTTTCTTCCGGTCATGGAAATTGAAATGCCAGACCGTCATCGCCTTTTTGACTTGATCCCGGTACTTGTCCAGGTAGTAGGCGGCAGCGACTGCGTCAGGAACGGCCTCATAGCGGTTCTTCACGACTGTCCTGTTGAGGATGTCGATGACGACGGAAGCCTCGGCAATATCGTTGTCCGAGATGCGGTCCTTTACATAGGGACGTTCGAAAATATCGACCGAGCCCGGCTTCTCGTGCCAACCCTTCTTGCTGGTGTTCACACCCTTGGCCGGTCGGGTGACCNTCGTGACGATGAGGAAGGGTCTGTTGCGAAGATTCTTGAGGTTTCGCGGGCGATTGTTCTCAGGAGGAATAATAGANTCCATAATGTNAAAATCCAGAGTACGTAAAANGCAATGAATGTAATAGAACGGCGAAATTAAATGATGCCGTCCTTCAAAAGCTTAAGCTCGACGAGGGTTGCGGACAGATTAATCTCAGGGTCGGCCGCTATTGAATGGTTCACAAGTCCATTTCGAATGATAATCAGGGCCTGATCCTGCTGACGCTCGGTGTCACCCCACAGTTCGAGATTGCGATAGAGGGACCGGTAGATGTCCGGATAGTCCTCTACAAGTGCCTGGGCGGCAATGAGCTTGCGAGCCTCTCGGATGCGGCCCTGCTGGAACAGACTGACCATTTCGAGGATATAGTCCTTCGTCTCTTCCACGTCCTCGGTCTTCGGCCGATGGAACTTGCCGCCGACCGTGTTCTTCTGCGCGAGATTGATGCTCTTGCGCAGGTCCGGATAGGTGAGGTCCGTCAGGGCGATAACATCGTCGATGTCGAACTCGACGTTCTCCCGCGTGAGGATTTCACCAATGCGGCAGATGAAATCCTCACGGTCGAGGGCCGCGAAAGTGAATGTCTGGCAGCGGGAATGGATCGGATCGATGATGCGCGCCGGATTGTTGCACGTCAGGATGAAGCGCGTCGTGTCCGAGTAGGTCTCCATCTCGGTGAGAAGGAGCCGCTGGGCCCTCGGCGACATGATCTCGCACTCGTCCAGGATGACGTACTTGATACCGGTCGGACCCATGGACCAGGTGCTCACGAAGCCCACGATCCGGTCCTGAACGTCCTCGATCCTTCTCTCCTTGGCTGCGTTGATCTTGAGGATGTCCGCATCCGGTATGTCCAGACGCTTCAGAAGTAGCATGGCAAGCGAGGTCTTGCCGGTGCCTGGAGAGCCCGAAAAAAGAAGGTGGGGGAGGGCACCATCGGCAAGGTACTCCTCCATGCGGCGGCGATGGGTGGCGTCCTTCCAGACATACTCGTCAAAGGTCTTGGGTCGGTACTTCTCGACCCACATCTCGATTGCCATGTGCGCGAAATCCCTTTGATAAAATGATTTAGTCGGACGACCCCGCGTCAGCGGGGATCGTCCTCCGACACGAGAAGAACGGCGTCCGGATAGTCGATGAGCCAGACGGAGATCGGACCTTCGTCGGTCTCGACGGTCATTCTCGGAGACCAACGGCCGTGCTTGAGAAGGACCCACTCACCAGGCTTGAGATCGTCCCGTACATCCGGCCCAACCGCATAGACCTTCGCCCAGCGTTCGCGAATGCCGTGCTCCCGCATGTTGTCGTCGCGAATGATGATTCCGGATGAAGTCTTGCGCTCGCCGTGTTCCAGATTAGTAACAAAAACACGATCCTTGATAGCAATAAGTGTGTTGGGCATATTCCTTTAAGAAAAAACTGATGAATGATCCATAATATACAGAAACGGCCCGTTTACTGTCAATCTAATTGCTTCCGCGAATTCAGGAGGACCGGAAATGAATTTGAAAGTGACCTGGCACTGAAAACGCCCCGCGAAGCGGGGCGCTTAAATCAGTCGTCTTCCTTCTCGACGATCTTGCGTGACTTGCCCTTCGGTTCGGGCTTCTCGGGTTTCTCCGCCTTCGCCGTCTTCTGAGAGGCGGCAAGAGTTTCCAGGGCCTGCGCGGGTGTTTGGAAGACCTCGGTGTCGAGTGCCTTGATCGGGACCTGCTTCACCGATCTCTTGTTGCGGTGGTACTCGGACTTGATTTCCTCTCTCGTCTGGATCACGCGACCGCGCTTGTCGAGAAGGTCGCCACGAGCATTGAGCATGGCGTTGCCGAGAGCGACTTCATCTCCGTTTTCATTGACCAGTCGAGTGAAATCAATCGTTTCGCCGCGAATGGACCTGACAATCATGTAATGAACCTCAAATATATATGGACTTATCTATTTATTCGCGAAGGGTATTCGGGAAAATGTTCAACTCCACGTCAGGCGGAAAGCTACTGCATCCTCGTATTTTCGAAAGGCCCACACGGGACCTGCGCAAGTCCAAGCAAACTTACCTGCGCAGTTATTCAGACACCAGTGGGTACGCTCCAAAATTGAGGATGCTCTTTCCTTGTACGGAATGTTGTCCCACCAAGGCAGGAGGACGTGGAACAGTCTGTCGTCGCTGGCGTGTTCGTGGCAGTAGATGAAAGACCCATGGAACTCCGGAGTGTAGAACGTTTCCGGATAGACAATTTTCTTAACCTCAATCATTTCCCATTGCGTCTCCCCAGTGTCAGGAAGACCGGNGACGTATGCGAGTATTTCCATCACCTCAGCGATGGATTTCTTGTTCCGGACACCATAGCGGGGAGTGAACAAGTTGAGGTCNTACTGGGCATGTTCCGCCCGGCTGATGTCATGCAGAAAGTACGTGTGCTCGAAGAACGGAATGCTCGCCTCATAGAACGTTGTGGAAATGTCCACGCGGCACCCGTTGTCAAAAACCACATGGGCCGTCCTCAGAGCCGGATTGATGTCGATGCTGCGGTGGACGTGCGTCGGCGGATAGAACCGAATGTCCTCGAACGTCAGGTCAGGTCTGTAGCGAACGGCCTTGATGACGGGCATGTCAGCTCCATCTCAGCTTGAACGCCAGGGAGTCCTCGTAGTTGCGGAACGCCCAGACAGGGCTTGCGGCTGTCCATGCAAACGGACCGCTGCAATGATCCCGACACCAGCGATTGATCACCACAACAGCCCTCCCATCTGGGTACTCTGAAGCAATGTCGTACCAGTTGGGAAGAAACACGTGGTGAAGCCCTTCGTCGTTGGTGTGCTCATCGCTGTATAGGAACGAGCCGTGCACGTCCGGCTGGTAGAAACCCGGAGGTGGGTCGTAGGCATCCGGGACCGTAAGATCGGAGAGTTTGCTTGGCATCGGCTTGCCTCCGCCAAAAGACGCATGACCTCGTCCATGGTGGCGAAAATATAGAACGTCTTGCCAACCGCAACTTCATACGTTGCGCTTTCGGCATGACCCTTGAGAAAGTTGTGACGACATTCCCGTTGTCGAACACCACGCGCGCGGCACGGGACGACGCGAATGAAAAATCAACGGTATCATTACCAGTTTTCGCAGTTCGAGCAGCAAGGTGGGGGTAAAACCGTATATCGCCGGACGGCATTCCCGGCGAAAATTTGATTGCCCTCAGAGTTACCATCTTCTGCTCCATAATGAACACCGATGGAGGCGGTATTCATCGTCTCTTTTCTAGCATGAGTCCACTCGTGACCCATCAGCAAGATATGTCGTGGATCGTCGCAAGGAAACAGAAAAGCCGACCGCAATCCCCAAATCGGGACGCCGAAATTGACATCCTTGACCTACTTAATGCCAGGCGTGCGCTCGAAGAGATGATGTAATCGTCATGAAAAAGCGCTCCTGACTATTCTTCTTCAAAATAGACCAGGAGCGTCGTCACCACAGCCTTGGTCAGCTCCCGTAACGGCTCGTGATTTCCGCGTCGGTTTCGAGAACGTCGAGCATACGCTGTGCGAATGACGCCAGTTCGGGCTGGAACTCGCTGTATTCGCCTTTCGAGACGATGTCGGCGATGTCTGGTGTGAGTTTGAGAACGGTCTCGTC
>JGI25326J35508_1002004_pt1 | contig 14299 bp, 15 predicted proteins | sample HigsolmetaAR201D_FD_35508 | JGI IMG/M metagenome (IMG submission 35508)
CGGTCTGTGTCGGGCGCGTGGCGGATGGCAACCCTGCCGAGTCGAGGGCCGCGCGCTCCATCCACTCGCCACGCGCACCCGACACGCCGAGTGTCACGTCGCCGGGCAGCAGGGCTGCCGCGCGTGCCGACCACATCACGCCGTCGTTTCGATCCCGGACGACCGGCACCGCTGGCGAGCCGCGCGTGACGGCGGCCGACAGCTCGAACCTCGACGGCCGCCACGTGGCCTGCAGACCGGAGTCCCAGCGCGAGACGTCGACCAGTGGTACGCCGGGACCCGCGCCGGAACCGCCGATCGGGTAGCCGGGCGACCAGCCCCGTCCGCGCATCGCCAGGACGTCGTCGATTGAGAGCGGCAGCGCGTCGGGCCTGAGCGAGGTCAGGTACTGATACATAAGCGGGAGTCCGACGACGGCGTTGTCGCGACCGTAGGCGCGGCGGGGAAACGCGCCGACGAGCGGGGGGATGCGGCCGGCCTGAATCGACAGCGGCACTCCGGCCGCCGGCTGCAGGCGCAGGTATAGCGCCGGCAGGTCGAGATTCGACGCACCTTCGAGGCGCAGTTCGCCGACGACCGANGCGATCGGCGCGACTCGCCATTCACCGAAGAGCCGGATGCGCGAGGTTCGCAGTGCGTTCGTTTCGTAGCCGGTGTAATTGAAGTACGCCTGGTGGTCGGACGGCCCGACAANNGCGGNGATCTCCGCGCCGACCGCGAAGGGCGGGTACGCGGGGGGGACNTCCGCGGTCGGTTCCGCGGACTGCGCTCCAGCGCCCGCCGGAAGCGCCAGCAGCCAGGCGCCGAGCACGAATCCGTGCGCCCACCGGAGCATGGCCGGCATCTTACTGCCGGGAGNCGGCGGTCTCCCGCAGCGATTTCACGTAATGCACGACGGTCCAGACGTCGTCGGGGGACATTTCCGTCCGGAAGGCCGGCATCCGGGGATTCCGGCGGCCGTACCAGATCTTGTAGAACAGCACGCCGTCGGGATTGCGGACGGCGCGCCTCGGATCGGTGAGGTCGCGCGGCGGATCGTCGGGATCGGCGTCCGGTCCGTTCCCCCGCCCGGTCCGCCCGTGACAGCGCTGGCAGTGCGTGCGGTACAGCTCGGCGCCACGGGCGAGGCGTTCCGTGGTGAGGGGCAGTGGATTCGTGAGATCGGCCGCGTCGCGCCCGATCGTCCAGCCATCCGACTGCGCGCCGGGAACGGCAAACGCCATAGCGAGCACGACCGCGACGGAACCGGGGCGCAGAAGCCAGCCTGGCGTCACGGCGTCCCTCCCGTCGACAGCATGAGTCGCTCGGCCTCGAGCGACGTCCAGTCACAGAGGGCATCGATCCCGGCAGGGTCGAGTGCCGCGTCGCGGTGCAGCCAGAGGTAGGACGGCGGCGGCATGTGGCCGTGCGCGGCCTCGCTGCACATGTCGTCGAGCAGATCGGCCTGTTCGAAGCGGCTGTAGCCGGCCCATTCCGAGAGGTTCATGGCAGCGCGGCCCTCGCGCACGTGCCGCCGCAGCAGCATCGAGGCGGGAAACACGTTCGTGTACCAGGGCCAGTGGGTCTCGAACGAGTGGCAATCGAAGCACGACGTCCGCAGTGTGGCGGCGACGTCGACCGGCATCGCCGCGTGGCGATCGATGCGGGCCGCGGGCGCCGACGGTTCGGGATTGTCCGGATGCGGCAGGAGGATGGCCGCGGCGGCCCACACCATCATGAGGAGCAGCATGCTGGCGTAGATGCGCCGCGGCATCGATGCAGGGCTCCTCTACTCGATACGGACCAGCTGCCCGCGCACCGCACCGCCCGGATTGAGCTGCGTGTGCACGTTGAAGTAGAAGCCGGCCGGGTTGTCGACAATCTGGCGCGCGATGTCGGGCGACTGGGGGCTCGCGTCGGTTCGCGTGAAGCCGCCGCTGCCGTTGGCCAGCGTCACCTGACCGGACGCAAGTCCCGTGTTCACCACGATGCCGCCGTTGCTCCCGGCGCCGCCCGTGTGGATGTGCGCCGCCGTGAGCGGGGTGTTCGCGGGAAAGTTCTGAAGCGAGACTTCGAAATCGAACGTACCGCCCGTGATGTTGCCGCCGCCGTCACGCGTCGGGTGGAACGTGATGTTCGCCACGCCTCCGGCGCCTGCCTCGGCATTGGTAATCGGCGGAACTTCGTTCGCTGAGCTCAACGTCGCACGGAAGACGATGGTGTCGTCGCTCGGGCCGGTCGGGTTGTCGTTGTCGCTGCACGCCGCGGCGCCCATCGCCGCGGTCGAGAGAATCAGAGCCGGTATCAGCACTCGTGTCATGGCGTGCTCCTGTCTGCCGTTGGTGGAGGAGCGGGGAGCCGCTCAGTAGAACTTCCGTCCCAGGTTGAATCCCATGTAGAGGCTGCCGGGATTGCCGCCCCGGGCGAGCTGGGAGTAGGTCGTCGAGAACGAGTTGGTGAACGTCAGCGAGAAGGCGTGGCCGCCGACCCGCTTTTCGATGCCGAAGCCGTACTCCGCTTCGCCGGGCCGATAGCCATCGAGGCGAGGCGCAACTTCGGCAACGACGTAGATCGTGCGTGTCAGGCGAAGCCTGGCGCCCAGCCCCAGCATCACGGTGTTCTCGCGTTCGTGCGCGGGATGTTCATGCGGCCCGGCGTCCTCTGCCGGATCGGCGCCATGATCGTGGTCGTGCCCGATCGGCTCGAGCGACGCGTTCGTGTGGCCGACCCACATCGGCACCGCGTAGAGCGCGAGCCGCGTCGCGACGCGATGCGAGACGATCGCGCCGATGGCCGGCGCGTAGCGCTGCTGGAAGTTGTCGGTGCCCTCAATCGATCCGACAACCGAGATCGACGCCGGCAGCCGCCCGGTCTGGCGCGTGAGCTCATAGAGGCCGTGAATCTGGATCGTCTTGTCGAAGTTCGTCCGGAAGCCGGCGACCTGCAGGTTCGGCGCGACGTTCATCCGGAATTCGAAGCCGATGATCGCGCCCTGGTCGAGGCCGAACAGGTTGGCGGCATTCTGGCCGAACGTGCCGCGCCGCAGGTCTCCGGCAAACCGGTGCGTCAGCCGGAAGTTGCTGCCGTGACGCGGCAGCCGCATGCCGGTCGGCAGATTGATGACGACCACATCGGGCTCGACCGGACTAAGGACCTCGTCGGCATCTCCGAGGTCGAGGTCCTGCGGTGTCGCTGTCGTCGTGTCCGACGCCGCCGGCCCGCGGCGGACCGGCGACGCCGAAGGGGGCACGGGCGAGTCGTCCGCTGCGACGCCGGAGGGTACGTCGACGCGCGGTGACTCACCCGCGCGAGCGGGCACAATCGCGACGCTGATCGACAGCGCGACCAGCGACGCGACGAGCAGCAGGGGGCGAGGCGATAAGGTCACGCCGCCATACACTGCAAGCGGCGCGCCCGCCGTTCGTGCCGTGCCTGGCTGCGACGGAGAGCCGTGGCGCGCGTCGCGACTTACGCGCGCCGAAAGGGTTTACCTCCGGCGAAAGCGTCAGCGCCGGTCGTAGAACGCCGGCGGCTCGATGCCGAGCGCACGCAGGTACACGTAGCCCTGCGCCCGGTGGTGTACCTCGTTGTCCATGTAATAGAGGATCGTCGAGTAGATCGGCCCCTCGTACAGACCGAAGGCCCTGTCGACCTCCTGAAAGCGCCCGGTGGGGATCTTCGGCCACCACGATTCGATCGCCGCCGTCGCCTCGTCCCACAGCCGCAGCAGCTCCTGTTTCGTTCGCGGCTGCCGTGCCAGCTCGCGGCTGGCCCGCTCGGCTTCGGTCATCCAGACGCCGGTCGCGGCGCCCTCCATGCCGTCGCCGGCAATCGAGATCAGCTCGAGCGCCAGTTCGGCGAACGGGCGCATGCCGCCAATCGAGAAGGTGAAGAGCTTGTCCTCGGGGAACGCCTCGATGACGCGGCGCGTCAGGCGCCGGTGGCCCAGCCAGTGATTGAGGAAGTCTTCAGTCGAAATGAATGTCGGAAGCGTTGCAGTCGCCATATCCAGCACCTCGCTCGGGAAGAAGATGGCCACGGTCGGTCCGCGGCGAACCGGGCCATGGTGCGGGAACATACATGACACGTTCTGTCATGATTAGCGGGGCACGATTCCGGCGATGAGAGCCGACCGTCTGCTCGCCGCCGTTCTCCTCCTCCAGGCGCATGGCCGCCTGTCGGCGCGTGTGCTCGCCGAGCGGCTCGAAGTGTCGGAGCGCACCGTCCACCGCGACATGGAAGCCCTCGCTGCGGCCGGCGTGCCGGTGTTCGCCCTGCGCGGTCCGCAGGGCGGCTGGCAGCTCGACGAAAACTGGCGCGTTCGCGTGCCGGGTTTCGACGAGCACGAACTGGGCGCGCTGCTCCTCGCACAGCCGCGCATCGTCGGGGCCTCGGCGCTCGCGGCGTCGGCCGAGCGGGCGCTGACCAAACTGACGGCGTCGCTGCCGACCGCGCTCCGCGACCGCGTCGACTCGATGCGGCGCCGCCTGCATGTCGATGCAACGGCCTGGTATGGCGCCGCCGAAGATCTGTCGGCCCTGCCGATCGTGCAGGAGGCGGTGTGGAGCGATCGCATGCTCCGCATGGTGTACCGGCCTCCCGGACGGGAGGCCGGTGAGCGGCGGGTCGGGCCGCTCGGCCTCGTGGCCAAAGGCCTCAGCTGGTACCTGGCCGCGAGCACGCCGAACGGGTATCGCACCTACCGCGTCTCGCGCATCGAAACGGCCGAGATTCTCGACGAGCCGTTCCGGCGTCCTCCTGACTTCGATCTCGCGGCGTACTGGAAGGAGGCGACGGAGCGGTTTCGCCAGGAGGTGCGCTTCGTGGCCCGGCTGCGCCTGGAGCCGTCGGCGGCAGCCAGTGTGCGTCAGTGGTGCCGCGTGCTGGCCGAGCCTTCGTCCGACGGCGCCGGAGGCGACGATCGCGTCGAGCTCTGCATCGACTTCGATAGCGAAGATCACGCGTGCTTCGTCGTTCTCGGACTGGGCCGTCGCGCGGAGGTGATCGAGCCGGCCTTGCTTCGCGAGCGTGTGGCGGGCGAGGTCGTCGAGGTCTACCGGCGGACGCGGCGATCGTCGGCCGCGTCCTGACGCCGATGCCCTCAGCCTTCGATGCGGCTGCGCAGGAAGCGGATGCCGTCGAAGGCGATCGACTCGGGGCCGGCGGGCTCGATGTCGCGCCAGATGGCCGCAGCGGCGCTCAGGTCGCCCAGCGCGAACCCGAAGCTTTCGATCGTCAGCCATCCGTCGTAGCCGATGGCGTGGAGCGCCGCGAACACGTCGCTCCACGCGATGTGGCCCGTTCCCGGCGTGCCGCGGTCGTTCTCGCACGTGTGCACGTGACGGATGTGGCGACCGCCCGCGCGGAGCGCCTGTCCGAGATGCTTCTCCTCGATGTTCGCGTGGAACGTGTCGAACAGCAGGCCGATGCGCGGATGGCCGACCGCCTCGCACAGCGCGACGCCATCGGCGACCGTGTTGAGGAAGTACGTCTCGAAGCGGTTGAGCGGTTCGATCGCAAGCGTCACGCCGTTCTCGTCGAGCGTTTCGCCGAGCTGCTGGTAGCACTCGATGGCACGCTGCCACTCGTCAGCGGTCCGACGCCGGCCGGGAAGGTAGCCGACCGGCGCGTAGAGCGGACCCGCGAACTGCGTCGCCCCGAGATCCGCCGTCACCCTGATCGCGTCGCGGAGGTGCGTCACGGTCTTCCGCCGGACGTCGGCATCGTCGGCGATCAGCGACAGATCGGGCAGCAGCGAAGCCACCGTCGTCGGCTCGAGACCGAGGCGTTCGCAGGCCCGCCGGATCGGAGCGGCCTCGAACAGGTGCGGGCGGAAGATGGGGAATTCGACACCGTCGAATCCGTGTGCCTTGATCGTGTCGAGCAGCGACAACCGGGCCGGCGTGAAGTCCGCCGACCAGATGTAGGTGTTCACACCGAGCTTCATCACGTCCTCCGGCAGGCGCACGCGGATCAGGCGACGCCGGCCCTCTTCAGGACGGCCATCGTCGCATCGAGCCCGAGGCGCGCCTGTTCCTCGGGCGGCACGTCGTCGAGGCGCGGGCCGATTGTCTCGCAGGCGATGCCTCCCCGCCAGCCGATCTTCTGCAGCGCCTGGAAGAAGCCGACCAGATCGATGACCCCTTCACCAGGCAGCAGGCGCATGTTGTCGCGCACCTCGGCCGGCGGCATTTCGCGCGCGTCCGAGACGTGCACGTGCACGATGCGATCGGCCGGCGTGGCAAGGATGTCGGCAATCGTGCCTTCCGAGTGGTGCCAGTGCCAGGCGTCGAGCGTGATGCCGATGTTCGGGCCACTTGCTTCGCAGAGCTTCAGCGTTTCGGCGAGCGTCCAGACGAAAGGCACCGGCGGTGCCGCCGCCGCCCCCGGGTCGCCGGGACCGCCGCCACGGCGTCCGCCGCCACCCATTCGGAACTGGAGCGGGCCGAGAAACTCGAGGCTGAGTCGTACGTCGTGCTTCGCGAATACTTCGGAGATCGCCGCGAGCCGCCCGGTGACCACCTTCCATCGGTCGTCCTTCGATATCCCGCCAGGCGTCGTCGCACCCAGCACCAGCTGGAAACGGCGCGATCCGATGGCGGCGCTGAAGGCGGCGTCGTCGGCCATGGTCGCCATGCGCGCCTTGAACGCTGTGTCGTCGCCGTTGAGCGGGTTCGGTGCGGGCAGGTTGCAGATGGTGGGAACGATGCCGAGCTCGCGCATGAGGGCGTTGGTGCCGTCGACGCCGAGCTTCTTCACGCCGTCCCACGGGAAGTCGATGCCCTTGTAGCCGATGCGCGCCGCAAGGTGCGCCTGTTCGGGCCAGCCGACGCCGCGGGCTGTGGCCCAGGGCGCAAGCGAGGGGAACATGCCCGGCGGCTGCGGCGGTGGTCCCTGGGCGATCAGGGCACCCTGGCGCGCGGCCGTGAGGGCGGCAAGCCCGAGCGCGGCTCGCCCGAGGAACTCTCTGCGGTGGACCCGTTCGTTCATGGCGCTCTCCTGTACCGCGCCGCACGACGGCGGCCGCGGCGCTGGTGTCCGCGGTACGGGCGACGACGCCCGCCGGCGATCGACGCATCCTGTGACCTGTCTGACAGGTTTGGCTGGAATCCTACAGCAGAGTTGGCTAGACTTGGCCTCTCGTTTTTCAGCTCATCTGCCGGCCGGAAGCCGGCGGCTCATCCGCGAAGGGGTTGTTCATGGCTCAGGGTGCGGATTCGACCGTTCACGACGTCGTGGTCATCGGCTCCGGGGCCGGTGGCGGCACGGTGACCAAGGTCCTCACGGACATGGGAATCCGCGTCCTGCTGCTCGAAGCCGGACCGATGATTCAGATGTCCGACTTCAAGACGATGATGGGGCCGTCCGACTTCTGGCACCGGGGCGCCGGCGAGGCGGCCGAGCTCTACACGACGGGCCAGACCGCCGCACTCAACTACTCGGCCAGCTTTGCGGCCAACACCGTCGATGAGCCGTACACGGTCGCACCTGGCAGCTCGTTCCGCCTGTTCCGATCGCGCGTCATTGGCGGGCGGACGAACCACTACGCCCGCGTCCAGCTCCGCTATTCCGACTACGACTTCAAGCCGAAGTCGATGAACGACGCCGGCTTCGACTGGCCCATCGGGTACGACAATATCGCTCCCTACTACGACAAGGTCGAGCGCTTCATCGGCGTGACGGGGCGGCCCGAGGGACTGCGGAGCGCGCCCGACGGCATCTTCCAGCGGCCGGCGCCGTTCAAGGTGCACGAGGAGCTGGTGTACCGCGCCTGCGCGAGGCTCGGGATCAAGGCGACGAGCTCACGCCACGCGGTCATCACGAGCCCGCTCAACGGCCGCCCGGCGTGCATCTACTGCGGCCAGTGCGGTCGCGGCTGCCGTTTCGGCTCGAACTACGCGTCGAGCTATGTGCAGATCTTTCCGGCGATGCGCAGCGGCCGGCTGACGGTGGTCACCGATGCGATGGCGCGCGAGCTGGTCACCGATGCGTCGGGCAAGGTCAGCGAGGTGCTCTACATCGACAAGACGACGGGGGCCGAGCGGCGCGTGCGGTGCCGGACCGTCGTGCTCGCGGCCTCGGCGTGCGAGTCGGCGCGGCTGCTGCTCAACTCGAAGTCGTCGCGGCATCCCGACGGGCTCGCCAACTCGTCGGGCATGGTCGGCAAGTACCTCACCGACACGGTCGGCTTCGGCATGTCGGCCACCGTGCCGTACCTGCGCGGCACGCCGATCCACAACACCGACGGTTACGGGGCGCACCTGTACATCCCCTGGTGGATGGCCGATCAGCACAACAGGCTGGACTTCCCGCTCGGCTACCACGTCGAGGTCGGCGGCGGCGGCTTCGGCATGCCGACGCTCGGCTTCGGCGCAGCCGCCTACAACCGGGTCGAGGGATACGGCCTGCCGATGAAGCAGGCGATCCGCGAGTCGTACGGCGGCATCACGATCAGCCTGTCGGGTCGCGGGTCGATGGTGCCCAACGAAGACTGTTACTGCGAGATCGACCCCGACGTGAAGGACAAGTGGGGCATTCCGGTGCTGCGCTTCCACTGGAAGTGGGGCGATTCCGAGCTCAACATGGCGCGGCACATGCGCGAGAGCTTCCGCGCCATTCTCGAGACGCTCGGCGGCACGATCAACCAGCCCGGCGGCCGCGGTGGGGGCGCAGGGCGCGCCGGCGGAGCCGGTGCCGAGCCCGACGACGACCGGCCGCAGCTGGGGCCGGGTGGCGGCATCATTCACGAGATCGGCTGCGTCCGCATGGGCGACGACCCGCGCACGAGCGTCGTCAACCGCTTCTGCCAGGCGCACGACGTGCCGAACCTGTTCTCGGCCGACGGCGGACCGTTCGTCTCGCACGCCGACAAGAACCCGACGCACACGATCATGGCGCTTGCCTGGCGCACCGCCGAGTACCTCGCCGAAGAGATGAGGAAGGGCAATGTCTGACATCACCCGACGCGAAGCGCTCAACCGCCTCGCCGTTGCCTTCGCCGCGGCCGGCGCTCTCGATCACCTGGCCGCGGCCGAGGCGCACGCCGCGATCGAACAGGCCACCGCGGGCGGCGGGCCCTACACGCCGAAGGCGCTCACCGGGCACCAGTTCCTGACACTTTCGCGGCTCACCGATCTGATCATTCCGGTCGAGGACGGCCGTCCGGGCGCCGTTCAGGCGGGTGTGCCGGCCTGGATAGATTCGCTCCTCGAGGTGAACGCCGAACTGCGGACCAGGTACACCGACGGGCTCACGTGGATCGACAAGACGATGCAGGGCCGGCACGGCAGCGACTTCCTGATGGCCACGCCCGAGCAGCAGACCGGCCTGCTCGACCAGATCGCGTATCAGAAGAACCGTTCGCCCGAGCTCGATCCCGGTATCGACTTCTTCATCCTGCTGCGCCGGATGACGGTCGACGGGTTCTACACGAGCCCGATCGGCATGCGCGACATCTACCCGGGAAATACGCCCCTCGGCGAGTTCACCGTCCCGCAGGAAGCGCTGGACTACGTGCTCAGCCGAAGCCCGTTCGCCGAATAGACCATGAACGTTTCCCTCGTGCGTCGTGCAACCGGTGCCGTTCCGCTGCTGGTGGTGCTGTGCGGCGCCATCCTTCTCTGGGCGCCGCCTGCACGTGCGCAGGCCGATGTCGACGATCCCGACGTGCGCTTCAACGAGCTGTACGCCGACGGCGCCGTCGTCTTCGGCACGAGCTGTGTGTCGTGTCACGACGCCGACGGCGGCGACACCGGCGCGGCCCCCGCGCTTTCCGGCCATCCGTCGATGGGGGCGCGCGACTACATCGTCCGGCAGATCCTGTTCGGCAATCCCGAAAAGGGGATGCCGGCGTTCGGACCGGCGCTCGACGATCGGCAGATCGCCGCCGTGGCTACCTACATCCGCAACTCGTGGGACAACGCCCACGGCGTCGTCGACGTCGCCGACGTGCAGCGGGTCAAGGCAGAGAACCGGCCGTGACGGCAGGACTGGCGACGGTCCAGGGGACGAACGCGGCGCTCGACGATCTGCTCGAGCACTGCCTGCCGGCCGGCGTCGATTTCGTCGAGCTGCCGGCCGATCGGCTCGAACGCGCCGTCGGCGCACCGGTGCCCACGGTGCCGATCGAGCCGCCGCCCGTCGACGCCATCGAGCTCGGCCTGCTCGAGCTCGAGCAGGAAGTGCTGCAGGATTCCTACGAGCTCGCGCGCGCGACGTACACGGCGCAGTTGCGCGACTGGCGGCGGACGACCTCGCTCGTGCCTGCCGGCGCCGTCAGGCGCGCGTGGGAGGCTGCCGGGCTGCGTATCCGGTTCGTGGCCTGGGACGGCCTGGATCGGCTCACCGACGCCGAGATCGACTACGCCTGCCGGCTGGCCGCGGCCGTCGGCGCCGACGCCGTCGTGACGGACATGCCCCCGGCGGCGGCCGTGCGGCACGCGTCGGCGTCGTATCGCGTGCCGCTGGCCATCCGCAACACCGCGGCGAGCGCGCCACTCGATCTCGAGCTGCTGCTGGCGCGCGGTCCGGGGCTCGCCGCGGCCGTCGACCTGGCCGCCTGGTTCGAGGGCAGGCACGGACCGCCGTTCCCCTGGATCGAAGAGCACGTCGACAGCATCGTCCAGCTCCGCGTGACGGCCGCCGGCATGGCTTCTGCCCCGTTCGGCCGGCACACGCCGGCCATCGTCGCCTGCCTCGAAGAGCTGCGGGCGGCCGGCATCGACCTGCCCGTCGTGATCGAAGGCGACGAAGCGCTTCGTGCGGCGGCTCTCACCAGGGTGCGCGGCTGACCGGCAGGACAGCGCCGCGCTCGACGCATTAGAATCCAGCTCTATGTCCGAAGACTCCCTGGACGGTCTCCGCGTGGAGATCGACGCGATCGACGACGAGCTGGTCGACCTGCTGGCCAGACGGCAGGCGCTCGTGGCCCGTGTGGCCGACGTGAAGGCCCGCACCAACCTTCCGCTGCGCGACGTGCTGCGCGAAGCCCGGCAGGTCGCCCGCCTGGCCGAGCGCGCCCGGTCGGCCGGCCTCGACGAGCTGTTCGTCGCCCGCGTCATCCGCGAGGTGATCGACCACTCGGTGCGCGTGCAGGAGACGCGCCTCGGCATCCGCGAGCTGCCGGAGCCGCAGCGACCGGTCACGGTCCTCTTCCAGGGGTCGGACGGCGCCTTCAGCCACATCGCGGGCCGGCGGTTCTTCGGACCGCGCGGATGGGACGTGAAGTACCGCGGTGTGGCGACGTTCCGCACCATGCTCGAGGAGGTGCGCGCCGGCACGGCCGACTACGCGATGCTGCCCATCGAGAACACGACGTCGGGCTCGGTGCACGACGCCTACGACGCGCTCTCGCACACCGACCTGGCGATCATCGGTGAGGAAATCCTCCGCATCGAGATGTGCCTGATCGGCGTGGCCGACGTGCCGCTCGCAGATTCGGAAGATCTATTCGCATCCGCAGGCGCTCTCGCAGTGCACGGCGTTCCTCGCGTCGCTGCCGCAGGCGACCGTCGAGACGTTCATCGACACGGCGATGAGCGTCGAGCGCATCAAGGAGGAGAACGACCCGACGCACGCGGCGATTGCGAGCGCCGAGGCGGCGGCGCTGCACGCGCTGCACGTGCTGCGCCGCGACATCGCGAACCACAGGGAGAACTACACGCGCTTCCTCGTGATCGCACGTGAGCCCGAGCCGTGGGATCCGCGCATCCCGTGCAAGACGTCGGTGATGTTCGTCACCCCGCACGAGCGCGGCGCGCTGCTCGCCGTGCTGAACGTCGTCGCCGGCCACGGGCTGAACCTCACGAAGATCGAGTCGCGCCCGCGCCCGGGCCGTCCGTTCGAGTATCAGTTCTACCTGGATTTCGAGGGCAACGTGTCCGAGCCGCACGTCCAGCGCGCGCTCGATGAGATTGCGGGGCTCACCCGGTCGCTGAAGATCTTCGGATCGTACCCGGCGCGCACGACGAAGGCCGAATGAGCGCGCCGCGCATCCTGCCTGCAGGCCCCCTCCGCATCACGCCGCTGCCGGCGCCGCCGCGCGGCACCTGGCGCGTGCCGGGCTCGAAGAGCATCACCAACCGGGCGCTGCTGCTTGCCGCGCTCGCCGACGGCGAGAGCCGGCTCGAGAACGTTCTCCAGAGCGACGACACCCGCCACATGCGCGAAGGGCTCGAGGCGCTCGGCATCGAGGTCGTCGAGCTCGACGCGACGACCTGGATCGTGCGGGGCGGGCGCGCGCGGCTGCGTCCGCCCGCGCGCACGCTCTTTGTCGGCAACAGCGGCACGACGGTCCGCTTTCTGACGGCCCTGGCCGCACTCGTGCCCGGGGAGGTCACGCTGGCCGGCGACGCGCACATGGCGAAGCGGCCGATTCAGGATCTGGTCGATGCGCTCCGCGCGCTCGGGGTCGAGGTCGACTGTCCGACGGGGTGTCCGCCGCTGACCGTCCGCGGCGGTTCGCTGCCGGGCGGGCGTATCACGATGCGCGGCGATCGATCCAGCCAGTACCTGTCGGCCATGCTGATGGCCGGTGGTCTTGCCGCGGCGCCGCTCGAGATCNTCATCGACGGCACGCTCGTGAGCCGGCCGTACGTCGGCATCACCGAACGGATGGTGGCCGACTTCGGCGGGCGGATCGAAGCCGGCAACGGGCGGTTCGTCGTCACGCCGACCGGCGGCTACCGCGCCCGTACCTACGTCATCGAGCCCGATGCGTCGGCGGCAAGCTATCCGTTCGCCCTGGCCGCGGCGTCCGGTGGCGAGATCCTCGTGCCGGATCTCGGGCCCGATGCCCTGCAGGGTGACGTCGCGTTTGCCGATGTGCTCGCCCGTGCCGGTGCGCACGTCGAGCGCACGCCGGCCGGCACCCGCGTCGCGGGCCGCCGGCTGCGCGGCGTCGACGAGGACATGCACCACATTTCCGACACCGTGATGACGCTGGCGGCGATTGCGCCGCTGGCCGACGGTCCGACGATGATCCGCAATGTCGCGAACATCCGGATCAAGGAGACCGATCGCCTGGCGGCGACGGTTGCCGAGCTCCGTCGACTCGGTCAGTTCGTCGAGCACGGCGACGACTGGCTGCGGATCGAGCCGCGCCCGATCGTGCCTGCCGTGGTCCGCTGCTACAGCGACCACCGGATGGCGATGAGCTTCGCGATCCTCGGTGCCGTCCGCGAGGGCGTCGCGATCGAGGATCCGGCGTGTGTGGCCAAGACGTACCCCGGCTTCTGGGACGATCTCGGCGCGCTCTACGACGCGCAGGGAGCGCCGCGGGACTGGTAAGGGCGGCGACCCGGAGAATCACCTGACATGTTCGAGGGATGGCTGAACGACTGGCTGCTGAGGCACGGCGTGAGCCCGCAGTCGGCCGGGCTCTTCACGCTGCTCATCGAGATCGGTCTGGCGGCGCTGATCGCGACGGCCGTGCACTTCTTCGTGCGCGCCATCATGGTGCGCCTCGTCCAGACCGTCGTCGCGCGCGTGCGGTCCGACTGGCTCGAGCCGTTTGCGCGCCGCCGGCCCATCTCGCGTCTGGCGCACCTGGCACCGGCGCTCGTCGTCTATCGCCTGGCGGGCCTGATCCTCGTCGATCACCCGACGGCGCTCGCCGGCGTCCGGCAGCTGTGCCTGATCTACATGGCGCTGGCCACCGCCTGGATGATCAGCGGCGTCATCGGGCTCGCGGAAGACATCGCGCGGAACGCCGAGGCCGCCCGACGACTGCCGGTCCGCAGCTTCTCGCAGGTCGCGCAGATCATCCTGTTCATCGTCACCGCCATCCTGGTGACATCGCTGATCCTCGACCGGTCGCCGATCCCGCTGCTGGGCGGGCTGGGGGCGGCCAGCGCCGTCCTGCTGCTGGTCTTCAAGGACGCGATCCTGGGTTTCGTGGCCGGCATCCAGCTGTCGGCCAACCACATGGTCGAGATCGGCGACTGGATCGAGATGCCGAAGTACGGCGCCGACGGCTTCGTGATCGACGTCGCGCTCACGACGGTCAAGGTCCAGAACTGGGACAAGACGATCACGACGATCCCGACCTACGCGCTCATCAGCGACTCGTTCAAGAACTGGCGCGGCATGTTCGAGTCGGGCGGGCGGCGCATCAAGCGCGCGATCTACATCGACATGACGTCGATCCGCTTCTGCACCGACGACATGCTCGATCGCTACTCACGCATCCAGCACGTCGGGGAGTACCTCCGGCGCAAGCGCGAGGAAATCGAACGCTGGAACCGCGAGCATGGTGTCGACCCGACCGTCGAGGTCAACGGCCGCCGGCTGACGAACATCGGCACGTTCCGGGCGTACGTCG
>JGI25326J35508_1002037_pt1 | contig 14133 bp, 12 predicted proteins | sample HigsolmetaAR201D_FD_35508 | JGI IMG/M metagenome (IMG submission 35508)
TCGCAGAGCGGATTATCCATGTGCACGTCGGATACGCCGAGGGGGCCACCGGCACCGTGATATTCATCCGCGCCGCGCTCTTGGTCCTCCGCCCGTTTGAAGTACGGCAGAACATCCTGGTAGGACCACCCGGCATTGCCGAGCTGACGCCACATGTCGAAGTCCTGCGCCTGGCCGCGCACATAAAGCAGTCCGTTGACCGCGCTTGTGCCACCCAGCACGCGGCCGCGCGGCCAGGGCACGATGCGCCCGTCCAGATGTGGCTCCGGCCCGCAATCGAACTGCCACGTCAGGTCCGGGTTGAACATCGTGCGGAAATAGCCGGCCGGAATGTGCAGCCAGGGATTCCGGTCCGGCCCACCTGCTTCGAGCAGCGCGACTGTCACGGATGGATCCGCGTCAATCGGTTTGCGAGAACGCAGCCCGCAGATCCCGCGCCGATGATGACATAGTCGAACGTCTCAGCGCCCCCATCCGAGCTCATTCATTTCCTCCGCGATTGCCACTCGGCGCAATCGGAAATGACCGATTGCCTTTTTCAGGCTTTTTTACGACTTCTTCCCTCGGAGAGCACGATAGATCTCGATGACCTGGCTATCATCTTTCCCGCCGAGTCCCATTCCGGAGGCCGCGATAAACAGCTGATGAGCGGCAGCCGCCAGCGGCAATCCCATCCTCAGCGATTTCCCGGCTTCCAGCACGATACCCAAGTCCTTGACGAAGATGTCGAGTGCGCTCGTGACTTGCCCGTCGTCGGCTATCATCCGCGGTCCGCGGTTCTGAAGCATCCAGCTCGACGCTGCGGAGCCGGACAGAATTTGGTGCGCGAGCGTTGGATCGACTCCGGCGCGCTCGGCCAGCGCCAGCGCTTCCGCCGCCGTTGCGATGTGCACGCCGCAAAGGAGCTGGTTGATGGTTTTCATCACCGCCCCCTGCCCCGGCTCCTCGCCAAGGTGATAGATCTTGCTGCCCATCGCTTCGAGCACGGGCTTTGATTTCGAGAAAACCGCACTGGCCGCGCCAACCATTATGGTGAGCGTGCCTGCCGTCGCGCCGGCGATGCCGCCCGAAACCGGCGCATCGACGAAGGTACGACCCGTGGCCTCCACCCGTTTCGCGATGTCGCGTACACGCTCCGGCGGGCAGGTGGCCATGAGGATTACTGTGGCATCCGGCGCCAATGCTCCGAGCGCGTCGTTGGTGANNAGCACNTCCTCGGCCTGATCCGCATTGACTACCATCAGGACAAGGTAATTNGCCCCCTCAGCCGCTTCGCGCGCACTCTTGGCGCCGTGCCCGCCAGCCTCNNCCAANGCTTCGACGGCCTGCGGTCTGACATCGTANCCAACGACCCGAAATTGCTTCTGCACGAGATTGCGGGCCATCGGGAGCCCCATAGCTCCAAGGCCGACGAAGGCGATCGTATCCACCATTTTGCCCCACTCTGTGTTTGCCTCCACCACCCGGCTCAGGTCGAGCCGAGACCTTCGGCTAAGCATGCAACGGCAAGAACACTTTCCGCTAGCGCCTTGATCGCGCATGTCTCCGCCGCCCAGCGCAGGGCTGCGCAACGCCGCTGCACGTTGAGAACCGCTCTACAGTGAGCTATGCGACAGCCCCAGCAACAACCGCAGCCGCCCCCAAGGCAAAGTGATGATCGAACAGCTCAATAACGAAGCTGAAATCTTTCGCACGCCGTGCGGCGACGGACATCTGGTCTGGCGGAAATGGGGCGCTGGCGCACCGGTCGTGCTTTGCCACGGTGGTTCGGGATCATGGATGCACTGGATCAAGACGATCCCGGTGCTCGCACGTCGTTACGAAGTTTGGGCACCCGATCTGCCTGGCCTCGGCGACAGTGCCATGCCGCCGCCGCCCTTTACGCCGGCATCATCAGCTGAGGTGTTGGCCGCGGGGATTCGGACGCTCATCAGTGAAGAGCGGCCTATTCATCTCGTTGGCTTTTCATTCGGGTCACACGTAGCCACGCTCGCAGCGGCCAATCTCGGTAGCCGCTTGGCAGACCTGACGATCATCGGGAGCGCGGCTCTCGGGCTTCCATTCCCTACGCTGCAGTTCCCGAAGGAGCGCTCCAACATGACCCATACGGAGCGTCGGGAGGTCCACAGACAGACACTCGCGATCCTGATGTTCGCTGATCCCAATCGGATCGATGACTTGGCCATCGACATTCAGGCAGCCAACATCGCCAAGGCGCGGTTTCGGTCCCGCGAGTTTGCGTCCACCGATGAAATTCGAACCACGCTCGCACGCGTGAAAGCGCCGCTGCGCGCCATCTGGGGCGAGCGGGACGTCCTCGCCCGGCCCAGCGTCGAGGCGGTCTACGATGTTCTTCGCATTTATCACCCGGAACTTATCACCCGCACCATTCCAGGCGCGGGTCACTGGGTGATGTACGAGGCGCCTGAGGCCTTCAACGCGGCGCTGATGGAGCTTCTCGAGCAGCCTGCATCGGCTTAAGGCCGAGCTTCACTTGAGGCCGAGCTTTAGATGACCTCCACCTCGAGGTCGCCGACGCCGTCGACGTGGCCGTGTAGCTTGTCGCCCTTCTTGACGGCTCCGACGCCCGCCGGCGTGCCGGTGAAGATCAAATCACCAGCGCGTAGCTCCCAAAGCCCCGAGAGGTACTCAATCTGGCTCGGAATATCCCAAATCATCTGGGAAAGATCGCCCGTCTGGCGCCGCTCGCCGTTGACGTCGAGCCAGATGGCGCCCGAGGTTGGATGCCCGATCTTCTCAGCCGGCACGATGGGCGAGCAGGGAGCGGCCTTCTCGAACGACTTACCGACTTCCCACGGCCGGCCCATCTTCTTGGCCACGCCCTGCAGGTCACGGCGAGTCATGTCGAGCCCCACGGCATAGCCATAGACATGCTTCATGGCCTCCGCGCGCGGGATGTTCACGCCACCGGACTTCAGCGCGACTACCAGCTCGATTTCCCAATGCACGTCCTGGGTGGCTGACGGGTAGGGGAACTTTCCATCCGTCACCAGTGTGTCCGGCGCCTTCATGAAGAAGAACGGCGGCTCCTTGTCGGGGTCGAACCCCATCTCGCGGGTGTGCTCCGCATAGTTGCGGCCGACGCAATAGATGCGGTGCACCGGAAAGAGCTTGTCGGAGCCTGCAATGGGGAGTGCCGGCACCGGCGGCGGATCGAACAGGTGAGTCATCGAGATGTGTTTCCTTGACGTGTGCTTGGGTTGGTCGCCGCGCCGAGCATTAGCAGATCGCTCTGTCCAGGGCGAGTGACGCGGTGCGTCGGCGCCCGTCCCTGAAATCCTTTGCTCAGCTGACAATCTTTCGCCTCGAAGTGGATCTCCCGCGCGCGCCACTCCGTTTAGTAGCACCGGCCCGGCGTGCTCGTTCCGGTGCCGGCTAGTTCAGGTAGAGGTCATGAAGGAGTACGCGCATGTTTCTAAGGATCGATCGCCTCCAGGTTGAGATGCCGCTTCCGAAAGACCCTGACCCTGCTGCGGCGGCCGTCGTGAACGAACTCATGGGTGGACGGTTCGGGGAGATGACCACCCTGAACACCTACATGTACCAGAGCTTCAACTTCCGCATGCGGGACAAGCTGAGGCCGTTCTACGCCCTGATCGCCAACATCGCGACGGAGGAACTCGGCCATATCGAATTGGTCGGCGCGGCCGTCAACGGACTGCTTTATGGCGCTGATGGCAACGGCAAGATTTCAGCCGGCGATGCTCCGTTCGAGAGCACCTTCAAGAGCACCGGCGCCGGGACGAACTATCACCTCAACGGGCCGCACGGGATCATGGCCGTGAACAACCTCGGCCAGCCCTGGCGGGGCGACTACATCTTCAACTCCGGCAATCTCATCCTGGACCTGCTGCACAACTTCTTCCTCGAGTGCGGCGCCCGCACGGTGAAGCTGCGTGCCTATGAAATGACCAAGAACCCGGCAGCGCGCATGATGCTGGGCTACCTCTTCACCAGAGGCGGCGTCCACGCCCACGCATATGCTCTGGCGCTTGAAAAGCTGACTGGGGTCGAGCTGAAGAAGATGCTGCCTATCCCCCGCATCTTCGACAAAGAAATTCCGGAGTGCGAGAAGTTCATCAAGGAAGGCAGCCACCGGAAGCTCTATCGCTTCAGCCCAGAGGATTACAAGGAAGTCGCCGCCATCTGGAACGGTCCTGGCCTGGACGCCTCCGAAATTCTCGAAGTCGTCGATGGTCCTCCGCAGGGCGGCCCGCAATATCAGATGGAAGGCGTTCCGGAGGCCTTCATCCCCGAGTATCACCCCGAGGAACTCGTCGAGATCGCAAACAAGCTCTACACGGCTGCAGGTGGATCGAAGGCGTAAACACCTTCCGGCTACTTTTCAGAAGCGCCGCATCGGCTTTCCCGACGCGGCGCTCTGTTTTCAAATTTCACGGTTTCGGCGTGATGGAGTGTTAAGAGCGCTCCGGTGCGTATGGCCAAAAAGTCGCGCTCGCACACGAGCTTTATTGGCCGACCATCGGCGTGCTCCATGAGGACTTCCAAGAACTGACCGGAGTTGATCGACCGTGAGTTCGCGCAACAGCGGCGATATCTGGGCCGTCAGTCCGCGGCCTTCCGACCACAGCCGGTTCGCGTGGGACCGNGCCATCTTCGATACCGCGCGACGCGGCTACACCGACGTTGTCGAGGGTAAGATCCGCTCACNGCACCACCTGGTAATGGTGACACTCTCCGGGGGCGCACGGCGTCACCAGTTCAAGACCGACTGCGGCCACCGCTATGACGGACCGGATCGGGCGGGATGTGCCTCTTTTCTGCCAGCAGGCTGCGAACGTCGCTTGAGGCTCGAGGGCGTGGCTTGGGAATGGGCGTCGATTGCGCTGCGGCCGGATCTTCTTCCGGGTGATGATGACGGCCGGCCACTACTGTGCGATGTGCCGACGTTCAGCAACGTTCAAGACCCTTTTCTTTTCGGCCTGTTTGCAGAGCTGAAAAGAATTCATTCGCAGAATGGTCGTCTGGATCTCACTTACTGCGATACGATGGTGGCGGCGCTGGTTCAGTATCTGAGCCGGCGCTACGGAGGCGCGAAAGACGAAGCCAATCCTGGCAAGCTCCCCGCGTGGCGCCTGCGCCGCATTACCGACTACGTGGAAGCCCATCTCGACGAAGAGATCCGAATATCGACGCTTGCCTCACTGGTCGGGCTGTCCGAGGGCCACTTACATCGCGCCTTCAAGCTGACCTGTGGCCAGACGCTCCTGCAGTTCATCAACGAGAGACGCATCCACCGGGCAATGGAACTTCTTGCCCGCAGCTCCATGCCGATCACGACACTGGCGCATGAGGTCGGTTTCAGCAGCCCCAGCTATTTCGCGCGCGTTTTCCGGGCGCACACCGGCGTCGGCCCCGCCGAATACCGCCGCAGCCTTCGCGACGGGCAGGCTCATCGCACCTGACAGCGTAAGCCATATCAGAATCGCGTCACGTCATCAGGATCGCGCGCGCAGACCGAGGCGCCGTTTGCTACCTCACGCGCGAGGGCACGAGCCTAATTCAGCGTGAGGAACAAGCGATGACAAAAAAGGCGATGAGCGTCGTGGACAGGCGATCGGCATTGAAAGCGATAGCAGCGACCGTTCTCGCAGGAAGCGCGCCGCTGGCTCCGAGCAGCGTCCTGGCGCAGGCGGCGAATGCCAACAGAGGCGCGCCGTTAATGCGGGCAATTCCGAAAACGGGAGAACAGATTCCCGCCGTCGGCCTCGGCACTTTTGAAACCTTCGACATAAGCCCTGGCGAGCCGCGCGACCATGTGCGCGAAGTCTTGCGGCGGTTCCACGCCGCCGGCGGGCGGGTCGTCGACACTTCGCCTTTGTACGGCATGGCGGAAGTGTGCGTGGGCGACTTNGCNTTCGAGCTTGGCATCGCNGATGACCTNTTCATCACCAACAAGACCTGGACCACGGGCGAATGGCTGTCCGACAACAGCCACTCCGAGGCGCAATTCCGGAGATCTGCCGAGCGGCTGTGGCGAAAGGTGATGGACGTCCAGCAGGTGCACAGCCTAGAGAATTACGATCAGGTCCTGCACCTGCTCCGCCGCTGGAAGCAGGAAGGGCGGGTGCGCTACATCGGCGTCACGCAATGGAACCGCGAGTATTACGACACGATGGAGCGCCTCGTGCGCACGGCGGACCTGGACTTCATCCAGGTGAATTACAGCATCTTTTCCCGCCATTGCGAGGAGCGGCTTCTGCCGGCTTGCGTCGACAACGGCGTCGCGGTGCAAATCAACATGCCGTTCGAAAAAGCGCGCCTGTTCACATGCGTTGCCGGTCGGCCGGTGCCGGATTTTGCGCGCGAGTTCGGGGCTGAGACCTGGGCTCAATTCTTCCTGAAATTCATCCTTTCACACCCAGCCGTCACGGTCGTGATCCCAGCCACGAGCAATCCCGATCACCTCACTGACAACATGGGCGCGCTGTATGGCGAGCTTCCCGACAAGAAGATGCGGGAGCGTATGGTGAAATACATGGAAGAAATCCCAGGATTCGCCGACACGCTGAATCAACCGCCTTATCCCGGTAAGAATTACGGCGGTGTGGTGACCTGGCCATTCCGTTCGGCGTGAGTGAAGGGACTTCCGCCGCGTTCGTAAGAGGAGGCAGCGAATGTTGCGCAAAACCTCGACGGCTTGTCTCATCACCGTTCTAGCGCTTGCGGGAACGACGGGATGCGCTGAGGCAAAGCCTGGCGAGCGTGTACGGATCCAAAACTTTTCGCTCGACGCCACAGAGGTCACGATCGGGCAATTCCGCGAATTCGCGAGCGCCGTCGGGCTCGTCACAGCAGCCGAAAAAGCCGGAGGCGGCTATGAGTGGGATGCAGGCTGGCAACTGCGTCCCGGCTGGACCGTGTACCGCCCGTACGGTCGCGAGCCGTCGTCGCCCGACGAGCCCGCCGTTCATGTGACCTGGGAGGAGGCCACCGAATACTGCCGGTGGCGTGGCGGCCGCCTGCCGACGCTCAACGAGTGGCGGCAGGCAGCTTTCACGGAGCAGCGCGCCAACCCCGAGGATGGCTTCGAGCGGGGCCGCACGTATCCTTATCCAGTCGGCGAGACGCCCGATGGCATGAACACCAACAGGCCGGATGCGTGGCCCGTCCACGCGCCGGCGGGGACGACGCGGCGCGGTGTGAACGGCCTTTACGACATGGGCGGCAATGTCTGGGAATGGCTGGCGGACCGGCGCGATGACCAGGCGCTGACAGCCGGCGGCTCCTGGTGGTACGGCCCGCCGCAGACAATGGCAGAGGCGCCGCAGTGGAAGCCCGCCTCATTCAGCGCGGTCTACATCGGTTTCCGCTGCGCCTACGACTGAGGTTCGTCGGATGATTAGAAAAATCGAGGCGGAGCATCTGTCATGCTCCGCCTCCATCATTTTTCGCACGAGAGAAATTTAGCGATTGATATCCTGAACCTCGACCTCGACCTCTCGCTCCCTGCCGTCACGGATAACCGTGAGCTTCACGGTATTTCCGATCCCTGCCTTTTCGAGTTCGCGTGTTAGATCGGAAAGCTCATTTATGCGCTGCCCATTAACTGCGACAAGGATATCGCCGAGGCGTCCAAGCTCGTCGATACCACGGATACCGGCGCGGTCGGCAGCCGAACCGCGAGCTACCCCCTGAACCACAACACCCGGTGCGCCAAGCCGAGCGGTCATCTCGGCGGGGATTACGCGAACGCCGATACCCGGAAGCGGAGCGCGGCCGGTGCGGATGATCTCCGGCACAATACGGTTCACCGTATCAACCGGGATCGCGAAGCCAACGCCGGCAAAGGCGCCTGATGGCGCGATAATGGCCGTATTGACGCCAATGAGGCGCCCGGCGCTATCGACCAACGGCCCACCAGAGTTGCCAGGATTGATCGCAGCATCGGTCTGAATCACGCCGGCGATTTCTCGCCCCGTTTCCGTGGGCAGCGTCCGTTCGAGCGCGCTGATGATGCCGCTCGTCAACGTCCGTGAAAGGCCGAATGGATTACCGATCGCAAAGACCAGCTGCCCCACCACCAGATCCGATGATGTTCCTACCGTGATCGGTTGCAGATTTGCCGGCGGATTGACCAACCGAAGAACCGCCAGGTCCACCCATGGCGCAACGCCGACCACCCTTGCCGGAAGCACATCGCCCTGGTCGATGACCACACCCACCTCGGCGGCACCTTCAACCACGTGCGCGTTCGTCACGATATGGCCGGCGCGATCCCAGACGAAACCGGAGCCAGTGCCGGTCGCCTCCTGCTGCATCCTGCCGGGAAGACCTGGTACGCCGGACTGACGGGTGAAAATGTAGGCGACTGACGGGGCGGTCTTGGCATAAACCTGCGCCGCAAGCTGTTCTACCGCTGTCAGATCAGGCCGTGGCTCGACAGCACGAGGCTGATCAGCCGAAAGAAGATAGACGCGGAAATACCGTTCACCGACGAATAATCCGGCGACGACAAGCGCCAGGACCGCGATGATGCGCCAGAAACGATCGCCCGTTTGAACTCCAGCCATGTGTTCAGATCCGGAAGTTGCTCCGCCCTAAACGCAGGCAGCCGCCGATCGTTGCGGCGGCTGCTTCAGGCTAGTGTTCAGGTGGTTAGTCTTGCTTCTTTAGTCGAGCGCGCTCGACCTGGACGAGATCGCAAAGCACGTCGACCATGGCAGAGAAGTCCTGATTGCCGTATCCGCGCGCACGAGCGGCCGAGAAGGCCTCACGCGCGGCGGCGGCGACCGGCATGGGCACGCGTGTTGCGTTGGCGGCGCCGATAATCAGCGACAGATCCTTGTGCGCGAGATCGATGGTGAACCCTGGCGTGGTGTCGCCGGCCAATACCTTGTTCGGCCAATTGATCTTGAGCTGGCCGTTGGTGGCGGTGGTGCCGTGGATCACCTCCAGGGTCTTCTCAAGGTTGAGGCCGAACCGCTGCGCGAGCGCCAAAGCCTCGGCATTAAGCTGGCAAGAGATGATGGCGAGGTAGTTGTTTACCAGCTTGGTGCGCGTGCCGGTGCCGCCTGGGCCGCAATGATGAATGGTGGTGCCCATGGCTTCGAGCAGAGGCTTCACGCGCTCGAAGTCCTCCGGCTCGGCCCCGACCATAAACAAGCTTTCGCCGCGCTCGGCATGCCAGGCAAGGCGGCCGATGGGGGCATCTACCGCACGGAAACCGCGACGGCGTGCTTCCTCATGCAGCCGATCCGTCGTCTCGGGCTCGACGGTCGACAAGTCCATGACCAGCGTGCCGGGCTTGGCATGATCGAAAATGCCGCCCGGGCCCATTACGATCTCGGTCACCTCCTTGCCGGATGGCAGCACCGTGATGATGATGGAGCACTGGCGTGCAAGATCCGCGATGTCCTTCGCCGCCGTCGCTCCGAGCTNAACGAGCGCCTCGACCGGCTCCGGCCGGATATCGTGAACGACGAGCTTGAAACCCTTCCGCACGCAGTTGGCCGCCATGCCGCGGCCCATCGCACCGAGTCCGATAAATCCGATAGTTTCGTCTCTTGCTGACATGCCCTGACGCTTCCTCAAGTTGGGTGAGTGTCAGGTGTCTTCTCGCAGGAACGGGTCAGGGAAACAAGCCTGTGCCGTCAAACGGCTTCCAGGAAGCGCTCAGCGCCGGCGAGATCGACCGAGACGAGCTGGCTGACGCCCTTCTCGGCCATCGTGACGCCGAACAGGCGGTGCATGCGCGCCATCGTCATCGGGTGGTGTGTGATGACCAGGAAGCGTGTCTCGGTCTCTTCCGCCATGCGCTCCATCAGCGTACAGAAGCGATCCACGTTGGCATCGTCGAGCGGAGCATCCACCTCGTCAAGCACGCAGATGGGCGACGGATTGGTGAGGAACACCGCAAAGATCAGGGACAGCGCCGTCAGCGTTTGCTCACCACCGGAGAGTAGCGAAAGCGTCGCCGGCTTTTTGCCGGGCGGCTTGGCGATAATCTCGAGACCGCCTTCCAGTGGATCGTCGCTTTCGATCATTTCCAGGCGCGCTTCGCCGCCACCGAACAGCGTCGTGAATAGCCGCTGGAAATGTCCGTTNACGACGTTGAANGCCTCATGCAGCCGCTTCCGAGCCTCGCGATTNAGCTGACCGATGCCCCCGCGCAGGCTGGCGATGGCCGATTCGACATCGGCGCGCTCAGAATCGAGCTTGGAGTAGTGCTCTTGTAGAGACTGCAGTTCTTCCTCGGCCTGCAGGTTNACGCCGCCCAAACGTTCGCGGTCTGCCTTCAGCCGGGTGAGCTGCCGTTCAACATCCTCAAGTTTCGGCAGCGCGGCGCCAGGCTTGACTTCCGCGATCTCAAGGCACCCCTCTGGCGTCGCCCCGAACAAGTCACGGATGCGCGCAACCTCTTCGCTCCGGCGCTGGCGAACGGCCTCAAGCCTAGCTTCCACGCGGGCACGGGCCTCGCGTGCGGCGCTCACCTCTGCTTGGGCCTCTCTCAGAGCCTGAGCCGCCTCGCGCTGAGCGTTTTCAGCATCGGCGAGCCGATCCGCAGCAAGCTTGCGCTCTTCCTCAGCCTTGGCGAGGGTGTTGAGCAGCTTTTGTCGCTCTTCCGCGATCACGGCGGGCAAGCTGGCGACCTCCTCCAGCTCGGCCTTCGCCTCCACGAGCCGCTTCTGCAGCGTGTTGATTTGCTGTTCGGCACTCGCCGCACGCTGGATCCAGCGTTCGCGTTCGGCAATAGCCTTGGCCTTGCGCTCGGTGCGGAGCTGGTGCTCCCGCTCGAGCCCGGCAAGCGTCGTCCTGAGCTGCGCCACCTTCTCGCGGATCAGCTTTGCCTGCTGTTGCGCTGCTTCCAGCTGGGGCTCGAAGTCCGCCTCCGCCTCAATGTCGATCAGTTCTCCTTCGATTTCGGCGAGACGATCGCGTGCATCGGCGAGGCTTGCCTCCACCCGGTTTTTTTCCTCGACAGCTGCCTGCAAACGGCCTTCCGCCTCGCGAGCAGCCCGTTCCAACGCTGCGAGTTGTTCACGGGACCGGGCAAGGCGGGTTTGATGCTCCCGCCAAAGCTGCCGCAGGCGACGCTCCTCTTCCTCGGCCTTGCGATGTCGCTCGGCCGCCTCCATGGCCTCGGCGGCGGCAGCTTCGGCATCTTCTCTCGCCTGCTCTTCCTTGCGGCGGACCTCGACCAATCGGTTCCGCTCTGCCAATCGCTGCGCTGCTGGCGTCGGCGCATCGGCAGCAGCCACAAAACCGTCCCAGCGCCAAAGATCGCCTTCGCGGGAAACAAGGCGCTGCCCCGGTTTGAGGAAGGATTGGAGGTGCGCCCCCAATTCCCGCGGCACGACGCCGATCTGCCTGAGGCGCCGCGTAAGCTCTGCCGGCCCATCAACCCACTGAGCCAGTGGTTCGGCGCCTTCGGGAAGCAGTGGATCGTCGGCATCCGGCTCTACAAGCCGCCAATGCGCAGGAGCGTCCGGACTGATCGGCGCATCAAGGTCGTCGCCGAGCGCAGCGCCGAGGGCCAGCTCATAGCCGGGCTCAACTTCCAGAAGATCAACCACCGGCGGGTAAGGAATGTGCTGCGCCGGCATGAGGAGCTTGGAAAGCGTCGCCAGCTCCGTCGAAAGCTGGCGGGCAACAAGCTCGGCTTGTTGGCTTGCCTCCCGCGTACGCTTCGCTTCCGCCGCGGCCGCTGCTACGCGCTCCTCAGCACCGATGGCACTCGTTTCAAGCTCGGCCAATTCCAACGTCTGCGCCCGAACAATCAAGTGCAGTTCGGCGAGCTCTGCCGGATCGGGCGCCTTGGCGGCCAGCTCCTGGACCTGTGCTGAGAGCGTTGCGAGCTGGCGTTCGAGCTTGACCACCGCCTCCTTACGCTCGGCCAGCATGGCCGTAAGGCTTTGCTTCTTCGCGCGGCGTTCGACAGTGCGCGCCGTCAGCTCCTGCAGCTTGGCCTCGACCGTCTCAAGCTCCTCCTGCGCGATCGCCAGCTCTTCCCTGACTCGTTCCGCCTGGCTTGTCGTGTCGTCAGAAGCCAGCTCGAGCGCCTGCTGCTCTTCCTCGAGCTGCGCAATGATGTTTCGCGCCTCGCGGATAAGGCCGTCTTCGCGTTCAAGATCGTTCGAGAGCTGAGAAACTCGACCCTTGAGTTCAGCCTCGCGCTGCTGGACGCGCTCCGCCTCACGCTCGAACGTATCGAGCTGCATCTTCACGCGCGCGAGTACGGCAGCCCGTGTCGCTTCCTCATCCCGGAGCGGCTGCAGCGATTGCGCCAGGGCGGTTTCGCGCCGCATGGCCTCCGATTCGGCCTGTACGGCGATACCGAGGCGGGTCATGACCTCAGTTAATGCCGCCTCTTCCGCCTCGACCTGGGTTTGGGCCTCAGCCCACTGCAGATAGTGCAGCATGGCCTCGGCTTTCCGGATCTCGCCTGACAGTTCCTTATAGCGCTTCACCTGCCGGGCCTGGCGCCTCAGACTCTCCATTTGAGAGTTGAGCTGCCCGAGAATATCGCCGAGCCGCGCAAGATTGTTTTCTGCTGCCTTGAGACGTAGCTCCGCCTCGTGCCGACGGCTGTGGAGGCCAGCGACGCCGGCAGCGTCTTCGAGGATGCGGCGCCGCTGCTCCGGCTTGGCGTTGACGATTTCGCCGATCTGCCCCTGCCGCACGAGGGCCGGCGAGCGCGCACCGGTCGCGGCATCCTCAAACAGGATCTTCACGTCCCGCGCACGGACCTCCCGGCCGTTGATGCGGTAGGTCGATCCCGCGTCACGCTCGATACGGCGAGTGATCTCGATGACGTCGCTATCGTTGAACTCGGCGGGCGCTTTCCGCTGGCTGTTGTCTATGAAAATTGTCACCTCGGCCGAATTCCGCGGCGGCCGCGTCGTGGTGCCTGCAAAGATCACGTCTTCCATCGCCGCGGCGCGCATGGACTTGTGGGAGGTCTCTCCCATCACCCAGCGCAAGGCTTCGAGAAGATTCGACTTGCCACAGCCGTTGGGGCCGACCACGCCGGTCAGCCCCTTTTCGATGATCAGATCGGTGGGCTCGACGAACGACTTGAAGCCGAGCAGCCGCAGCCGCGTGATGTGCATTCTCGCCCTGTCCTCGCGTCGGTCCGACGAGGCGTTCGGATCTGGGCCTAAGGCCCACTGCTCAGTTCGCGGCGGAAGTGCTTCTGGCACTTTCAGTCAGAAGCGGATCCACCATCTCCCTGATCTCCTTCATCCCGATCACCGACTTCACGAGGCGGTTGTTGATGAAGAAGTTCGGCGTTCCGATTACGCCAAGAGTGCGCCCCCTGTCCTTGATCTGCTTGAGCGCTTCGATCATGCCCTGATTCTGATAGCAGGCATCAAACTGTGCCCGAGTCATCCCCACCTGAGATGCGATCCTGAAGATGGGATCATGACGCACCTCCTGGCTGACCCATTTCGCCTGNTGCTCCAGAAACTTGGCGTAAAGCTCGAAATACTTCTCCGGCGGGGCGCAGCGCAGNGCAATTGTCGCCGCNCCCGACTGGAAGCCGATGGGGAACTCGCGAATGATGAAGCGAACCTTCCCCGTGTCGATGTACTCGCGCTTCAGCTGGGGAAAAGTCTCCAGGTGAAATTTCCGGCAATACGGGCAGGTGAGAGACGCATACTTTATGATCGTTACAGGCGCATCTGTCCGGCCCAGGGCCATTTCAGGCAGCGGCCCTGGCTTCAGAACCTCCTCAAGCGAAGGGTTCTGAATGACCTTCCTCTGGGGCTGCGTTGTGCTGCTCGGGTCAGCGAAGGGATTAAAAGCCGGCTGGTCAGGGCTCGTCGTAGCGGCGACAGGGGTCGCGCCGGTGGCTTGTAGCGCCCCACTGAGTGAGGTCTCGCCTCCGCACCCCCCTAATAGCGGAACGGCGAGGAGAAACCCCGCCGCCAAGCCGCAACGTCTACGAAAGAGCCCCGGCACCTTGAATCAGCTCTTCAGCAGCGGCTCCAGAGCGCGGTCGAAGTCGGCAATCGAACCGCCCCCCGAAAGACGCTTGCCGTTTATGAAGAACGTCGGCGTGGAGTTCACCCCGAACTTCTCATTGGCGCGTGTCCGCACGGCCTCGACCTTCTTCAGAAGGTCATCGTCGGTAAGGCACTTTTCGAA
>JGI25326J35508_1002046_pt1 | contig 14110 bp, 18 predicted proteins | sample HigsolmetaAR201D_FD_35508 | JGI IMG/M metagenome (IMG submission 35508)
CCTCTCCTTTTCGCGTTCGGCGGCGGCAAGCGCGGTGACGCGCAGCCAGGCCGAGGTCTCGCGCAGCGACTGGTCCACGGGTTTCTGCACGGCAAGGATCGCATCGCCGTTCCGCATACGCCGCGATCCCTCCCAGGCCTTCACCCACACGCAGGGCATGTCCGGCTCCACCTCGCAGTTCCCGTTGGCGCGCACGCCACCGCAGGGGCCGTTTCTGAGCTGCTTCGGGCAGTTCATGGGGCAGGACATGCCGGTGGAGGAAAGAATGCACTGGCCGCACATGCGGCAGTCGAACATGAAGCCCTTCACGCGCTTTTCGACGAACTTCACCGGCTTTTCGGCGCGGGCGTAGCCCACCGCGTTCCAGACCGGATGCAGCGCCAGGAAGACGTCGGCAAAACGGGCGTAGAACCATTCCAGGAAGCGGGCGTGCCGCACCGACCACAGCCGCATGGTATAGCGGCGCTGCACACGCCGCTGCGGCGAAACGTCGGCCGGGTGATAGGCCGTCCTGTCGCGCTCCCGGCGCACCAGGCTCGCCTGGGTCAGGCGCGTTCCGCCCTCCTGGGAAGGATTACTTTTCGGCATAGCCCCCCGCCTTGACGAGCGCCTTCAGCCGCTCGTCCGTATACTTTTCCTCAAGCGCCTTTGCGGCCTTGTCGGCCTCGGCCTCCAGATCGTCGCTCACCGGCTCCGGCTCGCCGCGCCGCCACTCGGCGAGATAGGCGTCGGTGTCGCGCGCGCCCACGCGCATCGCGCACATGTCGATGGCCTCGGTGAAGCGCAGCGGCAGTTCGCGCTTGGCGCTTTGCCGACCTTTCTTCACGATGACCTGGGCTGGAATGTCGCGCCAGTAGACGACGATCAGATCGGCCATGGGTCTTCTTCCTTTTTCTTTCGGGAGCTTTGCCGCATGCGCCGCAGACCCGCTTGCTGCGGCACGACGCGAGTCAATTCAAAAGCGACGCTGGCCCGCCAGTCTCAGCCGATGAGAACGCTGGCCAGTACGCCCGCTCCGCCGACCACCAGTCCGGCGAGCGCGAGCGACAGAATTCCGCTGACGATGGACACGACAAAAAGAACCCCGTCGCGCTCGGAATTGGCCAAGCCCATCAGCACGCACGAGAAGGCCGGAAACCAGTTGCCAAAGGGGATCGGCATCAGGATCGCGAGCGCCAGAACCAGTGTAAGGCAGCCGATCACGCGGTCGGCATGGTCGCGAGCGAAGGGCCAGTAGCGGGGGCGGATGAACCGCTCCACCCATCGCATCTTCGGCACCAGCCGTTCGCTCAGGTGACGGAACTGCTCAGCCGCCATGGACTTCTCGAGGATGAAGCGGGGCAGCCACGCGGTCCGTCGGCCAAGAGCCATCTGAACGGAGATCAGCACAAGGGGGATGCCGGTGATGAACGTGCTGCCCGGCGGCAGCGGAAGCAGGTTGACGAGGGCGAAGAAGACGAGGAGCGTGGCAAAGCTGCGGTCGCCAAGCGCATCGCGCAACTGCTCCACCGTGATCCTGTCGTCGACCGCGNGCGCNAGTTCCTCGAAGATGCTCGACAGGCGGCGAGGCGGCGAGCCCGCTTTGCCTGCCCTCGAGACCGTCTCCAGCGCNCTACCCTCCGCTTTCACACCGCATCCGTATTTCTGCGCCATCTACTCACAGAATCTTACAGAACTGCAACAAAATCATTGCGNGCGGCGGAATTCAAGAATGTCGAGCTTGGATTCGCGAGCAGGCGCAGGGAAGGCGATGTGCCATTGNGCCTCGCTGTCTCGAAAGGCATAGCCCGCCTGGTCGCTCTCGGGCCCCGCGCCATAGGGCGGCGGTTCGTCTCCGGCCACGAAGTACGACCCCAGATAGATCAGTCGCTCGTCTCCATCGGTGAAGAACCGGCCCTGNGTGCGCTGCGAGCCGGAAACCTTCTCCAGCACCCAGCCCNACCCGTCGTCGGAGACGCGGCACCGGAACCAGTCGTAGATGACGAGGGGAGAAATGCCGCCCGCCTTGATGGTCCGGCATTGCCACTCGCCGGTTAGGTCGAAATCGCTGAAGGAGAGGGCAGGTCGGGCGATGATCTCTCCCAGAACCGCGATGTCCTCCGGCGCGCNGCCTGCGCGGGCCTCCTCCAGGGCTTTCGCGCTTATGGCCTCGTACGCGTCGAGGCGCGCTGCATCAGCATAGGTGATGATCTGGAGTACGGTGTCTTTCGTAAAGCCCTCCATCTCCATGAAGGCCTTCTGCTGCGACAGGGTCTCAAGGGCCTTGCCGGATTGCGCCTGCGCTGCGGCGAGCGCGGCGGCGGACAGCGCCAGAGCACCAAGAACCACGCGCAAGATCATTGGAACTCCCCAAATGTCTGCGGACTGAAAAGCAAAGTGGCTACCGGTTTTCCGTTCGGAGTTACAAAAATAAAAACGCAAGTCATTTCCGCGTTCGNAAGAACGCCGAGTTAAATATGCATTCTTTGCAGCTATTTCGTGACGGCGGCCTGCCGGCCCGTTGCTTGCGCGGCCGCGCGGTTCAGGGCGGAGGTGAGGTCTCCATAGCCGGTCGGCCGCCTCTCATAGGCNAGGCCTAGAAGCCGGGCNGCGTCCTCCGCAACGCGGTCGAGCTTGGGATCGTCGGTCTGGGCGAGATAGACGAGCTTCTCGTAATTGCCGAAAAAGTCCTGGATCAATTCGGGATGCCGGTCGAGCGCAAGCGGCTTCAGGAAGAAAGCCTCAAAGTGCCGGCAAAGGAAGTCGGTCATGTAGAAGGACATCATGTCCTCCTCTTCCCGCGCGGCGAACGCTTCGAGCCCCTGATAGAAGGCAAAGCAGTGAGGGCCCGCGATGCGCTCGACGCCGTGGCGCTCGCACACNCTGTCGAGCTTTCCGCCGGTGCCGCAATCGGCATAGCCCACGAAGATGTGGCGGTAGCCCTCCTGCTTCGCCTTGATGATGGCCGCATCGAGGGCAGGGGGAATGCGGTCCGGGCGGTAATGATATTCGGCAGGCAGGCAGGTCAGTTCCAGATGGTCGAGACCGAGCTTCTCGCGGACGGCCAGCACCTCACGGGCGATCATCCCGCAGCCGATCACCAGAACTTTTTCCGGTACGGCGCGTTCTTGGCCTGTCATCTGCACTTGTCCCTTGCGCTGCGGCGCATCCAACCCAGGGAGGCTACCCCATGCATGCCAGCATCATCGCCCGCATATTCGGGCTCATTGCCGTCATAGGCCTTGTGGCGGGCTGTGCCAACACCATTCGCGGTGTGGGCCAGGATACCGCGAATGCCGTGGACGCCACCCAGCAGGCAGGACGGAATGTCGGAAGCGCGGCGCAATACTAGCGCCGCAACTTTCATCAGGCTGTCGCGGCCGCGATGTTGTGCTTGCGCTTCATCAGCGCCTTGGCCGTCTCGACCGCCACCGCAGCATCGCGGCAATAGGCGTCCGCGCCGACTGCCTTTCCGAACTCCTCGTTGAGCGGGGCGCCGCCGACGAGAACGATGAGGTCGTCGCGGATGCCCTTCTCCTTCAGCGTATCGATGACCACCTTCATATAGGGCATCGTAGTGGTGAGCAGCGCCGACATGCCGATGATGTCCGGCTTGTGCTTCTCGATCGCTTCCAGATAGTTCTCGACCGGATTGTTGATGCCGAGGTCGATCACCTCGAAACCGGCGCCTTCCATCATCATGCCGACGAGGTTCTTGCCGATGTCATGGATATCGCCCTTCACCGTGCCGATCACCATCTTGCCCTGCTTGGGCGCGCCGGTTTCCGCCAGGAGCGGGCGCAGAATGGCCATTCCAGCCTTCATCGCATTGGCTGAAAGCAGCACTTCGGGCACGAATAGAATGCCGTCGCGGAAATCCTCGCCGACGATGCGCATGCCNTCCACAAGAGCCTGGGTCAGCACATCATAGGGNGCCCAGCCGCGCTCCAGCAGGATGCGCGTGCCCTCTTCGATCTCCTCCTTCAGCCCGTCATAGAGATCGTCGTGCATCTGCTGCACAAGTTCGTCGTCGGGAAGTTCTGAGAGAATGATTTCGTCGTCCGACATGCAAATGGCTCCTGCCTTCCCCGCCATCCGGCGGCAGGCCTTCTAAATAAGGCCTCCGGTCGCGCATTCCATAGCCAATTTACGACGCCTTGCAAAAGGAAAGCGACCGGAAGAGGGCAGGTGGGAGGGCTGTCGGGCGACATGCAACTTTAAGTTTTAAAAAAAATCACTCTGCCATCTAAACGAAACATTACAGGGCGGATGCTAGGGGAGATGTGCAGGGGGGCTTGCGTAGAGGAGCGAACCATGAAGAAGCCTCTCCTGATCGCCGCCATGCTGACGGCCTCCGCCGGTGCCGCAAGCGCCGCTTCCGAAACGATGACCTTCACCGGAACCGTCAGCGCGACCTGCCAGATCACGATCGACTCGGGCGGTGTCCTTGGAGCCAGCGCCGATCTGATGACCCTGAGCACGACGGAGGCCGGGGGCTCGGCCGGTACGGCGACCATTCAGGCATCGGATTCCAGCTTCCAGGTCACNGCCGTGGCCCCTGCCTCGTTCACGAGCGCNCCCGCCGNCGGCAACACGGGCGTCACCTTCGCCGCCCTCTACAGCGCATCCGGAGCNACAACGGCCACGGAGGTGGACGGATCGGTGCCCACCGCNCTTGAGGCCGGCCTGACCAACCTGTCGGTNGATCTGGAGGCGACCAAGAGCGACGGGGCTTTCCCCGCCGGCGAATATTCGGCCGACGTGACGATCACCTGTGAATAGGAGGTGAGCGGGATGAGAGCGGGCCTGCTCGTTCGGTTGGTGACGGCCGCCATGTCGGCTGTCTGCGCTTTGGCCGGGGACGCCGGGGCGCAATCGATGACGCCCATGCGCGGAGAGATCACGAGCTTCACCGACTCGTTTGCGGTCCGCGTCTTCCCGCGCAATCCGTACCGCCACCGCATCCGGGTGGCGGTACGGGTCTACGATGAGAAGTTCCGCCCCGTCGAAGCCCGGGTCTGGCCGAGCGACATCACGCTGGGCGCGGGCGAATCACGGCCCGTCACCGTGGTCGTGGGGTTCGGCGGCGCGCGCGAAAGGCGGGTTCGCATCTGCACGGAAAGCATTCCCTTTCCAAACAAGCAAACCAGGATAAGGGCGCAGGTATGCGGACGTTTTCTCGCAAGGCGTTTCTAGCGGCCGCGGTTCTTGCGGCTGCCTCCTCGATCATCCTGCAAGCCTCGGCCGATGACCGTGTCTATGTCGTCAACCAGAACCAGACGGGCATGAACCTCCCCGGCGTGGCTGTCCCACATGGCTATGACGAGGTGCGCGCTGCGGACGGCACCACCTGCCGCTCCGCGCTGGGCGGTTCGGGCGCCTATTTCGATTCGGGCATCATCGGCAGCGACCTCAACGGGGGCCGTGACTCGTTCTCGGCTTATGGCCGGCTGGTCGTGCCTTTGGGCAGAACCCCCGCGCGCCTCGATTGCCAGCAGCTCTACCAGCTGGAGCTGGAGCGTTTGAGGCTCGAAGTGCAGCTGCTCAAGCGCGGGCTCGATCCGCGGCTGAGCAGCAGCGTCTCGGGAGCCGATTGGGTTTCCGACGGCGGCTGGACGCGGGAGGCGCAGTGATCCGGGCCACTGCCGCTCTCAATGCGACACGCTCTGGCGCTTGCTGACCGTTCGCGGCCCTCCGCTTCGATAGGATATTGTCGAAGAGTGCCGGTCAAACCGGCATTCCGGAGTGCATCGAGGACAAGTGCCATGAATCACGACCTGCGCCTGGAACAGGACGGGCAGGCAGCAGCAAGCGCGGGCGGACGCGCCCGCGGCAGCCGGGGAGAACGTGGCGGCGCGGCAGCCCGCCGTGCGGCTAGAGGCGGCAGCGGGCCGGGCCGGCAGCTCACCTATATCCGGCGCAGCCTGCCCCCTTACGAAGTGCTCTCAGAGGAAGGGCTCGCGCTCATCGAGGCCAATGCGGACACGGTGCTCCAGGAAGTCGGCATCGAGTTCCGCGACGATCCGGAGGCGCTGAAGCTCTGGAAGGATGCCGGAGCCGACGTGCAGGGCGAGCGCGTGCGCTTTCCTAAAGGCCTGTGCCGAGAGCTTCTGAAGACGGCGCCGTCGCGCTACGTCCAGCATGCGCGCAATCCGGAGCGCTCGGTCGAGATCGGCGGCNACACCACCGTCTTCGCCCCCGTCTATGGGCCGCCCTTCGTTCGCGATCTCGACGGTGTGCGCCGCTATGCGACCATNGAGGATTTCCGCAATTTCGTGAAGCTCGCCTACATGGCGCCCTCGATCCATCACTCCGGCGGCACGGTATGCGAGCCGGTGGATGTGCCGGTCAACAAGCGCCATCTCGATATGGTCTACGCCCACATCCGCTACTCAGACAAACCCTTCATGGGCTCGGTGACCGCGCCGGAGCGCGCCGAGGATACGGTGGCGATGGCGAAGATCCTGTTCGGCGACGATTTNGTCGAGAACAACACGGTGATCACCAGCCTGATCAACGCCAACTCGCCCATGGTCTTCGACGAGACGATGCTGGGCGCGGCCAAGGTCTACGCCCGCCACAACCAGGCCTGCATCATCACGCCCTTCATCCTGGCGGGCGCCATGAGCCCGGTNACGGTGGCGGGCACGCTCACCCAGATCCTCGCCGAGGTGCTTGCGGGCGCCGCCTTCACGCAGCTCGTGCGGCCCGGCGCGCCGGTGATCTTCGGCACCTTCGCCTCCTCGATCTCCATGCAGTCTGGCGCGCCGACCTTCGGCACGCCAGAGCCTTCGCTGGTTTCCTACGGCGCTGCGCAGCTCGCGCGGCGGCTCGGGCTGCCGTTCCGTACCGGCGGCTCGCTCACGGCCTCGAAGATCGCGGACGCGCAGGCCGCCTACGAAAGCGCCAACACGCTGAATTCCACCATGCTAGCCGGCACGAATTTCGTGCTGCATGCGGCGGGCTGGCTCGAGGGCGGCCTCGTCTCCTGCTACGAGAAATTCATGATGGATGTCGACCAGCTCGGCATGCAGCAGCGCCTCGCCGAAGGCGTCGATCTTTCCGAGAACGGTCAGGCGATGGATGCCATCCGCGAGGTCGGGCCGGGCAGCCATTATCTCGGCTGCGCGCACACGCAGGCGAATTTCCAGACGGCCTTCTACCGCTCTTCGATCGCCGACAACAATTCTTACGAGCAGTGGGCGGCCGAAGGGGAGAAGGCGGCGCACCAGCGCGCCAATGCGCTCGCCCGCAGCTGGCTCGAAGCCTACCAGGCGCCGCCGCTGGACGAGGGAATCGACGAGGCGCTTAGGGATTTCATCGCCCGGCGCAAGGCGGAAATGCCCGATGCCTTTGCGTAAGCGGGCGGCAGAAGCGGCCGCACATTCCCGTTGCGCGGCAGCCGGAGCCGGTGCTTTATTGGCGCGTTCTCATGCGCGCCAGGAGCACAAATGGAATCTGCCCTTTTGCTGATCAGCGTNTTCGCCGTCTTTATTCCGGCGCTCATCCTGCCGGGGCCTGATTTCGTGGCCGTTGTGCGCTCGTCCATGAGCCGGGGAACGGCCGCAGGTATTCGCACCACCGCCGGTGTGTCGCTCGGCCTTGGGTTTTACGCCACGCTCAGCATGCTCGGCCTCTCGGCCGTCCTNACGCAGTATCAATGGCTCGCCTGGGCGGTCCGTATCGCCGGCGGCCTTTATCTCATCTATCTCGGCATTCGCCTGATCGTGACCAAAGCCGAGCAGCTTGAGATTGGGCAGACGGAGGGCAGGGCCGGGACAAACCCGTTCCTGTTCGGCCTCGGCGTGACGCTCACGAACCCGAAGGCCATCGTGCTGTTTGCCAGCGTCTTTGCCACGGCTATGACGGCGGACACGCCGGGATGGCTGATGGCGCTGATGGTCGGGCTCGTGATGGCGAGCGCCTTCGCCTGGTACAGCTTTGTAAGCCTGTGCATGTCCTTTGCGCCGGTTATCCGGGCTTTCGGCGGCGCCCGTCACTGGATCGAACGGGTTGCCGGCGCCTGCTTCGTCGCGATCGGCGGCCGCATTCTCGCCGACAGCCGCAGTCCGCTCGCCGCGATGTAGAGACGGGTGCCTTCCGGCTGAACCGGACCGCGTTGTGTTCGGAGACAGAGCCTTGCTTCGGGGATCAGGTTGAATGGCGTCTCGAAAGCGCGGCGGAAACGCCTGAAGCACGCCTTGCGGAAAATGTTCGCGAGCCGCGTCTCTGCAGACGGGTTAATCAATGCGGCCTCATAGATTAGGTCGTCTGGTGTTCGGCTGTTGCGATAAGCGACAGCGGTGTCGATGTTGTCGTATGGAAGGTCGCGTTCAACCTCGATGGCTTGTGGGAAATCTCTCTCGAACAACCTCAGCCTCTGTTCGCGGTCCCAGAGTGGGTGTTTCTTTCCCTCTTCAGCAATGATCCGGCCAAAATTGCCTGGGGGCCAATTCACCCCCGCGCGCGCCGGCGCTCCCGGCGGCCGGCGGTTGCCGCACCGCTCTGGCTTGCGGGCTTGTTGCGCATCGGGCCCACGCGCGCCTCGATTTCCTCGACGGTGGGGCGGTGTGCTTTCGCGTGCCCGTCAATGGCTGCGCGCATGGCCGCCAGGTGCGCGAAGGACGTGCCGCAGCAGCCGCCGATGATCCGCGCGCCGCTGTCGACCGCCAGCCGTGCATAGTCGGCCATGATCTCGGGTGTGCCGGAGTAGTGCACCTCCGTGCCGCGGAATTCCGGAACGCCGCAATTGCCCTTGACGATCACGGTGGCCTCGGGCCGGGCGTCCGTCATGTCGAGGAGGGCGGCCAGAATGTCCGGCGCACCGACGCCGCAATTCGCGCCCACCGCGACCGGCTTTTCCGCAAGCCCCTCGGCCACGGCGTGGATGTCCTTCGGCGCAAGTCCCATCATGGTGCGGCCGGCGGTGTCGAAGGAGCCCGTGTAGGTGTAGGGCAGGCCCACGCGGATGGCGGCCTCTGCCGCAGCGCGGATTTCGTCCGGCGCCGACATGGTCTCGATCCAGGCGACCTCCGCGCCGCCCGCCTTCAGCCCTTCGATCTGCTCGGCGAAGGCGTCCACCGCGTCCTCATAGGAGAGCGCCCCCAGAGGCTGCAGAAGCTCGCCGGTCGGGCCGACGGAGCCTGCCACGATCACGCGGCGGCCGGCGCGGTCGGCCACGCGGCGGGCGATCTCGGCCGCCTTGCGGTTCAGCTCGTACACGCGGTCCTGTGCATTGTGCAGCTTCAGGCGATGGCGCGTGCCGCCGAATGAGTTGGTGAGGATGATGTCGGCGCCCGCATCGATGAATCCCCGGTGCAGGGCTTCGATCTTTTCCGGTGCGGTCTCGTTCCAGAGCTCCGGCGCCTCGCCGGATTGGAGCCCCATGGCGAACAGATTGGTTCCCGTGGCGCCGTCGGCCAGAAGCACGCCCTTTTCGGCAAGCAGCGCATCGATGGGGTTCTGCATGGGCGCAAGCCTTCAATGGATAGAATGGATAAGGATATAAAGAAGTCTTTATATGAGGTCAATGGAACTTTGTGGACTTGGCCCCTTCGCAACCTTTCTGAATGATGGAGCGCAGTCTATGAGCAGTCCCGTCATCCTCGCCGCTGAGTTCGTCAAAGAAGGCCTTATCAGCCTTTAGGCCGGTATCCAGGCGGGCGAGCGCATTCACCTTTTCGTTGCGTATTTGCAGCGGCATCCCGGTCTCCCGAAATTCACCTGCATCATATCGCAACCGCCCCGCCTCACTCCAACGGCAGCCTCCTCACGAAATCCGCCGTCTCGTGCGCGTTCACCACGGCGGCGCGGATGAGCCCGTCAAAGTGGCGCGTCAGCGTCACGATGGTCTGCCGCGCGTTCAGCACCAGATACATGCCGCCCATGTAGATGGCGGCGCGGTGAGGGCCGAAGATCGTGTAGGGTGCGGAGAAGCGCCGGCGCCAGTCGAAGAGATAGAGGCGGAAGGAAGGGTAGAGGTCGTCGATCAGCGCTGCCATGTGCTCGAGCTGCGCGGCGCGGATGTCGCGTGGCAGGCCCTCCCAGCGGCCGAGCCCGCGTGCGAAGAGCTCCAGCGTTTGGCGCGGCATGCAGACCTCCATGTCCGTTTCGGGCCTGCGGTTGTAGTCCACCCGGTAGTGCGCCTCGTCGCGCTGAGCCTGACGGTTGGTGCTGGTCGCGTCGGCCTCGAATCGATCACGGCGTCGCTGCGCAGCAGGTCCGGAATGCCCGAGGGTACGTAGCGGATTTTGGTGCCGATCGCCTCTGCGTGCCATTTGGCAAGCAGCGTGTCGCCGAACCCGCCCTCCGCCTCGGCGATCTCCATGTTCTCGCGCAGCTCGCCCGTCACACCCTCGTCCTCGCTCAGGCCCAGGAGCCAGTCGAGTGAGACCTGGTGGCGGNCGGCGATGTTCATCAGNGTTTCGGCCCTCGGCAGGCGCGTGGAGCCGCCCGCAAGAAGCTGCGAGAGCGCCGACCGGTCGATGCCGACGGCCGCTGCGAAGGCGGACTGATTGAGGCCGGAGCGCTGCAGAAGCCCCTTCAGCCGTTCGCGGAAGAGGCCGGAGAGGTCGCGCTTGTCGATGGCTCCGGTCATGAAGTTCCTCCACACCCCAGGTTGAGGTGAAAGTCCTGCAAAAGTTTATAAAAGTCAACAAGCGTAGAAGATGGTGCGCATTCGCAACGCTTTGTGCGCATTCTCCCGTTGAATCGAAGCCGGGCTCCTGACAATCCTGTGTCAGGAGTTGCGCCGGGAAATTTGGGGTATGGCGCCTTCGATCAGGGATGACATGACGCTAAGGGACAACAGCCGGCGCGGCCGCCCGGCTATTGAGTGGCCGACACTCGCTCTGATTTTCGCCTGCTACGGAGGATGGCTCGCGACAGGCATTTTCCTGTGGCCCGAATGGCCCGTNCCTGCGCTNGCCTTGCTGTCCATCTTCATCGCGCTGCAATCCTCGCTTATGCACGAGTGCCTGCACGGCCACCCCACGCGCAACGCACTCATCAACGAGGCGCTGGTGGGGCTGCCGATCGGACTCGTCTATCCCTACCGCCGCTTCAAGGCGCTGCATCTGCGCCATCATGCCGACGAGCGGCTGACGGATCCGTTCGAGGACCCGGAGAGCTACTACAAGGCGCTGTGGCAGTATGAGGAGCTGCCCGNGGCGATCAAGCTCCTGCTCAGGATCAACAACACCATGGTNGGCCGCTTCGTGCTCGGGCCTCTCATCATGAACGTGGCCTTCTTCGCCTCGGAGGCGAAGCTGATCGCGGCNGGCGACCGGGCGGTTCGCAAGGCCTGGTTGCTGCATTTGATCGGGCTCGCGGTGGTCCTGCCGGTCATCGCCTACGGCTTCGGTATGCCGCTGTGGCTCTACGTGCTGGTGCCGGCCTGGCTCGGCCAGTCGCTGATTTCCGTGCGCACCTTCGCGGAGCATCAGTGGTCGGAGCGGCCGGACGGGCGCACCATCATCGTGGAGCGGTCGCCGCTTGCCTTCCTGTTCCTCAACAACAATCTGCATTTCGTCCATCACAAGCTGCCCACCGTACCCTGGTACAAGCTGCCGGCGCTCTATCGCGAACGGCGCGAGGAATGGCTGCGCATGAATGGCGGCTACGCCTACCCGAACTATTTCTCGCTGCTGAAGGCCTTTGCCTTCCGCGCCAAGGAGCCGGTGCCGCATCCGGTCCTTCACCGCGAGCCGCACCCGGGGCGCGCCTTCCGTCCGCGCGCCCGCGGCCGCTCGTTGACGGGGAACGGTACCGTGCCGGTTCCGGCCGAGCCGCCGAAGGAATAGCTTGCCTTCCGGGTCCAAAAGGCCCGACAAGGCCGATATGAGCTTACGTATCGCCGCCCTTCCCATGTATGACTGGCCCGAAACGCGGGCCGATACCGATGCCGAATGGGCGCGCATCGCTGACGCCCTGCGGCGCGAAGGGATCGACGCGCCTGCAAGGCTCGCCCGGCGCAATGCCGACCTGCCGCCCGTGCCCGGCGGCATAACGGATGCCGAAGGCCGGGTGATTGCACCGGACCCCGCCACCCTGCCGCCTGACGGTTTCGATCTTCCGGTTCTGTGGCGGCACCCCGCACTGCTCTTCGCGCAGACCTGCTGGGGGCCGTTGGAGGCAGGGCTGGAGCCTTACGTGCAGGTGGTCGGCCAGCCGGACTACTCGGCCTATGAAGGCGGGGAGGGAGCGTTCTATTCCAGCGCCATAGTGATGCGGAGTGGTTCTTCCTCCGGTGCGGACGTCGAGGCGCCCGCCGACGGCGCGGCGATCATTGTGCCCGCCCTGTTGCGCGGCAAGCGGCTGGCCTACAGTGAGAAGACATCCATGTCTGGCTTTCTCGCGCTAAAGCGCGATCTGGAAGCTGCGGGCGCGAACTTGTCCGCCTTTTCCGGCATGACCGAGACCGGCTCCCACCGCGCTTCCGTCTTGGCAGTGGCTGAGGACAGGGCGGATGTGTGCGCCGTCGATTGCCGAAGCTGGGCGCTCATGCGGCGGTACGAACCGGCCGCAGAGGCGCTATCCGTCGTCGGCTGGACGGCACGCCGTCTGGGCCTGCCGTTCATCACCAGCCGACGGACTTCGCCCGAGCTTCTTGCAATCCTAAGAAGCGTGACCGGCGTCTTGCCCTGATCACGAGCGCATGCGCTCGCCCTCAGGATCGAAGGGCGGCAGAACGGTGATGCGCGCAGGGCGCCGCCGGCCCAGGATCTCGATCTCGAACAGGCCTTCGCTCTCGTCCTCCGCCAATGCTGCGGGCACATAGCCTTGGGCCATGGATTTCTCCACGAAATGCGCATAGCCGCCGGAGGTGATCCAGCCCACCACGCGCCAGTCCCCGTCAACGATGCCGCCGTCTTTCCTCTCGATCCGCTTTCCGTCGGCGTCGAAGCGCGGCGCGCCGAAGCCGTGCGGCTTCCCGACCGTGCCGAAATCCTTGTCTCCCACCTTCGCCCAGATCGGCTCGTCGCCCATCACATCGGCATCGAGCGCATCGACGATGAAGGAGACGCGGCGCAGCTTCGGCCCGTCGGCCTTCTCCTTCGCAGCCGCCTCGCGGCCGATGAAGTCGTTTTTGTCGAGACGGACGAAGCGGTCCATCGAGCCTTCGAAGGGGCCGTAGATCGGGCGCAGCTCGCGGAACCAGGTGGGGAAGTTCTTCTCAAGCCGCATCGAAAGCAGCGCCCGCATGCCGAAATCGACAATGCCGAACTCCGCACCGGCGTCCTTGATGGCGTCATAGACGCGGCGCTCATAGGCAGGCGGCATCCAGATCTCGTAGCCAAGATCGCCCGTATAGGTGAGGCGGTTTACCATGCAGGGCGCGCCCGCGACATCCATCTCGCGGAAGTCCATGAAGCGGAAGGCCTCCTTCGAGACGTCGGCGTCGGTCAGCTTTTCAAGCACGGCGCGGGATTTCGGCCCGGCGATGGAAAGGCCGACCAGCGTCTGGTCGAAGCGGTGTATGTGCACCGAGCCGTCATCCGGCAAATGCTTCTCGAACCAGCGCATGTGGTATTTCTGCGCCGCCGAGGAACCCCAGATCAGGAAACGCTCCTCGCCGGCACGCGCGATGGTGAAATCGCCGATCAGCTTGCCGAATTCGTTGAGCATGGGCGAAAGGACAATGCGGCCCGCTTTCGGCATGCGGTTCGTCATGAGGCGGTTGAGAAACGCTTCCGCGCCCGACCCCGTCACCTCGTATTTGGCGAAGTTGGCGATCTCGGTGACGCCGACGCCGTTGCGGACGGCGCGCACTTCATTGCCCACATGCTCGAAATCGTTCGAGCGATGGAAGGAGACGATGTCCTTCGGCTCCGTGCCCTTCGGGGCGAACCAGAGCGGCGTTTCGAGCCCCCACGAGTCGCCCATAACTGCGTTGTTGTCGCGCACCATGATGTCATAGAGCGGCGTGGTCTGCGCGGGCCTCGCGGCCGGCAGTTCCTCATTGGGGAAGCGGATCGAGAAGCGGCGCGAATAGTTCTCGCGCACCTTGGCGTTGGTGTAGCGCNGGGTCGCCCATTCGCCGAAGCGGGCCACGTCCATGCCCCACACGTCGAAGCCCGGATCGCCGTTCACCATCCAGTTGGACAGCGCAAGGCCCACGCCGCCGCCCTGG
>JGI25326J35508_1002056_pt1 | contig 14059 bp, 11 predicted proteins | sample HigsolmetaAR201D_FD_35508 | JGI IMG/M metagenome (IMG submission 35508)
GCCCCACGAGCAGAGCAGGAAGCCTCACAGCCAAAGCGGGATGCCCTGCAGCCAGAACAGGGCGCTTCACAACCGGAACAAGACGCCCCACAACCAGAGCAAGGCGCCTCACGACCAGAGCAGGGCACCCTGCAATCGCAGGGGGACTCCCCGCGGCCGGAGGGCGGCGAGCAGGCGTCCGGTGTCCGGCGCGAGGAGCATCCCTCGCCCGGAACGCTGGCGCGAACCTCCTGGAAGGACCTGCTCAAGCGGACGTTCCGGGAGTTCAAGGAGGACAANCTCACCGACTGGGCGGCGGCGCTGACCTACTACGCGGTGCTGTCGATCTTCCCGGCGATGCTGGTGATCATCTCGCTGATCGGGCTGGGCGGCGCCTCGCTGTCGGAGTCGATCATCCGGAACGTCGGGGACCTGGCGCCCGGCGCGGTGCGCGACGTGCTGGCCACCGCGCTGACCGAGCTGCAGCGCGGGGCGGGCGCCGCCGGGCTGGTGGCGGTGATCGGCCTGGTGGCGGCGGTGTGGTCGGCCTCGGGGTATGTGGCCGCCTTCATGCGGGCCTCCAACGCGATCTACGACCTGCCGGAGGGCCGGCCGATCTGGAAGACCCTGCCGATCCGGATCGCGGTGACGCTGGTGTCGCTGACGCTGCTGTCGGCCTCGGCCATCGCGGTGGTGATCTCCGGGCCGCTGGCCCGCAAGGCCGGAGACCTGCTGGGGCTGGGCGATGCGGCGGTGACGGTCTGGAACATCGCCAAGTGGCCGGTGCTGCTGGTGGCGATCGCCTTCCTGTTCGCGCTGCTGTACTGGGCCTCGCCCAACGCCAAGCGCGGCTTCACGTGGGTCACGCCCGGCGGGCTGCTGGCGCTGGCGGTGTGGCTGCTGGCCTCGGTGGGCTTTGCGTTCTACGTGGCCAACTTCGGCAGCTACAACAAGACCTACGGCAGCCTGGCCGGGGTGATCATCTTCCTGGTCTGGCTGTGGATCAGCAATATCGCGCTGCTGCTGGGAGTGGAGCTCAACGCCGAACTCCAGCGGGCGCGGGCCATCGCCCGGGGTCTTCCACCGGACCGGGAGCCGTACGTGCAGCCCCGCGACACCCGCAAGTTCCCCGAGGAGCTGCGCCGGGAGGTCGAGTCCCAGGAGCACCGGCTGGGCTGAGCCCCCTGCCGGGGCGGGTCAGGAGCCCGGCTGGGTCACCCGGCGGCCGACCTCCTCGGCGAGCCGTTCCAGGGAGTCCTCCAGCATCCGCTGCATGACGTCCCGGTTTGGCCCGGCGTCCTCGCCGGATGGGCGGTGGCCGCGGAAAGACAGGTGGACGACCACTTCGCTGGTCCCCGCCCCCTGGTCGGTGACCTGCAGCCACCCGGTGTAGTCCGGGCCGTCCCGGCTGCCCCACTCCAGCCGCAGCCGCTCGGGGGCGCCCAGCAGCATGCCGTCGCGTTCCTCGCGCACATCGACGAGGCTGCCTGCGGCCTCGGCCAGCCCCGGGGCGACCTCGTGCACCCGGACCTCCTCCGGCAGCCACTGGTTCATCGCCGCGACGTCGGCGGCGATGTCGAAGACGATCCTGCTTTCGGCCGGCATCGTGCGGCTCGCCTCGTACTCCATGACGCCCTCCTGCGGTTCGCGGCCCGCTTTACCCGGCACGTCCGGGGACAAACCGGGCCCGGCGGGAACGGCCGCCCGCAGCGGCGATGAGCCTTCCGCCATGGGACCGCAAGGTCTGGAACGGGGCTCCGGCGGCGCCCGCGTCGTCCCAGGTCGTGGCGTCCCTCGGCGGCGAAACGGAGACCCGACGCCGGCACCGGCTCATATAGCCGTAAATTCCGCTATTGCCCGCCCCTGGCGCAGTGCCCTTAGATCTTGGTCGTGGACGCGACAACGGGCAGGGACGTGGCCCTGGTCACCGGGGCCTCCCGCGGGCTGGGCGCGGCGATCGCACGGCGGCTGGGCGCCGCCGGGTGGGCGGTGGCGGTCAACTACCGCTCCGACGCTGCAGGGGCCGAGCGGGTGGCCGGTGACATCCGCGCGGCGGGCGGCACCGCCGCGGCCTTCCGCGCCGACGTCACCGACGAAGAGCAGGTCACCGCGCTGGTGGCGGAGGTGACCGAACGGCTGGGGCGCATCGCGGTGCTGGTGGCCAACGCCACCGGGCCGCAGCCGGAGATCCCGTTGGAGAAGCTCACCTGGCGGGACCACCTGGACCAGCTGGAGTTCTTCGTCAAAAGCCCGACNCTGCTGGCCCAGGCGGTGCTGCCCGGCATGAAGGCCCGCGGCGGCGGGCGGATCATCCAGATCGGCTCGGACGTGTTCGAACGGGCCCTGCCGGAGTACTCGGCCTACACCGCCGCCAAGGCCGCCCAGATCGGGCTGACCCGGTGCTGGGCGCGGGAGCTGGGCCCGTTCGGGATCACCGTCAACATGGTGGCGCCCGGCTGGATCCCGGTGGAGCGGCACGCCGACGCCACCGCCGAGGAGCTGGCCGGCTACACCGCCGGCGTGCCGCTGGGCAGGATCGGCAGGCCCGAGGACGTGGCCGCCGCCGTGGCGTTCCTGGCCTCGGAGGAGGCCGCCTACATCACCGGGGAACGGATCGTCGTCAGCGGCGGCCACACCATCGGCTGAGCCGCGCCGCGACGGCGCCGGGGCGTTCGGCCGCATGACCGTCCGCCCCGGCCGGAGGGTGCGGGGAGCGTCCCCGCGCACGGGCCGGATGTCAGCCCTCGCTGCGGTCGGCGTTGGCGATGACCGCGTCGTGGACGTACTGCGCCAGGCCCTCGGCGACCTGCTCGTAGGTGGCGGTGAAGCGNGGGTCGCCGACGTAGAGCTCGGCCAGCCCGCGGTGCATCTGCGGGGTGCACTCGTAGAAGTTGTCGCTGATGCTGCGGCGGTGCCGCTCGGCCAGGTCCATCGCCCGCTCGCCGGTGGCCGGCGCGCCGTCGGCCATCGCCGCGGCGAACTCCCGCAAGATCGCCTCCTGCTCGTCCTTGATGCGCTGCCAGTCGGCCTTGGTGTAGGCGGCGGTGCGGCGCTGCGAGGCCTGGTAGGCGTCGTAGCCGCCCCAGCGCTCGGCGGCCTCCTCGGCGTGCGCCTCGGGGTCGAAGTCGCCGAAGACCTCGAACCGCTCCTCGGGGGTGAGCGAGATTCCCATTCTTCTCGCCTCCATGGCGTGTTCGATCGCCGTGACCATCGCGCGCAGCCGGTCGATCCGTCCCACCAGCAGGTCGCGCTGGCGGCGCAGGTGCGTCATCGGGTCGGCCCTCGGGTCGTCGAGGATCTCGGCGATCTCCTCCAACGGGAATCCGAGCTCCCGGTAGAACAAGATCTGCTGGAGCCGCTCCAGGTCGGCGTCGCTGTAGCGGCGGTAGCCGCCGGCGGTCCGCCCGCTCGGCCTCAGCAGCCCGATCCGGTCATAGTGGTGCAGCGTCCGCACGGTCACCTTGGCGGCCCTGGCCACATGCCCGACCGAGTATCCACCCATCGGATTCCCTCCTTCCGCGATCCAGGCTCGGGCCTGACGTTGCGTGAGGGTCAAGCCGGAGAGCGAGAAAAATCCGGCCGTCCCGCCGGGAGAGCGGAACGGCCGGAGGGAAGGCGATGCGGATCAGCGGACCCGCACCCGCAGCGAGATCTCGCCGCCCACGATCTTGTCCAGCAGCCTGCGGTTGCCCACCACGACCTTGGACTTGCCGGAGCCGAGCACCAGGCGGCCGACCAGGTGGTCGTTGCGCGGCTTGGCCTTCAGCTTCTTCAGCAGGTCGGCGAAGCTGCCGGCGGCGATCTGCTCGCCGCACTCCTCGGGGTTGAGGTAGCACTCAAAACCCTCTTCGGCGGGGGCCAGTCCGCCCTTGACCGACAGCCTGCCGGTGGTGCCCTTGGCCTTCTTGGGGACCTTGAAGGTCAGGGCCACCGTCTTGACGGGGCTCCGGGCGGCGGTCAGCCTGATGCGGACCTTCACCTGCCTGCCGGCGGTGGCCCGCAGCACCCCGCCGGGCTTGAGCGCCGTCCACTTGCCGTTGCGCTTCACCAGCAGCTTGGCGACGGTGTACCGGCCGTACTCGCCGCGGTCGGTGACGTTCAGCCGCAGGTCGGTCAGGCGCACCCCGGCGTAGGGGCTGTCGGCCAGGACACTGATCAGGGCGGCGCTTTCCAGCCCCGCCGCCTCGCTGACGTCCGTGCGGTCGCTGTAGCGGTTGGGCAGGGTGATCTCCCAGGGCTTGCCGGCCACGGTGCCGCGCACCGTCCAGGTGGCCGTCACGCTCCCGCCCGCGAACCGGTCACGGGCCAGGTCCAGGGCGCTCATGAGGTGAAGCCCGGCGATGGCGGGCGCTTCCTCCCCATTGGCGAAGTAAGTGGTATCGGTGCGGGTCCGGCCGCCGGCGGTGGTCCGCGACACCACCGGCGTCACCGCCGGTCCGGCGCCCAGCTCGGCGACGATCCCGGTGAGGCGGTCCTGGGTGAGCGTGCCGGCGACATCGCCGAAGTTGGCCAGCTTGAACGCCCCGAAGACCGGGTCGGGGACCACCGCCAGAGCGTGGCCGTCGGTCGCGATCAGCCGGGTCGCCCCCGTCCAGAAGGCCGAATGCCCGAAGGCCAGCGCCTTGCCGTCGCAGATCGCGGTGACGGTGCCCATTCCCCCGCCGGTGACCGCGCCGTAGGAGCCGAGCACGCCGAAGTTGCCGCCGGGCACGATCGCGCCGGGCCGGCCCTCGGCCCCGCCGGTGGCCCCGGCGCGGTAGAAGCGGACCTCGGCGCCTTGCCGTTCGGCCGCCTTGTTCAGCGCGTCGATCCGCCGCTGCGCGAGCCCGGAGATCCCCACCGGCATCGGCAGCCGCGACAGCCCGGCGGAGGCGGTCTCGGCGTCCACCAGGCCGCGCGAGGTGAGGGTGCGCTGCAGCGCGGCCGGCAGCTTCACCCGCTTCTTGGCGGCCTGCGCGGCGGCGACGGCGTCCGGCTTGCTCAGCAGGTCGTACATGGCCTTGGCGGGGGTGATCCCGGCGAGCTTGGAGGTTCCGCTGAAGCCGTAGCCGACCGCGCCCAGCAGCCGCCCGTCGGGGGCGTAGACCGGCGAGCCCGACATGCCCGCCCAGATGGCGCCCGCCTTGTCGAGGGCGGGCGAGTCGGCCTCGGCCAGGATCATGTCGACGCCCGGCGCGATGCCGTCCTTGAGCACGCCCTGCACCCGCACCCTGAAACGCTCGGGCGCAGTCCCCTTGCTGACCGTCAGCCCCCAGCCGGTCATCCCGTCGCGCACCTGGGCGATCGGGTAGGGCGCCGGGCAGTCCGCGGGCGCGGCCTGCGCGTGCGCCGTGACCGGAATCGACAACACCGGGGAGGCGGCCACCGCCAGTGCGGCGGCCGACACCGCGGCGCATCTCGACAACTTCCGCAATGGAGCCCCTTTCGATGACGGCGACCCGCATGTCGCCGGACGCTTGACCAGACGCGGGATCGAGAAGGATTGTTTACCGAGTGTCCAAGTGTGGTCACTGTGAGTTGTTTACTCATGTGGTCGGGCAGAATTGGCCTTTTGGCCGCCTGGTTCTGCGGAGGGAAGGGCTCTTCCTGCGCCGATACCGTGAGCGCCCACGACCACGAGGCCGTCTGGGGAGGGAGCCGGGAGGATGCGGATCGACCTGCACAGCCACAGCAACGCCTCGGACGGGACGCAGCCGCCGGCCGATGTGGTGCGGCGGGCCCGGCGGGCCGGGCTGGATGTGCTGGCGCTGACCGACCACGACACCGTCGCCGGGCTGCGGGAGGCCGCCGAGGCGCTGCCCGCGGGACTGACCTTGGTGCCCGGCATGGAACTGTCGTGCCGGCTGGGGCCGACGGGGGTGCATCTGCTGGCCTACCTGTTCGACCCGGCCCACCCGGACCTGGCGGCCGAGTGCGCCCGCATCCGCGACTCCCGCGCCCTGCGCGGGCGGCGGATGGTCGAGAAGCTGAACGAGCTGGGCGTCCCCGTCACCTGGGAGCAAGTGCGGTCGCTGGCCGGCAGGGCCGCGGTGGGACGGCCCCACATCGCGCGGGCCATGGTCGCCGCCGGGGTGATCGACCGGGTGGAGGAGGCGTTCACCCCCGAGTGGATCGCCCCGGGCGGGCGCGCCTACGCCGAGCGGTACGCCCTCGATGTGGTCACCGCCATCCGCCTGGTGCGCGCGGCGGGCGGCGTCCCCGTGCTGGCGCACCCCGGGGCGGGCCGCGGGGGCCTGCTCATCGACCGGGCGCGGCTGGCCGAACTGGCCGAGGCGGGGCTGTTCGGGCTGGAGGTCGACCATCCCGACCACGACACCCCCACCCGCCGGCGGCTGCGCGCGCTGGCCGCCGAGCTGGGACTGGCCTGCACCGGCTCCAGCGACGACCACGGCGAGCTGACCGGGCACCGGCTGGGCCGGGAGACCACCTCCCCGCAGGTGTACGAGCGGCTGCTGGCGGAGGCGACCGGCGCCCGCCCGATCGGCTGAGGCCCCGGGCGCGCCCGGCGCCGCCTACGGCGTGACGAGCGCGGCCGGCCGAGTGGGCCGGGACCGATTCCCGCACCTCGGTCACGACTTCATCGAACCTTTTTCAACATGCCGCTTCCGGCGGCCGACAACGGCACGGCCGTGCCCGGCGGCGATACGGTGGGCCCGGACGGCATGGCACCGGGCGGGGCTTGCATTCCAGCACTTGAGAACACGTGCCGAAAAAGGTTCATCCCTGCACCAACCCCCTCCTTGTGGAGAGGTGATGCGATGATCTTTCTGGATCGATTCTCCGGTCCGGTGCTGTCGCTGTTCCGCATGGTGATCGGGTTCATGTTCCTGGTCCACGGGACGGCCTCGATGTTCGGGGTCTTCGGCGGCAACCGCGGCACCGGCCGGGCGGTGGAGTTCCTGGCCTGGCCGAGCTGGTGGGCGGCGCTCATCCAGGTCGTCTGCGGCGGCCTGGTGATGATCGGCCTGTTCAGCCGGGCCGGCGCCACACTGGCGTCGGGCTCCATGGCCTACGCCTACTTCGTGGTCCACCAGCCCGAGGCGCTGCTGCCGGTGCAAAACCACGGCGAGTCGGCGGCGCTGTTCTGCTGGGCCTTCTTCCTGGTCGCCGTGCTGGGCCCCGGCCCCTGGTCGCTGGACGCGCTCGTGAGCCGCGCCCCGCGCAGCGTCGCGCAATCCCAAAAACCCGTCGGCCCGGCCCCGGCCCGCACCGGTCCTTTGGCCCGCTGAATCCGTCTCTTCAGACGGCCCGGGAGTTCTCGCCACGCCGGGCTCCCGGGCCGTTTTCCTTATCCTGCAAAACGGCTCGGTATCGCGGATTTCACGCCGTCTGAGCGCGATATGAAAAAACTCCGCCGGAGGCGGTGATGACTCCCCTATGCCGCCTGCCCCGGCTCGGGGTGCCCCGTCCCTTCAAAGGGGCCTCGACCGTCCTCACCCGCCAGATCGGCGGCTTCGTCCTGCCGGGCCTGCCGGACGAGGACGGTCGAGGCGCTATCGGCCCGGGCAGGCCGCCGTCGCCATGCCCCCTGGACGCCAGGCCGTCCCCGAAACCCCTCACCATCGAGCGGCTCCGACTCACCGGCGGCTGACCGTCCGCCGGCTTGCCTCCGGTCAGCCGGACTGTTTGCGGGCCAGGACGCGGTAGGTGTTGCTGTGGGAGCCCTGGAAGGGCAGGAATAGCAGGTCCGCGACGATGGCGGCGCCCAGCAGGGGGATCGCCAGGAGTTGGGCGATAGCGGCGCGGGCGTACTGGGCCGGGCCCGGGGGGTGCGGGCTGCGCCAGGGGTCCTCGGTGTCCACGCCGAGCAGGTTGATCAGGCAGGCGGCGGCGGGCAGCACGTCCAGGCCGCGGCGGGCCTCGCGGCGCTGCTCGGCGACCACCTCCAGGCCGCGTTCCTCCAGCGCCCGCTTGAGGTTGGCCAGCGGGATCAGGTGCAGGTGCTGGGGCGGCAGGTACGGCATCCAGAAGGTGCGCAGCACGGCGGCCAGGCGGGCGTCGGGGTCGGGCATCTCCACCAGCAGGAAGCCGCCGGGCTCGAGGATCTTGGCGGCCAGGTCCAGCTCGGCCAGCGGGTCGGGGGTGTGCTCCAGGTAGTGGTTCATGCTGAGCACGTCGTAGTGGCCGATCATGTCGGTGCCCAGGTCCAGGAACTGGCCGTGGAAGGAGCGGGAGATCCAGCCGCGGCGGACGGCCTCCTGCACCCCCTCGCCCATGTCCAGGCCGTGGAAGTCGGTGCCGGGCAGCACGGTGCGGGCGACCCGGCAAAAGTGGCCCTTGCCGGTGCCGATGTCCAGCCAGGTGCGCGGGGTGGTGAAGCGTTTGACCAGGTGGGCGCGGGCCAGGTAGTCGCCGGTGGTGCCGCCGAGAATGCGCTCGGCGGCCAGGTCGCCCAGGCCGCTGTAGGCGTCGCGGTAGTAAAAGTCCAGCCCCTCGGGGGTGACCTGGGGGTTTTGGAAGATGTGCCGGCAGTCGCGGCAGCGCTCCAGCGGGAAACGGCCGGGCTTGACCTGGATGACGTCCCGGGTGACCAGGTGGGGGGCCAGGTTGCGGGAGCCGCACCAGGGGCAGTCGGGGCGGCGCTCGCCCAAAAAGCGCTCCACCCCGGCTTCGATCTCGGCGCGGTAGCGGGCCCGGGCCTCCTCCCGCAGCTGCAGCCGGTGCCGCTCCCAGCGGCTGCGGGGGGCGCGCAGCGTCCGCCAGATGGTCAGCGGGACGTGCACCACCCGCAGCCAGGCGGCCCGGTGCAGGTCGGCCGGGCGCAGCGCGGTCCCGGTGAAGATCAGGTACGGCGCCAGGCTGTACAGCAGCACCACGCCCAGGCCCTGCCACAGGTCGATCAGCGGGCAGCACAAGGCCAGCAGGCAGCCGGCGCCGCTTTGGTAGAGGGTCTGCGGCACCGCCACCGTCGGCGGCAGCGCCAGCGCCAGCGAACGCAGCCAGGCCCGCCGCTGCCCGATCCGGTCGGGGGCGTGGAACGGCGCGACGACCATGTCGGCGGTGTCGGCGTAGCAGCGCAGCCGGACCAGGGCCTCGCCCATCTCCCCGGCGTCCAGCCCGCTGCGCGGCTCGATCCGGGCGCGTTCCAGGGCGTCGCCGGCCATCAGCACGGCATAGCCGGCGCCCCGGCCCATGGCGAACCGGTCCTTGCGGTAGGCGCGCGGATCGACATGCCGCACCAGGTCGAGCGCCTGCTCCACCGGCAGGTCGGCCGGGACCAGGTCCAGCATGCCCAGCCCCTCCCGCCGGGCGTGGTCGGCGGCGGCGCGCAGCACCTGGTCGGGTACGGCGGCGTCCTCGGCGGTCAGCGCCGTGTAGCCGTCCAGCGGGCTGGTCGAGCGCTCCGGCCGCAGCCGGCGCAACCCGGTGACGCGACGGCGCAGCCACAGGGCGTTGCCGAGCACCCCGGCCGCCACGAGCCAGATGATCCAGTTCACGCCTGCGTCTCCTCACCCCTTGGCCGTTGGGGAGTTGTGCCGGGACTTTCGGCCGCGCTCGATCGCCGTGAGCAGGATTCTTGTCAGTTCCGGCACGATGCGGACACTCACGGTCCGGACAACGGTGAACGGTCTGGTGTCACCTGGCTGACAAGCCCGCCCCCGCTTATCAGCCCGATGACAAAGCGCCGCCGGGGCCGCTGCGCCCTCCGGCAAGAAAACCGGCCTCCGGTGCGGCAGACTGTCCGGCCATGGCGATCACCCGCAGACCGCCCGTGCCGCTGCTCGGCGAGCGCCGGCTGAGCTCCAGGTTGTATGAGCTGGACGTCGCCTCGGCGGCGGTTGGCCGGACCATGAAGGTTCATTTGCTGGTCCCCAAGGGTTGGTCCCGTGACGCCGACCGGACCTGGCCGCTGCTTTACCTGTTCCACGGCGGGGACGACGACTACCTGTCGTGGACCCGCGAAACCGACATCGAACAGCTGAGCGCCGACTGCCAGGTACTGGTGGCGATCCCGGACGGCGGACGGGCCGGAGGTTACACCAACTGGTGGAACTTCGGCAGGCCCGGCGCCCCCCAGTGGGAGACCTTCCACCTGGATGAGCTGGGCGGGCTGCTGCGCGAGGCGTACCGGGCCGGGGACGCCCAGGCCATGGCGGGGGTGTCCGGCGGCGGCTACGGCGCGCTGATCTACGCGGCGCGCCGTCCGGGGACCTTCCGCTACGCCGCCGCCTTCAGCTCCCCCTGCTCGATCCGCCGTCCGGCGCTGGCCGCCACGCTGCTGCTGGCCACCGCCTCCGTGGGCCGCACCAACCCGCTGGCCATGTGGGGGCTGCCGGTGATCCANGACCGGATCTGGCGGTCGTTCGACCCGATCTGCATGGCGGCCGGGCTGCGCGGCACCGGCCTGTACCTGTCGGCGGGCACCGGGCGGCGGGGGCCGCTGGACCCGCCGGACGCCCGGCGCACCGTGGCCGATCTCGCCGAGCCGCTGGTGCGCTCCACGGTCGGCCCGTTCCTGCGGAAACTGCGCAAGCTGGACATCCCCGTCACCACCCACCTGTACGACCGCGGCACCCATACCTGGCCGTACTGGCGGCGGGAGCTGCACCGCGCCTGGCCGCTGATCATGCAGGCGCTGGGCTGCGACTGAGCCGACGCACCGTCCCAGCGCATAAGGGGGCGATGAACCTTTCTCAGCACGTGGCCCAAGGAGCCCCGGGGCGGGGATCTGTTGGCGTCCGGTGCGGCGGCGTTCCGGGCCACGGCGTCGTCCCCGCCTCGACCTGCGGAGACCGCGTGCCGGAAAAGGTTCAATCAGGCGGCCGACAAAAACCCGCCCGCGCTTGTCGGCCCGGCTTCGTTGTCCGCCCGCGCGGCGGCGGCTTAGCGTCGCGGCGACCGCGCTCTGCCGCGCGGTCCGCCGCAGTCCATTCCCGCCGGCCGAGGAGGACACATGGCGGAACGGAGCAGGCACCCGGGAATCGTCGGCGAGATGGCCGCCGAGTTCGCCGGGACGATGATCCTCATCCTGTTCGGCGTCGGGGTCGTGGCGCAGGTGGTGGCGGGCGGCCTCGGCGACCACGACAGCATCGCCTGGGCGTGGGGCCTGGGGGTCACGCTGGGCGTCTACGTCGCGGCCCGGGTCAGCGGCGCCCACCTCAACCCGGCCGTCAGCGTGGCGCTGGCGGTCTTCCGGGACTTCCCCTGGCGCAAGGTCGCCCCGTACGCGCTGGCGCAGACCGCCGGGGCCTTCGTCGCGGCGCTGCTGGTCCGCTGGAACTACGGCGAGGTGCTGGCCGCGGTCGATCCCGGCCACACCATCAAGACCCAGGGCGTCTTCTCCACCCTGCCCGGCAACGGCACCCTGCCGGTGGGCACCATGGGCGCCCTGCGCGACCAGATCATCGGCACGGCCATCCTGCTGTTTTTGATCCTGGCCCTGACCGACCTGCGCAACGGCCCGCCGGCGGCGAACCTGGCGCCGGTGGTGATCGGGCTGGTGGTGGTCGCCATCGGGTTCGCCTGGGGCACCGACGCCGGCTATGCCATCAACCCGGCCCGCGACTTCGGGCCGCGCCTGGCCTCGTTCCTGACCGGGTACGAAGGGGCCTGGCGGGACCAGCACGGCGAGCTGTACTTCTGGGTGCCCGTGGTCGGTCCGCTGATCGGCGGGGTGCTGGGCGCGGGCCTGTACAAGACCATGGTCGGACGGTTCCTGCCCGGTGTGCGGGCACCGGTGCCGGGCCGTCCGGAGCATGAGGCGGCCTGAGCCGCGCGACCTGCAGAAAGGGATCTTCGATGGCGGATTTCGTGGGAGCGGTCGACCAGGGCACCACCAGCACCCGGTTCATGATCTTCGACCATGGCGGCAACGAGGTGGCCCGGCACCAGCTGGAGCACGAGCAGATCCTGCCGCGGGCCGGCTGGGTGGAGCACAACCCCGTGGAGATCTGGGAGCGCACCCGGACGGTCATCGAGACCGCGCTGAACAAGGCCGACCTGACCGCCCGGGACCTGGCCGCGCTCGGCATCACCAACCAGCGCGAGACCGCCGTGGTGTGGAACCGGCGCACCGGCCGCCCCTACTACAACGCGATCGTCTGGCAGGACACCCGCACCGACCGGATCGCCGCGGCGCTGGAGCGCGACGGGCGGGGCGAGGTGATCCGCCGCAAGGCGGGCCTGCCCCCGGCGACGTACTTCTCCGCCGGCAAGGTGCAGTGGATCTTGGAGAACGTCCCCGGGGTGCGCGAGGCGGCCGAGGCCGGCGAGGCATTGTTCGGCACCATCGACACCTGGCTGCTGTGGAACCTGACCGGCGGGGTCGACGGCGGCGTCCACGTCACCGACGTCACCAACGCCAGCCGCACCATGCTGATGGACCTGGAGACGCTGGAGTGGGACGAGGAGCTGCTGTCGTTCTTCGGCATCCCGCGCGCGATGCTGCCGCAGATCCGGCCGTCCAGCGACCCGGCCGGCTACGGGGTGACCCGGGCGGACGGCCCGCTGGGCGGGGAGGTGCCGCTGTCGGGGGCGCTGGGCGACCAGCAGGCCGCCACGGTCGGGCAGGTGTGCTTCGAACCCGGCCAGGCCAAGAACACCTACGGCACCGGCAACTTCCTGCTGCTGAACACCGGCACCGAGCCGGTGCGCTCCCGCCACGGCCTGCTCACCACCGTGTGCTACCGGTTCGGCGACGCCAAGCCGGTGTACGCGCTGGAGGGGTCCATCGCGGTGACCGGGTCGGCGGTGCAGTGGCTGCGCGACCAGCTTCGGATCATCTCCACCGCGGCGCAGAGCGAGATCCTGGCCCGCCAGGTCGACGACAACGGCGGCGTGTACTTCGTGCCGGCCTTCTCCGGCCTGTTCGCCCCGTACTGGCGGTCGGACGCCCGCGGCGTCATCGTCGGCCTGTCGCGCTACAACAACGCCGCCCACATCGCCCGCGCCACGCTGGAGTCGATCTGCTACCAGACCCGGGACGTGGTGGAGGCGATGCAGCAGGACTCCGGCGTGGTGCTGGACGTGCTGCGGGTCGACGGCGGCGTCACCGCCAACGACCTGTGCATGCAGATCCAGGCCGACGTGCTGGGCGTGCCGGTCTCCCGCCCGGTGGTGGCCGAGACCACCGCGCTGGGCGCCGCCTACGCCGCCGGGATGGCCACCGGTTTTTGGAAGTCCACCGAGGAGCTGGTCCGCAACTGGAACGAGGACCGCCGCTGGCTGCCGCAGTGGGACGACGAGCAGCGCGCCGCGGGCTATGCGGGCTGGAAGAAGGCCGTGGAGCGGACGCTGGACTGGGTCGACGTCGGCTGAGAGGGCCGGCCGAACCCGGCTAGGCGGGCGGCGGTCCCTGCAGGCGGCGGTCGCGGGCGGCCATGCGGTCGGCGGGGTCGGCGGCGGTCAACTCGGCCAGGTGCGCGGCGATCGCGGCGGCGGTCCGGGTGCAGAACGCCCGCGGCTCTGCGGCGGCGTCGGGGCACTCGGGCAGCAGGTGGTCGGCGATGCCGGCGGCCAGCAGGTCGGCCGAGCGCACGCCCTGGGCCTGCGCCATCTCGGCGGCGCGGGCGGTGGTGCGGTGGACGATCACCGAGGCGCCCTCCGGCGGCAGCGGGGACAGCCAGCCGTGGCGGGCGCACAGCACCCGGTCGGTGGGCAGCAGCGCCAGCGCCGCGCCGCCGGTGCCCTCGCCCAGCAGCACGCACAGCGTCGGCCCCGGCAGCGTGGTCAGCTCGGCCAGGCAGCGGGCGATCTCCCCGGCCAGCCCGCGTTCCTCGGCCTCGGCCGACAGCACCGCGCCGGGGGTGTCCACCACGGTCAGCAGCGGCAGGTGCAGCTCGCGGGCCAGCCGCATGCCGCGCCGGGCGACCCGCAGCCCGGCCGGGCCGATCGGGTGGCCGCTGCGCTGGCTGCGCCGGTCCTGCCCGACGACCACGCAGGCCGCCTCGCCGAACCTGGCCAAAGCCAGCAGCAGCCCCGGGTCGGCCTCCCCTTCGCCGGTGCCCGACAGCACGGTGACGTCGCGGGCGCCGTACCGCAGCAGCTCCCGCACCCCCGGCCGGTCGGCGCGGCGGGAGCGTTCGATCGACTCCCAGGCCGGGGTGTCGTCGGCGGCCGGCTCGGGCGCGGCCGGGCGGGG
>JGI25326J35508_1002063_pt1 | contig 14023 bp, 9 predicted proteins | sample HigsolmetaAR201D_FD_35508 | JGI IMG/M metagenome (IMG submission 35508)
TGCGCCCGCCGTCCTACATCCCACCTCGATCGACTCACAGCGCGAAATGGCTCGCCCCGATCAGCACCAAACTGCCCCACGTCAGCACGCCGCCCTCCTGCACTCGCGAATCGTGCGTCGCAATCATGTGGCGCTGCACCTGCGCCAATGCAAGGCCCGCATCGCCGTGCTGTCGTAGCAGATCGTAGAACATGCCCATCGTAGGCGCCGCCAGCTCATCATTCAGCTTCCACAGACTCGCCAGCACACCGCTCGCACCAGCCGACAAGAACGCCCAACTCAAGCTCAGCGCCTCATCGCCCTGCAACACATCGGCAGCCGCGCCGTCACACGCCGAGAGCACCGTCAGCGCACCATCGAGCTGCAAGCCCATAATCTCGGTGAGCAACAGATCCCGATCCCACAACTTGAGATGCGCCATTCGTCCCTGGGTGTGCAGCAAGTGTGCATGGCTCGCGATATGCAGCAGGCCATAGCGCGCCAAACCCCCGTCCTGAGCCCGCTCCAACAGAGCCTGAGCGGTGGCCTGTTTATCCAGCAACTTCTCGGAATCGCCGCACCAATGGCCCGCCACCAACTTCAACTCATCTCCCACATGGCGCAACGCGTGGGCACGCGATCCGAACTCGTGGCAACCGAGCAGCAGCGCGGGCGCATCTAGCGATAAACGCTCAGTGCGAATTTGCCACATCAACAGGGCGGGCGCAACTTGAACAATCGCCCGTTCGGCCAGCCACATCCCATCGACGCGCAACGCCGCCCACGGCAACACATACAAGCGTCCCGCCGGCACAATCAGCAAGCGATGATGCTCGTGCAAGCGCGCCCGCACATAGCTCGGCAGCAAGTGCTCCGCCAACTCCTCCAATAGCGACCAAGGCTGCGCATCGTTATCATGGGAGGCGAGATCGGTGTACACGTAATGCCGCGACTTCTCCCGCGTCGCCTGGTCGATTAAGTGCTTCAACCACCGATCGAAAGGTCGCTGCTCAAGCTGTACCGCATCGGGCGTAATCGTAAAGATCGACAACGTGTCATTGTTGATCGTATAACTCACCACACTCCAATCATCGCCGTAGCGCGCCTGCAACCGATGACGCAACTCTGAAAGCGAAAAGGCCTTCGCGGAAGCGCCAACCTGCTGCTCGATACTCTCGCTCTTGCGAGCGCGCAACAGCAGATCTCCGTACTCCTCCAGCGCTTCATCGAGTTGCTCGGCGCTCGCCCCCATCATCAGATTGCTCGCCTCCACCAACCGCGCCAACTCAGCCCGCAGCACCCCCTGCCCCCCAGTACGATCTCTACTGACCTGCTCTTGAAGCATATCCTGGAACACCAACGCGCGTTGGCTCTCACATACCTCCAGCGCCAACTCCGTGGCACCCTGCGCGATCGCGAGACGCAACACGTCGGTATACAACTGCGCGGCCTGATCGTACAAACTGCTCGACATCTCCTCATTCATCAGGCGGCTGCGCAACCCCGCCACAATCTCAATTGCCTCGCGGTAGTGCAAAAACGCCTCTTGTGCATCGCCCAACATCTCGGCGCAACGGGCCAAGCCATACGCAATCTGCCAGCGATTAAACGGAAGGAGGTCGATCAAGGACGACGGTAGCGAGAACAACGCCTGAGCCTGACGCACATCGCCGCGCTTCAGCAACACCCAGCCCTTGGCCATGGCGCTATCGGCCACACCCAACTCATACTCCAAGGATTCCGCCATCGTTTGGGAGCGCTCGTAATACTCAAGCGCAGCATCAATAAGCCCTTGATCCCGCAACAGATCGCCGCGAATGCGCAGGCCATCGACGACCTCGTACCAATTCTTAAGTTGCTCGGCCAGCACGAGTTGCTTATCCAGCAATGCGTGAGCATCTTCGAACCGCTTCAGCCTACCGCACACCATCGCTCGGTTACGCAACGCAATAATGTGTTCATTCTGGAAGTCGATCTTCTCAAATAATGCATCGGCTTGCTCATATGCCGCTAGAGCAGTCTCCCAACGAGCGGTATAATAGTAGATATTGCCGAGATTCAAATATGTTCCGCCAATATCGCGAATACGTTGTAATCGGGTAAAATACTGCAATGCCATGAGCAATCGAGGCAAAGCGAGATCGTACCATCCTCGCCGCGTCAGCAACAGGCCAACATTCTTTGCAATAAACGCTTTCTGAAACGGCAGATCAAGCTCATCAAACACCCGTTCGGCGTTATGGAATAGTTTCAGCGCCTCATCAAGCTGTTCGCGGCGATGGGCTAGCCAACCCAATTCAAACCAGCATTTCGCCACTTCGCCCCGACAACGCAGCTCCGTAAACGATTGCATGGCACGTTCGAAAAAGGCTTGTGCTTCTGGATAGCGGCCTGCGGCATTGTGCAGCACACCCCGCTGGCGCAGATACCGGGCATACTCAAACGTACGATACTGCGTAATAGTATCTTGAATCGAATCGAGCTTCTGCTCGGCGAGAGGATGCTTACCAAGCGAGAAGTATAAACGGGCAAGATCGATAGAGACACTAGCAGCCAAACAAGGGGCATTCACCTGATAACAGGATGTCTCTAGTTCCTGAAATTGGGGGACAAGCTGAGGATCTGCGAACTGTATTTGATACGTCACCAGCAAGGCATGGCGGCTGCGCAGCTGCGCAATCGCATCGCCCAATTCGGCAAACAAATCGCAAGCACGTTGCAGATGGGGGCGCGCCTCCTCGAAGCGCTCCCAACACAAGAACACCCATCCAAGCGTATAAGCCGCCCAAGCAACTTGCAACGGATCATCATCGGCCTTTGCAGCAACCATCGCACGTTGGGCAAAGAGCAAAGCACGTTGTGGGTGCCGCTCGGCCAAAGTTTGAATGCGCCAATACCTCAAAGGTGGTGGCAGTTCGTGATCCTGAATGGTAATTGTCATAGAGTACTATAACTACAACTGCAGGACGTCTCGGAAAGCAACTTGGGTGATCACCTCGATAGAGGTTAATGATCTATTGTATCACGTCCAAATACCTAAGTTCGGCGATTAACACCCGCTCTGAATGCAAATCGCACATTCGGGCACCGAACTTCGTTCATCAGGCAGTATCTCCCACCGTTGACCGGCAAAATAATCGCACCGATAAACACAGAGACAAGGGAAGACGGAAGACGCGCTCATCCTCATGACGAAATCTGGCACATCAAACGTTCTATACTACAACACCTCATCTTGATGGCCGCATATCGTACAACATTTCAGACCTTGAAGTTGACGAATGGTCTGTTATGTTTATCCCATCCACCGCATCTCGTGGCAGGATACACACAAACAGTATGAGTCTTCCTGTCGAAGTAGCTCAAAAGACGAGGTCAAGCTTGAAACATAGCACTAGCAATCAAGAACGCTGTCTTGCCCTAGTGGCCGCACTCAACGACGAATTAGCTTGGGGCCTCGATTCTACTCAACAACGCAAATATGTGGCCGATTTTCTTCCCCATATTACGAATACCGTGTTAGAATCTGTATTGCGAAAAATGATCGAAGTCTATCACGACGATCATCCGACAATCGAAGCACTTGTCGATCGCAATAATCCAGAACATGAGGCATCGTGGCGCACCTGGCTTACCCAGGCCGTACGGATTATTCGTAGCCAGAACAAGAACATCCCTCACAACCAGTTGCTCGATGAGGATGATCTTGCACAAACTGCGTTAGAAGAGCTACTCCGTTCTTTACCAACGTTTCACTACAGGAGTCGTTTTTCGACCTGGGCATACACGATTATTACCCGGCACATTCTGCGGAGCTATCGACACTTTGGCGCAAGCAAACGGCAAATCTATGCCAAGAGCGAATCGCTCGACGCAGCAGACAAGCATGCCCACGTTCACGATAGTACACCCAACCCGGAGGCCCGCTCGCAAGAGACGCTGCTGTGGGAACTCGTTACTAATATTCTCGACTCATATGGCGACGAGCGCTTGAGCAAAATCTTCGATATGTGGATACACGAAGATATGCGCCTCGCCGATATTGGTCGTCAAATGCATCTTAGCCCTGCTAGTATTAGTCGCCTAGTCAATCAAATTTGTGCATTGCTTCGGCAAGACCCAAAACTTAGCGCTTGGCTCGACTATCACCCACGCGAACGGGCGAAGGGAGACGAGCAGGATCGAGATGATGCCGCTGATGGAGATAATCAGGCGCATTCATCATGGCCATAAGGAGTCGTAAGGAATGACACACAGATTCTGTGACGAATTGTATCTGTGGCTACAACATACAATCGAGACCAATCAATGCACGCAGCCGTCGGAGCAGCTGCATGAGCATGTCGCAGATTGCCCACACTGTCGAGGAGCTCTGCTCACGCTCGCAGCAGGCGCCTTACAACTCCCTCCTCCGCCAGAAACAGTAGATTGTGGCGCCTGTGAAGCTGATCTCTCGGCTTTTATCGAATTGGAGGAGCTGGATCCAAACCGAGCCGCACAAACTTACCCGATGGTTTGGTGGCATCTCTGGACCTGTGCAGAATGCGCCGAGGTCTACCGCCTCACCAAAGTGCTGGTAACGGCCCAGCAGAACAATGAACTAGCGCCACTCCCTATCCCGAGCACTTCGCAATCCGTGCTTCGGAAGATTCAGCACGAAACGCTGGAGTTTCTACGGCTTACCCGTAACTATCTGCACCGAGCACTCCCGCAGCCAAGGCAATTCGCGGCTGTTATGCGTGGCGAGGACACCGAGCCAACGATGATCAGCAGCCGAAAAAGCACCACTAATCTACCAGTCGTCGTCAGTGTCCAAGAGCAACAGAATGACCTTTGGACGATTTTAGTCGAGACATCGTTGCCCGAGCAGTCGCAACTGTCCGTTGTGTTCGACAATACACGCTACCCAGCCATCTTCGACGCTGCCCACAACGCATTTGTGGCAGAAGTGCCAGGCGCGCTCCTCACACAGGAAGCCGGCCCCGATCTGGTGCTTGAACTCCACAGTTAAAGCTGTCTCCCATCAATCTGCAACGCCGCCCATCCATAGAGATGGGATGCGCGGCGTTGTCGTCCCTTCGCTTCATCACATCCGCTGAGCGCATACAGCAAGCGGCAACCTCTTAAGCAACCCGATTCAGCACACCATCGCCACGAACTATCATTAAAAAAACATACCATCAACGTTTAACCCATGACAGCGCATAAGCAGTAGAAAGAGCAAAGGAGGTTGCGCACTACACTATAACTGGTCAGATAGCAGCATGTCTCTATCAACAACTGTAATTATTACAAATACTAGTAGGATTACTCCACTTTTTATAGTACGCACAAATACGCATAATAACGCACTATTAACCACCATAAACAACCATATTAACAAATATAATACAATTTAATACTTGCGAGCGACATATAACAGAGTATAATAGAACATAGACCATTTTACATATAACAGAATATCATTGATACGTTACGCATTCCACGAATGCAAATATCGAACTACTGCCAAGTGGCATACACCGAATCGTTTTTCATAACGATGTACATCGGTATCAGCACAATCACCCCAGAACACGACATTGTCTGCCAATGCGATACCGAACATTGAGATAAGAGACGATGAAAGACAACGAAGTTTTTATTGGGTTGGGCAGTAATTTAGGCGATCGAGTGGCCTACCTGCGTGATGCTGTGCACCGACTCGGGGCCATCATCAAAATCGAGCAGGTATCGCGACTGTACGTGGCCGCGCCGCTGGGCTATGTCCAAGATGATGCGTACATCAACGCAGCCCTGCGGGGCCGCACCACGATGACGCCGATCGATCTGTTGGGGATGCTGCAATCGATCGAAACTGCCATGGGGCGTAGGCCAGGTGTCCAATATGGGCCTCGGCCAATCGACCTAGATATCCTCTTTTATGGCTCGTTGCAGATGGAGACGTATAAACTTACCATCCCGCATCCTCGGCTTGCAGAACGGGCATTTGTTCTCAAGCCACTTGCCGAGATCGCACCAAATCACGTGCATCCCGTACTGTACTACACTGTCACCGAACTACTCAACGATGCCGAAGACGCGAATCAGGTCCAACTCTACACAATGCCAGGGCCGTATATGAGCCGCGAACACGGCGGCTGAATCGCGCCATTCGGCATCTCCAAGCCCAAGACTGTTCTATGATAATGCTTTAGCACTCTTCTTAAATGAGTGTATGATGGAACAGTTCTTGCACCGAATAATCCCCAACATCCTATGCTAGATGGCAGATCGCTCATTTATCTGCCGAGCGCCACGCCATACCTGTTGGGGTTACTATGTCACAAATATCACGAGATACCCTGCTCGAACACTCGCTGATGGCCCTGGTCGAGATAAGCAGTACCATCACACCTTCTTCCGATTACTCCTCCCTCTGCCAAACGCTCCTAGAGCACGCCCTCCAGGTCACTTCAATGAGGCAAGGAAGCCTATGGCTACAGGAAGAAGGCAACCTTGTGTGCGTCGCTTCCTACCCTTCCGATGAATATCAGCAGCCGCCACCAGTTATTCAGCAAGTGTTCACAACCGCAGAACCAAAATATCAGGGCTCTATCGAAGTCGTTGCACCACTCATCACGCGGAGCAAAACGATCGGTGTGCTCTCTATGAATCACGCTCAAGACGAGCCATCGCCAGCGCTGATCAGCATCACCTCAAGCTGGATCGCTCATATGCTCGATCAAATGCAGCTTACGCTCCAAGTGCAAGCCCAACAGCAACAGCTTCAAGAAGTTATGCGCCAACAGAGCGAGCTTCTCTCGTTTATCTCGCACGATCTACGCAACCCAATGGCCTCGATCAAAGGCTATGCTGATCTGCTGCTCCGCCGTAGTGCGCGCCTAGCAGAAGATCCGAATCGCCGCGGGCTTGAAATCATCTCGCAACAAGTCGTGCGCATGACCACCCTGCTCAACCAGGTGTTGGATATGATGCGCCTGAACAACAAGCAATTGCCCATGCATCGGCGTCCCGATCAGTTATCTCGCCTCACACAGCATGTGTTGACCGATTTGATGAGGGAACTTCCCGAGGACACCATCTCACTGCTCGAATCTGAATTGATCTTGCCCTGTAAGATCGATTCGACGCGTATGTACCAAGCGCTCGAGTATATGGTGAATGGTGTGTTTCAGTATGCCGTGTCTACGAGTCCGATCATTGCGAGTCTCGAACAACGAGGCCAAGAGGGGATTCTCAAGTTGACGAACCCTGGGATCGAGCAAATGGCAGCTCAACAAGAACAACTCTTTGAGCCGCGATTCCGCACGCAACGGGGTGAAACAACTGCGCACACGGGGATGCATCTGTTTATGGCGCAGCAGATTGTGTTACAACACGATGGACGGATGTGGTTTGAGCAGACGCCGAACAACGAATGGCATTTTTGTATCGCCCTGCCCCTGTCGAGCGATACGAATCCTTAAACTCGTTGCGATAGCTTGTGGCTTGCCTATAGGCCCAACTCATCGCGGAGTTGTTTGAGGCTATCCTTCACCCGATTGTGCAGCAGCAGCTTCTCCTGCTCGGGGAGAAACGAAGCCTGAACACTGTTGAATATCAATTGTGAGATGCTATCGGCGTCGAATCCGTACTCCCTCACAAGCAAACGATATTCATCGGTGAGCGTGGTGTTGAAGAAGGTTGGATCGTCCGTATTGACGGTGATGAGCACTCCCGCATCGAACAGACGGCGGATCGGATGTTCGGCGAAACTCGCCACTGCCCCCGTACGAACGTTGCTTGTTGGCGAGATATCGAGCGTCACTCGGCGCTCGCGCAGGCGCTCAAGCAGGTTGGCATCCTCAATACTGCGAATGCCGTGCCCAAGTCGTTCGCAGCCAAGCGCCTCCATCGCACCCCATACACTTATAGGCCCAACCACCTCACCGGCGTGCGCCATTGTATGCAGGCCAGCTTTGCGGGCCGCCTGATACACCTCGGCGAACGGCTCGGGTGGGAAAAAAGCCTCATCGCCGCCGATCGACCAGGCCACCACCCCATGACGACGGTTGCGGATGGCGTTTTCGAGGATGTTCCACGCCAGATCGACGCCGCATTGACGACCGTAATCGAACGCCAACGCAAAGCGTATGTTGCGCTCCCGCTCGACGCGTGCGAAACCAGCCGCAGCTCCCTCAACCAGTTCGTTGATATCGAGCCCACGCAGCACATACTGTGCTGGTGAGATCATCACCTCGGCGTACAGCACATGCTGATTCGCCAGTGTTTGGCCGAGCTCATAGGCGATATCCTCGAAATCCTCACCACGCATGAGGGAACGAGCGAGCGCCATAAACACAGTGAGAAATTCGTGGAAGTTTTGGTACCTGAAGAGTTGAGCGACCCCAGCTTCGTCGCGTGCAGGAATATCAATACCATTACGACGGGCAATTCTCAACAATGTTGCCGGCTGTATCGCGCCCTCCAGATGCAGGTGCAGTTCTACCTTGGGCATCCGATCGATCAAGGTCGTAAGTGCTGTGGTCGCAACTGCATTCATCACAACCTCCGCGTGGCAAGGGGACAAAAAAGGGGGCAATTGGCTTTGCAGCCACCCCCTCAATCACCTATTGGCATTTCGAACCTTCGTAACGCATCGTTAGCGAAGGCCGCTAACTTCGGGAATGGAATGTCGGGGAGCTTACGACTCACGTTTAGCTGTGGTCGATCGCCGCCATCCATACGCTATTCAATTAACTGTTGCCGCCAATGGCTTTGATACGCTCTGCGTTATCGTAAAGCGTCAGCATATCAATGAGACGATCAAGATCGCCATCAAGCAGCGCTGGCAAATTCGAGAAGTTCTGCCCAATGCGATGATCGGTCACGCGATCTTGCGGGAAGTTGTAGGTACGGATCTTCTCGGCCCGTTCACCAGTACCAACCTGTGCTAGCCGCGTTTCACCAAGTTCGCGTTGCCGTTTCTCCTGTTCGATCGCGTACAAGCGTGCACGTAGCACATTGAGTGCCTGCGCTTTATTCTTCAGCTGCGAACGATTATCCTGGCATGTGACCACGATTTCTTCAGGGGTGCCTGGCTTGTACACAATGCGCACCGCCGAGTCGGTCGTGTTCACGCCTTGGCCGCCGTGACCACCCGAACGGAACACATCGACGCGATAATCTTCGGGACGTAGCTCGACATCGGTCTCCTCGACTTCGGGGAGGACAGCCACGGTCGCGGTGGAGGTGTGGATACGGCCACGCGCTTCGGTGGCTGGCACGCGCTGCACACGATGCACGCCGCCCTCGTATTTTAAGCGACTGTAAGCACCTTCACCCTGGATCTCGTAGACAATTTCCTTCATGCCGCCAGGACCGTTTTCGTTCGAGTTAAGGACTTCGACACGCCACCCCTGCCGTTCGGCATAGCGGGTGTACATCCGAAAGAGATCAGCTGCGAAGAGCGCAGCCTCGTCGCCACCTTCACCCTGACGAATTTCGATAATGACGTTCTTTGAATCGTTCGGATCGCGAGGCAGCAGCAGGACCTTGATTTCCTCATCTAGCTCGTTACGACGCTTTTGTAGCTGAGCCAGTTCCTCTTGCGCGAGTTCGCGCAGTTCAGGGTCGCTATTATCTTCGAGCATCGCCTGCGTATCGGCGATCTGACGAGTGATCGACTGATATTCTCGGTATGCTCGTGCTATATCTTCTAGCTCGCGCTGTTCACGAGCGAGTTGTTGTAAGCGCACATGATCGGCAACCACTTCTGGCCGAGCCATGAGTTCATTAAGCTCATCATAGTGTGCTGCGATCGCTGCTAACTTCTCGTACATACTTAAACGATCCCTTTGAGCTATTTTTGCAAACTATCCAAATTAATTCGATAGCATTGCTTCGAAAAGTATTATAGCACAGCGCTCAACCTTAACACCAAGATTGCTTGATGCCGTTTAGGGCTTGTGTATCGGCTAAAAGCGACTTGGGTTGGTGGTTGTGTGTGACAAGATAACAAGCACGCCAGGCAAAAGCCTGACGTGCTTGGCAAATTCACATTCTGTAAGTTAATGCTGCATTTGAGCCGCTTTCTTGCGGCGGTTGCGCTCGGCGCGGCGGCGCTTCTCTTTGCGCTGCTCGCTCTTCGAGACAAAATGCATCTTTTCGCGATACGTCTTGGTGATACGCTCAGCGACTACGCCCTTATTAAAACGGCGCAGCAACTGCTCAACCGTTTCTCCATCACGTCGTTCAACTCGCATAAGTTCGCATAATGGCAATTGATAATTCACGCGTATACAAGGTAAATGCCTGAATTATCAACCATTGATTGCTAATCACCTCCCCTCAAAGTGGGATTAGGTATAAATACTTTGACGATATAGTATACCTGTTTGCGCCAAATTACGCAAACGGGCTGCGATTCGTATTTAATCGTTGTTTTTCGATGATTTCGGGCGTGCCGGGCGCGGGCGACCCATCATCGATGAGCGGCCAAAATCGCTGCGCCGAGCTCTTTGCGCGCCAAAGCCACGCCCGCGCGGCGCCTTGCGATCGCGCTCGTCTTGCTCTTGGCGGGCGCGCCACTCGCGGCCAGGACCACGTTTCTCCTGCCACTCGGTATCGACGCGGCGCTCATTGCCTGGCTCAGCCCGATCTTCGCGGCGGTTATCACGGCGCTCTGGCCGGAAGCCTTGACGGTCGTCTCGCCGATCGTCCCGGCGGTTATTGCGCCAATCACCCTGACGATCATCACGGCGCTCTGGCCGGAAGCCTTGACGGTCGTCTCGCCGATCGTCCCGGCGGTTATCGCGCCAATCACCCTGACGATCATCGCGTCGCTCTGGCCGGAAGCCTTGACGGTCGTCTCGCCGATCGTCCCGGCGGTTATCGCGCCAATCGCTCTGGCGGTCGTCGCGTCGTTCTGGTCGAAAACCCTGTCGCTCATCGCGGCGGTTATCGCGCCAATCACCCTGGCGGTCGTCGCGTCGCTCTGGCCGGAAGCCTTGACGGTCGTCTCGCCGATCATCCCGGCGGTTATCGCGCCAATCACCCTGGCGGTCGTCGCGTCGCTCGGGCCGGAAGCCTTGACGGTCGTCTCGCCGATCATCCCGGCGGTTATCGCGCCAATCGCTCTGGCGGTCGTCGCGTCGCTCTGGTCGGAAGCCTTGACGGTCGTCTCGCCGATCATCCCGGCGGTTATCGCGCCAATCACCCTGGCGATCATCGCGTCGCTCTGGCCGGAAGCCTTGGCGATCGTCGCGTCGCTCGGGCTGGAAGCCCTGGCGCTCATCTCGGCGGTTGTCGCGCCAATCGCCCTGGCGGTCGTCGCGTCGCTCCGGCCGGAAGCCCTGTCGATCATCTCGCCGATCGTCTCGCCGATTATCGCGCCAATCGCCCTGGTGGTCGTCGCGTCGCTCGGGCCGGAAGCCCTGGCGCTCATCTCGGCGGTTATCGCGCCAATCACCCTGGCGGTCGTCGCGTCGCTCGGGCCGGAAGCCTTGGCGGTCGCTAGCAGGCCGTTCGTCGCGGCGAGGCCGTTCGCTGCGCGCAGGGCGCTCAGTCGGCTGAGCAGCAGGCTTCAGTGGGTAGCCCTCGGTGCGGGGCGGCGCCGAGCCGCGACCACCGACGTGCGCCCAAAGCGCTTCGACTTCGGCCTCGGTGAGGTGACGCCACTCGCCAGCTGGCAAATCGCCGAGCGTGAGGGTCGCTTCGCGCACACGGATCAGCCGCAGCACTTGGTAGCCGAGTTGGGCTGCCACCACGCGGATCTGCCGTTTGCGGCCTTCGTGCAGCACCACGCGCACCCAAACGCCGTTCTCATCGCGTTCGGTCACTTCGACCCAGGCGGGCGCGGTCGGCTTGCCGTCGATCACGACGCCATTGCGCCATTCGCGCAGCGCATCGGGTGTGGGTGCGTGGTCGAGCAACGCCAAATACTCTTTATCCACCTGATAGCTCGGGTGGGTGAGGCGCTGAGCCAATTCGCCGTCGTCGGTCAACAGGATCAGACCCTCGCTCTCGTAATCGAGCCGTCCAACCGGAAAGAGCCGCACTGGCAGATCCACCATGCCGACCACGGTGGGGCGGCCCTCGGGATCATCGGCGGTCGAAATGACGCCAGCAGGCTTGTGCAATAGCACGTAGGTGCGTGGACTTGGACGGCCAACGGGCTGCCCATCCACCGTAATATCGTCCTGCAACGGATCGACACGCGCGCCTAAGATGCGCATGACCTTGCCGTTTACCGAAACGCGACCAGCAGTGATCATCTCTTCACATTCGCGCCGCGAAGCGAATCCGGCATTTGCCAACACCTTTTGCAAGCGTTCTGCGCTCAAGTCGATTCCCCTTTATTGTTTCCACAAAATAGCTGTGAATTATTGGCTGATAGTGTAAATCTTTAAAGTATGCACACGGATGCATACCAGGCGCCCCAAAGCAAACCTGCTCATCAATAAACCTGACACGACCAGGCAGATTTTACAGCATCGATAGCTGTTCGTGCTTGGCTTGCCGTTCGTCCCGTAGTGGTGCAGTTACAAGTCGTTCGTTGTGGGAACTCTTTCAGTGGCGATGACACTTGTAGGTGCGGCCTCGCACACTCATAACACTGGTTGTGGTACCGAAGCCGCGATCTTCGCGGGATAGCGGGACGCTTGTTAGTATACCACATCTGAGCTTTACGTGGGCTATTCTAGCACAAACTCTGCCAACAACAATGCTTCTGGCCCATCTAATTCGGGATTTATCGGTTCTGGACTTTGTACTGGCAGCCGCGCCCCATCGGCGAGGTTGTAGAGGCCGATAGTGAGTCGATAGACGCCAGCGGGCGCGTCGGCGGGCAGGCTGATCGGCAGCTCGTTGCGGATCACGCGACCGGGCTGCCACTCGCTCACAGCTAATGGGATGTCGAGCGAGCTGTAGCGCTGCTGATCGGGGCCGATCAGATGCGCGAACATAAACAGATCGCTGGGCTGCGCCTCGCGGGTGCGCCACGCGAAGGTGAGGGTGGTTGTTTGTCCGGGCGCGAAGTCATTGCTCTGATCGTAGCCGAGCAGTTCGATCGAGGGGCCGAATGTGGCTTGACGCGGCACGTCGAGCACGGGCGGCACTTGGTAGATCCAGGCGTAATCGATGCCGTGAATGGTGACGGTGTGCAGAGGCACATGTTTACCGTAGAAATCCGAGAAGGGCGGCACAGTCGAGCCATCCTGCACCTGGCGAATGTAAACGACGATATACCCAGCCTTGTTGGGCAGGCCACCATCTTGGGGACCGCGCACCTGCGCGCCACGGCGCATGTAGGGCTGGATGGAGCTATTCATCGCGCTGACGGTCACGACGCCCGTGATGTCGGGTTGTTCGTTGAGCCAAGCGGCGACGAGACTGTAGCCTTCGCCCCAGCCCGTGAGAAAGGCCCGTTCGCCCGCGCGAGCGCCGCCGAGCAGTTGGTTGAAGGCGGCGATCGAGTAGGGGTGCCACCAAGCGACATTGATACAGGCCGCTACCAGCACCAGCGCCACCAAACCCGAACGCAGATAAGCCAGTGCCGTCGCGCTCCGCAGCCGTGTCAGCGCGTTTTGCACGGCATCGAACAGCGCCGCCAAGCCCACGGCAGCTAAGATATCGAGGGTGGGGAAGATCGGGATGAGGTAGCGGTTGAACTTCTTGGGGAAGATGCTCATCGCCACCACAAACAGCACCACCAGCAGTGCGAAGGCGGCTAGATCGCGGCGGTTGGCGGCTCGCGCACGCTGATACGCGAGCGGCAGAGCCAACACACCGATCAGCGTCCACGGGGTGAGTCGCAGTGCCACGGCAACGGGGTAGAACAACAGGCCCGGCGCGTCATCGGCCCTGCCAAGGAAGAAGTTGCCGAGCATATGCGGCTCGGCGCCCTCGGCCTCGATACCCAGGCGCAGCAGTGCGATAGCGGAGGATGGGCCGGTCCAAAGCGTGGGCCAGAGCAGCACGACGGTGGCGAGCATGGCGATGCCCCACACGGCCAGGCTCAGCACAAGCCAACGATCACCCGCAATGAACCAGCGTCCACGGG
>JGI25326J35508_1002087_pt1 | contig 13881 bp, 10 predicted proteins | sample HigsolmetaAR201D_FD_35508 | JGI IMG/M metagenome (IMG submission 35508)
CCATGGGGCTGGAGCCTGTTCGCCGCGATCTGGACCCTGGCCGTGGCCGGGGTGGTGTTCAAGCTGTTCTTCACCGGCCGCTTCAAGCGCCTGTCCACCGCCATCTACATTGCCATGGGCTGGCTGGTGGTCGTGGCGGCCAAGCCCATGCTGTCCTCGCTGGACGGCTGGACCCTGGGCTGGCTGCTGGCCGGCGGCGCGGCCTACACCCTGGGCACGTTCTTCTACCACCGCGAGTCGATCCCCACTCGCACGCGATCTGGCACCTGTTCGTGATCGCCGGCAGCGTCTGCCATTTCGTCGCGGTCAGCGCGCAGGTGCTGGCCCCGCGCATGCACGGCGGCTGAGGCCGCGTTCGCGCCGCGTCCACCCCGCCACGCCGATGCTGGCGGGCATGAACGCGCCCGCCTCCCGGTCCCGCGCCCGGCGCCCGCGCTGGCCGCCGTCGCGCCGCGCCGCGCTGGTCCTGGCCGGCCTGGCCGCCGCCATCGCGCTGCTGCTGGCGCTGTTCGACTGGAACTGGTTCAAGGCGCCGCTGGAACGCGCGGTGGGCGCGGCCACCGGCCGCCAGTTCCGCATCGCCGGCGACCTGGACGTGGACCTGGGCCGCACCATCACCGTCTCCGCCGACCGCCTGTCGCTGGCCAACGCGCCCTGGTCCAGCCACCCGCACATGGGCACGGCCAGACGCATGGAGGTGGACGTCGCCCCCTGGCCGCTGCTGGCCCTGCGCCTGCACATGAAGGAGCTGCGCGCGATCGGCCCGGACATGCGGCTGGAGGCCAACCCGGACGGTCCGGGCGGCAACTGGGACTTCATCGGCGGGGACCGGGCGGAGCGCACGCCACGCTGGCGGCTGGACCGGCTGTGGATCCAGGACGGCCGCCTGCGCTACAGCGACGCGGCCGCGCGCACCGGCATCGACATCACCCTGGACAGCGTGGAGGCCGGCGACGGCCCGGCGCCGGTGGCGCTGGCCGGCAAAGGGCGCTGGCGCGGCGCCGCGTTCCGGCTGCAGGGCAGCGCCGCCTCGCCGCTGGAACTGGCCGACACCGCCACACCCTACCGCATCGACCTGGAGGCGCGCGCCGGCAACACCCGCGCCAGCGCCTCCGGGACGCTCACCCATCCGTTCCGCTTCCAGGTCTTCGACCTGCAGCTGGCACTGGCCGGGCAGGACCTGGAGGAGCTGTACCCGCTGCTCGGCCTGGCCCTGCCGCCCTCGCCGCCCTACGCCCTGGACGGACGCCTGCGCCGCGACGGCCAGGTGTGGTGCTACGAAGGCTTCAAGGGCCGGGTCGGCGACAGCGACCTGGCCGGCGACGTGCGCATCGACGCCCGCGGCGAGCGTCCGCTGTTCACCGCGCGGCTGCTGTCGCGGCGGCTGGATCTCGACGACCTGGCCGGTTTCCTCGGCGCACCGCCCTCCGCCGGCGAAGGCGAGACCGCCAGCCCCGGGCAGCAGGCCCGCGCCGCGCGCCGCGCCGCCAGCCCGCGCCTGCTGCCGGACACGCCCTACGACCTGGCCAAGCTCAACGCGATGGACGCGGACGTGCGCTGGCGCGCACAGGCCATCCACGCGCCGCGCCTGCCCATGCTCGAGGCCATGGACGCGCACCTGCGCCTCGAGGGCGGCCGGCTGCACCTGCAGCCGCTGGACTTCGCCGTGGCCGGCGGCCAGGTGCGTGCCGACGTGCGCATGGACGCACGGCGCGCGCCGATCGCCACCCACGCCCGCATCGCCGTGCGCGGAGTCGAGCTGCCGAAGCTGTTCCCGCGCGCGGAGCTGGCGCAGGGCACGGCCGGACGCATCGCCGGCAACATCGAGCTGCGCGGCCGCGGCGATTCGGTGGCCGCCATCCTCGGCGGCGCGGACGGCCAGGTCGCCCTGGGCATGGGCCGCGGCCGGATCAGCAACCTGATCATGGAGCTGGCCGGCCTGGACGTGGCCGAGGCGCTGAAGTTCATGCTCACCGGCGATCGCCAGGTGCCGATCCGCTGCGCCTTCGCCGACTTCGGCGTGGAGGACGGGACCATGACCGCGCGCGCCCTGGCCCTGGACAGCACCGACACCCTGGTGGTCGGCGAGGGCACGGTGGACCTGGAGCGCGAGCGGCTGGACCTGCTGCTTCGGCCGCGCCCCAAGGACCGCAGCATCCTGGCGCTGCGCTCGCCGCTGCGCGTGGGCGGCACGTTCAAGGACCCGTCGTTCCGCCCGGACATGGCCGCGCTGGGCCTGCGCGGGGCCTTTGCCCTGGCGCTGGGCAGCATCGCCCCGCCGGCGGCGCTGCTGGCGCTGCTGGAGACCGGCCCGGGCGAGGACAGCGACTGCGGCGGCAAGTACGCGCGCTGAAGCCGCGCGCTCAGCCTGCGATGTAGCGCTGCAGCTGCTCCAGCTCCATCTGCTGGTCGGCGATCACCGCCTTGACCAGGTCGCCGATGGAAATCACGCCGACCACCGCGCCGTGCTCCACCACCGGCAGATGGCGGATGCGGCGCTCGGTCATCAGCTGCATGCAGGCCTCCACCGGGGTGTCCGGCCCGACCGTGACCACCGGCGTGGTCATGATCGCCTCCACCGGCGTGTCGGCCGAGGACCGGCCCTGCAGCACCACCTTGCGGGCGTAGTCGCGCTCGGACAGGATCCCCGCCAGCACCTCACCGCGCATCACCAGCACCGCGCCGATGGACTTCTCCGCCATCAGGGCGATGGCCTGGATCACCGGCGCCTCCGGTGCCACCGCGAAAATCCCGGCCGGCTTTTCCGCCAGCAGTTGACGCACCGTGCGCATGGTCGCCTCCCTCCGCGGAATGCTGCGCCGAGCATACTCCCGCGGCCGGCCGCCAGGTGTCGACGAGGTACAGCGGGCGCTGCTTGGCCTCCTCGTAGAGGCGGCCCAGGTACTCGCCGATCAGGCCCAGCGCGATCAGCTGCACGCCGCCGAGGAACAGGATCACCACCATCATCGTCGGCCAGCCCGCCACCCGGTCGCCCCAGAGCAGGGTCTTGGCCACCACCACCACGCCGCCGGCGAAGGCCGCCGCCGCGGTGAACAGGCCCAGGTAGGTGGCCAGGCGCAGGGGCGCGGTGGAGAAGCTGGTGATGCCCTCCAGGGCGAAGTTCCACAGCCGCCACAGGCTGAACTTGCTGCGCCCGGCCAGGCGCGGCGCGCGCCGGTACGGCAGCGCGATGCGGCGGAAGCCGACCCAGCCGAACAGGCCCTTCATGAAACGGTGGCGTTCGCGCAGCTGGCGCAGCGCGGCCAGCACGCGCGGGGACAGCAGCCGGTAGTCGCCGGCGTCGGCCGGCACCGGCGTGTGCGACAGCCGGCCGATGATCCGGTAGAACGCGGCCGCGGCCGCGCGCCGCACCCAGCTTTCGCCGTCGCGGGCGACGCGGATGCCGTAGACGTCGTCGTAACCCTCGCGCCAGCGCGCGACGAACTGGCCGATCAGCTCCGGCGGGTCCTGGCCATCGGCGTCCAGGATCATCGCCGCGCCCTCCTCGACCAGGTCCAGGCCGGCGGTCAGCGCCGCCTCCTTGCCGAAGTTGCGGCTCAGCCGCAGCAGCGAAACCTCCGGGTCCTGCGCCGCGATCCGGCACAGCACCTCCCAGGTGCCGTCGTGGCTGCCGTCGTCCACGTACAGCACGCGGGTGCGCAGCCCCTCCAGCCCGTCGAGCGCGGCGCGGATGCGCGGATGCAGCAGCGGCAGGGACTCGGCCTCGTTGCAGGCGGCCACCACCACGGTGAGCTGGTCGTGCCGGTGTCGTTCGGTCATGGGGCGATGGTAGCCAGCGCGGCGGTGCGCTGTCAGTCGAGCTGGCGCAGGTGGGCCTGCCCGCCGAGCTGGCGCATCTGCCGCTGGATCCAGGCCGCGCGCCGCTGCACGTACGGACCGGGATTGCGCGCGTCGTAGCGGCGCGGCGCCGGCAGCACCGCCGCCAGGCGCGCGCAGCGGGCCGCGTCCAGACGCGCCGCGTCGGTGCGCCAGTAGCTGCGTGCGGCCGCCTGCACGCCGTAGATGCCGTCGCCGAACTCGGCCACGTTGACGTACACCTCGATGATCCGGCGCTTGGGCCACATCGCCTCGATCAGCAGCGTGTACCAGGCCTCCAGCCCCTTGCGCAGCCAGCTGCGGCCGGACCACAGGAACAGGTTCTTGGCCACCTGCTGGCTGATGGTGCTGCCGCCGCGCAGGCGGCGGCCACGGGCGTTGTGCTCCAGCGCCTTGTTGATCGCCTCCAGGTCGAAGCCGTGGTGGCGGGCGAAGTTCTGGTCCTCGGCGGCGATGGCCGCCAGCGGCATCCACGGCGAGATCTCGTCCAGGTCGCGCCATTCGTAGGCCACCCGGAAGTCCCAGTCGCCCTGGCGCCAGGCCTCGGCCTGGCGGGCCAGCATGAAGGCCGAGAAGGGCGGATCCACGAAGCGCAGCACCGCCACCTGCAGCACGCTGGCGGCCACGAACAGCAGCGGCAGCCACAGCAGCAGGCGCAGCAGGCGCCGGCGGCGCGTGCGACGCGGGCGGGCGGGTTCGGTGGCGATGGCGCGACTCCCCGGTTGCGGCCGGCCCCGTGCCGGATCCTCGCGCGGGATGGTAGCCTTTCGCGCCCTTTTCCACCCCTCCGCGGCGGCCGCGCCGACGCCGCCTGCACGGTCCCGGGCGCAGGCTGGCGCCGTGCGCGGAATGCGCCCCGTGCTCCGCCTTGGAAAGGCCGGCGGCCGCCCGCATGGTGGAGTGACCGCAATCTTCCTTTCGCGGCCATTGGGCCGCTCCAGGTGAACCGTGAACCAGGCTGACGATCTCCGAGGACGTTTCCTTCTTCCCGCCGCGGGCGTGCGTGGCGTCTACGTGCGCCTGCGCCAGGCCTGGTCGGAACTGCTGGCGCACCAGCACTACCCGCCCGGGGCGACCTCGCTGCTGGGCGAGGCCGTGGCCGCGGTGACCCTGTTCACCGGCCACACCAAGGTGGACGGACGGCTGTCGGCACAGCTGCGCGCCAGCGGCCCGCTGCGCGCGCTGTTCGCCGAATGCACCGCGGCCGGCACGGTGCGCGGCATCGCCCGCCTGGAGGAAGGCGCCGACGCCCCGCGCGCCCCGTCCATGCTCGGCGAGGACGCCCTGCTGGCGGTGACCATCGAGAACCCCGGGCTGGACCCGCGCGAACCGCAGCGCTACCAGAGCCTGGTCGCACTGGGCAGCGCCGATTCCCTGGCCGAGGCCTTCGAGGACTACTTCCGCCAGTCCGAGCAGCTGCCCACCCGGCTGCTGCTGGCTGCCGACGGCCACTGCGCTGCCGGCCTGATGCTGCAGAAGCTGCCCGGCGAGACGGGCGACGCCGACGGCTGGGACCGGGCCGGCGCGCTGTTCGACACCCTGGGCGAGACCGAGCTGCTGGAGACCGACCCGCAGCTGCTGGTGCACCGCCTGTTCCACCAGGAGGAGCCGCGCCTGCTGGAGGAACGGCCGATCCGCTTCGGCTGCTCCTGCTCGGCCGAGCGGGTGGCCGGGATGCTGCGCAGCCTGGGCGAGGAGGAGGTCCGCGCCGCCGCCGCGGCCACCGGCTCGGTGGACGTGCGCTGCGAGTTCTGCGGCCGGGAATACCACTTCCCTTCCGGCGAAATCGCGCTATTGTTCAACCAGCCGGCCGAGACCTCGCCGGCACCGGACCGGCTCCAGTAACCGGTGACACAAGCCACAGTTCCATCATCCGGGGAGGGCTGCAGCTTGTTAACCATTCGTAAACGCCATACCATCGGGGTCCCTTCCGAATGGGAACTCCCGGCCCGTTTTCGGCTCTAATGCCACGACCATGACCCGCTTCCGCCTGCCAATGCTGGCCGTCCTCGTGACCGCGCTGACCGCGGCCGCGGGCGCGCACGCCCAGCAGGTGCGGCCCGGCAAGGGCCACGCCGTGCTGCCGGTGTGGGACCAGGGCAGCGGCAAGGTCGAGGCCGTGCTGCTGCTGGAACCGGCCAAGGACGGGACCCCGCAGCTGAAGTTCGGCAACCACACGCTGGACACCGCTTTCGGCCTGGGCTCGGGCGACTCGCTGGGTCTGCTGTGCAACGGCACCAGCGGCGCCAGCATCAGCAGCCTGGCCAGCCGCTGCCTGCTGGCCACCCTCGGCGGCGAGCGCGAGGCGGCCGCCAACGGCCGGCGCCTGACCGCCACCACCTCGGTGGACGGCCCGGGCAGCCGCTTCGGCTTCACCGCCGGCACCACCCGTGACGCCACCCTGCCGGCCTGGCTGGATGCCGGCTCGCTGCCGCTCAGCGGTCGCGTCGAGCAGAACGACCTGCAGATCTTTGGCCAGAAGGAGCTGGGCTCGGAGGGCTACGTGTCCTTCGCCGGCACCTATGCCCGCGCCCGCCTGATCCCGGTGGCCGAGGCCCCCGGCCTGGCCGAGCGCTGGGACAGCAAGACCCTCAGCGTCGGCGGCGGCTACGGCCCCTTCAGCGCCAACATCATCGGTCGGGTGGTCGACGGCCGCACCGGCGACAAGTTCGAGGGCCTGGGCCTGGGCCTGACCTGGCGCACCCCGTGGAGCGGCCAGCTGACCGTGGGCGCCGACAACGTGGTGACCCGCGGCCGCAACCCGTTCTCGCCGACCCACGGCGACGACGAGGGCGCCGTGCCCTACGTCCGCTACGAGCAGGGCCTCTGAACACACCCCCGCGGCACGGCCCGGTATCCCGCAACGTTTCGCAAAGCCGGCCCCAGCGCCGGCTTTTTCGTGTCCGGCCGCCAGGCCCGGTCGCCGGGGGACCCCGCCGGGTCCGCACCCGCTTCCGGTCACCNGGCCGGAGCGGGCTCTTCCCGGGCGCTCCGGCCACGGGCTGCCCGTGGCACGCCGCCGCGAACGCGCCTGCCCTCTGCCCGCTTCCCGGCCTGCGCGGAAGCCTCCCCGACCGGCCATCGCGATGGCCAGCATCAAGCCCTGCCCGCAGCGCCATTCCGGCCTGGCAGCACGGACACGGTCGCGCGCCTGCCGCCCCATATTGGTGCGCACCCGGGGACATTCGCACCAAAATCAAGAGAATCCACGACCACATTCAGCTGAATAGGGATTCCTGAATAGGGAATCAGCGTCGAAACTTGTTCCAGGGAAACTGTTTCAAGGGATACACATGCGTATTCATTCAGAAACATGAAGGAACAAGTTTCTCTTGAACTCTTAACGCGGCTTTAATTCCCGGATATTCCCCGTTAGTATCGGCCTCACCCTCCCCTCCAGCATGGCGGGGAGGCAAACAAAAACGATTGTGGCGTTACTTCATTTCTCACTCGGAGAGACCTGATGAATCGCAAGACCCACAAGCTGCGCGACGCGATCGCGATCGCGCTTCTCGCGGGCGCCGGCGGCACCACCGTCGCCTACGCCCAGGAGGCGACCACCCTCGACCGCGTGGAAGTGACCGGTTCGCGCATCAAGCGTGCGGAAATCGAGGGCCCGAACCCGGTTACCGTCATCACCCGCGAGGAGATCGAGCTCTCCGGCGAACTGTCCGTCGCGGACTTCCTGCGCAACAACGTCTTCAACTCCTACGGCTCGGCGCGTGAGTCGTCCGGCTCGGCCTCCGGCTCGTACGCCACCTTCAGCATGCGCGGCCTGGGTTCGTACTACACCCTGGTGCTGCTGGACGGCCGCCGCATGACCAAGTCGGCCTCGATCGACGGCGCCGCGGCCAACGTCAACCTGATCCCGACCGCCGCCATCGAGCGCATCGAGATCCTGCGCGAGGGCGCGGGCGCGATCTACGGCGCCGACGCGATCGGCGGCGTGGTCAACGTGATCCTGCGCAAGGACTACGAGGGCCTGAACGTCACCGTCGGCCACGAGGCCCCGGACGGCCCGGGCCCCAATGCCTCCAACGCCAGCATCTCCGGTGGCATCAGCTCGGACCGCGGCAACGTCACCTTCGTCATCGATCACGCCGAGCGTGACCTGATGTACAACCGCGAGATCCTGCCGATCCTCGCCAAGCACGGCTTCAGCCCGGAGACCCCCGGCCTGGCCTCCGCGTTCCTGAGCGCGTTCAACGCCCCGGCCAACTTCTACAGCGGCGAAACCGGCCTGGTCGGCGCGCCGAACTGCGACCAGTACCCGAACAGCATCCGCGACGGCGAGGTCTGCCGCTTCCATCACAACATGACCTCGGCCAACGAGGCCTCGCTGAAGCGCGACTCGCTGCTGGTCAACGCCAACTACGAGCTGACCGAGAACACCCGGTTCTTCTTCCGCGGCATCGCCACCGACACCAGCAGCCTCGGCGTGTACGCGGCGGCCCCGGTGGACACCTTCCCGACCATCGCCGCCGACAACCCGTTCAACCCGTTCGGCGTGGACGGCACCCTGTACTACCGCTTCACCCCGCTGGGCACCCGTGACGCGCTGCGCCGCGACTACTACCGCGACTACAGCTTCGGCCTGGAAGGCCAGAACGACTGGTTCGGCGGCTCCACCTGGCAGCTGTACGCCGGCCACGGCCGCGTGTCGCTGTCCAGCGTGAACTACAACTACGGCCTTTCCTCGGCGCTGCAGCAGGCGATCGACTCGGGCAACTTCAACCCGTTCGACCCGAACCACCCGAGCGTGGCCGAGTACGCGCCGCAGATCGGCCACACCGTGTACGTGGAGAACGAGCAGCGCACCGTCAACGTGGGCGGCAACATCGGCTTCGACCTGTTCGAGATCGGTGGCCGTCCGTCGGGCTTCGTGCTCGGCTTCGACTACTTCGACGACCGCCTGACGTTCCAGTACGACTCGCAGAGCGCCGCGGGCAACGTGTTCGGTTCNGCCGGCGCCGGCCTGGGCGGCGAGCGCGCCAACTACGCGGTGTACTTCGAGAGCCTGCTGCCGCTGCTGGAGACCCTGAACGTCTCCCTGGCCGGCCGCTACGACAGCTACAACGACGTCGGCAGCAAGTTCTCGCCGCGCGTGTCGCTGGAGTTCCGTCCGCTGGAGTCGCTGCTGCTGCGCGGCTCGTGGGGCAAGGGCTTCCGCGCCCCGACCATGGGTGACCTGTACGGCGCNCCGTCGACCACCAACCTGGNGATCCCGCCGCTGTCGTCGGCCAACCTGCCGGGCGGCGACCCGGTGGCCTGCCAGGCGCTGACGGAGTACCGCAACAGCTCGGGCAACGCCGGCTACCAGCCGTACCCGGNCAATCCCTGCGGCACCAACGCCCAGTACCAGTTCACCGTCACCTCGAACCCGGACCTGAAGCCGGAAGAAGCGACGAACTGGGGCGCCGGCTTCGTGTGGAGCCCGACCGAGAACGTGTCGGTCGCGGTTGACTACTTCGACATCAAGCTGGAGAACATCATCGCCTCCGTGCCGCNCGCGCTGGCGCTGTCCTTCGGCGAGCAGGGCCGTGCCAACTACGGCNTGACCCGCGGNCCGAACGTCGTCGCCCCGGATGGCACCATCCTGCCGGGTCCGATCCAGAACATCCTGCTGCCCGTGGACAACGGCGCCATGCAGCGCACCAAGGGCGTGGACCTGGACCTGACCTACCGCTTCGACATCGGTGCGGCCGGCCGGATGAACACCAAGCTGGTGTGGAGCCACATCCTGGCCGACGACTTCACCCCGATCGCCGCCGACACCCTGGAGCAGGCTGGCACCCTGGGCCTGCCGCAGGATCGTGCCCAGCTGTTCGTGGCCTGGGAGCGCGGGGACTGGGGCGCCGCCGTGATCACCAACTACATCGGCGACCACAGCGACGGCACCCCGGGCACGTCGATCCCGTCGTGGACCACCGTTGACGCGCAGGTCAACGTGGCCCTGCCGTGGAACGGCCGCGTCACCCTGGGCGTGCGCAACGTCGCCAACAAGATGCCGCCGTTCAACGTGAACTACGGCTCGCCGTTCTACGACAACTCGCTGTACAACATGTACGGCCGCGTCCCGTACATCCGCTACGAGCAGAACTTCTGATCCTGGCGGAAAACGTGGCAACCGGGTGGCCCGCCTCGTGCGGGCCACCTTTTTTGTGCGTACATTCGCCCATACACGCTTTCGGAGGCTCGATGCCCGCGGGCAGCACCGTCGCCTGGCACCCGCACCCCGACGCCAGGCTTGAAGCCCAGATCACCGGCGCCGACGCGGCGGACCTGCTCGGCCTGCTGCGGCATCCGGCCGTCCGTGTCGACCGCTACGCCCACCTGCGCGTGCTCGATCGCCTGCATGCCCTGCGTCCGGACGATCCGCAACTGCTGGCCGCCTGGGCGCAGTCCATGCTCCTGTCCAACCGCCCGGCCCCGGTGTGGGAGGTGGCGCGCCACTGGCCGTACCGCGAGCGCGACGTGGATCCGGCCTGGACCCTGCTGGCCGCCCAGGTCGCCCAGGTGATGGGCGAGCACGAGGAGGCGCGCGCCCGCTACCGCCACCTGCTGGAAGCGCATCCGGGGATGGTGGACGCCTGGCAGAAGTACCTGGAGTTCGAACGGCCCGGGCGCGTGGCCGCGGAGGCGCTGGCCCGGGTCGAGGCCATGTACCGCGACAGCCCCGACCCTTACGTGCGCGAGAAGGCGGCCTTCGCGCTGGCCGCCTGCCAGGCCACGCAGGCGCCCGGCCGCGCCTTCCTGCTGGCCGCCGAGGCGCACCGGCTCAAGCGCGCGCGCCTGGGCCCCTGGGACGCCGCCGCCTCGGCCCGGCGCATGGAGCTGGACCGCCGGCGCCGCCCCCTGCCCGCCGGCGAGGGCCCGGCGCCGCGCCCGCTCTTCGTGGTCGGCCTGCCACGCAGCGGCACCACCCTGCTGACGCGGATGCTGGGCTCGCACCCGCAGGTGGCCGGGCTGGGCGAGCAGAACCTCGTCCCCAGCCTCGCCGGCACCGCCTGCCGCGACCCGCACGACGCCGACCCGCGGCTGGCCGCCTTCGTCCAGGCCTGGTACCGCGCCGCCACCGGCGACCTGGCCGCCGGCGCGCGCGCGGTGGTGGACAAGCTGCCGGCCAACATCGAGTACGCCGGACTGATCCTGGCCATGTTCCCGGACGCGCTGGTCGTGCACCTGGAGCGCGACCTGGCCGACTGCGCCATGTCCATCCACCTGCGCGACTTCGAGTTCGGCTGCCTGTACGCCGACGATCCTGCCGACCTGGCCACCTACGCCGGGCAGGTCCGGGAGCAGGCCCGGCACTGGCGGGAAGCGGCACCGGAGCGCGTGTTCACCCTGCGCTACGAGGACCTGGTGGCCGACCCGAGGGGCACCCTGGCCCCGCTGCTGGCGGCGGCCGGGCTGGAATGGGAGCCGGCCATGCTCGACTTCTGGCGGCGCGGCGAACAGATCGCCACCTACAGCGAGGCGCAGGTGCGCAGCCCGCTCAACGACCGCAGCATCGGTGCCTGGCGCCGCTTCCTGCCGGAGGCCGCCGCGCACCTGCGCACACTGGGCATCACGGTCTGAGGCCGGCGCCTGGCGTGGCATCATGCCCGGCGTGCCGATCGAGGGGACAAGCCCATGCCGCCACAGGACATCCGCGCCACCATCCACCCGCTGTACGCCGTGCCGCTGATGGAGGCGCACCTGCCCGGGGCCGAGCGCATCAACCGCGAGCTGGCCGGGCTGTTCCTCGCGCTGGAGGCCGAGGGCGACCGCCACCGCGACCCGATCCAACGCGACACCCAGTACGGCCTGTTTGAGAGCAACTTCCACCTGCACCGGCGCACCGAACCGGCGGTGCAGGAGCTGTTCGCCTTCATCCGCCAGGCGCTGTACACGCTGATCCAGGGCCTGAACCGCTACAGCGACGCGCAGATGGCGAACCTGGAGCTGGACATGCACTCCTGGTTCCACGTCACCCGCACCCACGGCTTCCAGGGCCTGCACGACCACCCCAACGCCAGCTGGTCGGCGATCTACTGCGTCGATCCGGGCGATCCCGGCCCCGCGTACAGCGGCGCGGTGCGCTTCCACGACCCGCGCGCCGCGGCCAGCATGCACCGCGACCCGGGCAACGAGAACATGCAGGTGCCCTACCGCCTGGGGAGCTGGCAGCTCAACCACAAGGCCGGCCAGCTGATCGCCTTCCCGTCCTACCTGCTGCACGAGGTCTTCCCGTACGCCGGCCAGCGCCCGCGCATCATCGTGGCGCTCAACGCCTGGTGCCGCTGGAAGACCCCCGGCCCGGAGCGCGGATGATCCCGGACGAGGCCGCCGCTCCCTGGTCGCGCCTGTGGCAGGCAGGGGTGCTGCACTCCTGCGCCACCGGCATCCAGGGCAACTACGACGGCCCCATCCGCGCCTTCTGGGAGCGCCAGTTCGACGCGCTCGGCGACGGCGCGCGCGTGGTGGACCTGGGCACGGGCAACGGGCCGCTGCTGCTGCTGGCGCGCGGACGCGCGCAGGCGCGGGGCGTCGCCCTGGAGCTGCACGGCGTGGACACCGCCGACATCGACCCGCCGCGCGCGCTGGCCGACGGCGCGCGCCTGTTCGCCGGTGTCCGCTTCCACCCGCGCACCTCGGCCTGCGCCCTGCCCTTCGGCGACGGCACGGTGGACCTGGTCTGCTCGCAGTTCGGCTTCGAATACGCCCCGCGCGAGGCGGCGCTGGCGGAGATGCTGCGCGTGGCCGCGCCACGCGGACGGATCGCGCTGGTGGTGCACAGCGACGATTCGGTGATCGCCCGCGTCTCCGCGCAGCAGCGCCAGGGCTGCGCCTTCCTGCGCGCCAGCCCGGTGGTCGAGCGCGCGCGCGCACTGGTGCCGGTGCTGCACCGCGCCGCCCGGGCCAGGCACACGGGCGCGCCGGCGCCGCAAGGCGAGGCCGAGCGCCTGGCATTCAACCGGGCGGCGCAGGCGCTGATGGACATGATCGAGGCCCTGCCCGAGGCGCAGGTGCTGCGCAGCGCCGCCACGCAGATCCGCAACGCGCTGGAGGCGGCGGCGCAGGTGCCCGTGCAGGCCGACGCCATGCTGGCGCGGTTGCATCGCCACCTGGCCGACGAGGACCTGCGCCTGCGCCAGCAGCAGGACGCGCAGCTGTCGGCCGCCGACCTGGAGGCACTGGCCGTGCGCCTGCGCGCGCACGGGTACGCGGTCCGGCACGCGCCGCTGGAGCAGCGGCCGGGGGCGAAGATCGGCTGGGCGCTGGAGGCGGTGCGTGGCTGAGCTGGCGCAGGCCCGGCACTGGCACCGGCAGGGCGACCTGGCGCGCGCCATCGCCGCCTACCGCCGCGCCCTGGAGGCCGACCCGCACGACGCCTCGGCCTGGCATGACTGCGCGGTGGCGCTGCTGCAGGCGGGCCGGCCCGACCAGGCCGCCGCCACGGCGGAACAGGGCCTGCGCCTGGCCCCCGGCCATCCGGACCTGCTGCTGGTGCTGGCGCAGGCCTGCCAGCGCGCCGGCCAACCCGCCGAGGCGCTGGCCAGCGCGGCCGCGGCCACCGCGGCGGCGCCGGCCAACCCGCTGGGCTGGCTGCTGCGCGGGCGCCTGGAGGCGCTGTCGGGCGCCGATGCGGCCGAGGCCTCGCTGCGCCGTGCCGTGGCCCTGGCCCCGGGCCTGGACGAGGCCTGGCACTACCTGGGCGAGGTGCTGCAGCGCCAGGGCCGCTGGGACGAGGCGGCGCAGGCCTACGCCCGGGCCATGCGCAGCCAGCCGGGCGAGATCATGAACATCGGGCTGTGCGCCGAACGCGCCGGCCGCCTGGAGCAGGCCCGGCAGGCGTACGCGCGCATGTGCGCGCTGTACCCGCGGCGGCGCGACTGCCTGGCGCGGCTGGCGCACGTGGAGGCCATGCTCTGCGACTTCGCCGCCGCACAGGCCAGCACCGCGCGGCTGGCGGCGCTGCTGGAGGCGGGCCCGGGCGATCCGGACGACTGCCCCGAGCCGTTCGCCCTGGCCCACCTGCCACTGGCCGCCGCGCCACGGCGC
>JGI25326J35508_1002088_pt1 | contig 13875 bp, 9 predicted proteins | sample HigsolmetaAR201D_FD_35508 | JGI IMG/M metagenome (IMG submission 35508)
ATCCGCCACTCCCTCGGGGCGGTCGGCGTCGTCGTAGGCGTGCTCCTCCCACGAGGTGTAGGCCACGAGGGTCCCCTCGGGGCCGACCGCGTCGAGCAGCGCCCGGACGACGGTCTCGGCTGCGCCCACGACCCAGCCGAGCGCGCTCATGCGCGTGTGGACCATGAGCGCGCCCCCGGGGGTCACGCCGAGCTCACGCAGCTCGCGCGCGAGCTCGCTGCGCGTGACCGCCCGCGGGGGCATCCGGTCCTGGGATCTAGGACCGCTCGATCAGCTCGATGCGGTAGCCGTCCGGGTCGCGGACGAAGCAGAGGCGCGAGCCGCCCTCGCGCACGCGATAGGGCGGCTTCTCGGGCTGGATGCCGACCTCGGCGAGACGCTCGAGCGTGCCGTCGAGGTCCTCTACGCTGATCGCGATGTGCCCGTAGCCCGTGCCGATCTCGTAGGGCTCGGTGCGCCCGTGGTTGTAGGTGAGCTCGAGCCGCGGCCCGTCGCCGGGGAGGCCCATGAACACGTTGGTCGCCTCGTCGCGGATCGGGACGCGGCGGATCTCCTCGAAGCCGAGCTTCTCGTAGAAGTCGATCGAGCGGTCGAGATCAAGGACTCGGTAGCAGGTGTGGATCAGCTCAGACGGCATGGCCCGCACCTTAACGAGGCGGTGCGACGCGGCGGCTCCAGGCGAGCGCGGCCTATATTCGCTCGGCATTGGCAGAGCGGCATCCACGCGAGGAGGCGCTGCGCCGCGTTCACGGCACGTCGGCCCTGTTCTCGGCGGCCTACGGGAACGTCGGCTCGTCGATCTACTACGCGCTCGGCCTCGTCGCCGCCTTCGCCCTCGGGCTCACCCCGGTCGCCTTCGCGATCGCCGGCCTGATCTTCATCTGCACCGCTGCCACCTACGTCGAGGGGACGGTGATGTACCCCGAGGCGGGCGGCTCGTCGAACTTCGCGCGCCACGCCTTCAACGAGCTCGCGAGCTTTTTAGCCGGCTGGGGCCAGATGCTCAACTACGTGATCACGGCGGCGATCTCGTCGTTCTTCGTGCCACACTACCTCGCGACGTTCTGGGAGCCGCTCGGCGAGGCGCCGTGGGACGTGCTGCTCGCCGCGCTCCTGCTCGCCGTGCTCGCCGCGATCAACGTCAAGGGCACGCAGGAGTCGGCCCGCGTGAACTTCGTGCTCGCCCTCGGCGACCTGTTCACGCAGATCCTGCTCGTCGTGGTCGGGCTCATCCTGGTCTTCAGCCCCGACACGCTCGTAAGCAACGTCGAGCTCGGGATCGCGCCCACCTGGGGCGACTTCGCGCTCGGGATCGCGATCGGGATGATCGCCTACACGGGGATCGAGACGATCTCGAACATGGCCGAGGAGGCGCGCGACGTCTCTCGCACGGTGCCGCGCGGCGCGGGCCTCGTCGTGTTCGCGGTCGTGATCCTCTACCTGCTGCTGCCGCTGGTCGCGCTCTCGGCGATGCCCGTCTCCACCGACGCGTCCGGCGTCCACACCACCGAGCTCGGCACGACCTACGCCGACAACCCGGTGCTCGGCATCGTCAACAACCTGGGCCTCGACGAGGGGCTGACCGGCGTGCTGCGGGGGTACGTCGCCGTGCTCGCCGGGGTGATCCTGTTCACGGCCACGAACGCGGCGATCATCGGGCTCTCGCGCCTCACGTTCTCGATGGGCCAGTACCGCCAGCTCCCCGAGGCGCTGCGGCGCATCCACCCGCGCTTCAAGACGCCGTACGTGGCGATCATCGTGTTCACCGCCGTCGCCGCAGTCGCCATGGCCCCCGGCCAGACGGACTTCCTCGCGACGATGTACTCGTTCGGCGCGATGCTCTCGTTCACGATCGCGCACGTCGCGATCCTGCGCCTGCGCCAGGTGCAGCCGGGCCGGGAGCGCCCCTGGCGCCCGCCGCTCAACTTCCGCTTCCGCGGGGCGTCGCTGCCGCTCACCGCGGTCGTGGGCGGGATCGGCACGTTCGCGGCCTGGGTGGTCGTGATCGCGCTCAACCTGGCGACGCTCGCCGCAGGGCTCGGCTGGATGGTCCTGGGCGCGATCGGGTACCTGCTCTATCGCCGCCGCCAGGGCCTGAGCCCGACGCGCACGGTGAAGGTGGAGACGCTCGAGCCCCTCGGCGTCGAGGAGGTCGAGTACCGAAGCGTCGTGCTCGTGCTCGAGGAGGGCCCGTTCCCCGAGGAGGTCGTCGCCACCGCCCGCGCCCTCGCCGCCCGCCGGCGGCGGGCGATCCACGTGCTGGCGCCCGTCACCGTGCCCACTCACCTGCCGCTCGACGCGCCCATGGAGGACGCCGACGCCGAGGCGCAGAGCAAGATCGAGCGCGCCAAGCTGATCTGCGGCCAGCGCGTCACCGGCACGGTCGTGCGCGTGCGCCCCGGGCAGGCGGGCCAGGTGGTGAACGACCGCGCCCGTGAGCTGCGGGCGGCCGCCGTGGTCGTGCCCCTGCGCTACCGCAACGGGCAGCCGCTCTACGGCAAGACGCTGCGCGCGGTGCTCACCGAGCGCCCGTGCCGGGTGATCGTCGCCGCCCACCCGGAGAGGAGGAACGCGTGAGCGCGCGCCCGCCCAAGCGCCCGCGGCCCGACGAGGTCTACCGCGGGGCGACGCGCGTGTTCGCGGCGATCATCGTCGGGTTCGGGGTCGCGATGGTCGCGATCACGCTGGCCCGCGGCGGGGGAATCGCCGCCACGGGGCTGTGGATCGGCCTGTTGTTCGTGGCGCTCGGGGCGGGGCGCCTCTACCTGTCGGTGCGGGGATGAGCGTCCCGCCGCATAGACCGGTCGCGAGGTTGCTCGGCGCGCCCCTGCTGCTCGCCGTCGCCTACTCGGCGGTGGGGTTCGCCATCTACGTCGCGCTCGGCGCGGTCGCGGGCCGGGCGCTCGGCCTCACGCCGCTGATCTTCGCGGCGGCCGGGGTGCTGCTCGTGCTCGCGATGGTGAGCTACGCCGAGGGCGCGCTCATGTACCCGGCGCGCGGCGGTGCCTCGAACCTCGCCCGCCACGGGTTCAACGAGCTCGTCAGCTTCGTCGCGGGCTGGGCGCTGATCGTCGACTTCATCCTCGTGATCGCGCTCGCCGCGGTCTCGGTCCCGCACTATCTCGCCGCCGCGTGGGGCTGGTTCGGCGAGGGCGCGGGCGAGCTCGTCACCGCGATCGCGGTGATCGTCCTGGTCGCCGGCCTGAACGTCGCCGGGGCGTCGGGCGTGCGGCGGCAGGGGCTCCTGCTCGCGCTCGCGGGGGTGGACCTGTTCCTCCAGGTCGCGCTGATCGCGGTCGGCGCCGCCCTCGTGTTCGACCCCGCCCTGCTCACCGACCATCTGGACTTCCCCGGCGTTCCCAGCGCGGGCAACGCCGCCTATGCGCTCGTGATCGCGATGGTCGCGTTCGTCGGGATCGAGGCGGCGGCCAACCTCGCGCCGGACGTGCGCATCACCGGCGCCGAGACGAAGCGCGCGCTGCGCTTCGCGCTCGTGCTGCCGCTCATGTGCGCGGCGCTCTCGGCGGTCGCGCTGAGCGCGGTCCCCGTGGTCGTGTCCCCCGACGGGACGGCGGCGACGGCGCTGGGCGGGGAGTTCCAGGAGGCCCCCGTGATCGGCGTGGCGCGCGGGTTCGAGCCCGGGTGGCTCGCGACGCTCTTCGAGGTCGCGGTCGCGGTGGTCGCGCCCTGCGTGCTCGTCGTGGCCGCGACGACCGCGATGCTCGCCCTCTCGCGCCACGTCTACACGCTCGCGACCAACCGGCAGATCCCGAGCTGGCTGGGCAAGCTGGACCGGCGCTACGCGACCCCTTACGTGGCGATCCTCGGGGCGGCGGCGATCGCGGTGGCGCTGGCGATCCCGCGCGACATCGAGATCCTCGCGGGCGTGTACGCGTTCGGCGCGACGCTCGCGATCACGCTCGCCCACCTGAGCGTCCTGCGCCTGCGCGCCAAGCGCCCCGGCCAGGAGTGCCCCTACCGGATGCCGTTCAACGTGGACGTGCGCGGCGTCTCGGTCCCGCTGCCCGCGCTCGCGGGGGCCGTGCTCACCGGGCTCGCCTGGCTGAGCGTCGTCGTCCTGCACGAGGAGGCGCGCTGGGTGGGCGGCGGCTGGATGCTCTTCGGCATCGTCGCCTACGTCATCTACCGCAGGGTGATGGAGGGGGTGTCGCTGACCAAGCGGGTGGCCGTGCCCGCGCAGGCGCTCGTCAAGGAGTTCGACGACGGGGAGTACCAGTCGATCCTCGTGCCGGTGTTCGGCACGAAGCTGGACGACGACATCGTGAGCACCGCGGGCAAGCTCGCCGAGGTGGAGGCGGACCCCGGCAGCCCGTCGGCGCGCGTGGAGCTGATCTACGTGGCCGAGCTGCCGCTCACGGTGCCGCTCGACTCACCGCCGTCGAGGGAGCAGGCGGAGGCCGCGAACGCCGCGCTCGCGCGCGCCTACGACGTCGCCTGCGAGTACGTGGGCGTCGAGGTGAGCGCCCGCGTGGTGCGGGCGCGCGACGCGGCGGCGGGGATCGTGCAGGCGGCGCGCGAGAGCAACGCCGAGGCGATCGTGATGGGCGGCGAGCCGCCGAGCAAGATCCGCGGCGGGGCGCTCCTGGGGGCACGGGCCGGGGCCCGCCCGCCGGAGATCGGCCCGGTCACCGAGGGGGTGCTGCGCAAGGCCCCGTGCGAGGTCCTGATCACCGCGCCCCCGGCTGAGGCCGAGCCCGGTCGCGAGCGCTCGGTCACGGGCGAGCGCAGCGCGCCGCCGCAGTAGAGTGCGGGGTCGATGTTCATCCTGATCGTTGGAGTTGGCAGGGTCGGGGCGTCGCTCGCGCGGACGATGCTCCGCGAGGGGCACGAGGTGTCGTGTCTCGACGAGGACCCGGAGTCGCACGCGCGGCTCGAGATCGGGCTCGAGAAGCCGTGGGAGGACCTCGGCGGCCAGTTCACGGTCGGCACGGGCCTGGAGATCGAGGCGCTGCGCGCCGCCGGCATCGAGCGCGCCGACGCGTTCGTCGCCTCCACGGACGGCGACAACACGAACATCGTGATCGCGCAGATCGCGAAGCGCCGGTTCGGGGTGCCGACTGTGATCGCCCGCGTGCTCGACCCGTTCCGCGCCGAGTGGTACGAGGCCCAGGGCGTGCACACGATCTGCCCGACGCGGGTCGCGATCGACATGCTCGAGCAGGAGGTGCGCGCGGCGGCCAAGCGCGCCGCCGGGATCGCGCCCCCCGAGGGACCGGTGGATTTCGAGCACGACGAGGTCTAGGCGATGGCTGACCGGATGTACGTGATCATCGCGGGCGCGGGCAAGGTGGGCTGGAACCTGGCCCGCGAGCTGCTCGAGAAGGGGCACGAGGTGACCCTGATCGAGGAGAACCGGGACCGCTACGCCACCGTCGAGCAGGAGCTCGAGCACAACATCCAGTACGGCGACGCCTCGGAGCTCTGGGTGCTTGAGCGCGCCGGCATCGAGCGCGCCGACATGGTCATCGCGGTCACCGGCGACGACGAGGACAACATGCTGATCTGCCAGGTCGCCAAGGAGAAGTACGGGGTCGAGCGGATCATCGCCCGCGTCAACAACCCCCGGAACCGCGAGCACTTCGACCTGCTCGGCGTGAGCCCGGTGGTCTCCGCGACCGACCTGATCCTGCGCCTGATCGAGCACGAGGTCCCCGAGTACGGGCTCGTGCACCTGCTCGACCTCGCCGAGGAGCGCCTCGAGATCATCGAGATGCTGCTCGCGGACGACGCGCCCGCGGCGGGCAAGCGCGTGGGCGACCTCGACCTGCCCGCGGGCACGCTGCTGATCTCGGTGCTGCGCGACCGCGAGGGCTTCGTGCCGACGGCCGACACCGTCCTGCAGGCGGGCGACGAGATCCTCGCGGTTCTCGATCCGAAGCTGGAGGAGGACCTCACGGCCTACTTCGGGCCAGCGGGCGAGCGTCGCTGATGGCGTCGAGGGAGGTCAACTTCCTGCTCATCGGGGGCGGGATGGCCTCCGCCTATTGCGCCGCGGAGCTGCGGCGCCGGGGCGCGGAGGGATCGATTCTGCTGGTGGGCCGCGAGCAGGACCCGCCGTACGAGCGGCCGCCGCTCTCCAAGGAGTACCTGCGCGGGACGAGCGAGCGCGCGGACGCGTACGTGCACCCGCGCGAGTGGTACGCGGAGAACGACGTCGAGCTCGTCACCGGCAAGAGCGTGATGGCGCTCGACCCCAAGGAGCGCGTCGCGAAGGTCCAAGGCGGGGAGGAGGTGCGCTTCGGCAAGGCGCTCATCGCCACGGGCGCGATGGTCAACCTGCTGCGCGCCGAGGGCGCCCAGCTCGACGGCATCCACTACCTGCGGGCGTTCGGGAACGCGGACGCGATCCGCGCCGACGTCGCCGACGCCGAGCGCGTGGTCCTGATCGGCGGCGGCTACATCGGCTGCGAGGTGGCGGCTTCGCTCACCGCGGAGGGCAAGTCGTGCACGGTCGTCATGCAGGAGGAGGTGGCGCTCGAGCGCGTCTTCGGCCCGGAGGTGGGCCGGTACTTCCAGGGCGTGCTCGAGGCGCACGGCGTGCGCTTCGTGCCGGGCTCGTCGCTCGCTGAGTTCCGCGGGGAGGGGCGCGTCTCGGCGGTGGTCACCGACCGAGGTGAGCAGATCCCCGGCGACGTCGTCGTGATCGGCGCCGGCGTGCGGCCCGACGTGATGCTGGCGCAGCGCGCGGGGCTCGAGGTCGCGGACGGGATCGTCTGCAACGAGCGCCTGGAGACCTCGGCGCCCGGGATCTACGCCGCTGGCGACTGCTGCTCGTACGCGAGCGCGCGCTACGGGCGCCTGCGGGTGGAGCACTGGGACGCCGCGCTCCAGCAGGGCCGCTACGCCGGGCAGGCGATGCTCGGGCAGGAGGAGGGGCCCTTCGACGTGATCCCGTACTTCTTCAGCGACCTGGCGGACTGGGCGTCGCTCGAGTTCGTGGGCTACGCGCCGGAGCACGACGAGGTCGTCGTGCGCGGGTCCTTCGAGGACGGCGCGTTCGCGGCCTTCTACCTGCGCTCGGGGCGCGTCGTGGGGGCGCTTTCGTGCGGGCGGTCGGAGGATCTCGTGCCCGCGCGCGGGCTCATCGAGGGCGGTGCGGACGTGTCGGAGCGCCGTGATGCGCTGGCCGACCCGGGCGCCGATCTGTTCGAGCTGGCCGAGTAGAAAAAACGCGCGCGCAGTCGCTATCGTTGAGGCCGAATCTTGCGGGGTGGAGTAATTGGCAACTCGCCAGGTTCTGGCCCTGGAATTCAAGGTTCGAGTCCTTGCCCCGCAGCTGGATCGAGACCCCGGACGGGGTCTCTTTTCGTTTGAGGGGGCGCGTCCCGGGCGCGGCCCCGGCGAAACCCCGGTTTCACGCGGGCGGCGGACGCCGGTGGCCGAAACCGGCTCTGTTACCGTGGGGCGCCGATGGAGATGGACATCTACATGCGCCGGCGCCTCGTGGCGCTCGCCATCCTCGTCGGGATCATCATCCTGTTCATCCTGCTGATCCGCAGCTGCGGAGGCGATGACGAGCAGGCGCCGATGACGCCCGTCGGCGCGACCGGCGCCGGGGGCGCGCAGCCGCTCTCGCAGGAGGACTACATCGCGCAGGCCGACGGGATCTGCGCCGAGGCCAACAACTCCATCGACCGCATCGACCCGGCGGCCGAGGACGCGATCCTCGAGGAGCTCCAGCTCACCGAGCAGGCGCTCGTGCGCCTGGAGGCGCTCCAGCAGCCCGCTGACGCCCCGGGCTCCCTGAACCGCTTCCTGCGGCAGATGCGGCGCCTGGTCGACGGGCTCGACACGCTCCAGACGGCGATCGAGCGGGGCGACACCGAGGCGCAGGCCGCCGCCGAGGCCGCGATCGCCGAGGCGCGCGAGAAGGCTGCGAGCGCCGCCGAGTCGTTCGGCTTCAGCGAGTGCGGCCAGTTCGGCGAGCCCGGTACCGACGCCGCCTCCACGGACGAGGGCACGGGCGAGACGGGAGCGACCCCGCCGCCGGCCACGACGCCCCAGCAGAGCGCGCCGCCCGCGCAGACTGCGCCGCCCCCCCAGACCGAGGCGCCCCCCAGCGACGGCGGCGGCACGCCGCCGCCCGCGGACTCCTCGGGCGGCCTGAGCCCGTAAGCGCGGGCGCACCACGGCCGCGGGGACGCGGGGCAGGGCGCGATCTCGCGGCCGGCCGCCCCACGGCCTCGACCTTTGCGACGAGTAATTCCGCGAAAGGTTGAAGTTGCGCGCCCGGGCGGCTGCGGGGCCGCGGCCGAGCGCCCCGCCAACCCTCCAGACCCCAGACAGGCCCCGAACCGCGAATGACGGGAACTGCAAGGAATTGTTAGGTCTGGAAAGCGAAATGAAAGGTGCGTGAACAGACGGCGCACGGGTGTCCTTGTCCGCCCGCTCGGGCCGTGTTAGTAACCCGCCCTACGGAAGGAGAGGTTGCCCCGGCCGCGTGCAAGCGCGGCCGGGGGTCGATTCCTATGGAGGAGATGGCTGTGCGACGGACGTTGGTTGGGTTCGTAGGGACGGTGATCGCCCTGGTCGCTGCTCTGATCGGTGCGAGCGCGGCATGGGCGCAATTCAGCGCGAGCGACTTCAACAAGGTCCAGCTCGTCGATACGACGCTCAACCCGATGGAGATCGAGGTGGCTCCGGACGGGACGCTCTTCTACATCGAGCGCCGGGGCGTCGTCGGCGTCTGGGACCCGGTGACGGAGACCTCGCGCGAGATCGGCACCGTCCCGGTCACGACGTTCGAGGAGAACGGCCTGCTCGGGCTCGCGCTCGATCCCAACTACGAGTTCAACGGCTGGATCTACCTCGCCTACTCCGTCCCGCCAGTCGAAACCCTCACCCAGCGCGTCTCGCGCTTCAAGCTCGACGAGGAGGGCAACCTCGATCTGAGCTCGGAGCAGCGGATCTTCGAGTGGAAGCACCTCCGCGAGACCTGCTGCCACTCGGCCGGCGCGCTTGAGTTCGACCCCGACGGCAACCTCCTCATCTCCACCGGCGACAACACCAACCCGTTCGCGTCGAACGGGTACGCGCCGATCGACGAGCGCCCGGGCCGCGCGTCCTGGGACGCCCAGCGCACGTCGGCCAACACCAACGACCACAACGGCAAGCTCCTGCGGATCAAGCCTCTCGAGAACATCACGCCGGGCACCGATCCGGGGATCGGGGACACCTACACGATCCCGGAGGGCAACATGTTCGGCGAGGACGAGGACCCGCTGACGCTGCCCGAGATCCACTCGATGGGCTTCCGCAACCCGTTCCGCTTCAAGGTGGACGAGGAGACGGGCTGGTACCTGCTTGCCGACTACGGCCCCGACGCCACGCAGTCCAACCCGAACCGCGGCCCGGCCGGCTCCGTCGAGTGGAACGTGATCAAGGAGCCGATCAACTCCGGCTGGCCGTACTGCGTGCGCGCCACCGTGCCGTACATCGACTGGGACTTCGAGACCAGCACGCCCAAGGGGCCATTCGACTGCGACAACCCGGTCAACGACTCGCCGAACAACACCGGCCGTGAGAACCTCCCGCCGGTCTTCCCGGCGACGATGTGGGCGAGCTTCAGCGAGACCGACCCGCGTCACCCCGGCCTGGGCACGGACGGTGCCCCGATGTCGGGCCCGCGGTACTACTACGACCCGGACAACCCCTCGCCGATCAAGTTCCCCGAGGAGTTCGACGGGAAGTGGTTCATCGCTAGCTGGAACGCGGACTGGATCAAGACGGTCGACCTCGACGAGGACGGCACGCCCACCGACATCCAGAACTTCCCGTACCTGAACTACCAGAGCCCGATGGACATGGAGTTCGGGCCCGACGGCGCGCTGTACCTCGCCGAGTGGGGCCAGGGCTTCCAGGCGGATCACCCCGAGTCGGGCATCTACCGGATCGAGTACGACCCCGATACGGCGCCGAAGGTGACCGCGTCGGCCGACCCGACCCAGGGCGTCGCGCCGCTCGAGGTCCAGTTCGACGCCGAGGGGACCAACTACGACGGCACGCCGAACCCGGACCTCGAGTACGAGTGGGACTTCGGCGACGGCGAGACCTCCGACGAGGAGGACCCGGTCCACATCTACACCGACCCGGGCGTGTACCAGGCCAGGGTCACCGTGACCGACCCCGACACCGAGGAGCAGGGGACCGACACGGTCACGATCAGGGTCAACCCGCCGGGCGGCGAGCCCTGCACGACGACCCGGTCGGATGAGTTCGACGGCGACGAGCTCGACCGTGACCGCTGGTCGATCATCGTCCGCGAGGAGCCGGAGCGCATCTCGGTGAGCGACGGTGCGCTGCACCTCGTCTCCGCGCCGTCCGACATCTACGCGGGCGAGAACGCGCTCCCGAACATCATCCTGCAGCCCCTGCCGGGCGGCGGCGATGAGCCGTGGAGCATCACGACCCACATGACGTGGAACCCGACCCAGAACTACCAGAACGCCGGCTTGATGATCTACGGCGACGACGACAACTACATCAAGACCGGCATGGTCTGGAACGGGTCGCGCAACTTCGAGCTGATCAAGGAGCTCAACCAGAACCCGAACCACGTCGCGACCGTCGGCGCGGGCGGGGTGCCCAGCACCTTCTACCTGCGGTACGTCTCGCCGGACGGCAACACCGTCACGTCCCAGTTCTCGGGCGACGGTGAGACCTGGGAGACGATCGGCACGACCGACATCAGCGGCATCCCGGATCCGAAGATCGGCATCTACGCGATGGCGACCAGCCAGCCTGGTGCCGCGGAGATCACCGCTGACTTCCACTCGGTCACGATCGAGCCGGACTGCGAGCCGGCGACCTGCTTCGGCGACGAGTTCGACGGCCCGAGCCTCGACCCGGCGCGCTGGAACAACATCGTCCGCCCGGACGAGAGCCTGCTGCGGTTCGAGGACGGCGTCCTGTGGGTGGAGACCGTTGAGGGCGACATCTACCAGGACGGCGACCCGTCCGGCACCCGCAACTTCATCCTGCAGACCGCGGACCACGCCGGCGAGGACTGGACGATCGAGACCAAGGTCCGCGCGGGCCAGCTCGTCGGCGGCTACTCGCAGGGCGGCCTGATCGCCTGGGTCGATGACGACAACTACGTCAAGCTCGACGCGATCTCGGACCTGAACCAGACCCGGATCAACCGGCTGGAGTTGCGCTCCGAGGTCGGCGGCGCCGTCCAGAACCCGCAGCCGAACGTCCAGCCGATCCCGGCTGAGGTGAACGACGTGTGGCTGCGCCTGAGCAAGTCCGGCACGACGTACACGGGCGAGTACTCGTGGGACGGCGAGACCTGGACGACGATCGCCCAGACGGTCTCGAACCCGATGAGCGCCCCGAGCTTCGGGATCTACACCCTCGGCGTGCAGACGTCGGGGACCGAGGTCGGGTTCGACTACTTCGCGCTCAACGGCGAGATCGACTGCGCGCCGAGCGAGAACAACCCGCCCACGATCGACTCGTTCGAGGCGACGCCGACCGCCGGCTTCGCCCCGCTCGAGGTCGAGTTCTCCGCCGAGGCCTCTGACGCCGACGACGACGAGCTCACCTACGAGTGGGACTTCGGCGACGGCGAGACCTCGGACGAGCAGAACCCGACGCACACCTACACCGAGCCGGGTGACTACCAGGCGCGGCTGACCGTCTCCGACGGCACCGACGCCGCCACGCGGACGGTGAACATCAAGGTGCTGCCGGCGGACGATCCGGAGGCTCGCTTCCGGGCCCTGGTCTTCTCCAAGACGGCGGCGTTCCGCCACGACTCGATCCCGGCGGGCCACGCCGCGCTCGACCAGCTGGCCGAGCAGCACGACTTCCAGGTCGACCACACCGAGGACTCGACGCTCTTTACGCCCGAGATCCTCTCCGGCTACGACACGGTCGTGTTCCTGTCGACCACCGGTGACGTGCTGAACGACCAGCAGCAGGCCGCGTTCGAGGAGTACATCCGCAGCGGCGGCGGCTACGTGGGCATCCACGCCGCCTCCGACACGGAGTACGACTGGAACTGGTACGGCCACCTGGTCGGCGCGTACTTCCGCAACCACCCGCCGGGAACGCCCACGGCGACGGTCCACATCGAGGACCATGACCATCCGTCCACGGCCGGTCAGCCGGACTCCTACGAGAAGGTGGACGAGTGGTACAACTTCAAGTCGCCTGACTTCCAGGAGGTCGGCAGCGCGGACTACTCGCCGCGGGAGAACGTCCACGTGCTCGCCACGGTCGACGAGTCGACCTACAACGAGCAGGACGGCAACGACACCGACGACGACCACCCGATCATCTGGTGCCAGCTCTACGACGGCGGGCGCTCCTGGTACACCGGCATGGGTCACACGCAGGCCTCCTTCTCGGAGCCGGAGTTCCTCCAGCAGCTCCTGGGCGGCCTGGAGACCACGGCCGGCGTGACGCCGAACGACGAGTGCGGCGTGCCCGAGGCGAACACCGCGCCCGAGATCACGTCGCTGACTGCGAACCCGCAGTCCGGCGAGGCCCCGCTCGAGGTCGCGTTCGACGTCGAGGCGACTGACGCCGACGGCGACGATCTCACCTACGAGTGGGACTTCGGCGACGGCGCGACCTCGGACGAGGAGGACCCGGTCCACACCTACACCGAGCCCGGCACCTACGAGGCGACCGTGACGGTGTCGGACGGCACCGACTCGGCCACCGACTCGGTGACGATCGAGGTCACCGAGCCGCAGGCCGGCGGCGGTGAGCCGGCGCTCAAGGTCGCGGGCAAGCCGAAGCTGGTGCGCGTCAAGTCCGGGAAGAAGCAGGCGAAGTTCCGCTTCGTCGTCCGCAACACGGGCGACGCCGGCACCGGCCCGGTGACGCTCTGCGTCAAGGCGCCGAAGAAGAAGCTCAAGGTGGGCGGCAAGCGCTGCGTCACCAAGGCGAACATCGCTCCGGGCAAGGCCGTCAAGCGCAAGGTCAAGCTCCGGATCGGCGCCAAGGCGCGCGGCAAGACGACCAAGGTGAAGCTGGTCGCGCGCGGGCCCAACGTCGGCAAGGTGCAGACGACGGTCCGGGTCCGGGTGAAGCGGTAGCTCCTACCTCCCCAGGGGCGCGGGGGCGAGGCGCTGGTCACAGGGCCGCGCCCCCGCGCACTCCGGCATCCCCAACCGATCGCCGGGGGCAGTCACAACCTCCCACGACGACACCTCCACCTCCAAGCCAAATGGGCCACGTCGCCTCAGGGCGGCGTGGCCCTACGGGTTTNTTCGCTGCAACCGCGACGAACCAGCACCTCGGGGTGTGGGTTTGCAAGGAAGAGTGAGATCTCGCGGGGGAAATGAAAGGTTCGACGCGGGCGCGCGTTGGGCAGGGTGAGCCTTCCGGGTAGTACCCGACTCGACGGAAGGAGAGGCTTTCCCCGTGCGCCATGCCGAAGCGACTCGAGTTCAGCCGTAGGCAGATCCTGCAGGCAGCCGTCGCCGCAGCCGGAGCCCTCGCGTGGCGCGGGAGCTGGCCCGCCTTTGCCCGGGCGCAGAACCAGCTCCCAGGGCCCGGGACCGGGGATCTGCGGCTCTGGTACGACGAGGCGGCGGGCGGCGACTGGCTGCGCGCCCTCCCCGTCGGCAACGGCCGGCTCGGCGCGATGGTCTACGGCAACGTCAACACCGAGACCATCCAGCTCAACGAGGACACCGTGTGGGCGGGTGGTCCGCACGACTACACGAACCCGAACGGCGCCGAGCAGCTGGCCGAGATCCAGGAGCTGGTGTTCAACGACCAGTGGGAACAGGCCCAGCAGCTCGCCGACCTGGCGATGCTCGGGGACCCGGCGGGCCAGCTCGCCTACCAGCCGGTGGGCAGCCTGCGGCTTGCGTTCTCCCAGCCGGCCGAGGTCTC
>JGI25326J35508_1002096_pt1 | contig 13849 bp, 7 predicted proteins | sample HigsolmetaAR201D_FD_35508 | JGI IMG/M metagenome (IMG submission 35508)
CGCAGCCGCCGGCCGAACTTTCCCTGATCGACCACGCGGCGCAGCAGATCCATGACGCGCTTTTCCTCACCGCGGGCCAGCGCCTGTTCGACGGCGCGAAACATGCCCAGCGAATAGGCGGCGGCGCGGCGCACGGTCGGATCAGGATCGCTCTTATAGAGCGTCACCAGCTTGGTGATGGCCTCGTCGTAACCCGCTTCGCCCAGATAGTAGGCAGCAGNGCGCCGGGTGGCGGCGTCCTTCGACGAAAGCTCTTTCATTTTCTGGCGCGCTGTTTCCTGATAGTCTGCCATTGCCCCGTGCAGCCCTTATGAAATGCCTTCCCCGATCGCGTTGATTTCATCATAAAGCATGGTGATTGGTTACGAAAGTAATGGTTATCCAGAGCAAAAGTCGCTACCGTGCGGACTCAGATGGACTTATCCTTACGTTAATTGGTATAGTCGTAAGCGCGCGTCATCCTCCCGCAAGATTTCAGGAGTCCATGCATGTTGAATGGTCATAACTTCATGGTCCCCCTCGACCGTGATAGCGAAGAACCCATCTATCGTCAGCTTATCCGCCACATTCGCGCCCAGATCGAGGGTGGAAATCTGCTTCCGGGGACGCGCCTGCCCGCCAGCCGCGATCTTGCGCGGCAGTTGAATATCAGCCGCATCAGCGTGGTAAACGCTTATGCCGAGCTGCGGGCCGAGGGCTATCTAAGCGCGCACGCCGGGCGTGGCACGTTTGTCGCCGGAGACCGCGACGGCAACGCTGCGCCACAAACGACGAATGCCAATCAGGTGCAGGTACATCACAGCGCGCCGGAAATTCCGGTCGCGCCGGATCGTTCGCTGCGGGAAATGCTGCGGCTGGCACGCCGTCCGGGCGTCATTAATTTCAGCCACGGCGCACCGCCGGTGGAATTCATGCCGGTGGGGCTGTTGAAAGACGCCATCAATACCGTGCTCGACCGTGACGGTTCTAAGGCGCTGTCATACGAAGCCGCCGAGGGATACCTGCCGCTGCGCGCCAGCGTGCGCGATTACGTCAGCGCGTTTGGCATTCGCTGTACCGCTGATCAGGTGTTGATTACCGGGGGAACGCAGCAGGCGCTGGATCTGGTGGTGCAGGCGCTGGTGAGCGAGGGCGATACGCTGGTGACCGAGAATCCGAGCTATCTCGGCATGCTTGACATCGCCCGGACGCGACGGGTGCAGATTCACGGCGTGCCGATGGACGAGGACGGTATCCGGCTCGACATGCTGGAAAACTACGTGCTCGACAACCGTCCGCGCCTGATCTACGTCATGCCGACCTTCCATAACCCGACCGGGACGGTCATGCCGCTGCATCGCCGCCGCCAGTTGATTAATCTGGCGCAGGAATACAACATCCCCATNCTTGAGGATGGCGTTTATAACGAGTTCCGCTTCGAGGGCGAGAGTCTGCCGCCGCTGAAGGCGCTGGACGAAACCGGCATCGTCATCCACGCCAGCGGTTTCACCAAGTCGCTGCTGCCCGGCATGCGGATCGGCTACGTGATCGCCAGCAGGCCGCATTACGAAAGGCTGGTGCGCGTGAAGCAGGCCGCCGACATTTCGACGCCGGGCCTGAANCAGCGGGCCATTCACCTGATGCTGGAGCGCGGCGTGCTGGCCCAGCAGCTTGAGCGCAACAACCGCGAGCTACGCCGCCGCCGCGATGCAGCGCTGGCGGCAGCGGCGCGTTACCTGCCGCCGGGCGCGCGCTGGAACACGCCGCAGGGCGGGCTGTATCTGTGGGTCGAACTGCCCCGGNCCGGCCCGACGGCCTCGGAACTGTACGTGACGGCCATTCAGATGGGTGTGGCCTACGCCATCGGCAATGTGTTCTTCACCAACGGCAGCGGCAGCTATCGCCTGCGGATCAACTACGCGGCGCAGCCGCCCGCCGAAATTGAGGAAGGCATGAAGCGACTGGGCCGGGCGTGGCGCGAGCTGGCCTGTGACTACGCGGACATTTCGAAAGAGCCGTTGTTGTAGGGGCGGGGGCGGTTACGCCCCCTCTTCAATGACGTCTATGGCGTGTATTTCGGGCAGGCCTGTCTTTTTGCTGATCGTTTCGCGTAAGTTGAACGCGACGCGGAGGTTCTGAACAGGTTTCTGGCTACCTTTGTAATTCTGCGTACTAAAGAAATATCGTTTGCCGTCGTCCCCGGTGATATGACCCGATTTCTCATTGGCGTGAATGGTCGCAATTACCCCGGTATGGGTAGTTCTGGGGCGCGGCTTCATCGACTTCCAGAATGACTGCAGCTCCCTGTGCAACGTTTTTGCGGGGGGGATGTTCTCGTCAGATAAGCGATAGAGGTTCAAGGCATCCCGCAGGCGTGGAGGCACTTTCACCCAGCTTTCTTCCCGACGAATAGCGGCGGCGAGTAGAATATGTTTGGCCGCCAGTTCGTTCTCTCCTTTCTCAGCAAGCATTAGGCCGAGGTCGAGGAAGACTTCCCAACGATAACCCAGCCTCTGCGAAGGTAGTGCCGCTTCAGCAGCATAGCGAATAGCTTCATCGAGTTGTCCGACCTCATACAGGGCTTGGGCATAGCGGTGGCGGATCCATGGATCAGGTTTACGTTCAATGGCGTATTTCAGATCAGACCCTGCCTCTGCGAAACGCCCTAACTTAAGGTAGCACTGCGCGCGCTGAATACGGAACCAAATGTCATAGTCATAGTGTAAGCGTCTAAATTCTTGTAGTGCGCGCGAGCAGATGTCGATGCACTCTTCATATCGCTCAAGCGCAAGCAACGCCTTGGATCGGCTCGTATACCATTTTTCGCGAGGGGATGGGTAGGATTTGCCGTCACTTCCGCGTACTGCAACAGCGGATAATTGACTGACATCCAGTTTATCCAGCCACTCCATGATTTTGTTGTAAGGAACCGGTTTTTGCTTCTCCTCCCTTTTTTCGAAGTATTTGATGACGGCAAAAACGGTTATTTCATAGGGGGAATAGTCGCCTTGCGAAGTGAGTTGTGTGATGGCTTCGGCAGCTTTTAGGAACGTCGCTTCGTCAATAGTTTCCGCTGGTTGCTTGATGCAAGTGTCGTAAATGCACCAGCCATACAGGCTGTTGTTACGGTCAAAGTTCGGATCGAGATTAAAAACGGNCCGGCAGATTTCTAGTGCTTCCGCTGAACGCCCAACGCGTCTCAGGCAGAAGGCATATCCCCAACCAATCCACTTGGTTGGCGTCGCCTGCCAGAGTTTCTCGTATAGCGGGATCGCTTCTTCAAACTGACCCTGTTTCCTCAGTTCACTGGCTTGATATTCCAGGCTCTGCAGATCGTTGCTCATCGATTAGCCCTTAAAGTCTGATAGCTACGCTCAAGTTCATCAAAGTCGTAACGATGCGCGATGATGGCGTCATCTCCAAGGATCTTCTGGAGAGCTTTCGCTAGATCGATAAAGTCAAACGGAAGGTGTCGATAAGGCGCAAGCTTGTTCAGGTAGTACTCGACTTCTGCAAAGTCCATGCTGTCAGTTGGTGGCACTTCGGTTGCAGGCGGTGTTTCCTGTTTAAACTCGCTGCGATCCCAAAGCGCCCTGATTTCTTCCGCAAGTTCCTTGTTCTTTAGTTCGTTGAGCGCCAGAGAATATGNGTTCTTCTTTGGGCTGTAAAAGATGTTGATATGGCCTGCATTGGCCACCGCGAGTTTAACCATGTAGTCGCGGAACATCGCGGGTTCGCGGTGAACGGCAATACCGGCATTGACGAGTGTTTCGATAAACGCCTGCGCTTTGGTTTGAAGCTGTTCTTCGTACAGGAAGCCCATTACTTTACAGCCTGTCTTTTGGCCATAATCTGGCGATTCAGCCTGAGAAGTTCGCTGACAAAGGGGTTCGTCGGGTTACTGTAAAAGATGATGCAGTCGTGAATAGTACGGGTCAAAGCAACGTAGATTTTTCGCCGTGAGAAGCGTTCCTTTTTCTGCTGGCTTGCGGGGTCGTCAAACATGGCTTCCGGCTTGGAACGGTTATAAAGGTCTTCAATGCCACTAATGATGACGACTTCACGCTCCAAACCTTTAACATTCATGAAGTCAAGCAATGCAATGCGGCCTTCCGTTTTGGGATGACCGACGTTGAAGCTGATATGGGCCCGCTCAAACGCCTCTGCGTACTTGGGAAGCTCTTGCTCTGATGTGATAACCATGATGTCGTCTTCAGTGCAAGAACCCGAAAGCAAGGCGTTGATCCGCTCCATGATTGCTGATAATGGTTCTGTGGCGCGAAGCAATTCCGCCCCGTTGTCGATGAGTGCTTTGAACTGCGTATCTTGCTTGTAGCCGTGTTGCTCGAATTCTTCTCGGATCACGTTATCGGCCATGATGAAGCGGAACGCGAGTTCACCGATGTATCGCGGTGTGCGATACATCTTGTAAGTCTTCGGCAATTCGAGTTCCTCAATGAAGAAGCCGTGACGGCGCAGGTTGTGGTATCGGTCGTAGAGTTTCTGGCCGATGTCGCCAACGAAAAAGAAAAAGTCGGTTTTCGAGAGTCTGCGAATTAGATCGAGTTGAAGGTCATCGAAGTCCTGAATTTCATCGATAAAGATGTAATCGTATATCCGGAATTTGTCTGGAGTTTCCTTCAACGCAGTCTGAACGTCGTCACTCAAGATCTGCTGATAGTCTTTCGAGGCTGGGTTGTTCAGCTTGTGATATTCNTCGATGGAAGCGCAGCCGTATGCGGCACAGGCGATGCTTTGCATGATTGTCTCAACGTTCTCAACACGCAAGGTTCCGTAACGGGTATGACGTTCCTCCGGGTTTCTCACTTTTTCATCTAGGATCCACTGGATGTTTACCTGTAAGTTCGGGTTGTAGGTTGTGATAAGGATGTTCGGAGGCGTCTGGCGTTGTTTGTGCGCCTGTTCAATGATATGAAGCGCACGCGAGACCAGGGCGTTTGTCTTGCCGCTTCCGGCCACATCAAGCAGGTAATTTTGCGGGCGTTCCAGCCCGAAAATCCATTTCTCTTGCTCTTCCGTAATCAGCTTTAACTGTTTACGGGCCTTTTCACGATTGCCAAACTCGCCTATCCGGAAGGAGTTTGGCAGTAGCCGATCGTGAACGGCTAGGAGTTCTGATTCGCTCGGTTGGCGAAATGCGGGGTGTTTTCTAACGATGCGCTTAAGTAGAGCTTCCGGGTCGGTTAAATACTGGTCAACCTCTTCCCAGAAGATTGTGGTTTCCAGATTTAGGAGAAATTTGCTCTGCGGTTTCTTGATAACGTCGATGTTTGCGACCCTATTTAGAAAGGCTTGCCTCGACTGCCGTGGAAACGCAACGATAGAGGTAACGAAGACGTTGGTTCCGGAAATCAGTTCTCGTAATGCGTGCAGGTAGGTATCGGCCTGATCTGCTGGGTTGTGAAGCTCCTCAACGACATCGCTTCCAACGGCCTGTTTTAACACGGTGATCTGATCGCGCCATGTGTATCGGTTGCTGTCAAGGTTCCAGTCCTTGACTTCGATTGAAAGCACTCCAATTGCAGGGCCGACAACAACAAAATCCGGTTGAGCTTTTTCCAAACCGCGCACTCTGTCTTCATAAGCGCGAGTGAGTTTTAACTCGCGATAAATGGTGTAGCCTTCGGGCAACCCTTCCAGAAGGCGTAACATAGCCTTTTCGGCTTTGTTGTGATCCTTTAATTTTTCCTTTTGTATCAGACGTGCTTTCATAATAGACGTTCTGCTCTCTTAAGGGTGGTGAGTTGCTTCAATTCGACTAAAGCGCTGTAATGCAAATAGAAAACGGCCAAAAGCCTCTGCACCCTTATTGATACGGCGTTTTTCGATAGCGTCAGCTAACCACTTCAGCGGTGTCTTAATACAAAGGGCGCGTATGTCGGGGCGGGCTTCTTTGTAGATAGCTTCGGACAGCGCTTCAAACAGGGCGCTATTCTGATCATCTTCAATCGACCGTTGGTACGTATTGCCACTGGCGCTTTGAACGATGGCCTCTTGATTCTTCGTTCTGACAGTCAGTACCAGATCGCAGTGATGTTGAGGGGGTGCATACGGCTCAATCGCCGGTTCAAAGCGTCGCTCACCGAGTAAGTAGCCCAGGAACATAAGCGCGCGCTCTTTACTGAGCGTGCTATCGTATGCCTGCGTTGCGTAGCTGCGGAGGCAGTGATAGCACCCGTCAGTCTTGCAATCGCACGCCTCCAGACGTCGATAGGCAGAGCGTACCAATGTGTCGAAATCGCTCTCAATCCTCTTAAATCCCAGATTGTTGTTGCCGTCATAGTCGTAGATGATCGAGTATAGCCATCGGGTATCTGCATCATTTTGCTGCCGGACATTTGGCAGAATGCGAAGTTCTGCCATGCCAATGCGATACCGTTCGGTTATTCCCCAAACCAGCGCTGCGAGCAGGCTGTTACGCAGTATTTCATCGCAGACATAGCTGTCGAACCGGAAGATAAAAGCTTCTCGCTCAAGGTCATAACCCAGCGATACTTTTTTTTCTAGGTCGACGACTTCCGTTTTTGTTTTCTTTAGCCCGGAGTTTCTGAATGACAATAAGCAATTGCTGGTATATCCATACNCCAGAATCTCCTTTCTTTCCTGAAAAGTGACTGCTGGCGTGGAAAAATACTGGCTCAGTTCATAGTGCATTAGCTCTTTGTGGGATTGTGCAAAAAGCTCTTCTTTCTCCGCATAGAAGCAGTGGTACTGATGCGTACCATCCGGCAGGATGTCGTAGATGCCATCCTGCAGCGTCTTGTAAATTTCTCCCCCAACGTAGATGGTCTGACCGGGAAGGAAAAAGTGAAATGCCTGTTCCACATCTCTGGTGGTCAGGGCATAGTCTTGCCAGTCGAGTACCCCTTTTGATTCAAATTCGTCCCGCTTCTCGATATCAACGGCGATCACTTGATCCTGCCGGAATCCGTAGTCAGGCAGAATGCCGCTACGGTAACCATATTGTTGAATGAGGGAAATAGGTTTACCGTCGGTGTCCTTTAAAAGCCTGTCAACGATCTCGCAGAACTCGTCCAAGTACCCTTCATAGGAAAACCATTCTCCGAAGGCCTTTTCCATGTTCGGAATTTGCTCGCAATAGCTGGTGGCGAGGTTGGCTTGAAAGCTACGCNACGTGGTCCGGGTTTCTATGTGGTTTCGTAGCGCGAAAGCATTGATATGTTTCTTTAGAATGGCTTCGCTCCGGGGATCAAAACCGGGTGGCGTAATTTTTCCGTTGATGAAAAACGTCGGGTAGTGAAACGCAAGATTGTCGAGCGGGCGGTTCGGAGAGCAAAATGTTACGATAAGCNCGCTGTGGTTGCTGCTTCTTCCGGCACGCCCGGCACGTTGGGCGTAATTTGCGGGCGAGGGTGGTGCGCCGATCATCAGCACATTCGCCAGATCGCCGATATCAATACCCATTTCCAGAGTTGGCGTCGCGGCGACAAAATGAATATCGCCGCGTTTGAAACCTGCCTCGATGCCTTCGCGATCCTTCGCCTTGCGATCTGAACTGTGAACGTCTGCGGTGAAAAGGAGCCGCTTTTTCATGTCCTCATAGCCTTCATCGCCGTCTCCATACGGNGAGGCAGGGGGCGCAAGGCAGAGGAATTCCGGGTTCAGATGGTAGATCAGTTTTCCATCAGAGGTGATTGTTTCCGTCAGGATATGTACTGCTACCAGCTCGTCTACGGCATTCTGGATGGCTGGCACGGTCCAGGCCTGAACAAAATCGGCATATTCACGCGCGTGTTCGCCTAGGGAAATGCCGCGATCTGAGCGATTGGAGGAACCTGTATCGCCGAAGTAAATACTGTATGGTTTTACTGCCCAGTGCTTTTGAAGTCGAATGTACTGGCTATTTGAGAGGTCATCCTCAAGACCGATATTGATCGCCCGCTCGCGGATGAAAATCCTTAATAACTCACGTTGCAATTCAGGCAGCGAATCCCAGTCATAGACGCCATCTCGTAACCTGACTAGTCCATGACGGCCGCCTTTGCGTTCTGGTTGGCAAATTTCCCTGAGGAACCAGATTGGCAGTTCCTTGAAGATTTCGTTTTCCAGTGGGGAAGCCTGTATTTGGGCAGCCTTTTTTTGCAGATATTCGAGGGTTTTCGCGATGCTCAGTTGGTGCTCACTTGGATAATAGAGACAAAGAAACTCAAAGAGAAATGCGCTGGCAAATTCGTCTCGGAAGATCGTGCTGTATCGCGACGCAAGTTCGCGATTGTCGACAAACCCGAGTGTTTTTCTGTAATTGGTTAGAAGACTTGTGACCAAGGCGTAAAGGTAAAGATAGTCCTTCTTTGCATCTCCAAGCTCAATTAGGCACGGCTTCACCTGGTCAAAATTACGGGCATTCAAATAGGCGAAGGCGTACTCTCCATCGTCGTCGGGGATAAACGCTCCAGCACGCGTTATGTTGCCGCGCAGTTCGAAACGGTCATCTGTCGTATCGGAAGCATGACCTATGAGAACGTACACAAGCTGCTCTGGGGCATTCGGTTCCCTCATTAAGACCGGCTTCAGGGTTTGATAGGTGAATTTCCCTACAAAGTACCGTGTGTCGCCCCGATAAACGGAGAACAAGGGAAACCCGTCCTGCTCGCAGGATGGCAACTCTGAAGAATAGTAACGACCACAGTGCGGACACACCTGCAGAAAACCACCTGAGTTGCGTATGAAAACATGCGTGCGGTAGTCCAGAAGTGGCTTGCCTTGTTCACCAGCTTTAGCGTTGATGTAGGCGATGGCAGTAAGGAAGGCCCGAACCAGATTTAGCGGGTTAACAGCCAGACGCTGCTCAGGTGTTAGATTGCGCGCTACAACGGCTGCGAGATCATGTAACGCACAGGCTCCTTCACGCAGCGCGTCCCGGATCAGGTTAAATACAAAACTGGTCTCGATTGCCTTGTAACTGGCGGTGGTATGAATTGTCTCTGCGGCAGAGAGCAATTCTGTTGTATCGACGGTAATCCCGGTGAGGATTTTGATGCTCGTATCCGCATTTTGCGCGAAGTCAACGGCGTCCAGATGTGCATCTGTCACCGGGAAATAGGGCTTTACTTCCTCTACAGCCTCCTCTTCCTCTTCAGCTTCGATTAGCTCAAAGGATTCGATGTCGAACAGGTTGTTAACGAATTCCCTGAGCTTGGCTTTTCCTGCGTCGTCGCTAGTCAGCGTCGCGCTTGTGCCGATATAGATTGGCTTGCTTGTCAGATAGTGATTCAGGCGCGCCAGCAGGAATTTGATATGGGCTGCTTTACTGCCTGTATAGCTGTGTAGCTCATCGAACACAACATAGCGCAGTGTCTGTGACGATTGGACGAAAATCGAAATGTCTTCCTGGCGCATCAGCATGCGCTCAAGCATGACAAAGTTCGTTATCAGAATATCTGGAAGGTTGGCTCGGATCTCTTTTCGTGAGATATGTTCATTCACGGCTGCCGCTTTGCGTTCCTCTTCCGATGCCGTGTTCGTCGGGGTTGCGCCGGTATAGAGCGCGAAGGTGATGTGAGTATTCTGCACCGCTTTGCGGATACGTTCGATCTGGTCCCCGGCGAGCGAATTCATCGGGTAAATAATGAGCGCCTTGACGCCGGGTTTTGTTGACTGCAGGGAGTGGGCAAAAATTGGAACAAGAAATGTCTCGGTTTTACCGCTACCGGTTCCGGTGCTTATGATCGTGTGCTGATTGTTGAGGATCGAGCAAATGCCTTTTTCCTGATGTGCATAGAGGCCGTTTTGCGCCAGCTTTGGAAACATTTCGGTCAGCTTTTCGGAAAGACCGAGCTGCTTAACAAAGTTCCGAAAAGGCGTGGCGCTTTTTTTGTAGCGGGGATTCCGGGATAAATAGATGCCACTATCAATCCGCAACGAAGCGGTGATGTGATTGATATCAGGTTCAGAAAGCTGATTGTCTTCCAGGGCTTGGCGAATTCGCCGGCCGTAATCGTCGAGCAGGCGCTCTGCAGCACGTATTGGATCGCCGGGGATTTCTCGTTCTGTAAAGATTGCTGCCATGTGAGAATGCCTGATATTTAGTTAGCAACGTGTAAAACTTCTCATTAGTCCTATTATAGACCGAGTTCAGGAAACTAACTCTTGAGATATGAAAAAGAAGTGCACTGGATACGCGCGCCATCCTTTTTATTAGAACATTTGTGCTTAAAACGAGTGTTTTTGGCATACAATAAATGCAACCGGCTTGCTCGGTCTGTTCATTTCGGAAGGATGGTTGCCATGTCGTTTACGGTCGAAGTTCGCACGCGGGTGGCCGGGGCTGCGCCGGGCGAAGCAGCGCTGGAACCCATCACGCTCGATCTGCTCAGGGAGCAGATGACCGTGGCCGAATTGATCACCATGACCGTCGAGGAACAGGTGCGCGATCTGATCGTGAATCGCAGGCTCGACGCCGAAAAAGCCCGCCAGTTGCTCGACCGGCAATACCTGACCGACGAAGAAGCGCGGCGGCAGGCCGAACAGGGCGCGATCCGCTTTCCCAACGCCAAAACGGTCAAAATGCCGGAAATCGACGTGCAGGCCGAGGTACGCAAGGCGCTGGCCGCGTTCGAGGCCGGCGTGTTTGCCGTGTTCGTCGATGGCTTCCAGCCGGATACGCTCGGCGATGTCATCACGCTCGACTACAACTCCAAAGTGACTTTTCTGCGTATGACTCCTCTCGTCGGAGGCTGATGCATGTTCCTCTTTAAGCCCGGCGTCCAGCGCCACGTCGAGCAGCTACAGGGCGAAATCCTGCGCTGGGTGGATGAAGTCTGGGCCGGATGGTACGAGGCGAGCGCTGCGCTGGGGCGCAACGCCGGCTGGAAGGCGCTGCGCGAGGTCGAACATCCCTTTCACGGGCGCATGGTCGAATCGCTGCGCCGCCTGCGAGAGCGCTTCGGCGAGGAAAAGCTCGGCGTCATGGCGGCGGACATGCTCTTCAACCCGGCGCTGTGGTTCAAGCCGTATACCGAGCGCATGCGCGACGGAACCGTGCTTCACGAGCGCCTGTTGTACCTGATCCTGAGCGCGTGCCTCGCCGAATATCCGCCGCCAGACGTGATCCGGCGATTGGAAGCCCGTCTCAACCTGATGCTCAGGAATCCGCTCGAATCGGACGAGGCGGTTCTGATGGGCTACAACAGGCGGCTGGTATCAGCGGGAGGAAACCACTTCCTCAGCCCGAACGCCCGTGAATGCCTGACCCTGCTGATGGGCCTGCCTGAGACGGCGGAAACCAACGCTTTCGTCCTGCGCCTGCTGCGCGGCGACCTGAACTACGGCCCAATTGCGCTCGCGTCACAAATGCAGTCCACCGCCTACCAGCTGTTCAATCTGGAGAGCGAGCTTCAGGGGCTGGCGCTGATCGCCATACGCCGCGGCATTCTGGACTACGATCAATACCGCGCAGCCGCGTTCAACCACCCGCGCATCCTCCGCAAAGTGCCGGAATTCATACTGCATCTGGTTCAACCCGATGAAACGACGCTGGATACCCGTGCCGGATGGAACCAGCGGCTGCTCGACGAAGTCGCCGGCGCGCTTACCCCTGAAAACGCCGGCGTGATCACCAACGCGGATGACCGGCCTTGCGGGCCGGATAAGGTGATCCTCGCGGCGAAATACATCGAACAATATGGGATTAAAAAGCTCACTCTGGATTTGTACCACCTGTCGAATGACGTCGAGCGCGCGGTGGTGTTGCTGGGGCAGGCGCGCGATGCCGAACCGCCCGACGTGGAGGAGCGACAGCAGATGATCGCGCAACTCAAAGCCGTGCCCGCCCGCGCGCTCAAAGTCCTGCTGCCGGTGGCCACGCCTGCCCGCCGCGTTATCTGCGAGGCGCTGGGGTGGGAAAGCGGCTGGCCTCTGGTCGACCAGATCGAACGCATTGCGTCGCGCGCTTACGAAACCGGCGAAGGGTACACGAACTCCGATGTGCCCAACTCGCCCGATCCCGATTCCGGCGTTGTCGATGTCGCTGCGCTGGCGGCGGCGATTGATCAGGCCGGCGAATCGCTGATGGGCGAAATCGTGCGGCTTTTCTCGCGCGCCAGACGGTGTCCGAATACCCTGCTGCTGGTGCAGGCAGCGGCAGGGGCGAACCGGGATAAAGTTTTGAAGAGCCTCAACAAGCATTCTCAGATCGCGATCAAAGCCTATGGCCTGCTGCCGCTCGAACGCGGCGAGGAGGAGGTGCTGGAGCGCTATTTGAAGCTCCAGCAGATCGCGCGTGACGGGCAGAAGTATGGCGCGCAGCGACGGCAGACCCATGCGGCGGCGGTGCAGGCAGCGCTTGCCAATCTGGCCCAGCTTGCGGGTTATGGCGATGCCGACCGGCTGGAACTGGCGATGGAAGCGCGCATCGCCGAGGAAATCGCGCCGCCGGGGCGCACATGGGAGATCGGCCCGTACACGCTGGAACTGGCGCTTGAAGATACGTCGGTCGAATTGCGGGTCGAGCGCGGCGGCAGGACGCTCAAGTCGATCCCCAAGGACGTGCGCGGCACGCCCGAATACGAGGAGGCGAAGGAGGCCGCCAGCCGCCTGCGCCAGCAGGCGTCGCGCCTGCGCCGGGGCTACATCGAAAACCTGCTCGCCAGCGGCGAACCCGTGTCGCCCGCCGATNTGGCGCGGATACTGCGCCTGCCGGTTGCGCGGCCCATGCTCGACCGGCTGATCTGGCAGGACGAAAATGGCCGCTTTGGCCTGCTGGACAGCAAAACGCTGACGCTGGTCGATCTGGACGACCGCGCGGAGCCGGTTCGCGGGCCGGTGCGCCTCGCGCACCCGTATCATCTTTTCCACGCCGGCGTCCTGCCCGCATGGCAACGCAAAATCGTGCAGCGCAGGATTGTGCAGCCCGTGAAGCAGGCGTTCCGCGAGTTGTACCTACTGACGCCCGCCGAGCAGGAAACGCGCACCTATTCCAACCGCTTCGCCGGGCACGTCATCGACGCGCGGGTAGCGAACAGGCTGTTCGCACAGCGGGGCTGGCGGCTGGAGCATCATGACGCGCCAACGCCGTACAAGCTGTTTCCGGGGCTGCGCGCCGTTTTCGCCCTGCCGGATGCCCGGTATTTCCTCGGCGGCGACGAGCCGGTGACGACCGACCGCATCTATTTCGAGCCGTATCCGCTGCCCGCTTTCGACGGGACACCGCCCGAACACTACCGTGTGCCGCTGGAGGAAGTGCCGCCGCTGATCTTCTCCGAGGTCATGCGCGACGCCGACCTGGTCGTCTCGGTGGCCCAGCGCAGTTCCGCCGGGCTGGTGTCGAACGAAGTCTACGCCCGCCGCGCCGAACTGGTTGCCGCGCTGCTCGATGATCTCGGCCTGAAAGGTGTGACGACCGAGGGCCATTTCGCTTACGTGCAGGGCAGGCTGGCGCAGTACCGGGTGCATCTCGGCAGCGCGGCCATTCATATCATGCCGGGGAACTACCTGTGCATCGTGCCCGACCGCCGCAAGGAGGACAGGGAACGGCTGTTCCTGCCATTTGCCGACGAGAACGACAGCAAAACGTCGGAAGTCATCAGCAAAATCCTGCTGCTGGCCAACGACCACAAGATCAAGGACGAAAGCATCCTGCGCCAGATCCGGCGAGGCTAGCATCAACCATCGGGGCGGGGGATGTGCCGGGCGTCGTGCGGGTGCTGCGCGAGGCCCGGCAGCACGCCGGCACGCGAACATCAAAATTTGCGAGAGGCGAAGTACACCGGCCCCCACGCGAGAGCCTCTCGCAAATTCATTTCGCCACCTACGGGAAAAATTTAGTAGTAACGGATAAGAACACTTGCATAGCACCGCTGACCACTGCTATACTACGCGAGAAACAGGG
>JGI25326J35508_1002098_pt1 | contig 13847 bp, 8 predicted proteins | sample HigsolmetaAR201D_FD_35508 | JGI IMG/M metagenome (IMG submission 35508)
CAGGCCTCGCGCAGCTCCTCCAGGGCCCGCTCCACGCTGCCGGACGGCGGCGGCTCGTCCTCGGGGAACAGCCCGTACAGCTGGGCCAGCGGCAGCGGCTGGTTGGCCGCCAGCAGCGCGGCCTCGACGATGCGGTTGATCAGCGCCTGGTCCATGGATCTCGCGGGTTCGGTGGTGGGGCGTCAGCGCGCGGCGGGTTCGTTGGCGGTGTCGCCGTCGTCGAACTCGCTGTGGAACTGCAGCGGCTCGGCGGTGTTGCCGGTGGCCAGCGACTTGACGTAGATCGGCGCCAGCGGCGCCTCCTGGACGATGTCCAGCAGCTGTTCCTTGGCCAGTTCGAGCATGGCCAGGAAGGTCACCAGCACGCCCAGCCGGCCTTCCTCGGCGGTGAACAGGCTCTCGAAGCGGTGGAAGCGGCCGTCCTCCAGCTTCTGCAGCACCTCGCCCATGCGCTGGCGCACGCTCAGCGCCTCGCGCCGGATCTGGTGGCCGCTGAACAGCTCGGCGCGCTTGAGCACGTCGTGCAGCGCCAGCAGCAGCTCGCGCAGGTCCACCGGCGGCGGCAGCCGCACCACCGTGCGGTCGGGCACGTGCGCCTGCACCGGCAGGGTGTCGCGCTCCATCCGCGGCAGCGCGTCCAGGTCCTCGGCGGCCTGCTTGAAGCGCTCGTACTCCTGCAGGCGGCGGACCAGCTCGGCGCGCGGGTCCTCCTCCTGGCCTTCCTCGGCCGGCGGCCGCGGCAGCAGCATGCGCGACTTGATCTCGGCCAGGATCGCGGCCATCAGCAGGTACTCGGCCGCCAGCTCGAAGCGCAGCTCCTGCATCACCTCGATGTAGGCGATGTACTGCCGGGTGATCTCCGCCACCGGGATGTCGAGGATGTCCAGGTTCTGGCGGCGGATCAGGTACAGCAGCAGGTCCAGCGGGCCCTCGAAGGCGTCGAGGATGACCTCCAGCGCGTCCGGCGGGATGTACAGGTCCTGCGGGATCTGCAGCAGCGGCTGCCCGTGCACGACCGCCAGCGGCATCTCTTGCTGCTGCGGCGCGCGGGGCGGCTGCGTTGTGGTGGTCGCGTCTTGCGCGGTCTGCGAAGTCATCTGCTCGAAAGCCCTGCCCGGGACGGGGCCGCGCCGGAACGCCCGGATCCCGTGGGCGAGGTGCCGGCTGCGGGGGCGGCCGCCGCCGGAAGGGCCGGGGACGGGCGCCGCTGCGTGCACATCAAAAAGGCCTGGCACCGCACGGGGCGGCGGCCGACAGCCGGGAGGTCGTCTGCGTGCGGCCGGTCGCGGCAGCGGAGGGCCGTCGTGGCGCCCGGGCTGCCTGGCGCGGGAGCAAGGCAGCCGGGCGTGCCCTGGGAAACCGACGGGCCGCTGCTTTCGGCCGCATGTGAGGCCAAGGGTAAGCGCTGGCTGCTGGCCTGTCCAGCGGCGGCGCCGGCTGCGCTTCAGCTGCCGCGCCGGCCGGGCGGGCGCCGGTGGGGCGCGGCGGTGGCGCCGGGCAGGCGGCGGCGTCATGTTGCGACGCGGCATCGGATTGCGCTCCAAACCGTTGAAACGGCGCGGCTTTGCCGCCGCGCCCGGCTTGGCAGCAGCTTCTGAAAACGTTTACAGTGCCGACGGGTAAGCCGTGCTTCGGGAGGGAGTATGGGACGCCAGGCGGTGACCATCCGCGACGTCGCCCGCGAGGCGAAGGTCTCGGTGGCCACGGTGTCGCGTGCGCTCAACGGCCACAGCAACGTGGCCGAGCCGGTGCGCCGTCAGGTGCTGGAGGTGGCCCGGCGCCTGCGCTACAGCCCGCACGGCGCGGCACGCAGCCTGAGCAGCCGCAGCACCCAGACCATCGGCGTGGTCCTGCCGGACCTGCACGGCGAGTTCTTCTCCGAACTGATCCGCGGCATCGACGCGGTGGCCCGCGCGCGCGGCCGCCACCTGCTGCTGTCCAGCTACCACGGCGATCCGGACGAGCAGGGCGCTGCGCTGCGCGCCATGCGCGGCCGCGTGGACGGCCTGCTGGTGATGTCGCCCTACGCCGACCGTCCCGGCTTCCTGGCCGAGAACCTGCCGCAGTTGCTGCCGGTGGTGCTGATCAACACCCACCAGCCGGAGCCGGCCTGGCCGGCGCTGGAGATCGACAACCACGCCGGCGCGGTGGCCATGGTCGAGCACCTGCTGGCGCTGGGGCACCGGCGCATCGCCTTCATCGGCGGGCCGGCGCACAACCACGACGCGCGCGAGCGCCTGCGCGGCTTCCGCGACGCCATTGCCGCGCATCCGGGCGCGGTCGGCGAGGAGTACCCGGGCGAGTTCGACGAGGCTTCCGGGCACCGCGCCGGCCGTGCCATCCTCGGCTCCGGCACGCGCCCGGACGCCGTGTTCGCGGCCAACGACATGATGGCGCTGGGCTGCCTGTACGCCTTCGTGCAGGCCGGCGTGCGCGTGCCCGGCGACATCGCCCTGGCCGGCTTCGACGACATTCCGCTGGCGCGCTTCGTTCACCCCTCATTGACGACGATGCGGGTGAGTATCGCGGCCCTCGGCGAGCGCGCGCTCGCGCGCCTGCTCGAGCAGATCGAGGCCGGCGCCGACGGCGCGGAAGCCGCAGGCGCCGCGGCCGGCGCGGCGCAGGTCATGGTCCCGGAGCTGGTGGTCCGTGAATCGAGCGGCAGGGAGGCCGCACGCGCCCAGGCGCGGAGGGGGCGCCCGGGGAAGGGGCGAGAATAGGGTTGCACCGTTTTCCATTTCACCGTTGGAGGGAACGAACATGAGAACCAGACCCGTCCGGAGGTTGCTCGTGGCCGCGCTGGCCAGCGCGCTGGCGCTGGGCGCGGGCCCGGCGCTGGCGCAAAGCACCAGTGCTACCATCCGCGGCCAGGTCCTGGCCGATTCCGCGCCGGCGGCGGGCGCGCAGGTGACGGTGGTCAACACCGCCACCGGCCTGCGCCGCACCGTGCAGTCCACGCCCCAGGGCCAGTACGTGGTCGCCGGCCTGCCGCCGGGCACCTACCGCATCGAGGTGGAGGCCGGCGGCCAGACCGCCACGCGCGAGCTGACCGTGCAGGTGGGCCAGACCGCCACGCTCAACCTCGGCGTGGGCGGTCTGCCCGAGACCGCCGCGCCCGGCGCGGCGACCACGCTGGAGACCGTGCAGGTGTTGGGCACGGCGGTGGAGACCCGCACCTCCGAGGTGGCNTCCTACATCAGCCAGCGCCAGATCGAGGCGCTGCCGCAGGCCAGCCGCAACTTCCTGGCCTTCGCCGACACCGTGCCCGGCGTGCAGTTCATCACCGACGCCGGCGGCAACACCCGCCTGCGCTCGGGCGCGCAGACGCCCAGCGCCGTCAACGTGTTCATCGACGGCGTCGGCCAGAAGAACTACGTGACCACCGGCGGCATCACCGGCCAGGACACCAGCCGCGGCAACCCGTTCCCGCAGTCGGCCATCGGCGAGTACAAGGTCATCACCCAGAACTACAAGGCCGAGTTCGACCAGCTCAGCAGCGCCGCCATCGTCGCCGCCACGCGCTCGGGCACCAACGAGTTCGAGGGCAGNTTCTTCTGGGACCGCACCAGCACCGACTGGCGCTCGCGCAGCCGCTTCGAGGAGCGTCCGGGCGCGACCAAGGCCGAGAGCAAGGAGGAACAGTACGGCATCTCCTTCGGCGGCCCGATCATCCCGGACGTGGCGCACTTCTTCCTCGCCTACGAGGCCAAGGAGTACATGAGCCCGCGCACGTTCCAGCTCGGCCGCGGCTACACGCCCGACATGCTGCCGCCGGCGCTGCGNGACGAGTACGGCACCGGCACCTACACCTCGCCGTTCAAGGAGGACCTGTACTTCGGCAAGGTGGACTGGCTGGTCGGCGAGAACCACTACTTCGAGCTGAGCGTCAAGTACCGCGACGAGAGCGAGACCATCCAGGTGGAGGGGCAGCGGCTGCCTTCGTCGGCCACCTACAACACCAACGAGGAGACCCGCGTCGACCTGCGCTACCAGGCCACCCTGGGCGACTGGCTCAACGACGCCNACCTGACCTACGAGGACGCGTTCTGGAGCCCGCGGCCGGCCAGCTTCACGCCGGGCTACCTGCTCAGCGACGGCAACTGGTGGGACACCATCGCCCGCATCGGNGGCGGCGACAACTACCAGGACAAGGGCCAGAAGGGCTGGTCCTTCCAGGACGACCTGACCTTCACCGGCATCGCCGGCCACACCATCAAGATGGGCGTGAAGTACAAGCAGGTCGACCTGCGGACCCTGGAGCAGAACAGGTTCAACCCGCAGTTCTACTACGACATCCACGAGAGCCTGGACGTGCCGGTGCACGTGGAGTTCGGCGCGCCGGTGGCNGGCTACGGCGACGGCACCGCGCGCTCGGACAACAAGCAGTTCGGCCTGTACATCCAGGACGACTGGGAGGTGAACGAGCACCTGACCCTGAACCTGGGCGTGCGCTGGGACTACGAGACCACGCCCAGCTACGAGGACTACGTCACCCCCGCCGAGGTGGTGGAGGCGCTGCGCAACTCCAACACNGCGCTGCCCAATTCCGGCATCGACATCAACGACTACATCAGCACCGGCCGCAACCGCAAGGCGGACAAGGACAACTGGGCGCCGCGCGTGGGCTTCTCCTACGACATCAACGCCGACCAGCGGCACGTGGTGTTCGGCGGCGCCGGCCGTTCCTACGACCGCAACCTGTTCGACTACCTGCAGAACGAGGTGGCCAAGGCCAGCTGGGGCCAGTACACCTACAACTTCAACACCCCGGCCCATCCCTGCGACACCGCCACGGACGCGACCTGCCGCGAGTGGGATCCGCGCTACCTGGATCCGGAGTTCCTGCGCGCGTCCGCGGCCGTGGGCGGCGCCCGCGAGGTGTTCCTGAACCACAACGACCTGGAGGTGCCGTACTCCGACCAGTTCACCCTGGGCATGCGCAACGTGTTCGCCCTGTGGGGTCATGACTGGAACACGGAGATCGCCTACTCGTACGTGCGCAGCCACGATGGCATTGCGTTCCTGCTGGGCAACCGCCGCGACGACGGCCGCTTCTTCCCGGCCGACCCGCCGGGTGCCTCCGATCCGCCGCCGTGGGGCATCGGCTTCGCCCCGTTCTCCAACCTGATCCTGGCGCAGAACGCGCTGGAGACCCGCACGCGCGCGGTCTACCTCAAGCTGGAGAAGCCCTACACCCGGGCCTCGCGCTGGGGCGCCACCCTGGCCTACACCTACACCGACTCNGAGCAGAACAGCCCGATCGACGGCTGGCCGGGCGCGTTCAACGCCGAGCGCATCGAGGACTACGGCTGGTTCCCGGGCAAGGTGCCCGAGCACCGCGTGGTGCTGACCGGCATCTGGGACGGCCCGTGGGGGCTGACCTTCTCCGGCAAGGGAACCTGGGCCGACGCCACGCCGCGCTACTACCAGAACTGCAACGTCTCGGACTGGGCGTACTGCTACTTCGACGCGTACACGCCGAAGGAGGACTTCAAGCAGGTGGACCTGGCCGTGCAGAAGGAGTGGGACACCGGCGGCGGCATCCGCTGGCGCCTGCGCGGCGACATCCTCAACGTNTTCAACTGGTCCAACTACTCCGGTTACGACGACTGGCGCGGTGGCGCCGGCGAGCCGCAGAACCCGAACTGGGGCACGCCCACCGCCATCCAGCTGCCGACCCGTACCTTCAAGCTGACGGTCGGCTTCGACTGGTGAGGCCGTGGTGGCCGCCCCGGCCACCTCTCCCGGCCGGGGCTGCCATCGCGGGCCCTCCCGCCAGGGAGGCGCCCGCCACGGCGGAAAGCGATGGAGCAGGCATTGAGCNTCCGACACAGGCAAGCAGGGTTCCTCGCGCTGGCGGCGCTGCTGCTGGCGCTGGCCGGCTGCCGGCGCGAGCCGCCGCAGCCGCCGGAACCGCCCAAACCCAAGCCCGACGTGATCCTGATCGAGCCGGTGCTGCCGGAACGCCCGCCGCGGCCGGAGCTGCCGCCGCTGTTCCGCGACATCGAGAAGCGGACCTTCCAGTTCTTCTGGGATACCACCAACGAGCAGAACGGCCTGACCCCGGACCGCTACCCCTCGCGGCCGTTCGCCTCGGTGGCCGCGATCGGCTTCGCCTTGACCGCGTACCCGATCGGCATCGAGAACGGCTGGGTCAGCCGCACCCAGGCGGTGGACCGCACCCTGACCACGCTGCGCTTCCTGCGCGACGCACCGCAGGGGCCGCAACGCACCGGGCGCGCCGGCCACAAGGGCTTCTTCTACCACTTCCTGGACATGCAGAACGGCCACCGCTACGACAGCTGGGTGGAGCTGTCGAGCGTGGACACCGCGATCCTGATGATGGGCGTGCTGTTCGCCCAGGCCTACTACGAGGGCGACGACCCGCGCGAGCAGGAGATCCGCCGCATCGCCGACCAGCTGTACCGGCGGGTGGACTGGAAGTGGCTGCAGGTGCGCCCGCCACTGATCTCGATGGGCTGGTTCCCGGAGAGCGGGTTCATCCAGCACGACTGGATGGGCTACAACGAGGCCATGCTGCTGTACATCCTGGCCCTGGGCTCGCCGACCCACCCGGTGGAGCCGGAGGCCTGGACGGTTTGGGCGCGTACCTACAACAACGACTGGGGCGTGTATTACGGCCAGGAGTACCTGAGCTTCGGCCCGCTGTTCGGTCACCAGTACAGCCACGTCTGGATCGACTTCCGCGACATCCAGGACCAGTACATGCGCGAGCGCGGCATCGACTACTTCCTCAACAGCCGCCGCGCCGCCCTGGCCCAGCGCGAGTACGCCATCGCCAATCCGATGAAGTGGAAGGACTACGGCGAGAACGTCTGGGGNCTGACCGCCAGCGACGGCCCGCAGAACACACGCCAGATCTACCGCGGCGAGGAGCGCGAGTTCCGCCACTATTCCTCGCGCGGGGCCGGCCTGCGCGAGAACTTCGACGACGGCACCATTGCGCCGACCGCGGCGATCTCCTCGATCGTGTTCGCGCCGGAGGTGGTCATCCCCGCCACCGAGGAGATGCACCGCCGCTACGGCGAGTACCTGTACTCCAGCTACGGCTTCCTGGATTCGTTCAACCCCAGCTTCGATTTCGACATCCCGCTCAAGACCGGGCGCCTGGTGCCGGGCAAGGGCTGGGTGGCCAGCGACTACATCGCCATCGACCAGGGGCCGATCCTGGCGATGATCGCCAACTACCGCAACGAGTTCGTCTGGTCGGTGATGAAGAAGAGCCCGTACATCCGCCGCGGGCTGGAGCGGGCCGGCTTCCGCGGCGGCTGGCTGTCGCCGGAGGACGAGGCGGAGGACGTGCCGGTGAACCCGAACGCCGCGCTGGCGCGCGAGCTGGGCATGGCCGAGTCGCGCGCCGCCGNGGCCGAGGCCCAGCTCAAGGAACAGCAGCGCCAGGAGCGGCAGCCCGGCTCCGAACGCGCGCAACCGCCGCCGTGACCGGTTCCATGCGCCTGCCGTCGTTGCCGGTGTGGGCCTGCCGGCTGCTGCTGGCCGGGCTGNTGGCCGGCTGCGCGCGCCAGCCCGCCGACGAGCCGATCCGGTTCTGGGCCATGGGCCGCGAGGCCGAGGTGGTGGCCGAGCTGGTGCCCGAGTTCGAACGCCAGACGGGCCTGCGCGTGGAGATCCAGCAGATCCCCTGGACCGCCGCGCACGAGAAGCTGCTGACCGCCTTCGCCGCCGGCGCGCTGCCGGACGTGTGCCAGCTGGGCAACACCTGGATCCCGGAGTTCGCCACGCTCGGCGCGCTGGAGCCGCTGCAGCCGTACGTGGACGCCTCGGCGGTGGTCGAGCCGCAGGACTACTTCCCCGGCATCTGGGACACCGCGGTGGTGGACGGGGAACCGGTGGGCGTGCCCTGGTACGTGGACACACGCCTGCTGTTCTACCGCAAGGACCTGCTGGCCGCGGCCGGGGTGGATCGGCCGCCGCGCACCTGGGCCGAGTGGGAACAGGCCATGGCCGCGGTCAAGCGCCACGTCGGCCCGGGACGCTACGCCATCCTGATGCCGCTCAACGAGTTCGAGCAGCAGCTGTCGCTGGCCCTGCAGCAGGACGACCCGCTGCTGCGCGAGGGCGATACCCGCGGCAACTTCCGGAGCGCCGGCTTNCGCCGCGCCCTGGCCTTCTACGCCAACGTCTTCGAGCAGGGCTGGGCGCCGAAGATGTCCGAGACGCAGATCTCCAACGTCTGGGACGAGTTCTTCAACGGCTTCTACGCCTTNTACCTGTCCGGTCCCTGGAACATCCGCGAGTTCCGCCGCCGGCAGCCGCCGGAACTGGAAGGGCAGTGGGGCACGATGCCGCTGCCCGGCCCGGACGGCCCGGGCGCGGGCATCGCCGGCGGCACCGCGCTGGTGCTGTTCCGCACCTCGCCGCGCAAGGCGCAGGCCTGGAAGCTGGTGGAGTTCCTCTCGCGGCCGGACGTGCAGCAGCGTTTCCACGCCCTGATCGGCAACCTGCCGCCGCGGCGCAGCACCTGGGAACACCCGGCCCTGGCCCAGGACGAGCTGGCGCGCGCCTTCCGCGACCAGCTGGAGCGGGCCAGGCCCACGCCCAAGGTGCTGGAATGGGAGCGCATCGTGCAGGAGATGCGCCTGGTCACCGAGCAGGTGGTGCGGGGCGGCCTGCCGCAGGACGTGGCGGTGCGCGAGCTGGACGCGCGGGTGGACGCGATCCTGGAGAAACGCCGCTGGNTGCGCGCCCACGGCGCGGTGGCGGAGGCGGCGCCATGAACCGCAGCCTGGCCGGATGGATGTTCGCGGGGCCGGCGCTGCTGGTGATCGGCCTGTTCTTCGGCCTGCCGGTGCTCTCGGCCCTGGCCCTGAGCCTGACCGACTTCGACCTGTACGCGCTGGCCGACATGCGCAACCTGCGCTTCGTCGCGCTGGACAACTACCTGGCGCTGCTGCGCACGCCGCTGTTCTGGAAGTCGCTGTGGAACACCAGCTACTTCGTGGTGGTGGGCGTGCCGCTGTCGGTGGCGGTGTCACTGNGCGCGGCGCTGCTGCTCAACGCGCCGGTGGCGCGGCTGAAGGCGCTGTTCCGCACCGCGCTGTTCGCGCCGGTGGTGACCACCCTGGTGGCGGTGGCGGTGATCTGGCGCTACCTGTTCCACACCAGCTANGGCCTGGTGAACTGGGCACTGGGCCACCTGGGCATCGCCCCGGTGGACTGGCTGGGCGACCCGCGCTGGGCCATGCCCACCATCATCCTGTTCGCCGTGTGGAAGAACTTCGGCTACAACATGGTGATATTCCTGGCCGGCCTGCAGGCCATCCCGCAGGACCTGTACGAGGCCGCGCGCATCGACGGCGCCTCGCGGTGGCAGCAGTTCCGGCACATCACCCTGCCGCAGCTTGGGCCGGTGCTGCTGGTGGTGGGCGTGATCACCGTCTCCGGCTACTTCCAGCTGTTCGCCGAGCCCTACGTGATGACCCGCGGCGATCCGCTGCAGAGCACCGTCAGCGTGCTGTACTTCATGTTCGAGGAAGGCTTCAAGTGGTGGAACCTGGGCCGCGCCTCGGCCGTGGCCTTCCTGCTGTTCCTGGTCATCCTGGCGGCCACCACGCTGATGCTGCGCCTGGGCCGGCGCAAGGGGGCGGTATGAGCCNGCAGGTGGGGCAGTCGCGCTGGCACGCGCTGCTGGTCAACCTGGCGCTGCTGGGCCTGGCCACGGTCGCCCTGGCGCCGCTGCTGTGGATGGTGGCCGTGTCGTTCATGCCCGCCGGCGAGGCCAGCCGCTTCCCGCCGCCGCTGCTGCCCTCGGCCGCCACCCTGGACAACTACCGTGCCCTGTTCGCGCGCACCGGCATGGGCCGCAATTTCGCCAACAGCCTGCTGGTGGCCGGCAGCATCACCGTGGGCTCGCTGCTGGTGAACACGCTGGCCGGCTACGCCTTCGCCAAGCTGCGCTTCCGCGGCCGCGACCGGGTGTTCCAGCTGCTGCTGGCGGCGCTGGTGGTGCCGGCGCAGGTGGCGATGCTGCCGCTGTTCCTGATGATGAAGCAGCTGGGGCTGGTCAACAGCTTCGGCGGCGTGGTCCTGCCGGCGCTGGCCGGCGTGTTCGGCATCTTCCTGGTGCGCCAGTACGCCCGCTCGATCCCGGACGAGCTGCTGGAGGCGGCGCGCATCGACGGGGCGGGGGAGTGGCGCATCTTCTTCCGGATCGTGCTGCCCATGCTCAAGCCGGTGCTGGTGACCCTGGCCATCTTCACCTTCATGGCGGCGTGGAACGACTTCATGTGGCCGCTGATCGTGCTCACCGACCAGGCGCACTACACCCTGCCGGTGGCGCTGGCCTCGCTCTCGCGCGAGCACATCATGGACGTGGAGATGATGATGGCCGGTGCGGTGGTCACCGTGCTGCCGGTGCTGCTGCTGTTCCTGCTGCTGCAGCGCTACTACATCCAGGGGCTGCTGCTGGGCAGCGTCAAGGGCTGATGGAGGTGGTGATGGCGAAAGGTGCCTGGCGGGTGCCCGCGCTCGTGGTGCTGGCGGCCGTGGCGCGGCCGGAGGCGGCCGCGCAGGCGCGGCTGCTGGACGGGTTCGAGGACGCCTCGGCCTGGACCGTGGTGGTGTCCGACCAGGTCAGCGGCAGCCTGCGCCAGGCCGACGGCGTGCAGGGCCGGGCGCTGTGCCTGGACTACGACTTCAACGGCGTCTCCGGCCACGTGGGCATCCAGCGCGACCTGCCGCTGGAGTACCCGGGCAACTACCGCTTCACCTTCCATCTGCGCGGCGACTCGCCGGCCAACGACCTGCAGTTCAAGCTGATCGACGCCAGCGGCGACAACGTCTGGTGGGTCAACCGCCCGCGCTACGCCTGGCCCAGGGAGTGGACGGAGGTGCGTTACCGTGCCCGCCACATCGACAAGGCCTGGGGCCCGGATCCCGACCGCGTGCTCCGCCGCAGCGCCAGGATCGAGTTCACGGTCTACAACAACGCCGGCGGGCGCGGCAGCGTGTGCTTCGACCAGCTGCGCTTCGAGCCGCTGCCGCCGGAGCCGGCCACGCCGCCGGCGGCGGTGGCCGCGCAGGCCGGCTCNGGCGACCCGGTCCGCGCCATCGACGGCGATCCGGCCACCGCCTGGGAGGCGGCCGGCGCCCAGCGCCTGGTGCTGGACCTGGGCCAGGTGCGCGAGTTCGGCGGCCTGGTGCTGCGCTGGGCCGACGCGCGGCGGCGGGTGGCGCGCTACACGGTGGAGCTGGAGGACGGCCAGGGACGGTGGCGGCCCGTCCACCAGGTGACGCGCGGGCGCGGCGGGACGGACTGGATCGCCCTGCCGGAGGCCGAGGCGCGACGCATCGCCCTGGCCTTCGAAGGGGAGGGCCGCTTCGCCCTGGCCGAGGCCCGGGTGCAGCCGCTGGCCTTCTCCGCACATCCCAACGACATGCTCAGGGCGGTGGCGGCGGAACTGCCGCGCGGCTGGCTGCCGCGCGGCTTCAGCGGCGAGCAGCCGTACTGGACCATCGTCGGCCTGGACGGCGGCCTGGAGCAGGGCCTGGTGGGCGAGGACGGCGCGGTGGAGGTGGCGCGCGGGGGCTTCAGCATCGAGCCGTTCGTGCTGCTGGACGGGCGCGTGTACGCCTGGGCCGACGTGCAACCGCGGCAGGCGCTGCCCGAGGGNGGCCTGCCCATGCCGCGGGTGGAGTGGACGGCGAAGGCGGGCGGCCCGGAAGTGCCGCTGCAGGTGCAGGTGTTCGCCCACGGCAGCCCGGAGGACGCGCGGCTGGTGGCGCGCTACCGCCTGTCCAACCCGGGGGCGCACCCACGCGAGTATACCCTGGCGCTGGCGGTGCGGCCGCTGCAGGTCAACCCGCCCAGCCAGTTCCTCAACACCGTGGGCGGTGTCAGTCCCATCCACCGCCTGCGCATGGACGGAACCACCGTGGAGGTGGACGGGCGGCCGCGCGTGTTCGCCACGCAGGCGCCGGACGCGGCCTTCGCCACCCCGTTCGAGTCCGGGCTGGAGGTGCAGCGGCTGGCCGCGGGCGACATCCCGGCGGACACCGCGGCCGAGGATCCGGCGGGACTGGCCTCGGGCATGCTGCTGTACCGCTGGCGCCTGGCCCCGGGCGAGAGCCGCGAGGTGGCGCTGGTGGCGCCGCTGTCCGGACAGGCGCGGCTGCCGGCCGGCTTCGATGCCGCAAGGGCGCAGGCCGAGGTCGAGGCCATGTGGCGGCAGCGCCTGGGCCAGGTGGCGCTGCGCCTGCCGCCGCAAGGGCGGGAGCTGGCCGACACCGTGCGCACCGCGCTGGCACACATGCTCATCTCGCGCGTCGGCCCGCGCCTGCAGCCGGGCACGCGCTCGTACTCGCGCAGCTGGATCCGCGACGGGGCGATGATCGCCGAGGGACTGCTGCGCCTGGGCCGCCCGGAGGTGGTGCGCCAGTACCTGGAGTGGTACGCGCCGTACCAGTTCGCCAACGGCAAGGTGCCGTGCTGCGTGGACGCGCGCGGCAGCGACCCGGTGCCGGAGAACGACAGCCATGGCCAACTGATCTTCGCCATCGCCGAGTACTGGCGCTACACCGGCGACCGCGCCTTCCTGGAGCGGATGTGGCCGCACGTGGAGGGGGCGTTCGCCTACATGGAACGGCTGGCCGCCAGCGAGCGCACCGCGGCCAACCGCCGCCGCAACCCGGCCTTCTTCGGGATGATGCCGGCCTCGATCAGCCACGAGGGCTATTCGGCCAAGCCGATGCACTCGTACTGGGACAACTTCTGGGCGCTGCGCGGCTACAAGGACGCGGTGGAGATCGCCAGGGCGCTGGGCCGCGAGGCCGAGGCGCGGCGCATGGCCGCCGCGCGCGACCGCTTCCGCGCCGACCTGGCCGCCTCGCTGCAGGCCGCGGTGCGCCGGCACGGTATCGACTACCTGCCCGGCGCGGCCGAGCTGGGCGATTTCGACCCGACCTCGACCACCATTGCCCTGGCCCCCGGCGGCGAGCAGGACTGGCTGCCGCGCGACCTGCTGGAGAACACCTTCGAACGCTACTGGCGGCAGTTCGTGGAGCGCCGTGACGGCCTGCGCGAATGGAAGGACTACACGCCCTACGAATGGCGCAACGTGGCCGCCTTCGTGCGCCTGGGCTGGCGCGCNCGCGCCTGGCAGGCGACCGAGTACTTCTTCGCCGACCGCGTGCCACCGGCCTGGAACCAGTGGGCCGAGGTGGTTTCGTCCACCCCGCGCAAGCCGTTCTTCGTCGGCGACCTGCCGCACGCCTGGGTGGCCTCCGACTTCCTGCGCTCGGCCCTGGACATGTTCGCCTACGTGCGCGAGCGCGACGCCAGCCTGGTGCTGGCCGCCGGCGTGCCGGCGGACTGGCTGGACGGGGAGGGCATCGCCGTGGAGGGGCTGCACACGCCCTGGGGGCGCCTGGGCTATGNGCTGCGCCGCGTGGACGGCGCGCTGCACCTGGACGTGGCCGCCGGCGCGGACCTGCCGCCGGGCGGGCTGGTGCTGCCATGGCCGTACGCGGGGGCGCCGGGCGCCACCACCATCGACGGCCGGCCGGCGGCCTGGGAGGACGGGGAGTTGCGCATCACCCGCGCCGGCGCCAGGGTGCGCGTCGCGGCACCGGGGCCGTAGCAACCGCCGGCGCCGCGCGCGAGGGAGGCACCATGGCGCGCGCATCCATCCGCCCGGGACTGCTGCCGCTGCTGGTCGCGCTGGCGCTGCTGCTGGCCGCGCATCTGGCCTGGTGGCTGTCGTTGCGCGCCGGCCACGTCGAGGCCTGCATCCCGTACCTGCACGGCTGCACCTCGATCAGCCGCGCCGCGCGCCACAGCCTGGGCAATGCCCTGTTCCGCCTGCTGGTGC
>JGI25326J35508_1002125_pt1 | contig 13710 bp, 9 predicted proteins | sample HigsolmetaAR201D_FD_35508 | JGI IMG/M metagenome (IMG submission 35508)
AGGGGGGCAGACATGAAGAAGTATCTGGCTGAACTGCTCGGCACTGCTTGCCTCGTTCTGTTCGGTTGCGGGTCTGTCGTTCTCGGCGGCTATGGGGCGGAGTTCCCGCTCGGCATGCTGCCTGTCGCCTTCGCTTTCGGCCTCGCCGTCACCGCGATGGCCTATGGCATCGGTCCTGTCTCGGGCTGCCACATCAATCCGGCAGTCACCATCGCCGTCTGGTCGGCGGGGCGTATGCCGGCCTCCGACGTGCCGGGCTACATCATCGCCCAGTGCCTNGGCGGCGTCGTCGGGGCGGGGATCCTCCTGCTCATCGCCAGCGGCCGGGCAGGCGGCTATGACGTGGCGACGGGTGGNCTCGGCCANAACGGGTGGGGGGAAGGGTATCTCGGCGCGTATGGCACGGCCGCCGCTGCCGTTGCCGAGTTCGTGGCCACCTTCCTCTTCACCGCCGTCATCCTCGGGGCGACGTCCAGGGCCGGCACGACACCCGCAGCCGGGCTCGCCATCGGTCTGACGCTGGTCGTCATCCACATCGTGTTCATCAACGTCACCGGCGTGTCGGTCAATCCGGCCCGGTCGCTCGGCCCGGCCGTGTTCGTNGGCGGACAGGCGCTGGCGCAGCTCTGGCTGTTTATCGTCGCGCCNATCNTGGGCGGGCTGTGCGCCGGGCTCGCCTTCCGCTCCGGCGCGCTCGAAGCGTGAGNTTCGCCCCGGGCCGCGGTCTTGACCTCGCGGCCCGGGGAAAGAACGATGCGATGCGGCGTATCGTCCGGGGGCGGNNTGTCCGTTCGTTCTTCGGCCGCTGGGGGGAGGAGCCATGGCATCGCTGACGCGGGTTGCCTTTTTCAAGGATGTCGACATCGATCTCGGCCCCTTCGAGACGCGCTGCAACTGGCGGCGCTTCGACGAGAACGAGGTGCTCGTGGACTTCGAGGATGCCTCGACGGACGTCTACTTCCTGGTTGCCGGCGACGTCCGCATCCTGGTGCGCACCCAGTCGGGCAAGGAGGTCATCCTCGGCGAGATGCGCGGCGGCCAGTTCTTCGGCGAGCTTGCCGCCATTGACGGCGTCAAGCGCTCGGCNAACGTGACNGCNCTGACGCGCGGCGAGGTGTGCATCATGCCCGCCGCCGTGTTCCGCGAGATCGTCTTCGCCTCCAGGGTGGTCTGCGACAAGGTCCTGCGGCTGCTGGCAGGTCGCGTGCGCGAACTCAACGCCCGCCTCATGGAGCATTCAGTGCTCGACCTCAGGCACCGGCTCTATTCGGAGCTGCTGCGCCTGTCACAGCCGCGCGCCGGCCATCCCGGCGAGCGGGTGGTGACGCCGCCGCCCTACCATCACGTGCTCGCGGCGCGTATCGGTTGCCGGCGNGAGCAGGTGACGCGCGAGTTCACCGCCCTCACCAACGAGAACCTCGTGGAGCGCACGCGCGGGGCGCTCATCCTCAAGAAGCCGGAAGTGCTCGAGGCCCGTGTCGCCGAGGCCTTGCGGGAGGACCTCTAGGACGCTCCCGTCAGAGCCTGTCGAGCAGNGAGAAGCCCAGCATTGCCGCAACCAGCAGCGGCCGGCGCAACAGCCGGCCGCCGGGCAGCCGTGGTACGGGAAGATCCGTCATCACCGACAGCCGCCGGTCATCGCCGAGGATGGCTTCCGCAATGGCGCGCCCGGTGAAGGGGGCGAGCATGACGCCCTGGCCGCTGTAGCCGGAGGCGACATAAAGCCCCGGTTCGAGCCGGCGCACGAAGGGCAGGCGAGGCGAGGTGATGCCGAGCACACCGCCCCAGCCGTGGGTGATGCGGACGTCGGCGAGCATGGGGAAGATTGGCAGCATGCGCCGCAGCACGCGCCGGGCGAAATTGCGCGGCAGCGCGGCGCCGTAGCTCTCGCCCCCGCCGAAGACAAGGCGTCCGTCCGCCGTGCGTCGGAAGTAGTTGACCACGAAGCGCGTGTCGGCGGCCGCGTAGGGCCCGGCAAGGACGGCATCGGCCAGCGGGCCGAGCGGCTCGGTGGCGACCATGAAGTTGACGATCGGCATGACGTGGTCGGCCACCGCCGGCACCAGCCGGCCGTTGTTGCCGTCGCCGGTGACGACGATGGTGGCCGCCTCGATGTCGCCCCGCGGCGTGGCGAGGCGCCATCCCGCGCCCGTGCGCGCTACTGCCGTCGCAGGGGTCTCTTCGGCGATGCGCGCGCCGGCAGCGAGTGCGGCCGCGGCGAGCCCCCGCGTGAGGGCGAGCGGGTCGAGATGCCCGCCCTCGGCATCGAAGACGGCGCCGTGATAGCCCTGGGCGCCCGTGTAGTGCGACAGCTCCTCCCGCTCGATCACCGTGAGGTGGCTTGCACCATAGTGGCGTGCGAGATGCTCGGCGTCGGCCGCCAGGTCGCGGAAGAGGGAGGGGCGGTGCGCCAGCGTAAGCAGGCCGCGCCGGGGCGCGCAGGCGATGGCCTCCTCGCCGATGAGCTGGAAGAGCCAGCGGTGCGCCTCCCACGCATAGTCCCAGAGCGCGCGGGCCCGCATCTGGCCCACCTTCTCCTCCAGCCAGCGCTGGTCGCGCCGCTGGCCGGGGTGGATCTGGCCGCCATTGATGCCGGATGCGCCCGCGCCGACGCGGCCTTTCTCGACGACGATGACCTTCAATCCTGCCCGCGCCAGCGTTAGCGCCGCGCCGAGCCCGGTGAATCCGGCCCCGACCACGGCGACGTCGGCCTGCGCCGAGCCGTCGAGCGCGGGCTGCGGTGGGAGGGGCGGAGCCGTTGTCTCGTAGAGGTTGCCGCCGGCGGGGAGGCTCGGCACAGGCGCTGGTCCTTCGCTCACTCGCCGGTCACACGTTCAGCAGCAGGAACTCGCGTTCCCACGGGCTGATGACCTCCATGAAGGTCTCGAACTCGGCCCGCTTCACGGCGGTGTAGGTGCGCACGAAGCTCTCGCCGAAGATGCTGGTCAGGGCCTCGCTCTCCTCGAGCGCGGTCGCCGCCTCGAGGATGCCGCGCGGCAGGTCGTAGTCGAGCGAATAGGCCGAGCCGAGCACCGGCTCGCTCGGCTTGAGCCCTTCCTCGAGGCCGAGCAGGCCGCAGGCGAGCGAGGCCGCGATGGCAAGGTAGGGGTTGGCGTCCGAGGACGGAATCCGGTTTTCGACGCGCCGGGCCGAGGGCTCCGACGGCGGGATGCGGAGCCCCGTTGTNCGGTTGTCGTAGCCCCAGGCGACGTTGATCGGCGCCACGGAGTAGCGTGTCAGCCGCCGGTAGGAATTGACGTAGGGCGCGAGCATGGACATCGCCGCCGGCAGATGCGCCTGCAGGCCGCCGATGAACGAGAAGAACTCGTCAGTCGGCTTGCCCTCCTTGTCGGAGAAGATGTTGCGGCCCGTCTCGATGTCCGTCACCGACATGTGGATGTGCATGGCCGAGCCCGGCTGGTGGGCGATGGGCTTGGCCATGAAGGTGGCATACATGTCGTGCTTCAGCGCCGCTTCGCGGATGGTGCGCTTGAAGAGGAACACCTGGTCGGCGAGGTCCAGCGGGTCGCCGTGGCGCAGGTTGATCTCCATCTGCCCGGCGCCTTCCTCGTGGATCAGGGTGTCGATCTCAAGCCCCTGCGCTTCCGAGTAATCGTAGATCAGCTCGAACAGGTCGTCGAACTCGTTGACGGCGGCGATGGAGTAGGCCTGCCGGCCGATCTCCGCCCGGCCCGAGCGGCCGATGGGCGGCTCCAGCGGATAGTCCGGGTCGAGATTCTTCTTGACGAGGTAGAATTCGATCTCGGGCGCGACAATCGGCTGCCAGCCGCGGCGGCGGTAGCGCTCGATGAGGCTTTTCAGCACTTGCCGCGGCGCGTGGTCGACGGGGCGGCCGTCGCGATAGAAGGCCTCGTGGATGATCTGGGCCGTCGGGTCATTCGCCCACGGCACGAGGGTGATGGTGGAGAAATCCGGGATCAGCACGAGGTCGCCATCCGCCGGGGCATCCTGGTCAAGCACCTCGTGCGGATAGTCGCCCGCGATCGTCTGGTAGAAGATGGCTCCCGGCAGGCTCATGGAGGGGCTGCGGAAGAACTTCTCCGCGGGCATCACCTTGCCCCGTGCCACTCCCGCCTGATTCGGGACGACGCATTCGATCTCCTCGATGCCGCGCTTGGCGACGAAGGCGCGCGCCTCTTCGATGGAGGCGGCTCCACGGGGCGCGGGGGTCGCCTTGTGCTGGTGCGCTTTCTTCTTGGCCATGTCACCTACCTGCGTGTGGAAAGAGGTAACGGTGCCACACCTTGCGCTGTCAACCGTCGGCAGGGTGGGAAAGCCCTGCAGACTTGTTGTCGCGCGGCCCGGCTGCGAATAACGTGCCGGCCGCAACGGTCCGGTTTGGGAGGTTCGCCGGAATGTCCATGGCTGTCGACGGTCGCAGGCGAGGTTCGTTGGCAATCGGTGCCGTGCGGCGCGATTTTGCCCCCTGGGCTGACCCCGGAGCGATCCCCCTCATCCGTTTCGAGCAAGTAACGAAACGGTACGGAGAGGTCACGGCGGTCGACAACCTGTCGCTCGACATCTACGAGCGCGAGTTCTTCTGCCTGCTCGGCCCCTCGGGCTGCGGCAAGACCACGCTGATGCGCATGCTCGCCGGCTTCGAGGCGGCGAGCGAGGGGCGCATCGTGCTCGCCGGCCAGGACCTGTCCGGGGTGCCACCCTACAGGCGCCCCGTCAACATGATGTTCCAGTCCTACGCGCTCTTCCCGCACATGAGCGTGGAGCGCAATATCGCCTTCGGCCTAGAGCAGGACAGGCTTCCCAAGGCGGAGATCGCCGACCGCGTGGTCGAGATGCTGCGCCTCGTGCAGCTCGAGCCCTTCGCGCGCCGCCGCCCGTCGCAGCTCTCGGGCGGCCAGCGCCAGCGCGTGGCGCTCGCCCGCGCCCTCGCCAAGCGCCCCAAGGTGCTGCTGCTCGATGAGCCGCTTGGCGCGCTCGACAAGAAGCTGCGGGAGGAGACGCAGTTCGAGCTGATGGACCTGCAGGTGAAGCTCGGCATGACCTTCCTCGTCGTCACGCACGACCAGGAGGAGGCGATGACGATGGCCGACCGCATCGCTGTGATGGACCACGGCCGCATCGTCCAGGTGGCGACGCCGGGCGAGATCTACGAGCAGCCGGCGAGCCGCTACGTGGCGGAGTTCATCGGCGACGTGAACATCCTCGAAGGCAAGGTTATCGCGGCCGGGGAGGGGCGCTGCACGCTCGCGGTGGCCGATGCGCCCGAACCCGTCTCGGTCGCCGGTGTCGCCGAGCCGCTGTCGCCGGGGCGCGAGGTGGCGCTCGCCCTGCGGCCGGAGAAGCTCGTGCTGACCCAGGAGGAGCCGCCGCCTCACACGCCGAACGTCTTCGCCGGCACGATCTGGGACATCGGCTATCTCGGCGACTGGACGATCTATCTGGTNCGCCTCGCGAGCGGCAAGACNCTGCGCGTCTCGCGCGCCAATGTCACCCGTTTCGTCGAGCGGCCCCTGAGCTGGGACGACAAGGTCTTCGTTCATTTCGCGCCCGAGGCGGGCGTCGTTCTGACGCGGTGAAGACGATGAGCGATCAGGAAAGGATGGATGTGGCTCCGCGCCCGCCGGATCGGGGCGCGCTCGGCAGGGCACTGTCGGCCCTCGTGCCGGCGGTGCCCTTTCTTTGGCTGGCCTTCTTCTTTCTCGTTCCCTTTGCCATCGTCTTCAAGATCGCGCTGTCGGAGCCGGCGACGGCGCAGCCGCCCTACCGGCCAGTCTTTGACCTCTCGCAGGGCTTCGANGGNCTGCGCGAGGCCTTCTCGCAGCTCAGCTTCTACAACTTCACGCTGCTGCTCGAAGACAGCCTCTATTTCTCGTCCTTCATCTCCTCGCTGCGCATCGCGGCCGTGTCGACGGTGCTGCTGCTCGCCATCGGCTTTCCCATCGCCTATGCCATGGCGAAGGCGCCGGAACGCTGGCGTCCGACGCTCCTCATGCTCGTCATCCTGCCGTTCTGGACGAGCTTCCTCATCCGCGTCTATGCCTGGATNGGCATCCTGAAGCCCGAAGGGCTGCTCAGCGCGNTGCTCATCAACCTCGGCCTGATCAGCGAGCCGCTGCAGATCATGAACACGGATACGGCCGTGTTCATCGGCATTGTCTATTCCTATCTGCCCTTCATGGTGCTGCCGCTCTACGCGACGTTGGAGAAGTTCGACTACACGCTGCTCGAGGCGGCGGAGGACCTCGGCTGCCCGCCGTGGCGGGCCTTCTGGCGCATCACGGTGCCGCTCGCCATGCCCGGCGTCCTNGCCGGCTGNCTCCTGTGCTTCATCCCTGTGGTGGGCGAGTTCGTCATTCCAGACCTGCTCGGCGGCTCGGAGACGCTGATGATCGGGCGGACACTGTGGAGCGAGTTCTTCTCCAACCGCGACTGGCCGCTCGCCTCGGCGGTCGCCGTCGTGCTGCTGGTGTTGCTCGTCGGCCCCATCGTCGCCTATCGCGACATCGAGGCCCGGCGCTGGGAGAAGGCGNAATGAACCGGCGTTTCGGCTTTTTCGACGCGACGGCCCTGACGCTGGGCTTTGCTTTTCTCTACCTGCCCATCCTCATCCTGGTCGTCTACTCGTTCAACGCCTCGCGGCTCGTCACGGTCTGGGGCGGCTTCTCGACGCAGTGGTATGCCTCCCTGCTGAAGAACGAGCAGCTCCTGGAAGCCGCCTGGGTGTCGCTGCGTGTCGCCTTCCTGTCGGCGGCGGCGGCGACTGTCCTCGGCACGCTCGCGGCGCTCGCGCTCGTGCGCTACGGGCGCTATCCGGGCCGCACGCTGTTCACGGGCATGGTCTATGCCCCGCTCGTGATGCCGGAGGTGATCACCGGCCTGTCGCTGCTGCTGCTCTTCGTCGCTGTCGACTTCGACCGGGGCTTCTGGACCGTCGTCCTCGCGCACACGACCTTCACCATGTGCTTTGTCACGGTGGTGGTGCAGGCGCGGCTCGTCGACTTCGACCGCAGCCTCGAGGAGGCGGCGATGGACCTCGGTTGCCCGCCGCTGAAGACTTTCTTCACGATCACGCTGCCGCTCATCGCGCCGTCGGTGCTGGCGGGTTTCCTGCTCGCCTTCACGCTGTCGCTCGATGACCTCGTGATCGCGAGCTTCACCTCGGGGCCNGGCGCGACCACGCTGCCGATGCGCATCTACAGCCAGGTGCGCCTCGGCGTGACGCCGGAGATCAACGCTGTCTGTACCATTCTGGTGGCGCTGGTGACGGTGGGCGTGATCTCCGCCTCTCTCGCCACCAAGCGGCAGGCAATGGCGGGCCGCTAGCGCCTACTGCAGCGTGCCGCCCGCCGACGAGAGATCTGCCGGTGGCACCTGCGGCGGCGACGCGGTGAGGAANAAGGGCGCNGCNGCGCTGGAGCGCTGGATGAGCGCGTCGACATCAGGCCCGACGATCGGGTCGTCCCAGCTGCCGCGGATCTTGAGCGGGAAGCCGGACGGAACCGTCGAAGCCGATGCCTTCGGCGACGTAACGGTGGCGTCGAGCAGAAGACGCCGCTCGCCGACGAAGACGTGGCCGGTCATGAGACCGCGTGCGCCCGGCGTGGTCATCTCCACCGTGCCGATGTCGGCGATGCCTTCGCTGATCGTCAGCTGCCCCGTGATGCTCTCGAAGGGTGTGCGCCCGCCGCGCCAGTCNAGCGCCGCGGCGAGGGGGCGCGCCTCCNCGCGCCGGGCGAGCTCCGGCAGGTTCACGCCGGCGATCGAACCCGCCGAAATNTCGAACTGGCACTGTCCNCGCAGGGCGTGCGCGAGCTCGGCGAAGGAGGCGCCCGCCGCCTCGAACTGNAACTGGGCAGTGCCATGGCCCGAGAAACGGGTGATGTTGGCCGTGTCGTTGAGCAGGCCGAGNAGGTTCACCTTGTCCGCCTGGCCGGTCAGGCGCACGTCATAGCCTGCCGGGGAGGGNGACATGATGAGCCGACCCTTGATTGTGCCGCCGTGCAGGCCGGCCCGCCCGAGGGCGATCTCGAGCCGGCCGTTCCTGATCTGCATGGAGCCCGCGATGTTCTCGACAGGCATCCGCTCGTAGTGGGCCTTGGTGATCGACAGACGCAGGTCGAGGTCCGCCTGCTCCAGCCAGCGCGTGGCAAGCGCATCACGGCTCCAGCCGCCGTCGGAGCCGCGCGTCGGCAGGAGCGGGCGCAGGAAGCGTGCGAGCTGCAANTCCTCAGCCGCTAGCGTGCCAGAGACAGCGAGGCGCGCCTGATCGAAACGTGCAGTGATCGCNCCGTCGATGCGGTAGCGGTCGATCTCGATGCTCGCCTGCGGCAGCAGCAGCCCGCGCGATGACAGGGATACGGGGCCGGAGAGCGAGAAGGCTTCCACGAGATGGCCGAGGGGCACCACGCCGCCGAACTGGCTGTCGGCCCAGCGCAGGGACCGGGTCGAGACGCGCAGGTCGCCGTTGAGCTGCGGATCGTCCGAACTGGTGATTTCGCCCTTGAAGGCGAGGTCGCCGAGCGGGCTCTGCAGCTTGACGGCGAGGGGTGAGGCGCGGCCGTCCACNATCGCCGCCGGCGAGAAGGATTCGATCTGNAGATCCACCGGCTCGCCGCGCCACTGTACCCTGCCCGCCACCGCGAGCGGTCCGGTGAGCGAGGGCCAGTAGACGACGAGATTGGCCTGGCTGGCGAGGGCGGGGCCCGCGTCCTTCGCGCGCGTCAGGACGAGCCCGTCGATGATGACAAGACGCCCGACATGGCGGCCGTTGGCGGTGCCGTCCCGCCGGCTCGCGATCTCGCGCCCGGTGTGCGCGTTCAGCACGGCCCACAGATCGCGCAGCGTCCCGATGCGGCTGAGGTCGAGCCGCGGTTGCACAAGCGTGACCTCGACGAGCTCCATCCGCCCGAAAAGCAGGGGCAGCAGTCGCAGCTCGCCGCGGAGCTGGCGGGCCTGCGCCACCTCCTCGCCCTGCGGTGTCTGCAGGCTGACGTTCTCCAGCTTGACGCGCGGCACGGGCAGGAGCGCGAAGGTGGCCTTGCCGTCGGTCGCGAGGGAAAGGCCCGTGGTGCGCCGCAGCTCCTCGCCGATGGAAGTGGCAAGCGGCGTCGTGGCCAGCGTCCACGGCATCACTGCCATGGCGCAGACCAAAAGGACGGCGGCCGTAACCAGAAAGAGCTTGGACCTCGTCATTGCCACTCGCGTCCGCCGTTGGCCCCCGGCTGAGGNCCGACGGCGCAACCCAGTCATAAGGCAGTCTGATCCTTTACGCCGATTCAGCCGCCGCGCATAGGATTCTTGCCCTTCTATGCCGAGCGATATTGACGCTTTATGGACAATGCAAGGCGCGCTATCACCGCCGGCAACAATCCAGGGAGGACAGCAACGATGACCCATGCCGCCCCTTTATGGACCCCTTCGCCTGAACGTGTGGCGGAAACGGCCCTGCGGCGGTTCATGGACTTCCTCGGTGAGCGTGTCGGGAGGCGCTTTGCCGACTATGCTGACATCCATGCCTTCTCCATCGCGGAACGCGAGGCCTTCTGGTCCGCCCTGTGGGACTTTTGCGGTGTGATCGGGGAGAAGGGCGAGCGCGTCCTTGTCGATGATCGCATGCCGGGGGCCAGGTTCTTCCCTGACGCGCGCCTCAACTTCGCTGAGAACCTCCTGCGCNGCAACGGCGCGAGCGAGGCCATGGTCTTCAGGGGAGAGGACGGCTCTTCCCTGCGTTTGACCTGGGCGGACCTCCACGCACTCGTCTCTCGCCTCCAGCAGTGGCTCGCAGCCCAGGGCGTCGGCGTCGGAGACCGTGTTGCGGCCATGATGCCGAACCGGCCCGAGACCATCGCCGCCATGCTGGCCACCGCCTCGCTCGGCGCCACCTGGTCCTCCTGCTCGCCGGACTTTGGCGTGCAAGGCGTCATTGACCGCTTCGGCCAGATCGAGCCGAAGGTGTTCATCGCCATCGACGGCTATTTCTATGCGGGCAAGCGGCTCGACCTCACCGACAAGGTGCGTGAGGTGGTGGCACGTCTGCCGAGCCTCGCGGCGGTGCTGGTCGTGCCCTACATCGGTATCGCCGATGAAGTGGCGGAAAGCCTCGGCAAGGAGGCGACGACGCTGCCGGCCATCACGGCGCAGTATGCCGCCCGGCCGGTGACATACGAGCGCCTGCCCTTCAACCACCCGCTGTGCATCCTCTTCTCCTCGGGCACGACGGGTGTGCCGAAGTGTATCGTTCACGGCGCGGGCGGCACCCTGCTGCAGCACCTCAAGGAGCACCGCCTGCAGTGCGACCTGAGGGCGGGCGACCGCTTCTTCTACTTCACCACCTGTGGCTGGATGATGTGGAACTGGCTGGCCTCCGGCCTTGCCANCGAGGCGACGCTGATCCTCTTCGACGGTTCGCCCTTCCATCCCGAGCCATCGGTGCTGTTCGACCTCGCCCAGGCCGAGCGCATCACGCTCTTCGGCACCTCGGCGAAATATATCGACGCCTGCAGGAAGGCCGGGCTCGCGCCTGCCCGCACGCACGACCTCTCGAGCGTTCGCCTCATCACCTCCACCGGCTCGCCGCTGGCGCCGGAAAGCTTNGATTACGTCTACGAGGCCATCAAGCCGGACGTGCATCTGGCCTCGATNTCCGGCGGCACGGACATCGTCTCCTGCTTCGTCGGCGGCAGCCCGATCTCGCCGGTCTACAGGGGCGAGATCCAGGCGCCAGGCCTCGGCATGGCCGTCGAGGTGTGGGACGAGACGGGCAAGCCCATCCGCTCCGGCAAGGGCGAGCTCGTCTGTACCCGTGCCTTTCCCTGCATGCCGGTGATGTTCTGGAACGACCCCGGCGGCAAGAAGTATCACGCCGCCTACTTCGAGCGCTTCGAGGGCATCTGGTGCCACGGCGANTTCGCCGAGTGGACCGAGCACGGAGGCCTCATCATCCACGGCCGCTCGGATGCCACCCTCAACCCTGGTGGCGTGCGCATCGGCACGGCCGAGATCTACGCGCAGGTCGAGCGCATTCCCGAGGTCGTGGAGGCGCTCGCCATCGGCCAGGAGTGGGACAACGACGTGCGCGTCGTTCTTTTCGTTCGCCTGCGCGAGGGCGTGGTGCTCGACGATGCCCTGAAAGAGCGCATCCGGCGCGAGGTGCGCACCGGGGCGAGCCCTCGCCACGTGCCGGCGCGCATCGTCCAGGTGGCGGACATCCCGCGCACCAAGTCCGGCAAGATTACGGAGCTTGCGGTGCGCGACGTGGTGCATGGCCGTGAGGTGAAGAACAAGGAAGCGCTCGCCAACCCCGAGGCGCTCGATCTCTACAGGGACCTTCCTGAACTCAAGGAGTGACCGGAGGCTTCCTGAGCCGGAGGCGCCACAGATGATGCGGCGCCGGCCGGAGATCACGGCCTGAAGGAGGCGGGGCGGTCCACCCCGGAACTTGAGGCGCGCAGGGAGACGGCGTAGCGGCCGCGGCTCATGCGGGCGAGCAGGATGACGGGCACGAGGCCGAAGGCCACGATCAGCAGGGCGGCGACCGCGCCGTCCTCGTAGGTGCCGCGCGCGGCTTCCGCGTAGAGGTGCGTCGCCAGCGTCTCGAAGTTGAGCGGCCGCAACAGCAGCGTTGCCGGCAGCTCCTTCATGCAATCGACAAAGACGAGCAGGGCTGCGCTCAGCAGGGCCGGGCGCACCAGCGGCAGGTGTACGCCGAGCAGTGTGCCGAGCCGGCTCTGCCCCAGCGCCCGGGCCGCGTGGTCGAGGGAATGGGGAACCTTGGCGAGCCCCGCCTCGATGCCGCCATTGGCCACGGCGAGGAAGCGCACGACATAGGCATAGACGAGCGCGACGCCCGAGCCTGACAGGATGAGGCCTGTCGAGATGCCGAAGAGGCTGCGCATCACCCCGTCGACAGCATTGTCGAAGGCGGCGAGCGGCGTCAGCAGGCCGATGGCGAGCACCGTTCCGGGAATGGCGTAGCCGACGCTGGCAAACCGCGCGAGGATGTCGGCCTGCCGCCGCTGCACGATGCGTGCCGAGTAGGCGACGACAAGACCGAGCGCGATGGTGACGGCCGTGGCGACGGCCGCCATCGTGACGGTGTTGACGGTCTCCTCGAGAAGGTCGGAGGAAAGTCCGGCGAAGGACACCCGCTTGTACGCCTCGTTGGCGAGGTGCAGCGCCGGCACGCAGAAGCCGAGCAGCACCGGCAGCAGGCCGAGGGCGAGCGCGGCAAGCCCCCGTGCACCCTCCAGCCGCTGCGGCACGAGCCGGCGCGCCTGCTGCGCCGCGGCCGCATAGCGCTGGCGGCGGCGCGCCCAGCGCTCGATGAGGATGAGCGAGATTACGAGCACCAGCATCACGAGCGCGATCTGCGCCGCGCCCGGCAGGCTGGAGCGGTTGATCCACGTTGCGTAGATCGACACTGTGAGCGTGCGCACGCCGAGAAACTCGGACGCGCCGATGTCGTTGAGGGCCTCCATCAGCGCAAGGCTCGTGCCGACAACGATAGCTGGGCGCGCGAGCGGCAGCGCCACATGGAAGAACACGCGCCGGCGCCCGTGGCCGAGCGTGCGCGCCACCTCGACGAGGCTGGCTGCCTGCATCAGNAACATCGCCCGCGTCGAGAGATAGACGTAGGGGTAGAGCACGAGACTGAGCAGGAGGATGCAGCCCCCCATGGACCTGACGTCGGGAAATGGCAGGTCGCGCGGGTTGGCGATCCCCAGCAGGGTCCTCAGCGTCGTCTGCACCGGGCCGATGGGGTGCAGCACGTCAAGATAGGCGTAGGCAACAATGTAGGTCGGTATGGCGAGGGGCAGCAGCAGCGCCCAGTCGAGCACCGCACGCCCTCGAAANTCGTAGGCCGTCACGAGCCAGGCTGAGCCCGTGCCGATGACGATGACGAGCGCGCCNACTCCAGCAAGCAGCATCGCCGTGTCGCGGATCGCCTGTGGCAGCACNGTATTGATGAGGTGCGGCCAGAGATCGCCGGAGCCTTGGGCGGCGAACCAGGCGAGGGCCGCAACCGGCGCCAGGACACCGAGGGCGATGAGGCCGGCGGCCAGGAGCCAGCCNGAGAGCGGGGAGGGGGCNCGGCGCAGGCAGGGTCCGGCGTGCTCCCTGCCGGCGGTGGCAATGGTCATCGCAGCACCGTTCGGTCGGGAAGAAGAGCGCCGGGGCCGGCCGCCGCCGGCACGCGGTGGAAACGGACAGTCCCGGGGCGCCCAGGGAGCGCACCGGGACGGGGAAACGTCCGGTCAGATCGTGTCATCAACGTCTCGGGCCGGGGGCGGCGAAGGGGTCCGCCTGCCACGCCCGCCTTCAGTTGTCGAAGCCGACCTTGTCGGCGAGCTGGCTTGCAGCCTTCCGGTGCTTGGCAATGTCCGTCAGCAGGGACGGGTCGACCTTGAGCTCGCCGAAGCTGGCGATGATCGGGTCGGCTTTCACGCCGGCCTTCACGGGATATTCGAAGTTCGCCTTGGCGTAGAGCTCCTGCCCCTCATCGGACACGAGGAACTCGAGNAGCTTGATGGCCTCTTCCTTGTGCGGCGCGTTCTTGGCGATGGCGGCGCCGGAGACGTTCACGTGCGTGCCGCCGTTGGCNAAGGTCGGCAGCACGACCTTGATCGCNTCGCCCCACTTCTGCTGGTCCGGGCCGCCGGCGCCGGAGCGCATCAGGCCGACATAGTAGGAATTGCCGATGCCGATGTCGCAGATGCCGCCGAGGATGTC
>JGI25326J35508_1002133_pt1 | contig 13665 bp, 15 predicted proteins | sample HigsolmetaAR201D_FD_35508 | JGI IMG/M metagenome (IMG submission 35508)
CCTCCTCCTCCTCCCAGTCCGGCGGCGGCGGTTCCTCGCCCCGCATCTTCGCCGCGGCGTACTCGATCGCCCGGACGATGTTGTGGTAGCCGGTGCAACGGCACAGGTTGCCTTCGATGGCGTGGCGGATCTCGTCCTCGGAGGGTGACTGCTTCTCCTGGAGGAGCCCGACCGCCGACATGATCATCCCCGGCGTGCAGTAGCCACACTGGAGCCCGTGACGCTCCCAGAAGCCCTCCTGCACGGGGTGGAGCTGACCGTTGTCGGCGAGGCCCTCCACGGTGGTGATGGAAGCCCCGTCGGCCTGGACGGCGAACATCGTGCAGGACTTGACCGTCTTGCCGTCGACCAGCACCGTACAGGCCCCGCAGTAGCTCGTTTCACACCCGATGTGGGTGCCGGTGAGCCCCTGGTCTTCCCTCAGGAAATGCACCAGGAGTGTTCTCGGCTCCACATCTGCCGACACCTCCCGGCCGTTGATCGTCAACGAGATCTTCAAGCCGACCTCCTCTACTCGGTGTCTGGCCTGGAAGCTATCACTCGCCAACGATCGGCGTCGGAGAATGTGACCATTTCCTCGGGTTCTGCCCGCGAAAAGCGTCGAAAATGGTCGAATAGGGCGGTCAGGAGCCGATGGCGCCAGAGAGTGTGATCGCCAGATCCGAGACGATCCACCCCAGATAGTCCATGATCTCGGACGCCTCGGGGCGGAGGCGCTCGTAGTCGTCGGCGGTGTCGATCCCCCAACGCGCCCCCAGGACGAGGCGGGCCTCGTTCACGACCCGCAGCATGGCGTTGGCCTCCTCGAAGGAGACGACGACCGAGTGCTCGCCGCGGGCGTGGGCGGCCGACAGGGCGTCGAGCACCATCTCCAGTGAGCTNCGGTCCGCCGTCCGCGCCGCGTCGAGCTCGGTCCGGGCGAACCGCTTCCATTCGGCGTCGGCCTCGGGATCGCCGAGGTACACCGGCGGATCGAGACGGGCTGCCCCGGGGTCGTCCTCTTTGTGGCCGAGCCCTCCCAGCAGCCTGAGCAGGTCGCCGAAGAACACCACCTCTTCCGGAGACAGGCTCACTTCGAACCCGTCGGCAACGAGGCGGAAGTGCTCGGCCATCTACTGCTCGATCGTGGCCCAGAGGCCGTGGTGGTGGAGGCGATAGGCGTCGTGCTCCGCCTTCTCGCGGGGGCCGTCGGCGACGACGGAGCGGCCCTCGTTGTGGACCTGGAGCATCAGCCGGGTCGCTTTCACCTCGTCGTAGCCGAACAGCTTGCGGAACACGTAGACGACGTAGTCCATCGTGTTCACCGGGTCGTCCCACACCACGACCTTCCAGACGTCGTCGGTGCGCTCACCCTGTTCGATGTCGGGATCTCGTACCGGAGTCTCAGTCGTCATGAGGACCTCGCGCAGCACGGTAGGTGCCCAGGAAGCGCAAATCCGAGATGGTGGAGAGGGGCGGCTCGAAGATCGAGGCGACGCCTTCCGGCCCGGGCGGGTGGGTCAGGTCGACGAAGAACCGGTAACGCCAAGCCTCCTCGGTGGGNCGGGACTCGATCCTGGTCAGGTTGGCTCCCCGCAGCCCCAGTTCGGTGAGGGCTATCGCCAGCGCCCCCGGGGTGTGCGCCGTGGTGAACAGGATCGTGCTCTTGTCGGCGTCCTCGGGGATCGGCTGGTCTCCCCGTGCGAGAACCACGAAGCGCGTGGTGTTGTGGTCCCGGTCGATGACGTCGGTCATGAGCACCGCCAGGTCGTGGGGAGCGGCGGCGTCGACGGGAGCGAGAGCGGCGTCGCTGGTCCTGCCCGCCTCCGCCACCTGGCGCACGGCTCCGGCGGTGTCGTGCACCGGGACCGGCTCCCACCCCCAGTGGGTGATGATCGACTCAGCCTGNCCCAGCGCCTCGGGATGGGAAAGCACCCGCTCTATCTGGTCCATCGCCGTGCCGGGGATCCCGAGCAGGGCGTGGCGGACCTCCACGAGGTGCTCGGCGACGATCCGGTTCTCGCCGCTCGCCAGCCGGTCCAGGACCGGCAGCACGCTCCCCGTGGTCGAGTTCTCGATCGGGACCACGAGGCGGTCGACCTCTTCGGCGGCGAGCGCCTCGAAAGCCGACACGAAGCTCGGGAAACCGATCCGCTCGTCGTCGGGGAAGAGCTCCCGGCTCGCCCGGTCGGAATACGAGAAGGCCTCGCCTTGGTAACCGATCCTCATCGGTCGAAACGGTACCGGCCGGCGAGGCGGACCGGATACGGCCGGAGGATCTCAGCGCCGCCGGAGAGAGGCCCCGAAGGCATACCGCGGCCCGTCGACCGGAGCCTCCGCCGGTTCGGGGGCCATGTCCCCGTCGCGGCGCTCTTCGGCCAGAACGGAGAAGATCGTCGGCTTCTTCGGCTTGAACAAACCCGGCGAGGTGACGGTCCGGTTGTCCTCATCGGAGGCGTCGAGATCGATGACAACCGTGTCGCATCGACGGCATTCCAGCCGGGCCAGCCCCGCACCGAGCTTCTTGACCGCGAAATCGTGGCTGCCGCTGCAGCGTCCTTTGCCCACTTTCGGATAGCTCCCAGACTCGCTTTACCCGAAGGCCAGCGTACCTCCGGCACCGAAAACGCCAGCCCCGGAGCCTGGGTCTGAGGACCTAGTCGCCCTGCGGTTGGACTTCGTCGAGCATCATCGCCAGGTCACGCACGACGACGTCGTCGCGGCCCAGCTCCTTCACCCCGTCGTCGATCATCACGTAGCAGTAGGGGCAGGAGACGGCTACCTCGGACGCCCCCGTCTCCAGCGCCTCCTCGGCGCGCTCGATGTTGACCTTCTTGCCGATGTGCTCTTCCATCCAGAANCGNGCCCCGCCGGCGCCGCAGCACAGCGCCCGGGTCCCGTGCCGCCGCATCTCCACCATCTCCACNTCCCCGCTGGCGGCAGCNACCTCNCGGGGGGCCAGGTAGATGTCGTTGTGNCGGCCCAGGTAGCACGGATCGTGGTAGGTGACCCGCCGCCGCGGGCCGCGCCCGTTGCCGGCATCGAGACGTCCCTGCCGGAGCAGCTCGGCCAGAAGCTGGGTGTGGTGGACGACCTCGTACTCGCCTCCGAACTGCGGGTACTCGTTGGCGAGGGTGTTGAAGCAATGAGGGCACTGGGTGATGATCTTCTTCACCCCCAGCTGCTCGAAGGTCTCGATGTTCTGCAGGGCGAGCTGCTGGAACACGTACTCGTTGCCGGCCCGTCGAGCCGGGTCGCCGTTGCACATCTCCCGGGGCCCCAGGATGGCGAACGAGATCCCGGCGCGGTGGAGCAGCCGGGCCAGCGCCACCGACACCGCGGTGTTGCGGTCGTCGAACGAACCGGCACAGCCCACGAACCAGAGGTACTCCGCTTCGAGNACCTCCCCCTCGCCGAGGACCGGCACCTCGAAGTCCAGCTCCTTCGTCCAATCGGCTCGCTGCTCCTGGCTGACACCCCAGGGGTTCCCCTGGTTCTCCATCGCCACGAATGCCTTCCCCAGCTCCGACGGGAAGTCGGACTCCATCAGGGTCAGGTAGCGGCGCATGTCGAGGATCCGGTCGAGGATGTCGATGCCGACGGGGCAGATCTCGTCGCATGCCTTGCAGGTGGTGCACGACCACGCCTCGATCGGCTGGACCCGCTGGAACAGCTCGGAACCGTCGATCGTGATCCGCTCGTCGAGCGACACCGGCGGCGACACCCCGGCGGTGGCGGCGGCGACCTCGCCGGTCTTGAGCACCATCTCCCGGGGGTCGAGGGGCTTGCCGGTCAGGTTGGCGGGGCACACCGACGTGCAACGGCCGCAGATCGTGCATGCGTCGGTGTCGAAGATCTGCTTCCAGGTGAGGTCCTCGACCACCGAGGCCCCGATGGTGTCGATGTCTTCGACCTCCATCAGGTTGGGCATCTCCCGCATCGCCCCCTTCGGCCGCTCCCGGGGCTGCAGGAACAGATTCGCCGGGGAGGTGAACATGTGGCGGAGCTTGGTGGTGGGCAGCACCACGAGGAACGCCACGAAGGCGGCGGCGTGGACGACCCACGACACCCGGTGGACGATCTCCTCCCATCCGGCCGGTACGAGGTGGGACAGCGGGAGCCCGACGAAGGACCACACCTCGAAATCCGGGCGCTGGACGAGGGCGATGCGAGCCGCCTCGGTGGTGAACCCGGTGATGCCGATCAAGGCGAGGGTGGCGAGGATCCAGGCGTCCTCGGGCTTGGTCTTGGACCGGATGCGCCACGGAGGGGTGACGTAACGCCGCCAGGCCGCCCACGCCAGTCCGGCCAGGTAGACGACGCCGGCGAGGTCGAGGACGAACGAGTAGCCCTGATAGAACCCGCCGTGGAGGAACTTGAGGCCGGCGGGAAGGAGATGGTCGATCTCGAGGGTGACGGTGCCGGCGAACAGGACGAGGAAGCCGTAGTAGATCATGGCGTGCATCAACCCGGCACCGCGGTCGCGCATCAGCGTCTTCATCCGCAGGCCGGCGTCGAGGCGCTTGATCCGCTCCAGCCAGCGACCCGTGCGACGTTCGGGCTTGCCGCGCTGCCAGCTGCGGGCCCGGAGGCTGAAGAGATGGACCGACAGCCACAGCCCGGCGGCCACCCCGACGTAGAAGAGGGCGACGAGCGGCGTGGGGATGTTGCCGAACACCTCCCGCCCCACCTCGAAGACGGGGTGGTCGGGGAGCGATCCCAGGAACCACAGGGCCAGGACACTCGCCGCGACCAAGACTCCCGCCGCGCCCAGGAGGTCGGCGGCGGTCGGGCGCCGCCGAGGCGTTTCGGTGGTCTCCTGCCGATCCTCGGTGTCGGTCGTGGCCATCGGCGGCGCAGTGTAGGCCGCTCGGGACCGGCGCCGGAGGCACGGGCCTACCGGTCGGCGAGGACCGGGATGGCCCGGCGCTTGTCGGGATCGAGGTGCTCGTCGATGATCCCCGGTGGCCGGGGGATCGTCGTCTTCGTGTAGATCACTTCGTCGGGAGTGACGATGAGGTCGAGGGGGAAGTCGTGGTCGGTGACGGGGATGACACCCGGGTCGGTGATCTGCGCCGGGTGCACGGTGGTCGCCACGACGGTGTCGGGCCCGATCAGGCCGGCTTCGACGGCGAGGGCGAACTCCAGGTCCGAGTAGCCGCCTCCTTTGCCGAGGCGGCGGCCTTCCCGGTCGACGGCCACCGACCCGCACACGACGAGGTCGATGGGCTCCATCTCGTCGAGGGCCACCGGCTGCCCGTAGGTCGAGGCACCCTTGATCGATGCCGCCCGGTGGAAAGGCACGTCGAGCCGTTCGGGGTCGAGGCGCCAGAACGGCTCCGGCTCGGCGAGCTTGGGGACGGCCATGTAGATGACCTTCCCTTCCTCGAGGGCCCGCTTGCGGACCGGGAGCTGGGGGGAATCGGGGTTGCACTTGAGCACGGAGGCTCTTTGCCACGCCGGCTCGGCGCCGAGGCGCGCCGCGGCGGCTTCGGCACCGACGAAGTTGGGGATGCGCCCTTCGACCCCGGGGAACCGGGCCGCGCCGGCCGCCCGCAGGCGCGCCCAGGCTTCTTGGCGGAGCTCGGCTTTGGCGTCGCTCAGTTCAGGCCCAGCTCCTGGCGCAGCTCTTCCAGCTTGGCGTCGGCCTGGGCCAAGGAGACGGCCTCCTTGAGCTCCTGTTCGGCCCCTCGGGGGTCACCTCGCGCAGCTCGGAGTGGGCTTTGGCGCCGGCGAGCCGGGCCTCGATCTTCTCCTCCACCTTCTCGAGCGAAGGCGCCTCCCGCTCCAGCGACGCGGTCATCGTCTCCATCGCCGAGTTGATCGCCTCCTGCATGCGGGCCTGCTCCAGCTTGCCGAGGAGCTGCATCCGCTTGGCCGCCAGCTCCTGGAGGCGCATGGCGTTCTGCTGTACCGCCGCCTTGGCGTCCTCGGCCTGCTGCAGGGCGATCTCGTACTGCTCCTTGAGGCCGTTGACGTTGGACTCGGCGGCCTGGATCTTGAGCGCCAGCGACTGCGCCGCCGTAGTCCACTTGTCGAAGGCGGCCGTGTCGCCGTTGTTCTTGGCTTCCTCCGCCTTGAGGAGGGCTTGCTTGGCCATCTCGCGCGCTTCGCCCAGCTCGGCGGCGGCTCTCTCGATCTTCGCTTCCAGCTGGGTGCGGTGGGCGATCACCTTCGCCGCCTGGTTGCGGAGCCGCTGGTCCGCGGCGCGGGCTTCCGAGATGGCCTGTTCGATCTCCACTTCGGGATCCATGGCGGACTCGGCGAATCCCCGGAAGAGTTGCTTGATGTATCCCCAGATTCTCTTGAGCATGGGCGGCTCCCGCTTTCTCTTGCTCAGCGCAGCATAGTTGTGGCCGCCGGCGACGGACCGGGCGCTATCGGCGACCGAGGAGCGACCGCAAGAAGAACCACAGGTTGGCGGGGCGCTCGGCCAGGCGGCGGGTCAGGTACGGGTACCAGGCGGACCCGAACGGCACGTACACCCGCATGTCGTGTCCCATCATCGCCAGCCGCCGCTGCTCGTCGGGTCGCACCCCGTAGAGCATCTGGAACTCGAAAGGCTCTCTCCGCTTGCGGGCGAGGTCCAGGGTGACCGCGATGAGGGTCGGGTCGTGGGTGGCGATGGCAGGGCGCACATCCGACGCCTGCATGAGCACCGTGAGCAACCGCACGAATGCGGCGACGATCTCCCGGTCGGTCTGCAAGGCGACGGACGGCGGTTCGACGTAGGCGCCTTTGACCAGCCGGATGTGACCGCCGAGGGGAAGCAGGCGCTCGAGGTCGTCGGGCGTTCGATGCAGTGCCGCCTGGAGGGCGATGCCCAGGTTCCCGTGTTGGGCCTGGGCCTTCTCGTAGATGCGAATGGTGGCTTCCGTGTACGCCGAGCCTTCCATGTCGATGGTGACGGTGGTGCCGGCGTCGGCCGCCGCTCTCGCCAGGCGGTCGACGGCCGCTTCTGCCAGGTCCGGTTCTATGGCCAGCCCCAACTGGGTGAGCTTGATGGAGATGTTGGCGGAGATTCCCTCGGAGGCGATCGCCTGTAGTGTCGCCACGTACTCGTCGGCGGCCCGCTCCGCCCCCGCCCGATCGTGGACTTCCTCACCCAGCAGGTCGAGGGACACGAGGAGGCGCTGGGCGTTGAGCCGGCGGGCGGCTTCGATGCCTGCCTCCACGGTGTCGCCGGCGACGAACCTCTCGGCGAGCGCACGCCCTGCCCGTGTCTCGGTTATCAGCTTCTCTACCGGGGAGGCGGCCGTGGCGGCGACCACGGCCCGGGTGAATGCGCTCACTCCGCCAGCTCGCCCAGCTCGCGGGCTCGTTCGGCGGCCGCCTGCACGGCGTCTTCGACGAGGGCCCGAAAGCCCCGCTCCTCCAGGACGTGCATGGCGGCGGCGGTGGTGCCGCCGGGAGACGTCACCTGGCCCCGCAGCTCGGAGGGGCCNAGTCCGGTCTCGGTGAGGAGGTGGCCGGCGCCTCGAACGGTCTGGTGGACCAGGACCTCGGCGACGTCNCGAGGGATCCCCTCCCGGATCGCCGCCTCGGTGAGCGCCTCGGCGAGGAGGAAGACGTAGGCCGGGCCGGTGCCGGACACCGCGGTGACGGCGTCGAGGTTGGACTCTTCCATGCGCCTCACCACGCCCACCGCCCCCAGCACGGCGCTGGCGGCATCGATGGCGTCGTCGTCGGCATGGGTGCCGGCGGCGATACCGGTCACGCCTTCCCCGACCAGTGCCGGGGTGTTGGGCATGGCGCGGATCACCGCCACGCCGGGCAGGCGCTCTTCGAACACGCGGATCGGCACGCCCGCCGCCACCGACACGACGATCTGGGGCGGGCGGATCGCCTTCTCCACCTGGTCGAGGAGGGCCGTGACGTCCCGCGGCTTGGTGGCGACGACCACCACCTCTCGGTCGCCGACGGCCTCCACCGGGTCCAACACGACGGGCTGGCCCGTGGCGGCTTCGACGGCGGCCGCTCGCTCGGGACGGCGCGCCGCAACCGAGACCTCGTCGGTGGTCCACCCGGCAGAGCGGAGGCCGCGGAGGAGAGCTTCTCCCATGGCCCCGGCGCCGAGGATGGCCACAGTCGGCCGGATCCGGGTCTGTTCGGGCACGGGATGAGTATATGGCCGGGGCGGGAATCGCCCGGTCACGACGGTGCGAGCTGGCCGACCTCGGCGAGGCGGGCCCGCAACATCTCGACCACCGTGGCCACGGCCCGGTCGTTGTAGCCCTCGGGGATGATCAGGTCGGCGTACCGCTTGGAGGGCTCGACGAACTCGAGGTGCATCGGACGCACGGTCTCGAAGTACTGATTCAGCACCGAGTCCACGGTCCTCCCCCGTTCCGTGATGTCCCTCTCGAGACGGCGGGCGAGACGCAAGTCGGGATCGGTGTCGACGTAGATCTTGAGGTCGAGCCGGTCGCGGAGGTCCTTGTCGGCGAGGACGAGGATCCCTTCCACGACGATGATGCTGGCGGGCTCGATCCGCACCACCTCGTCGGAGCGGAGGTGCACGGAGAAGTCGTACACCGGCCTCTCGATGGGGATGCCCTGGGTGAGCAGATCGAGATGCTCGATCAGGAGCTCGGTCTCGAGCGAGTCCGGATGGTCGTAGTTGAGACGGGTCCGCTCCTCGAAGTCGAGGTCCCGGCGGTCCCGGTAGTAGGCGTCGTGCTGGAGGAGCGCCACTTCCGGCAACGCCTCGGCGACGGCGTCGGCGACGGTCGTCTTGCCGGAACCGGAGCCGCCGGCGATGCCGACGAGGAGAGGTCGACGCCAGCCTGGGTCTGCCACCCGGGGAACGATACCGTCCTCCCGGGTGGCATTCCGCAGTCGATCGGTCTAGTCGGAGACGGGACGAACGCGCAGGCGACGCATCTCGTCGAGGACCGACCCGGTGAGCACCGTGGAGGCCGGGGCGGCGACCCCGAGCACACGGCGCGACCCCGACTCGGAGCCGCTGCCTTCGGAGGCCGGCGCCTCGGCGGCGACGGCGATCTCATCGAGCCACGACTCCTCGTCGCGGTCGGCGGCGGCGGGACCCTCGAACTGGGCGCTCTCGTCTGCGGCGAGGGCGGCCAGATCCACCGCCGGAGGTTCGGCGGGAGCCGGCTCTTCGACCGGCGTCTCGGCTGGTTCCTCGGGGAGGTCGACCTTCCGGATCAGGCCGAGACGGTGCAGGGTGTGGAGCAGGCGGATGGCCCGACCCCGGCCGAAGACCTGCTCGAGCTGACGGAACGACAGAGCGGACACGAGCGAGGACAGCGCCCACCAGTCGGAGGGGTCGATCGTCACGGCGGCTTCGATCTCCTCTTTGAGCATCAGGCTGCCCTCGGCGAACCCGGCCTGGACGAGGTCCGACTCCAGTGCCCTGAGGGCTTCCATGTCGGCGAGGACGCTCTCGACGTCCCAGCCGGGCTCGTCGGGCCCTGAGAAGTCGACGACCTCGAAGGTCCCCTCTTCGATGCTCCACAGGACCAGCAGGCTGTCGGCGGCGTCGGCGCGGGAGTCCCCGGCGATGGGCCGCCCGTCGAGCTCGGCGCCCACTACCCGCCCTTCGACGAAATGGATCGTCCCCGACGTCGTGCCCTTGATGTGAAGGGTGGCGGTCTTGCCGGTCACCTTCATGACGTTGAGGAGGTCCGCCACCGTCCAGTCAGAAAGTGTCCCTGTCAGATTCATGTACTCCACCTCGCGCCTGATGACGGACTATCGGACGCGCGGCGCCCTCGGTTGAGCGCGAATTGGTACCGGCGACCCATCGACCGGGAGGCTCCCGTGCCGATGCGGCGCTCCGGTGGGATGATGGGGGCCATGGAGATATTCATCGCCGACGCCTGTCGCACCCCGGTCGGCAAGCTCGGAGGGGTCCTGGCCCACGTGAGACCCGACGACCTCGCCGCCCATGCCATCGCCGGGCTCCTCGAACGCAACCCGTCCCTCGACCCGGCGGGGATCGCCGACGTGGTGTGGGGGGCCGCCAACCAGGCCGGAGAGGACAACCGCAACGTCGGCCGGATGGCGGCGCTCCTCGCCGGGCTGCCCGAGACGGTGCCCGGGGTGACGGTCAACCGACTGTGCGGGTCGGGCCTCCAGGCGGTGGTGTCGGCCGCCCACGCCCTCAGGGATGGGTGGGGCGATGTGATGATCGGTGGTGGCTCGGAGTCGATGAGCCGGGCGCCTTTCGTCATCGCCAAACCCGACCGCCCCTTCGCCACCGGCGCCCCGGAGGTGGCGGACACCACCCTGGGCTGGCGGTTCGTCAACCCGAAGATGCGGAAGCTGCACGGGTGCCTGGCGATGGGCGAGACCGCCGAAGAGGTGGCGGAGCGCTGGAAGATCACGAGAGAAGACCAGGACGCCTTCGCCCTGCGGTCCCACGAGAAGGCGGTGGCGGCGGTGCAGGCCGGGAGGTTCCGGGACGAGATCGTCCCCATCGAAGCTCCCGCCGACCATCGGCGGCGCTCGACCGTCCTCGTGGAGAACGACGAGGGGCCCCGTCCCGACACCTCGCTGGACGCGCTGGCCGGGTTGCGCCCCGTGTTCCGGGAGGGCGGGACGGTGACGGCCGGCAACTCGTCGCAGATGAACGACGGCGCCGCCGCAGTGCTCGTCGCCACCGAAGCCGGCCTCGAGCGCCACGGCCTGACGCCACTGGCCAGGATCGTCTCGTCGGCGGTGGCGGGGGTGCATCCCGACGTGATGGGGATCGGCCCCGTGCCGGCCACCCGCCTGGCACTGGAGCGGGCAGGCCTCGGCGTNGACGACCTCGACCTGGTCGANCTCAACGAGGCGTTCGCCGCCCAGTCGCTCGCCGTCATCGGCGACCTCGGCCTCGACCCGGACAAGGTCAACGTCAACGGTGGAGCCATCGCCCTGGGGCATCCCCTCGGGGCCTCCGGGGCGCGCATCCTCACGACCCTCGTCCACGAGCTGCGTCGCCGGGGCGGCAGATACGGGCTGGCCACGATGTGCATCGGCGTGGGACAGGGCATCGCCGCCGTCATCGAAGCGGTATGAGCGACGGGCCACTGACCGGCGTCCGCGTGGTCGAGTTCGCCAACCTGGTGGCCGGCCCGTATGCGGGGATGCTCCTGGCCGACATGGGAGCGGACGTGGTGAAGGTGGAGACGCCGTCCGGCGACCTCTCCCGCGGCTTCGGCCCTTTCATCGACGGCGAGTCCGCCTTCTTCTTGGCGGTCAACCGGGGGAAGCGGTCGATCGCCGTGGACCCGAAGAATCCGGAGGCCAAGAGGTGGCTGGACCGGCTGGTGGGCAGCGCCGACGTGGTGCTCCACAACCTCCGCCGGGGGGCGATGGAGCGGATGGGCTACGGGGAGGACCGGGTGCGGGAGATGAACCCGGCGGCGGTGTATGCGGTGGTGTCGGCTTTCGGCCCCGACGGCCCTTACGCCGACCGGGCCGGGATCGACGTGATCTTCCAGGCCGAGTCGGGGATGGTGTCGATCACCGGCCATCCCGACGACCCGCCGCAGAAGACGGCCACCACCATCGGCGACTACGTGGCCGCCACCAATGCCGCCCTGGCGGTCTGCGCCGCTCTCTTCGAGCGGCAACGCGAAGGACGGGGGCGCAGGGTCGACGTCTCCCTCCGGGACGGCCTGCTCGCCGTCCAGTCGGGNTGGTGGGCCCTCTACTTCGCCCAGGGGCGCCAGCCCGANCGCACCGGCACCGCATCGCCNTTCCTGGCGCCGAACCAGATCTTCCCCACCGCCGACGGCCACATGGCCCTCGCCATCGTCTCGGACCGGCACTTCGAGATCCTGTGCGAGGAGCTGGGGCGGCCCGACCTGGCGGAGCGGTACCCGACCAATGCCGACCGAATGGACCGGCGAACAGAGTTGATCGAGGCGTTGACGGCCATCTTCACCACCGACACCACNGAAGCCTGGGTCCGGCGACTCGACGCCGCCGGCCTGCCCGTCGGNNGGGTCCTCGATTTCGCCGGGGTGGAGGCCGANCCCCAGATCGCCCACAACGNGATGGTCGCCGAATGGGACCACCCACGGATCGGGAAAGTGAAGGGGATCGGGTCGCCGATTCGCCTCGACGGCGCCGCCGCCCGGGCCGGCTCGGCCCCGCCGACGCTGGGCCAGCACACCCGCCAGGTGCTGGAGGAGCTGGGAGCTTCCCCCGCCGAGGTCGACCGACTGGCAGCCGAAGGAGCGGTCGTCGTATCGTGACCGGGATGGAAACGGCGGTCTTCTACGCCACCGACACGGTGGACGATTGGGACGCAGCCCGGTCCCGGTTGNTGGAGGCGTTCCGGCTGAGCCAGGAGGCGGCGACGGCGGAGCGGCCGATCGTGTACGTGGTCCACGGAGACGACCTCCTGGGACGGCGGGGGGCCCCTTCGGCGATGGTCGCCACGGGCCTGTTGTCGGCGGCCCGAACGGCCGCCATCGAGCTCGCCCGCTCCCGGGTGCCGGTCAACGTCGTGGCGGTGGCCGACGACACCGACCCCGCCGTCGTCGATCGCTGGGTGGCACACCTCAGCGACCCCGACGGCCCCACCGGCGAGGTGATCCGCCTCCACCCCTCTCACCTGGGGAAGGCGCTGCCATGAGCGGGACGGTGGTGGTGACGGGTGCCGCCCGGGGAATCGGCCGGGCGATCGGCGAGCGCCTCCAGGCGGAGGGTTACACGGTCGTGGGCGTGGACATCGGCGACGGCCTCGCCGACACCTCCTTCGAGCCGGTGCAGGTGGACCTGACCTCCCCGGACGGCCCGGAGGTGGTCGACCGGGCTGTCGAGAGACTGGGCCAGCCGCTCGTGGCGGTGGTCAACAACGCCGGCATCACCCGCGACGCCCGCCTCGTGAACCTGAAAGAAGACGACGTGGCGGCCGTGCTCGACGTGAACCTCGGGGCCGCCTACAGGCTGACACGGGCGCTGATACCCCGGCTCGAGGCCGGCTCGTCGATCGTCAACCTCGCGTCCCGCGCCTACCTCGGCAACTTCGGCCAGTTCAACTACTCGATGTCGAAGGGCGGTGTCGCCGGCATGACGCGGGCGCTGGCCCTGGAGCTGGCNCCGGACGTCAGGGTGAACGCCATCGCCCCCGGTTTGATCGCCACCGAGATGTCGATGGCGATACCCGAGGACATCCGCACCAAGATGGTCGACAACATCCCGCTGGGCCGGATGGGCGAGCCGTCGGAGGTGGCGGACCTGGTGGCGTGGCTCATCCGCCCCGGTTACATCACCGGCGAGGTCATCGTGATCGGCGGAGGGCGGAGCCTGGCCTGACCCGCTGCGGGAGCCGGCTCAGTAGTAGTAGAGGGAGAGGGTCTCGGCCACCATCGCCGGGCGCTCCTCCCCTTCCCGCTCGATGGTGACCTTGCGCTTCACCTGGATGCCGCCTCCTTTCTCGGCGACGTCCATCAGCTCGACGCGCGCCCGGATACGGCTCCCGACCGGCACGGGAGCGGTGAACCGCACCTTGTCCAGGCCGTAGTTGATCGCCATCTTGGGCTCGCCCATGTCGAGCTCGATGCCCTGGGTGAGGGCGACCGTCAACGACAGGGTGAGGAAGCCGTGGGCGATGGTCGACCCGAACGGCCCGGCGGCGGCCTTCTCGGCGTCGACGTGGATCCACTGGTGGTCGCCGGTGGCATCGGCGAAGGCGTCGATGCGGTCCTGGTCGATGGTGAGCCAGTC
>JGI25326J35508_1002155_pt1 | contig 13586 bp, 13 predicted proteins | sample HigsolmetaAR201D_FD_35508 | JGI IMG/M metagenome (IMG submission 35508)
GTGCGCGAAAGTCAAAGCGCCTTTTCGAGCTCGGGGAGGATCTGGAAGAGGTCGCCGACGAGGCCGTAGTCGGCGACCTGGAAGATGGGCGCCTCCTCGTCCTTGTTGATCGCCACGATCACCTTCGAGTCCTTCATGCCCGCAAGGTGCTGGATCGCACCGGAGATGCCAACCGCGATGTAAAGCTCCGGCGCCACAACCTTGCCCGTCTGGCCAACCTGCCAGTCGTTGGGCGCGTAACCGGCATCCACGGCCGCGCGGCTCGCGCCGACGGCCGCCCCCAGCTTGTCCGCCACCGGCAGGATCAGCTCGTTGAACTTCTCCGCCGAACCCAGCGCCCGGCCGCCCGAGATGATGATCCGCGCCGAGGTCAGCTCCGGACGGTCGCTCTTGGCCACCCGGTTCTCGATGAAGGTCGAGACCGCCGGGCTGGCAGCGGCCGGCACCGTCTCGATCGCCGCATTGCCGCCCCCGGCCGCCGCCGCAAACGAGGCCGTGCGCACCGTGATCACACGCTTCGCATCGGTCGACTCCACCGTCTGGATCGCGTTGCCCGCATAGATCGGACGCTTGAAGGTCGTGGCATTCACCACCTCGATGATGTCGGAGACCTGCATCACGTCCAGCAGCGCCGCCACCCGCGGCATCACGTTCTTGCCCGTCGAGGTCGACGGCGCGATCAGCGTCTCGTAGGCGCCCGCAAGCGACAGAACCGTCGCCGCCAGCGGTTCGGCAAGCTGGGCGCCGAGGCTCGCATCATCGGCCACCAGCACCTTGCGCACGCCGGCAAGCTGCGCGGCGGCTTCCGCCACCGCGCCCACACCCTCGCCCGCCACCAGCACGTCGATCTCGCCACCGATCTGCAGGGCCGCCGAAAGCGCCTTCGCCGTCTGCTCCGACAGCGCCCGGTTGTCGTGTTCCGCAATCAGGAGGATTGCCATGGATCTCTTCCTTTCCCTTCCGCTGCCTGTCAGAGAACGCCCGCTTCGTTGCGAAGCCTGTCGAGCAGCTCCGCCACCGAGCCAACCTTGATGCCCGCCTTGCGGCCGGCCGGCTCCTCCGTCTTCAGAACCTTCAGGCGCGCCTTCACGGTGACGCCGAAATCGGCCGGAGCCTTCTCGTCGAGCGGCTTCTTCTTGGCCTTCATGATGTTGGGCAGCGACGCATAGCGCGGCTCGTTCAAACGCAGATCCGTCGTGACGATGGCCGGCAGCTTGACCTCCACCACCTGCAGGCCGCCATCGACCTCGCGGGTGACGGTGGCCTTGCCGTCGCCCAGCTCGAGCTTGGAAGCGAAGGTGCCCTGCGCCCAGCCAAGCAGCGCCGCCAGCATCTGGCCGGTCTGGTTGGCGTCGTCGTCGATCGCCTGCTTGCCGAGGATGACGAGGCCCGGCGCTTCCGCCTCGACCACGCCCTTCAGGATCTTGGCCACGTCCAGCGGCTCGACGGTCTCGTCGGTCTTGACCAGAATGGCGCGGTCCGCACCCATGGCCAGCGCGGTGCGCAGCGTCTCCTGCGCCTGGGCGGGGCCGATCGAAACCACCACGATCTCCGAGACCTTGCCGGCCTCCTTCTGCCGGATGGCCTCCTCCACCGCGATCTCGTCGAACGGGTTCATCGCCATCTTGATGTTGGCAAGATCAACACCAGACCCATCCGCCTTCACACGCGGCTTCACATTCGAATCTATAACCCGCTTTACGGGAACAAGGACTTTCATGTTTGCTTCATCCAGTTTTGTCGGTTGGGGAACCAGCTCCGCCGGTTCAATTTCATGTGCGGCTGGAAACGGTTTGGCGGCGGTGCAGGCGCGGCTGTTGCCCGCTGTTCCTGCTGACACGCTGGATGGTCCAGACCGTCATGTGTTCGGCAATGCAATCAGCCGCGTCAGAGCTTCGCAGGCCGCATGAAGGGCCGCGAGGTTCTTCTCGAAATGCTCGCCCAGCATCCGCTGTTCCGGACCGGTGAGACCGACGGCGTATCGAACCTGGCCGTTGGGGCTGACGATCGGTAGTGCCACGGAGGCCAGCCCGAAGACATGCTCGCCGACTTCGATCGCATAGCCGCGCTCGCGCACGGCCTTCAGCTCCTCAAGCAGCTTTTCGCGATCCATCAGCGTGCGCGGCGTGAAGGCCTCCAGTTCGCGGGCAAGAATGCGGTCGCGCTGTTCGTCCGATTGATGGGCCAGGATCGCTTTCGCGGAGGCCGAGGCGTTGATGGGCATCGGCGTGCCCGGCGCGATATAGAATCGCACTGTCGTGTCCGGAGCGACGCAATTGACCGATGAAATCTCGTCGTTCAGCAGGCGCACAAGAAAGGCCGACTGACCGGTGACGTCAGCCAGTTCCTGCAGGGGCCGGCGCGTCAGGGTCTGCAGCCAGCTCCCGTCGGAAGCGCTGTGCAGGAGATTGAGAATCCGGGGGCCGAGCTGGATAGCCCGGGGGCGGCGTTCGCTGGGGGCCGCCAGTCCACTGTTCAGCAGGACGTGGATGATCCGGTTCATCGTGGCACGCGGCAAGCCCATCGCCCGTTCCAGCTCCGGCGCCGTCAAGCCCTCGGAATGCGGGGCCAAGAGTTCCAGCACCGAAATATAGCGTTCAAGAGGGGTGTCGCGTGTCTCAGAAGGAGCCATGAATCTCGTTGTAGACCAATATACTACGTCTTTCTTAACCACGCGCGCCGCTTCGGACAACCTGCCGTTGCGCGTGAAAGACTTACCGCACAACGAAAATACGAAGCCATGTCGCGTCGATGCGACGCGAGCGAACCTCGACCGGTGGACTGACGGGCTGGTGGTATGCCTCCCCCGCATCAGCGGAGGAGGCTGTGCAAACTACTCGATGATGCGGGCGTCGCCGACATCGGCGGCGGAAGCATCGAGGCCGTACTCAACCAGCGTCTTGGCGATCAGGCCATTGCCGCGATACTCCTCGANGGAGGCGTTCATCGCGTCGACGAAGGCCGTGTTCGTCTTCGACAGCAGGAAGGAGGTCTGCGAGGCCTGCGTCGTGGCGGTCACGCGCTCGTCNGCCTCGAGCAGCTTCACCTTCAGGTCGGTGCCTGCGTTGAGAACGACGGCGGCACCGAAGCCCTCGAGGGCGGCATCGATACGGCCGGCCTGCAGGTCCTGGGCGAGGTTCAGCGATGAAGGATAGGTGGTCGAGCCTTCAAAGAGGTCTTCCATCTCCATCACCCAGTCATAGCCTTCCACCGTGCCGACCTTCTTGCCCAACAGCTCGTCGACCTTGGTGTAACCCTCCTTGGAGACGACGGCGAGCTGGTCGAGGTAGACCGGCGTCGAAAGCGTCACGACCTTGTCGCGGGCGGCGGTGCGATAGAAGCCGCCGATGGCAACGTCCGCACGGCCCGTCTGCACGGCCGAAACCGCAGCCGGGTAGGTGAAGATCTCGTAGGTGATCTCGAGGCAGTTCTCCTTGGCGAACTCCTTGAGCAGGTCACCGTCGATGCCGGACACCGTGCCGTCCTTCTCCAGCGAGTAGGGCGGGGTGTTGGTAAGCGCGACGGTCAGCTTGCCGGCGCTGATGGTGGTGAACTCGTGCTTCGGCGTGCAGTCCTGGGCGTAGGCAGCGCCTGCGCCGAGAATGCCGAGAGCAAGCGAGGCAACCGCCAGTTTGGTCTTCAGAGTCATGATGTTCTTCCTCTCCTGTTGGACATGTGAACTCATTTCAGATGGCTGCCGAGACGGCGCTCGGTGTATTGGACGAGCCAGCCGAAGGGGATGGTGACGGCGAGATAGAGCAGCCCGGCCAGAACCAGTACATCGAGGTAAAGGTAGGTCGCTGCACCGATGCGGTAAGCGCGCGCCAACAGCTCCGGAATGGCGATGGTGAAGGTCAGCGCCGTGGTCTGGAACAGCAGGATCGCGAAGCCCATGAGGGCAGGAACGGCGTACATCACGCCCTGGGGAATCACCACGAAGCGCAGGATGTCGGCCTTGGTCATGCCAAGCGCGGTACCCGCTTCGACCTCTCCCTTCGGCACCGCGTTGATGCCGGCGCGGAGAATTTCGCTGGTGTAGGCGGCCGCGGTGAGTGCCAGGGCGGTGGAGCCGGACACGAATGCGCTGACGTTGATGCCGGCCGAAGGCAGGCCATAGTAGACCATCTGCAGGACGACCAGGGCCGGAGCGCCGCGACCGATCTCGACGAGAACAATGGCCGGCCAGCGCAGCCAGGGGGCCTTGGAGGATGTCATCAGCGCCAGCAGCAGACCCAGCGGCAGGCCGAACAGCATGGCCAGACCGGTCAGCTGCAGGCTTACCTTGAGACCGCGCCAGAGCTGCGGCAGCCAGTCGATCCAGTTGGAAAGGAGCTCAATCATCGCGAGACCCTCTGGCGCAGTTTTGCATCCATGACGCGGGCGAATGCCGCAACAGGGATCGAAAGCAGGATGTAGATCACCGCGGCTGCAATGAACGGACCGAAACCGCCACCTGCCGCCTGGGCCTGCTGGGTGACCAGCATCATCACGTCACGCACGCCGATCGTGGAGGCGACGGTCGTATCCTTGAGCAGCGAGATGAAATAGGTCGCCATGGCGGGCAGGGAGACCCGAAGCACCTGGGGTGCGAGCACGAAGCGCAGCGTGTCGATGCGGGTCAGGCCCAGTGCGACCGAGGCCAGGGTCTGACCGGGCGGAATGGCAAGGAAACCGCCACGGTAGATTTCGGCGAGGTAGCCGGCGGAGATCATCCCCATGCCGAGGATGGCGGCCTGGGTTGGGGTGAAGGCGATGATGCTGCTGCCGACGCCGAAGAAGATGATGAACAGCCAGACGACAGGCGGGATGCCCCGTATGACATCGATGTAGACGCGGGCCAGGGTCCGCGGCAGCCAATACTGCGAGCGGCGCATCAGCACCAGCGGGATGCCCAATATGGCCCCGACCAGAAACGCGCTTACGGTCACGGCGAGCGAGATCGGAACGCCTTTGAGCAGGGCAATGAAATATTGCCCGATGTTCATGAGGGGGGTGAGGATCTCTGTCATCAGTGGCGATCGAGAATGGCGCGGAAGAACTTCTGCGTACGCGGCAGACGCGGGTTGCGGATGACCTCTTCGGGCGTGCCCTGTTCTATGATCTCTCCGTCGGCCATGACGATGACCCGGTCGGCCACTTCTGCGGCGAAGGCAATCTCGTGGGTGACGACGATCATGGTCATGCCGTCATTGGCAAGCTCGCGCATCACGGCGAGCACCTCCAGGCCGAGCTCGGGATCAAGTGCCGAAGTGGGCTCGTCGAAAAGCATCACCTGCGGGTCCAGGGCCAGGGCGCGGGCAATCGCGATACGCTGCTGCTGACCGCCCGAAAGGCGTGCCGGGTAGGATTTGGCCTTGTCGGCAAGCTGCACGCGTTCCAGAAGCCGTGCGGTGACCTTGTCGGCCTCTTCCTTCGACCGCCCGAGAACGCGCATCTGCGGCAGCGAGATGTTCTTCTCCACGGTCATGTGCGGGAAGAGGTTGAACTGNTGGAACACCATCCCGGTCGAGCGGCGCAGAAGGAGAAGCTCCTTCTGGCTCAGCTCGTGATCAAGCGTGAAGGAGAAGTTGCCTACCTTCAGCGTGCCGGAGACTGGCGTCTCCAGCATGTTGATCGCGCGCAGAAGGGTGGACTTTCCCGCGCCGCTGGGGCCGACCATGGCCACGACTTCGCCGCGGTAAACGTCCAGCGAGACATTCTTGATGGCGTGGAAGTTGCCATAGCGAATGTCGATGTTCTTCAGCGAGACAATCGGCTCTGCGGCGGCCGACGCCCGGGCAGGCTTCTGGTCTGCGTTCATCAGTGCTCCTTTCGAACCAAGGGGCGGTTGCGCTCCGGCGTCGGCGCGAGTGCTTCAAGCCCCGGAGCCGTGGTGATGCCGCCGTGCAGCACCCAGTCGGCAGCGGCGATGCCAATGACGGGGGAGAGCTGGATGCCGTAGCCGCCGCCGCCGCCGGCGGTGATGAGCGTCGGTTCATCGGGGTTGATCGGGCCGGCGAAGGGTTTGCCGTCGGCGGTCATCGGATAGAGGCCCGCCCATCCGCGACCCAGGCGAGCGCCCGGCAGCTCAGGAAGGCGCTCGAGCAACAGCTCGACCAGGTATTCGCGCGACGAGTCCATGCACTGGTCGTTGTAGTTGTCCGGATCCTCCGGATCGGGCGACGAAACCTTGTGGATCTCGGAGATGAGTTCCGTCGGCTTCTCGTAGCGGAAGTTCAGGCCGGTGCCTTCACCCTCGATGAGGTCCATGACCATCGGCATGGTGTACTCGAGCGGATTGTCGAGCAGGATGGACATGGCCTCGTGGCGCTCGGGGAAGATGTGCAGGGTCTGGCCGAACATCTCGGCCACCTTGGGCGCCCAGGCGCCGGCGGCGTTCACGACCACATCGCACTCGATCGGGCCCTTGGTGGTCTCGAGCCTGTAGCCCGCGCCCTTGCGGGTGGCTTCGAGCACCTTGCAGAACTGCTTGATCTGGCCGCCCTGGGCGCGAACAAGCTCGCCGAGCAGGGTGCACAGCTGGTAGGGGTCGATGAAACCGTCATCCGGNCCGAAGATGCCGCCAGNCAGGCCTTCCACGGACAGGTGCGGGATGAGCTGGACCATGTCTTCGGGGCTCATGACGCGGGCGCGGAAGCCCTCGGCCGCCTGCATCTCGGCGGAACGATGGACCGCTTCCATGTGCGCTTCGGTGCGGGCAAGGCGCAGATAGCCGATGTGGTGGAAGATCAGGCCCTTGGCTTCCCATTCGCGGAAACGCGGAATGGCGTAGCGACGCAGCAGTATCTGGAACGGATCGGTCATCTGGGTGCCGACCACACCAACAGAACGGCCGGAAGAACCGGAGCCAAGCGCATTTGCCTCAAGCACGGTGACACGGGCGCCCTTCGAGATCAGCTCGTAGGCGGTGGTCATTCCGGCTGCGCCGCCGCCGATCACGACAACATGAAGTTGAGCAGTCATTTCTTTTATTATTCCATTAATTTGTCTTGGCCCCGGCCGCAGAGCGGTCCGGGGCGGGAAAGATGGCTCAGCCGGCCGCGGCGATCTCCGCCAGGGTGTCTTCGATGGCCTGGAGGATGTTGCCGGCGTCTTCCATGGTCATCGGCGTGGAAAGGGCGAAAAGGCCGTAGCTTGCCGACAGGACGCCGCGGTTCAGAAGACCCTTGTGGAAAGCGTCGAGGCGCTTCTTTTCGACCGGACCCGGATAGACCGAGCGGTAGTCGGTGATCGGGCCGGACGTGAAATGCACCTTGAACAGTGAGCCCAAGCCGACGCAGCGGCCAGGCAGGCCCACCTTCTCCAGAGCCGCGTTGACGCCGTTGCGCAGGAACTCGCCGAGCGCGTCGAGATGGGCGAAAGCTTCCGGTGTCAGGGCGCGCATGGCGGCGAGGCCGGCGCGCATCGTGACCGGGTTGGCGGTGAAGGTGCCGCCATGGGGCAGGGCCGGCTTGCCGCGCGAGGGATCGAAAACGGCCATGACATCGGCGCGGCCGGCAACGGCGCCCACCGGGAAACCACCGCCGATTATTTTGCCGAGCGCGGTCAGGTCCGGGCGGATGCCCCAGAGGCCCTGGGCGCCGGAATAGCCGAGACGGAAGGAGATCACTTCGTCGAAAATGACCAGCGCACCCGCACCATGGGCGATTTCGACCAGGGCCTCGAGGTAATCCTTGCGAGCCGGAATCAGGCCGGCGCGGTTCGGCATCGGGTCGATCAGCACGCCGGCGATCGTCTCGCCATGGGCGGCGAAAACGGCCTTCAGCGCCTCGACATCATTGAAGGGCACCACCAGCACGTCGTTCAGAACACCTTCGGGAGTACCCTTGGCATAGGCCGTCGAAGCGGGCATGTCGCCCCAGTTGGACGGTGAGCTGTCGAGGCTCACTTCGGCGAAATCGTAGGAGCCGTGGTAGGCACCTTCGATCTTCACGATCTTCGGGCGGTTGGTGTAGGCGCGGGCGGCCTTGATGGCCATCATCACGCCTTCCGTGCCGGAATTGGCGAAGCGGATCTGATCCATGGCCGGCAGGCGCTCGATGAGCAGNTCGGCCAGTTCGATTTCCGAAAGCGTCGGCGCACCGAAGGCGGTGCCCAGTGCCAGCTGGTCGGTCACGGCCGCGTTCATTTCCGGCTGGGCATAGCCGTGGATCATCGCCGTGAAGTTGTTGATGCAGTCGTAGAATACCTGACCGTCGACGTCCCAAACGCGGCAACCTTCGCCCCGGGTGACATAGATCGGGAACGGGTTGATGTAGACCGTGGTCCGGGTGTTTCCGCCGGGCATCACCTTGCAGGCGCGCTCGTAGAGGCGGCGGGAGGTTTCAAAGGTTTCTGGATAGTGCGTCATGGTGAGCGACAAATGATGAGAGGGGGAGGGGAGAAGGAGGAGGAGGCTGGGGACAGCCTCCTCCACACCCGTGCGGCCGGGGTCCGAACGGGTGGGGAACGTTAGACGGTCATGATGGTGTGGCTCTGCTCGCGCATGAACTGCGGCAGATACCAGGTACCGAGGCCGCCTTTGCCGGTGAGACCCGTGCCCTTCCAACCGCAGAAGGGCTGACCGCCCGGCCATGCGCCGGTCGTCGCGCCGGAGGCACGGTTCGCGTAGAGCACGCCGGCTTCGGCGTTTTCGAGGAAGTAGTCGATCTCGGCCCGATCCTGGCTGAAGATGCCGGCTGAAAGGCCGTAGTTGACGTCGTTTCCTTCGGCGATCGCGTCCTCGAGACGGTCGAAGCCGCGCAGCACGACGAACGGGACGAAGAGCTCTTCCTTGGTGAGGTTCGACGGAGCGAACATCTCAGCCAGGGCGCCGACGAAGTAGTTGCCGTTCAGGCCCTCGACCTTCTCGCCACCGAAGTGGATCTTGCCTCCGGCGCGGGCCTGCTCCACGGCCGCGGTGAAGCGGGCGGCGGCAGCGTCATTGTAGACCGGACCCATGAAGACATCCTTGCGGCGCGGGTCGCCGACGACCAGCTTCGAGGCGAATTCCTTGAAGGCCTCGATGAACTGCTCCTTTACGGCGTTGTCGACGTACACGACCGAGCATGCCGAGCACTTCTGGCCCTGAAGACCGAAGGCGGAACGGACCACGCCCTGAGCAGCGCGGACGATGTCGGCGTTCTTGGTGACATAGGCCGGGTTCTTGCCGCCCATTTCCGCGAGAACNGGACGCATGTAGGGGAGCGTNGNCATGTGGCGGAAGATCGACATGCCCGTCTTGTGGGAGCCGGTGAAGGCCACGCCGTCAATGCCGGGATCCTTGGTCAGGGCTTCGCCAACATCGGCGCCGCCGAGAACGACGTTGAAGACACCATCCGGTAGGCCAGCCTTCTTCAGCGTCTCGGCGATGAAGAGACCGGTCAGGGCGCACTCCGGCGAAGGCTTGTAGACCACGGCGTTGCCGGTGATCAGAGCGCCGGTGATCATGCCGATCGACAGGGCAACCGGGAAGTTGAACGGAGCGATCACGGCGAACACGCCGTAGGGACGCTGGACGGAGATGGCCGTCTCGTTCGGTACCATCTCGATCATCTGGCGGCGGTAGCCGTCGTTGCGCTTCAGTTCGTTCGGGTAAAACGTCAGCATGTCGACGGATTCCTCGGCTTCGCCGATGGCTTCGATCCGCGACTTGCCCACCTCGAACAGCGAGGCGATGCCGAGCTTGTACTTGTCTTCCGACAGAACCCCGCGCCAGCGCTCGGCGAAAGCCAGGCGCTCCTCGAGGCTGGCCTTGTTCCAGCGCTTTGCTGCCTTGCGGGCGGAGGCGACGGCCGCCTTCACGTCATCGGCCGTGGAGACCGGGAACTCGCCCAGGACCAGGGACGGGTCGATCGGGCTGAAAAGCTTCTTCTTTGCGCCAGTGGCAAAGGGGCTCTCCCAGCTCTTACCGAGAACATCCCGTTCAAAGGCTGGAATGGCCTCGTCGAGGTAGGCGTGCAGCGGCGTAAAGTCCGCACCGATGTTCGAGTAAGTGACTCGCGGAAGGTTTTGCATGCTCATCCCGTCCTAATTTTTGAGATATATATCAATAATCGAGCAAGAAGCCTGCTTGTCAACGATTTTTTGCGGTGAAGGCACGCAAAGGCCCCTCCCGAAATGGTCGCGTGGCGCAAGTGGCAGGAATCGTTGGCGAAAAAGTTGTGACTCAGGTGGACAGCCAGGTTTTGCATGGGCTTTGCTGCCCCGCCCGACCAGCCGCTCGCGATTGCTGTCGGGGCCCTCTTCGATCACGGTGGTGGCTTTTGTGTGGCTCGGATTTCAACCGCACGCGGCTGTGGCAAGACGTCCGGGTTTTACGGGTCCGGGGCCGGAAAATGCTGTGGCCGCAATCGGCGGGCGATTGCGGCCACATTGCTGCATTCCCCCGGAGGAGGGGAGGATAATCGATGAGCCCTTGCCGGCCGGGGGCTGCTCAGGCCGCGGCGCCGCTCTGCTCGTATTCGAGGACGCCCGCGACCGCGTGGATGACGGCCGCAATGCGCACGGAGCTCTGGACCGCCTCGCGGGTGACACCATGCTGGCGCAGCGCACGCTCATGGGAGGCGACGCACATGCCGCAGCCGTTGATGGCCGACACGGCCAGCGACAGCAGTTCGAAGGTCGCCTTGTCAACGCCAGGGTTGGCAATGATGTTCATGCGCAGGCGAGCCGGAATCTGCTTGTATTCCTCGTCCTCCACGAGATGGAGGAAGCGGTAGTAGATGTTGTTCATGCCCATGATTGCCGCTGCGGCCCGCGCGGCGTTGATGTGGGCGGCATCCAGCTTGTCGCCGGCAGCGGCCTCAATGTCGCGGGCGAGCGCCGTGTTGCGTGCGGCGATCGCGGAGGCGAGCGCGACCGACCAGATCTGCTGTTCGGTCAGCCCCGGCGCTCCGTCGGTTGTAAGTACCGTACCGAGATTGAGTTTCAGGTCGCGCGCGTAGTCCGGCAGCGCGCCACGGATGGTATCGAGCATGGTCATTGTTGGAACGTCCCGTCTCAAGAATTGCGCGGGGAGGAATGGGATCTGCGCTTGCAGTTGATCGGCAGAAGCACCGTCGCGGGCGGCAGCTGTCGCTCGCGACGGCAAGAGGTATTCAGGCCTGTGGGGATTAGGCGACCTTCAGGGTCTCCTGGCCCTTCTGCCAGTTGCAGGGGCAGAGNTCGTCCGTCTGCAGCGCGTCGAGGACGCGAAGCACCTCGGCAGGATTGCGGCCGACGTTGANGTCGGTCACGTANGCAAAGCGGATGATGCCCTGCGGATCGACGATGTAGGCGGCGCGCTGGGCCACGCCCTCTTCCGGATCGAGAATGTCGAGCGCGGTGGTCAGCTCGCGCTTCAGGTCGGCAAGCATCGGGAAGGGGAGGTCCTTCAGGTCGTCATGGCTGTTACGCCACGCCAGGTGCACGAACTCGCTGTCCACGCTGACGCCGAGGATCTGCGCATCGCGGTCCTTGAACTCGCCATCCAGCTTGGCAAAACCGGCGATCTCAGTCGGGCAGACGAAGGTGAAATCCTTCGGCCAGAAGAAGACGACCAGCCACTTGCCGGCGTAGGTATTCTGGTCAATGGTCTGGAAAGCGGTCTTGGGGTCGGAAGAGACGACACCGGTCAGCTTGAAGTCAGGAAACTTTTTCCCAACACCCAACATGTTTGTTTTCTCCTTCTTGGTATGGGAGGTATTTTAGAATCATTTTAAACTGACGGCTGTCTTATAGTTTTGACAAACGGTCCCGCCAAGGGCCTGCGGCAGTTAGCCGCTTAATCACGCCGGGCGGCGAACAGGCTGGTGGTCACCGGGACCTCTTGGTCGCGTCGGGCGTATGGAACAGGCGCAGCGCACTTGGTGGGGTGGTGCGTATCCTGGCAAGCCTCGGTGCCGTCCAGAACAAAAAAAGACAATTGGCGGAAGTCGCTAGCGGTAGAGCGTGAGTCGCTGCAGCCCGGCAGGGTGACTGGCATTCTCCACGTACATGCGATCGGTAACCACGTTTGCCGGGAAACGGTGTGCTGGTCCGCCGCGGGCTGAGACGCTCCGAGGAGGATTGTCCACTGAAATGTTGCTCCGAACAGGCATTCGATTGGTTGAACGTTTGGCGGCGTCTCCGCCTGCATGTTGCGTCCCTGAACAGGGTTGCTGCGCTGACGGGCGGACAGGCCAGGAAGTCTGTTCGATCGATCCTCCGCCGGTGGGGCTGGAGTGCGCCCGCGCCGCGGGGATCGGCCGTACCGGCGCATGACTGCGTGGAGGCAAGCTCGGAGCAGAGAACCTGGGAGTCATCGAAGGGGCTTTCCTCATCTTGGGCTGGTGAATGCGTGAACTTGCGAGAGGCTGCAACGGAGGTCGTCCGTGGCGGACGCGCCATTGTGCTGCCGATCGCGCCGGCAGCCGCGAACATTCCCCGCCCAGGCTACTGCCGAACATGTTCAGCGCGTGGCCGTGCCGCCAGCGTGGCTCCGGCTTGACGAACCATGTAGCGTGTATAACATATTCAAAATGAACGGAGTCGCGGAAACGGAGACGATTCCGCTCAACATGTTTCTTGGTCTGATCGTATTGCCTGAGGAAGGGTTCTTTGCGCCTTTCACAATGTCTGTGACGGTCGCAGATCTTTGTTGGGTTGACGCAGTGGAGTGCTGGACGAGGCGCGGAGTTGGGGGCCATAGACGCGGTAGTCACCTGGGTGGACGGCAGCAACCCCCAGCACATCAAGAAGCGCAGGGAAGCGCTGCTGATGTCGGGGCACCACCCGGACAGACCCAGCAACGGCACTGAGGAAACGCGGTTTTCCAATCTTGGCGAGATCTANTACTGCATTGCTTCGATCCTGAAGTATGCTCCTTTCGTCCGCTACATCTATGTCGTGGCGGACAATCAGGTGCCGAGCCATATTCAGGATTTCGTCAAGTGCGGTCTCTGCGAAGCCGGCAAGATCAGGATCGTCGACCACCGGACGATCTTTGAAGGGTATGAGGAATTTCTTCCCACATTCAATTCCCTCTCGATAGAGCTGATGCTCTGGCGTATTCCGGGCCTGTCGGAAGCGTTCCTGTATTTCAACGACGACGTGTTCCTGAACGCACCCGTGTCTCCCGACGATTTCATGGACGCTTCCGGACGCATGGTCGTCTACGGAAGGCCGCGCTCCGTCTGGCCTCGCCTGCTCAAGTACCGCCTGAAAAAGATCAAGTGTTTTCTGAAGGGCCGCGTGCCGCCGGCGCATTTCAAGACCGCCCAGATGCACGCCGCGCGGCTGTTCAATCTGGCGGATTATGTCGAAGTGGGTCATACGCCGCACCTGATGCGGCGCTCGGTCTTCAGGGAATTCTTTGAACGCCACCCCCAGGCCGTGCGCCGGCAGCTGAAGCCCAAGTTCCGCACTCTGGACCAGTTCCTGCCGGCGGGACTTCCGGTTCATGCCGCCTTCCGGGAAAGCAATGTCGAGCTGCGCCGGCGCCAGGAAGTCTATCTCAAGCCCAGCCTCGTGGGGCCGAACCAGCTNGACATGATCCGCAACGAGCATGGCCTCTTCGGCTGCGCGCAAAGCCTCGATCGGTTCAGGCTGAATGACCTCGAGGCGTTCCGGTCGGTGATGGCTGACAA
>JGI25326J35508_1002161_pt1 | contig 13563 bp, 8 predicted proteins | sample HigsolmetaAR201D_FD_35508 | JGI IMG/M metagenome (IMG submission 35508)
GGGCTTGCGTCAACAGCGTTTCGACCTGCATCAGCTCGAGCTGCGTGCCCGAACCGACCTCGTAGCGTCGCTTGAAAATGCGAAAGGACTCCTCGCGGGATCCCACGGTGCGGTTCGCGATCTCGAGCCGCCGATCCAGCTCGCGCTGCACCAACCATGCATTTGCGACCTGGCCGACAAGACTCACCGTGAATGCTCGGCGTGCGGCATCGGCAGCCAGGTAGTTTTCGATCGCCGCAATGTCCAGGTTGCGCACGCGGCCCCAGAAGTCGAGCTCCCACGTCGCAACGCCTGCTGCCACTTGATAGGCGCTGCTTACGGTGGAACGACCCAGGATGCTGAGATCGGCAGGCGTGCGCCCGCGGTCGCCCCCGGCACTCACAGCAACGTTCGGGAAACGGTCCGCACGTTGAATGCCGCGTAATGCTCGTGCTTCTTGCACGCGAAGAACCGCTGCGCGCAGATCGCGGCTGTTCTCGAGTGCCAGTTCGATGATCCCTTGCAGTTCAGCGTCCGAGAAGACGCTGCGCCACTCGACCGCCCCGCTCAATGCGCCATCGGTTCGAGGCGCATCGGCTGGATACGCGCTCGCAATCGGTGCGGCCGGCTGCCGATAGCCCGGTGCCATCGACGTGCACCCGGCGAAGAACGCCGCGACGACGAGCACGCATGTTGCTGCAAGCCTGGTTGATGTCGGAATGATCGGAGCTAGCTTCAGGTCCATTTAGCCTGAAATGCTCGCCGATCGCCCGACCCGCAGAAGTACGAGGATGCCGAAGCACGATCGGTACGACGTACGTACGTAAACAGGCTGATGAAAACCCCGCCCAGCCTGTGTCCTGCAAGAGACCTGACGCTCCCGCAGCATTGTCCGGCTATGCCGAAATCGTCTTCTCGGCAATGAGCTGCAGGATTGCGTTGTACGAGTCGACGAACTTCTGGATTCCCTCATCGAGAAGCTGGCGCGTCACGTCCTGCATGTCGATTCCGATCTCATGCAGCTCGCGCATGACGCGTTTGGCTTCATCGAGGTCCTGTTCTAGCGTCTCTGCCGGCTTGCCGTGATCTGCGAAGGCAGCGACGGTCTGCAGCGGCATCGTGTTGATCGTCTGCGGTCCGATCAGCGGTTCGACGTACAGCAAGTCTGGATAGGAAGGATTCTTCGTGCTCGTGCTCGCCCACAAGAGCCGTTGCGGCCGCGCGCCCGCCGCTTCGACGAAACGCCACCGTCCAGATGCGATCAGTTCCTTGTAGCGCTGATAGGCCAGCTTGGCATTGGCCACTGCCGCCTTGCCTAGTAGATGCTTGGCTTGCGTGACGCCGTTGTCGACCTTCTGCTGCAGAAGCTTGTCGACGAGCGTATCGATGCGGCTGACGAAAAAGCTGGCGACCGACGCGACATTCGACAGTGGCTTGTGCTCCGCCTTGCGTCGCTCGAGCGCGCTCACATAGGCCTGCGCCACCTCGTGGTAGCGCTCGACCGAGAACAAGAGCGTGACATTGACGTTGATCCCTTCGACGAGCAACTCCTCGACGATGGAAACGCCCTCCATCGTGCCCGGCACTTTGATCAGCAGATTCGGACGCGACACCGCCTGCCAGTACCGGCGCGCCTCGGCAATCGAGCCGTGAATGTTTCGCGCGAGGTTCGGCGAGAGCTCCAGACTCACGAACCCGTCGCGCCCTTCTGTTCGGTCATACACAGGGCGCAGAACATCGCAGGCATCGCGCACATCCTCGACGATCAGCGTTTCGTAGATGCTGTGCGCGGGCTGTCCGGCCAACTTTTTCAACTGCTCGGTGTACTCCGTGCCCTTGCTCAGAGCCGCGTGAAAAATCGTCGGGTTCGAAGTGACGCCGGTCAGTCCTTCTTGCTCCACGCGCCGTTGCAGATCGCCGCTTCGGACCATGCTGCGGCTCAAGTCGTCGAGCCAGTAGCTTTGCCCAAACCGTGCGAGCTCGAGTAGCGGATTCGTCATCGTCGTCTCCAACTGTTAGCGCTGCGGCCAACTGTCGCCTGTAGCCTGTCGCCTGTGGCCTGTTCCCAAAATACGCAAAGACCGTGTGTCCGCACGAAGAATCTCGGGGGGGGACACGACCAACCGATCGACTCGTTCGATCGAACCGATCTGCGCGGACTCGCTACGTCGGTCGTTGCCCCGCAACGCGGCGCGGCTCGAAGGGGATTGCGCTACTTTCCCAGCGACAGACGCATTTGCCTGGCGATGGCTTCGGCGCGGTCGTTCGGATATTGCGTCTCGAAGTCGCTCAGCAACACCGCTGCGTCTTACGGTCGCGGGCCTCCGAAGCAAGCCGTGCGAGGGAGATGAGATCCGTGGCGGCCGATGGCCGAAAATCGCGGTTGTGAGCGAGGCGCTCTTTGATCAGACCAGTGCGTCCGAAGTTCGGTGCTCGTGCAGCAGATTCGGCATGAGCTCGCGCGCAACCCTTTCCGCCAAACGCTGATCCGTCCAGCCGCTCACATGCTCGTGCATCCAGACTTCGATCGAGCACGGTTGGGACTCGACCGACGACGATCTCGCTCTCGCCAGGAAGATCGGTGTCGTCATGCGTAACGGCGTCGCCGTACGCCAATGGAATGTTAAAGCGTGCTTACTTACGAAAAGCCCAATCCGCCGTTGATGTCGACGCTGGCGCCGGTAATGAAGCTCGCCTCGGGCGAAACCAAGTAGGCGACGAGATCGGCGACTTCTTCCGCGCGACCTTCACGCCGCAACGGCGTGCTCGCCGCCACCTTGGCTCGAACCTCGTCCTTGGTGAAGGTGTCGTGGAATGTGGTGGCGATCATGCCCGGACAGACGCAGTTCACACGAATGTTGCGCGGGCCGAGCTCTTTTGCGAGCGCGCGGGTGAACGACATCACGGCTCCCTTCGACGCCGCGTAAGCGGATGCACCCGGACCGCCGCCGTCACGCCCCGCGAGCGAGGACAGATTCACGATCGCACTACCCTCTGGCATGTAAGGCATCACGAACTTCGAAGTCAGGAATGCGCTCGTCACATTCAGACGCATGACCCACTCGAAGAATTCCTGATCCATTTCCCCGAGCGTCTTACGTGCCACCATTCCGCCCACGACATTGACGAGCACGTCGATGCTGTCACCGTAGGCTGCGCGCGTCTCGTTCACCAGATTCTCGACGTCCGCCTGCTTCGTCATATCGCCGGCAACGGCGATCGCTGTACCGCCGGCTGCAAGGATGGCCGCCACGGTCTCCTCGGCCTCCGTCTTGCTGTTGTTGAAATTGACGACGACCTTGGCGCCGACCGCAGCCAGCTTCAAGGAAATGGCGCGCCCGATGTCTCTTGCGCCGCCGGCCACGATCGCAACTTTGTCTTTCATGTTCATTTGCTGTTCGCACTCCACTCGATCATTTCGTTCGCGCGCTCACGGGCTTGATCTCGCCGCCGAACCCCCAAACCGAGAGCACGGCGAGCGGCACGAGCAACGCGCCCAAGACGAAGAACGGCACATAGGATTCCGTCGTGATTCGCGGCACCATCTGCGTGGTGATGATCACACCGAGGATCGCGGCGGTACCGCCGACGCCGGCCAGCGAACCCACCGACTTACCAGCGAAGAAATCGCTCGGCAGCGTCTGAATGTTGCCGATCGCCATTTGAAAGCCGAAAAGAATGACGGCCATCAGCAGCACGGCCACGAGCGGCGTCACTGCAACGGCAGTGGCGAGCAACGTCGGCAACATGATGATTCCGCCCAACGTGATCGTGAGCTTGCGCGTCGCGTTGACCGTCCAGCCCTTCTTGAGAAGCGCGCCAGCAAGCCAACCGCCGAAGAGCGCACCGAATGCGGCGCCGACGTATGGCACCCAGGCATAAAGGCCGATCTCGCGAACATCGAATCCGAACCGATCGGCGAGATAAATGGGCAGCCAAGAAACGAACAGCCACCACACGGGGTCAAGGAAGAATCGCGAGGCGATCACCGACCAGCTTTGTCGATAGCGAAGCAGCTCGAGCAGACCGGGCGCTGCTATGCCTTCGCTTTGTTTTGTACCGGCATCGGCTTTCTGCCCAGAAAGAATGTACTCGCGCTCTTCCGACGACAGCCATGGGTGGCGCTCAGGCGGCGCCTTGTAGATCACGAGCCATGGCAGCAGCCAGATAAAGCCCAGCACGCCCGCCAAGACGAATGTGCCTTTCCAACCGAATTGCACATAGAGAAGCGCGATCACCGGTGCGGAGATCACTGCGCCGAGCGACGCGCCCGAATTGAAAATGCCCTGGGCGAGCGCTCGTTCTTTGATCGGAAACCATTCCGCATTCGCCTTCGTGGCGCCCGGCCAGTTGCCGGCCTCTCCGACACCCAAAACGAATCGGACGATGCTCAGTCCGCTGAACGTCCTCACGACGGCGTGGAGCATGATGGCCACGGACCACACGACGATCGACGTCACAAAGGCAAGCCGCGTGCCGATAGCATCGAAGATTTTCCCGAACACGGACTGACCGATCGCATAGCCGATCATGAACAAGGAAACGATGTTCGCGTAGTCGGCTTTGTCGAGACCCAGGTCTTCGGACATGCCGGGCCACATGACCGCCAGGGCGTTGCGATCGATGTAGTTGATGACCGTCGCGATAGCAACGAGCGTGACGACGATCCATCTGAGATTTTTCGTATTCATCGCGCTACTCGAACGAACTGACGGATCGAACTGCCCGCCCATCGGTTTGATTCAGTGTCATCTCCGCGCTCCGTTCTGATCGAATACGCCGTAATAGCCGCGCCATTCGAAGTCGCGACCGTCCGCTGCAACCTTGTGAATCGCATCTGTCCGCGTGTCGTACGACAGCGCGAGGTAGTGGCGAGAACCGTCGGTCGTCGTGATGCGAATGACGTCGGCGCGGCCCGCTTGAAAACGCTGCAGTTCTGCGATGTTGCTGCGGCCGCCGATCGTGTATTCGGCCGAACCGTTGTATTCGCCGTGCGGCTCGAGAACGGAAACGAACGTTTGTGCCCGCGCATCCTTGACGCGCAGGACCAATGCTTGGTCGTAACGCAAATTGAATCTCGGATCGTTCGCGCCCAGCTGCGTCAGCAAGACCTCGAATCCGTTCTGCGCGAGCGCGGTATAGGTGTAGAAGCGATTCTTGTTGAGCCAGGTGAGCGAGACATTCTCGTTCGCGGCCACGGAAGCCGACGCCCGCAACCACAAGTGCTGATAACCGTTGGCGGTGCCGAGCGGCCTGAGACTGTCCGTGCGAGCATCGAATCCAGGGTTCGCAGAGATGATTTGCCCCGTGAAGTGCAGCGGCAGATCGTACTGGTGTGCCGTCTTACTATTCACATTGAGCACATCGACGACGATCGGGTGATCAGGGACGATCCCGTTGAGCAGCGCCATCGTTCGACGGAACTCGACACCCGAATAGGCATCGCGCATCACGGCAGCGGTGATTTGAGCGCCATCCCGGCTTTCGAACACGAGGAGCTCGGGATGATGCTGCTCGGCAAGCTTTAGATCGGCATCGAAATGGCTGCGCTCATCGACGACGAGCGTGTTGTGCGCAATCGTTTGTTTGGCCCAGCTTTCGTTCTCCGGCAGGTAGTGACCGCCCTCCTTCTGCTCCACGTTGAGAAANCGTGCAGCGCCATAGTCCGGTACGATCTCTTGACCGTTGTCGTAGAACAGCCACGTCAGTTTGTCGAAGTGGCCGTGTCCCATGCCTTGCGACGTCGCCTTGAACACGAGCGCTCGTTGATCCGGCTGCTCGCCGTGACGCAAGACGACCAACGCGCCCTGTTTGCCCGACGGTCCGTCGCGAAAAACCTTCGAGCGATACCGATAAGGCTTGCTGAGGCCGGCATCGACAGCCTTGGCAAGACGATAGCCATCGCCGGTCAGCACATACGGGTGCTGCATCTGTGCGATCGAGAGCAAGGTTGGATCGCCGGTCAGCGCGTAGGCTGTCGCGATCCCGTACCGAAGCTCGATCGTGTCGAGACCCTTGTCCTTGATGGCGTCATTGACCGGGAACAGCAATCCGGCATAGGAAAGATCGACGCACGCGTAGATCGCTCTCAGCAGAACTTTGTCACGGTACTCAAAGATTCTTAGATCCGGATCGTTCGCATGAATCGCGCGTGCAAACACGATGAACGGCATCAGCGCGTAGCGTTGATAGTAAGGCCCTTCCGTGTAGTACCCGTCCGGAGAGAACAGCTCGTCGAGCTGCTTGATGAACCCCGCTTTGCCGTCGCGTTTCAACCCGTATAGCGCCTTCTGTACGTACTCCTTGTCGCCTAGCGCATAACCGGTCATGCCGACGGCCGCTACCGCCCAAGTGCCGTGGTTGTGGATGCGATCGAACGTTTCGGGCGACTGCACGGACAGAAAGTCCGCCATCGGTCGCAAGAGCCCTCCCTCGATCGTCTTGCGCTGTTGCGGCATGAGCGTGTCGGCGATTGCGTCATACCCCTGAATGGCGTACACGAGCCACACGGATTCGTTCAGGCTTTGCCAGAACAATCGGCCGGGCGTATTCGATCGCTTGACCGGGTGTCTACCCAACGTCGGATAGAGCTTTGCGTACGCGAGCAAGAGGTCTCGCGCATACGTCGCGTATTTGGCGTCGCCCGTCAGCCGATACAGAATTCCGGCATCGTGAATGGCGATGCCATTCTGCTTGTGCTTCTCGTGCGTGTAGCCGCCGCCCGGATCCCTCGGGACCGGCACATCGGGCGTCGACTCGAAATAGGCATCCACCTTGGCTCGAGTTTCCGCCAATGACTTTGCGAAACTCGACGTCGAATTCAGCTCGGCCCGGATCAGATCCACGTCCGCCGACGAGAGCAGCAGCCGAGGTCCGGCAAGCGCGACATTCATCGCCGCCAGGAACACGAAGACCGAGAGCTTCAATTTCACCATCGCCGGGATCACAGCGTATCGACCTCAGGTTCCGGCGTGTTCACGAATCGGTTCTCGGCGATGCGGCTGATCGGCTCGCCGACCGTATGCGTTACACGAACAGGACGGCTGTCCAAGAAGCTGTTGTTGCGGATATCGATCTGCTGCACACCGAGAAGCCGGACAGACGCCCGCGACTTGTTGCGCTTGCCCGATCCGACCGATTGCAGACTCGAACCGCTCAACTCGAAATGCGGACCGAAAGTGCTTTCATCCGTACCGCCGCGATAAACGTCCGCGACAGTGCCCTCGACGTCGACGAACTTCGAATCGGCGATCGTGATGTACTCGGCGCTGTACAGCCCCAGATCGTCGGTCTCATTGTTCAGCACCAACACGTGACCGGTGATGTTGCTGAACGTCGATCTGGAAATCCGAATACGGTCGGCGAAGGTGCTCTTCGCCGCCGTGAAGAAATGGAATGAGTGATTGACGTCGAGATCGCGGACGGTGACGTCGTCGAGCTCGAGCTCGTAGTTGTTCAGCATCGAGTAGCGGCTCGTCCGGATGACCGAATTGCCTGCCATGTCGGGCGCGGCCTTGCCGGAGATATCGAGACCGACGAGCTTCAAGCTGCCGCCGTCGGCGATCTCGAACAGCGCATTGCGCGTGAACTCGAGGCGAGCGCGCTGCGCTGCATCCGCAGAACGAATGGTCAACGGTCGATCGACGATCAACGTGCGTTCGACGACGTACTTACCGGCAGCGAGCTCGATGATGTCCCCTGCCTGAGCGCGCGCGACGGCCTTGGCGAACGCATCCGCATCTGTCGCAGAGATCGTGGTGCCCGTATCGAATCGCCCCCTTCGATCCGGCTTCGGATACCAGGCAACACCGGTTGCATCCTTGCTGAGTACTTGAAGCTCGCGAGCGGCGCCCGCCCTCAGTCCAACGGGATAGAGCAATCCGTTCTGCGCTCTTTCGAGCTCGACGTTTCGGCGGGCGAATCCGCGTTCGATGGGCAGCTTTGCGACGTTGTGTACGACGTTATCGGCGAATCGAATACCGCTCACGTCGTCGTGAACCGCAATGACGTCTCGCCCATCGGCGTTGTAGATCAAGTTTCGGACGAATCGCGTACGAATGGGCGGTGCCGAGCGTTCCGCATCGGCGCCCGCAGCCAGCTCGATGTGCGCGCTCTCGATGATCGAATTGTATTCGATCACGGAATCCTCGACCTGGTGATAGCGATTGATCGGCGAGTTCGGTACGCCGTTCATGACGACGAGCGCGCCGGCGAAGCGATGGCCGGTCAGACCGTACAGATAGTTGTTGCGCACGGTTTGGCGCTTGTTGATCACGCGGATGCCGCCCGTGTGCTCCACGCGATTGCCGAAGAAGACGTTGCCTTCGACGACGTTGTCGTTCCCGTGACGCAGCGTCAGCGCGCCGCGCGATTCGAAGAAGACGTTGCCGCGAAAGACATTGCCGCCCGACTTGCTCGACACGATCTCCACTTCGCCGTCGCAGCGGTCGAAGTAGTTGTTCTCGACGACCGTGAACGAGTTCGTCAGCGAGTAATGGCTCGTGCCGATGCGGATCGTTTCGCCGCCGTTCGATCCGAGCGTCTGCCGCGGACCGAAATAGTTGTGGTCGATGCGGTGATGGTTCTCCTGGCTCTCTGGACTATCCAGCCGCACGGCGAGCGTCACACCCTGATTGCTCTTGCCTTCGAGATGATTGTGGTCGAATCGGTTGCGCTTGCCGTCCATCGCCACCCAGATATCGAACTCGGTGCGGTCGGGCTTGTTGAAGCGATCGATGACGACTTCCGTGACGCGGCTGTTATTCGCGTACTCTCCGTTCGTCCCTCGAAATGCGATGACGGTGTCCGTCGGTGAATACCCGTTCTTGAACACGAGACCGGAGACGACGAGATACTCGCCTGCAAGGCGGAGATTCGACTGCCCGCCGAGAATGACCTGTCCCTTGGTTTCCGCCGTCAGTGTGATCGGCTGCTTCGCCGTGCCCTTGCCTTTGAACAGCACTTCGAAGTCGCGCCACTCGCCATTCGCGAGCACGATCGTGTCGCCCGCACGAAGCGTCTCGAGCGCCTCGTAGTACTCGGCTTGCGATCGGACGAGCGTCTCGCGGGCATGCGCTGCCGTGCCGACCAGACAAGCAAGAACGATGAGGATCGGTTTCATCCGTTTGCGTTGGGTCGCGACGGGCCGAGCGACGCGATCGCGCCGCTCGGCCATTGCTTCGAGTGACGGACAGGCGCTCAGCACCGGCTAGAACTTCATGCTCACGCCCGCCGTGATCCGACGGTCCGTCAGACCCTGGAAACACAGCAGCGCACGGTCGTTGATGCAGTATTGATTGGCATCTTCGCGAAGGAGATTGATTCCTTCAACGCCGAGCGAGAAGTTGTCGTTGATCGCGTAATTGATGCTCGCGTTGAGCTGCCCTCGTGCCGCATTGATCCGCGGCAGGCCGAAGAAGAAGCTGTCCTCGGATACGAAGCTCGATCGCCACGTATAGCGCACGCGAGCGTTCAAGCCGTACTTGTCGTAGAACAGCGTGGCGTTGTAGGCCCTCTTCGAGAGATTCGGCAGCGTGATCTTGTCGTAGGCTTCGGGGAACCCGAGCAGCGTGAGCACATTCCTCGGGCCGTCGGCCTTGCGATATTCCTTCGCCGATCCGCCGCTCTCCTGATACGTGAAGTTGCCGATGAAACCGAATCCGGACGCAAAACCGAGCACATCTTCCCACGCCGACAGATCGTGCTGGAACGCAACCTCCACGCCTGTTTGCGTCGTGGATCCGCCCACGTTGAAGATCGAAGCCAGCGGCACGCAGATGCCGATACCTTGAATCGGATTGTTGATGTTGCGGTTCGCAATCGGGTTGTAGATACCGCCCTCCTCGCAAGGCGGCGTGATGTCGATATTGAGCTGACCGTCGATCAGATTCGGCGCCGGATCCTCCTGCCGGGCTGCGAAGAGGTTCGTACGCTTCTTGTGGAACACGCCGATGCTGATGACGCTCGACGGCGTGAAGTAATACTCGCCCGAAAGATCGAACGACCATACGACCTCCGGGACGAGATCCGGATTGCCGACATTGACGGGCGCGTTCGGCGACGTGCCGAAGGACACCGACGTCGACAGCATGTCGAAGTCCGGACGGCGGATGTCCCGCGCGATGCCTGCACGAATGAGGAAGCTGTCGGTCGGGTGCACCGTCAGATTGAAGCGCGGCAAGAAGAAGTCGTACGAGCTCTTCTTGACGATTCGCTCGGCGGCGACCCCGTTCGAGACGTTGTTGCCGATCGAGGAGAGCGACGTTCTCAGCCAGCGAACGCCCAGATTGCCGCGCACCGGCCACCCGGCGATCTCTGTCGCGAAGTTCCCTTGGAGATAGGCAGCGTTCGTCTCTTCGTCGATCGAGAAGAATCCGGAAGCTGACTCTGTGGGCGCCACGAGCAGCGCCAAGGGAGGACCCTCGGTCGCGACTGCGTTGCTCGCCGCGATTGCGTCGTTGAGCGTGCTCAGAACGGCCCGCGGATTCTTGTAAGCCAGAGCGCCGTCGATGACGAGGAAATCGGGGAAGTACAGTCGGCGGTTATCCGCTGCATTGAAGTTGTTCGGACCGGCGATCAGGATGCCGGCGAACAAGTCGCCGGCCGGCCTGTTCCAATGCGTCGTGGCATTGGTGAACGTCACGTTGTTCGTGGCTTCGCGATGGGTCGAAGAGTTCTTGTTCCAGCGATAACCGAAGTCCACCGACGTCAAGAAGGAGATGCGGTCCGAGGTGTCGTAGGAAAGATCGATGCGTCCCGCCTTCTCCTCGTTATCGGTTCGGTCTGCGCCTTGCGTGACTTGTTGAAGCCGGTAATTCGCCGGATCCAGCATCTCCGCCGAGGTCGGCGCGAACGGACTCGAGTGATCGAGACCGAATTGGAGCGTGCCGCCGCGCAAATCGAATGCCGTCGGCACGCCGTTGTCGAGGCTCGCACCGAACGCCGGCTGAGGTCCGTGCGGATTGATGAAATCCAGCGTCGTCGAAAAGTTCGGGAAATCCGAATCGGACGTCGACAGCGATGCCTCTGCGCGCACGACGAGCCGATCGGTCGCATTCCACTCGGTACCGAGCGCAAAGACCCGACTCATCGTTTCGCGCGCACCGGTGTTGCTCGAGGTACGCAGATTCGGATCGATGACACCTCGAGAATCGACGCCGATGCCCAACGTTCCGGTCAGAGCCGCCTGCACAGTGCCGAGATGGATCGGACCGTTGGGACCGTCGAGCGTACCGAGGTTGACCGTTTCGAACGACGTGTTGTTCGTCGTATCGACGACCGCCTGCGACGCCACGCCCGAGATCTGCACGCGCGTGCTCTCCTGCGCACGCTGCTGATCGTTGACGGTCGCATCGAAATACAACCGCAGATCGTCGTTCGGCTTCCACTCGAGACCGGCGGTGAAATTCTTCGTCTCGTACTCGAAGTTCTCGAGCTCCTGGTCGAAGAACTGGATCCGCAGGAACGGAAAGTCCTGAGAGCTTGGCCCTTCGCCCGGCATGACGACCGCGTCGCGATCGACGCGCGGCCGAAACGCAGCAACGTCCTGGCGTGCGTAGCTGCCGCTCACGACCACGCCGAACTCGCCGGCATCCGTGGACCACACATTGCCCAGCGTTGCAGAAACTCTCGGCAACGTTTCGTCGGCGAGATCGCTGTTCTCCATTTGAGCGCGCACAGCGATCAGCGGGTCGGTCAGCGAGAGAGGACGAATCGTCCGCAAATTGATCGTGCCGCCGACGGATCCTTCGATCGTTCTGGCTTCCGGCACCTTGATCACTTCCACGGAGGAGATGAGCGCGGCCGGTAGATCCTCGAAGCTGATACCGGTGCGGCCGGAGCCCGATCCCACCGTCGAGACGCCGTTGATTTCGGTCCTGTTCGCATCGGTGCCGCGGATCTGCACGCCGCGGCCGACGCCGGCTTCGCGAGTGATCTGAATGCCGGTGATGTTCTCCAGCACCTCAGCAAGGTTCTGATCGGGCAACTTGCCGATGTCCTCGGCTTGAATGACTTCGATGAGATTGTCGGCTTCGCGCTTTTCGGTGAGCGCCGTCGCAAGCGAGCTGCGGATGCCCGTCACGACGATTTCTTCGAGCGCCTCTGACCTGCCCTCGTTTGACGACTGTGCCCACGCCGGCGTGGAGACAGCTCCGATCAACAGAAGAAGCGGTAGCGACCCACTAAAAATAGTGTCGTTGTATGCACGCACGTTCGGATCCCCCATCCCATTAATTGGTCCTACCAATCTGCCGCGGCCTCGGCAGAATTGTGTGTTAAAGACGGTGCCACTGGACTGCGTAACTTGTCAATTCGGGTAATAAGACAAGTTTTATTATTGGTCCTACCAATCTGGCAGCCGAGACGGGGCGGACCGCACAGGTTTCGCCCATCTGAGCGACTAGTTAGGTTTCGACTGATTTGGGCTTACAGCATCCTGAAAGTTGACTGCAGAATTGGTATAACTCATTGGCTTGGATACAGGCCGCTTGCAAGGAAATGGGATGAGCGACGAGCGTCTCTATCAGCTGATCGCCCGCAAGATCGAAGCGCTGATCGATAGCGGGAAGTACCCGCCTGGCAGCCGGTTGCCGCCGGAGCGCGAGCTTGCGGAGCAATTCGGTGTCAGCCGTGTCGCCGTACGCGAGGCGCAAATCGCCTTGCAGGCAGTCGGACGCATCAAGATCAAGACGGGATCGGGCGCATACGTGCTCGAGCCTCACGCGGAATCTACGAACAAGCTACCGAACATCAGCGCCTTCGAGCTCACTGAAGCTCGTGCGCTGTTCGAAGCCGAAGCGGCCGCCCTCGCCGCGATCCAGATCGACGATGCGGCGCTGGATCAGCTCGAGCGATACATCGAGATCATGAAGGAAGCCGGCCCGGACGATAAGGCCGCCGAGCTCGCCGACAGAAACTTCCATCGCGCGATCGCGACTGCATCGGGCAACGCCGCCATTTCTTACGTGATCGAGACCTTGTGGAGCCTGAGGACCGATCTCGAACCCGTGAAAGCAGTCTACGAGTCCGTGTGCAGCACCGATGCAAGCGCAAGAGTCGCTGAGCACGCAGCCATTCTGGATGCGTTGCGCGCACATGATCCTGCCGCGGCGCGCGTCGCGATGCGTAAGCACTTCGCACGCTTGATCAATTCCATGCTGGACGTCACCGAACAGCGCGCGCTCGAGGAATTGCGCAACCAAGTGAGCAAGAGCCGTCAGCGCTACTTGAAGAGTGCAACGCTGTAAGCGAGCGCACGAGCCGATCTCTGTCCCGCATCGTCATTCCTCGTCCGGAAATTTCACGACGGCCGTCGTCACCGGCGTCCCGGGCGGCGCGTACTTCGGCACTTGCGCTGTCGAGGGCCCGAGCGATCGAATGAATGCATAGAATCGCTGCGAGGTCCTCATCGGTCATATCCCTCAAAGCGAACCATGGCATCGGCGGGCGGATCGGTCGGCGGGCGTATTGCAACCACGTTTCCTCGCTCATGCCTTGCACGAGCTGGCGGAGATTTGCCGGATACGTCGTACCCCACGGACCTTGAAACCCGCGCGAATCGCCGATCAACCACTTCGACTCCTC
>JGI25326J35508_1002197_pt1 | contig 13414 bp, 14 predicted proteins | sample HigsolmetaAR201D_FD_35508 | JGI IMG/M metagenome (IMG submission 35508)
GCGCCGACGATGATGATCCAGGCGCCGATGGACAGCCCCAGCCGCCGGGACAGCCCCTGGTGGAACACGTCCCACGGGTCGTTGCCCAGGCCCGAGGCCACCTGCAGGGCGATTCCGAGACCATAGAAGGCCAATCCGGTGTAGAGCTGGATCAGCCGGCGAATCAGCAAGGCCATTTCTCCCTTCCGTTCCGACGGCGCCCGGAGTCCCGGAGCCATGGCGAGCGGTCCGGCCTCCAGTCCAGGCCGTCTCGTGAGTCGGCGCCGAATCTCGGGCCCAGGAGGGCGAGCGCCACCAGGAAGGCGAGCACGATCAGCATGAGGGTCCTTCGGGCAAGACGGGATCGACGGGCGGAGGCCGCCGGGCCGCCGGTCAGCAGAATGGCCCCTTTCCGACTTGCCTTTTAAGAGCCAATCTACAAAAGTGGCCTTCATGAGTGCGCGGTACATCAGCGGTCCGCAGCTCGCCCGGCTGCTGGGCGAGCCGCCCCGGGAGCGTCCCCGCTATGTCGCCCTGGCCCGGGCGGTGCGTGAACTGGTGCTCAGCGGAGGGCTGCCGCCGCGGATGCGGCTGCCGGCCGAGCGGGACCTGGCCGCCGCGCTCGGGGTCAGCCGGACCACGGTGACCGCCGCCTACGACCGGCTGCGCGCCGAGGGCTATGTGGAGAGCCGGCAGGGGGCGGGAAGCTGGACCGCGCTGCCGGCGGCGGACCGGCCGGCGCCGCACCGGGCCGTGGGCCGCCTGGGGCCGCTGGGCTCGGCCGACGAACGCCCCGACGAGGACCTCATCGACCTGGGCTGCGCCGCGCCCGCCGCCCCGTCCTGCCTGGCGGAGGCGGCGGCCGAGGCCATGGCCGAGCTGCCGCGCCACAGCACCGGCCACGGCTATGAGCCCACCGGGCTGGCGGTGCTGCGCGAGGCCATCGCCGCCCGCTACACCGAGCTGGGCGCCCCCACCCGCCCCGACCAGATCGTGGTGACCACCGGGGCCCAGCAGGCGATCTCGCTGCTGGCGCACGTGCTGGTGACGCCGGGCGACGCCGTGCTGATCGAACGCCCCACCTACCCGCACGCGCTGGAGGCCCTCCGGCGCTGCGGGGGACGGCTGGTGCCGGTGGGGGTCGGCGAGGGGTGGGATCTGGAGCTGGTGGCGGCGAGCATGCGGCAGGCCGCGGCCAGGCTGGCCTACCTGATCCCCGACTTCCAGAACCCCACCGGTCATCTGCTGGACGACGCCGGGCGGGCCGCGCTGGTGGCGGCCGCCCGCAGCGCCGACGCGCTGCTCATCGTCGATGAGTCCTTCAGCGAGCTGTCACTGGATCCGGCGGCGCCCCGGCCGCGTCCGGTGGCCGCCCACGACACCGGCGGCCGGGTGATCAGCATCGGCTCGGCCTCCAAGCTGATGTGGGGCGGCCTGCGCATCGGCTGGATCCGGGCCGGCGCCCCGCTGGTGCGCCGGCTGATCGCCGCCCGCGCGTCGGTCGACCTGGCCAGCCCGGTGCTGGAGCAGCTGGTCGCCTGGCGGCTGCTGGAGCGCATCGAGCAGGTGCGGGCGGAGCGGGCGCAGGAGCTGACGCGCAGCCGCGACGCCCTGGCCGGGGCGCTGCGCGAGCTGCTGCCGGAGTGGGAGTTCACCCTGCCGCGCGGCGGGATGAGCCTGTGGGTGCGGCTGGAGGCCCCGGTGGCGACGCCGGTGGCCGAGCGGGCCTGGCGGCACGGGGTGCGGGTGGTGCCGGGNCCGGTCTTCGGAGTGGACGGGGTGCTGGAGGACTGCCTGCGCCTGCCGTATGTGCTGCCCCCGCAGACCCTGCGCACGGCCGTGGAGCGGCTGGCCGGCGCCCATGCCCGGACGCAGGCCTCTCCCCTGGCGCGTCCGCTGCCGGCCTACGTCTAGGTCCCGGCGCCCGGGCCTGCGCTCAGCCGTGCAGGTAGCCGACCAGGTGCTCGCGTTCGGTCTCCAGTTCGTCGATGGCGCTTTTGACGACGTCGCCGATGCTCACCAGCCCGACCATGCGCCCGCCGCTGACCACCGGCACATGCCGGATCCGGTGCTCGGTCATGGTCTTGCGCAGCTCGTCCACGGCCGCCTCCGGGGCGCAGGTGCGCACCTCGGCGGTCATGATGTCGCTGACGGGGGCGTCCAGCAGGGCGGCGCCCCGCTCGTGCAGCCGGCGGACCACGTCCCGTTCGGAGACGATCCCGGCGATGGTGGCCCCGTCCGGGGAGACCACCACGGCGCCGATGTTGAGCTCGGCCAGCTTGGCCAGCAGTTCCCGGACGGTGGCGGTGGGTTCCACCGTGGCCACCGAGCTCCCCTTGGTGCGCAAGATGTCGCGAATCCGCATAGCCCACCCTCCGGCACGGGGTCGGTGAAGGAGGATCTCCTTCTTCCTGACAAGGTCGCACGTTCCGGACGGCAGGGAAAGACCCATGTAGGGGCCGTTTTTCAAGAATCGGCGCCCAAGGTGGCCAGCACGTTCGAAAAGCCGCGCGGCAGCACCGGCACCCCGCCCTCGTAGCGGATCTCCAGCAGGTTCAGCCGTCCGGCGTGCCACCAGTACAGGTGAGGGCTGAGGGAGCCGGGGCCCTCCTCATAGGCCCGCCGCGCGTGCAGGTGCAGTTCCCGGACCGCCGCCACCGCGGCACGGTGGCCGGCCCGGGGCCGGATGGGGTGCGCCATGATGAGGCTGCGGTTCGGCGCGATCACCAGCGCGCCGTAGGTGCCCATCTCGACGTACTCCTCCAGCCAGGCCAGGTGGGTGGCGGCATAAAAGCTCCAGCCGTGCAGCACCGTCACCGGCACGCCGCCCAGGTGGGACTCGTCGGCCTGCAACGGTCCATCGGCGCGCACGTTGGCGCGGCCCAGCATGAACAACGCATCCCCCGAGACCGGCCAGCCGCGCATCTCCTCGACGGTGACCGTGCGGACGGTGGTGGGCGTGTCGACCACCACCACCTCGATCAGGCCCGGGGCGAAGGACCGGGCGGCCAGCGCCGGGCTGTCGGCCTCGGCCGGGTAGATCCGGGTGCGCAGCAGGTGCTGGGCCAGCTCGAAGTCCGACAGGTCCAGCGGTTCTTCGATCGCGGTCACGATCGTGGTGACGTGGTCGGAGACCAGCGCCGGCCAGTCGTCCCGCGGCACCAGCCGGGCCAGCTGGCGCAGGTTGCGCATGCTGACGTGCAGCCGGGTGGGTCCCTCCAGCGCCATGACGTCGCCGGGCAGCCGATGGCAGGCGTATCCGAGGCTCTCCGCCACGAGCACGACCAACGAGTCCAGCACGCCGCTCGCCTCGTCCAGAGCGCCCCCGCGCATCCACTCCTCCTAGCTCCCGCGACGGGGTAGAGCTTGGCAGGCGAAGGTCACGAAGGAAAGTCTCGTCGATCACGAACCGCCGTCTGTGACCCGATCGTCACGTAGGGCCAGTTCCACCAGGCCGGGCAGGGCCTCTCCGATGGGCTCGCGCAGCACCGCGTCGGCGATTCCGTCATAGGGAGTGGGCTGGGCGTTGACGATCACCAGCCGCGCGCCGTGCTCGACGGCCTCCAGGCACAGTCCGGCCGCCGGGTGCACGGTCAGCGAGGTGCCCACCGCCATGAACAGGTCGCAGGAGCGGGCGGCCCGCACCGCCGCCTGCAGCACCTGCGGGCGCAGGGCCTGCCCGAAGGAGATCGTGGCCGCTTTCTGGATGCCGCCGCACTCCAGGCACGGCGGGTCCGCCTCACCCTCCTCCAGCCGTTTCAGGACCTGCTGCGTCGGGGTGCGCAGCCCGCACTCCAGGCACTCGACCTCGCGCATCGTGCCGTGGATCTCGATGACGGTCTTCGGGCTGGAGCCGGCCGCCTGGTGCAGCCCGTCGATGTTCTGGGTGACGATGGCGCGCAGCCGCCCGGCGCGTTCCAGCTTCACCAGGGCCAGGTGCGCGGCGTTGGGCTCGGCGTGCCAGGCGGGATGGTCGCGCCGGGCCTGCCAGACCCGCCGCCGCACCTGCGGGTCGGCCAGGTAGGCGTCCAGGGACGACAAGGCGGCGGCCGACGGGTCCTTGGTCCACACGCCCTGGGGCCCGCGAAAGTCGGGGATGCCGCTGTCGGTGCTGATCCCGGCCCCGGTCAGCACGGTGATCGAACGGGCCTCGCGCAGCCACTCGCCGAGGCTCGGGGGCATGTCCATGCACTCCAGGCTAGGCCCGAGATACCGGGAATACAGAGCTAAATACGCCTTCACTCGGTCTGCCCGACGGCCATGCCGAACCGGTCGGCACTGCGCGTGATCAGGCAGCCCGGTAAAGGGACATATGGGGCGGTACCCTGCACGGAGTGCGACACTGGAGATCGTCATGAGACCCGCCCCGCACATCCTGGTGATCAACGGCACGAAGGTGCGCCGGCCGGTGTTCGTCCTGGGCGCCCCGCACTCGGGCACCGACCTGCTGGCGCGGGCGATCAAGCAGACCGCGGGGTTCCACCTGACGGTCGGCCGTCCCGGGGTGCTGCGGGTGACCTACGCCTTCGCCCGGCGGCCGACGATCGCCAGCGAACGCGGCCGGGGCGCCGCACGGGTGCTGCGGGACGCCTACGCCGAGGCCTGGCAGATCTCCCCCTGGGGCTGCGCCCAGTGCCCGGCCGAGTGCCGGACTCTGGCCGGGCTGCCGCCCGCCGAGACCGCAGAGGACGCCGTGCGCTCCGGACAGGTGTGCACCGAGCCGGGGCGGGTGCAGCGGTTCGCCGACGCCTCCCCCGACCTGATCTACAGCGCCGATGTGCTGCTGGACGCCTTCCCCGACGCCCAGCTGCTGCAGGTGATCAGGGACGGGCGGGACGTGGTGGCCGGGATGCTGACCGACGAGCGCTGCCTGGCCTGGTTCAAGCCGGGGGTGGCCAATTTGGAGGAGGTCTTCCCCAACCCGTTCCTGGGGGTGGAGGACTTCACCGACCGGTCCCGCTGGCCCAAGGCGGCCATGGCGGTCAAATGCGCGCTGCGCTGGCGCGGCTCGGTGCGGCTGAGCGCCCGGCTGCGCGCCCAGGTCCCCGAGGACCAGCTGCTGACGGTGCGCTATGAGGATCTGATCAGCCGGCCGGGCCAGGTGGTGGAGACCTTGTCGGAGTACCTGGGCGCCCCGATCCCCAAGAACGCGCTGACGGGGCTGGTGCGGCCCGGGGAGAACGGGGACGGCGGCGTGGGGGCCTGGCGCCGGCGGCTGACCCCCAAACAGCTCATCCAGGTGGAGCGGGTGGCCGGCAAGGAGCTGCAGCGGCTGGGCTACCGGCTCAGCGGCGCCGCATGAGCGCATCCGGGCCGGCCCAGCCGATCATCACGCCCGCGGCGCCCAGGCCGATCAGCAGGAGGGCATAGCGGCCGGTCCAGCTTTTGAGCGGGTTGGTGATCTTGATGGTCGGACGCGTCGGACGCATGGATGCTCACCCCCTTCGTTTCCACCGCCGCAGGCCGCGCCCGGAAGCCGGCCGGGGAGCGCCGGGACGGCCGCGGCGTGCCGGTCGTGCGTCCCGACCGTCCCGCATCCCGGTGACGGCCGCTCGACGGCGAGGTCACCGGGCGGCGAAGCGGAGCCGTCGCTTCCCGGTACCGCACCGGTGATCATCGCCGGACCGGCCGTCCCGGGCCGCGGCCGTCCCACTGATCACGGCATGAGATCTACCCTCTGACCCGCTCCTCTTCAGCGACCAGGGGTAACTTTTCATACACGATCTGCTATGGGCGGGGCTTACCGTTCATTCGGCGCCCAGCGGCTCCGGGCTGCGGCCCCCGCCGGAGGCCTGGGAGGCGAACTGGGTGCGGTACAGCTCGGCGTACAGGCCGCCGGCCAGCAGCAGCTCCTCGTGCCTGCCGCGCTCGACGATCCGGCCGGCGTCGACCACCAGGATCTGGTCGGCCTCCCGGATCGTCGACAGCCGGTGGGCGATCACCAGCGAGGTCCGCCCGGACAGCGCGGTGGCCAGGGCGCGCTGCACCGCCGCCTCCGACTCAGAGTCCAGGTGCGCGGTGGCCTCGTCCAAGATCACCACCGAGGGGGCCTTCAGCAGCAGCCGGGCGATGGCCAGGCGCTGCTTCTCCCCGCCCGACAGCCGGTAGCCGCGGTCGCCCACCACGGTGTCCAGCCCGTCGGGCATGGCGGCGACCAGGTCCCAGATGTGGGCGTCCTTGAGCGCCTGGACGATCTCCTCCTCGGTGGCGTCCGGGCGGGCATAGCGCAAGTTGGCCCGGATGGAGTCGTGGAAGAGGTGGGCGTCCTGGGTGACGACGCCGACGGTCCGCCGCAGCGACTCCAGGGTCAGGTCGCGCACGTCCCGCCCGCCGATCCGCACCGCGCCGTCGGTGACGTCGTACAGCCGCGACACCAGGTGGGTGATGGTGGTCTTGCCCGCGCCGGACGGGCCGACCAGGGCGACCATCTGGCCGGGTTCGACGGTGAAGCTCACATCGCGCAGCACCGTGCGGGCGGGGGTGGTGTCGGTGCGGGCGATGGACTCCAGCGAGGCCAGCGAGACCTCCTCGGCCGCCGGGTAGCGGAAGGTGACGTGGTCGAACTCCACCCGCAGGGCCTGCCCGGAGCCGGCGGCGGCCAGCGGGACCGCCCCCGGGCGCTGGTCGATCATCGGTTTCAGGTCCAGCACCTCAAAGACCCGGTCGAAGCTGACCAGCGCGGTCATCACGTCCACCTGCACGTTGGACAGCGCCGTCAGCGGCCCGTACATGCGGGTCAGCAGCGCCGCCAGCGCCACCAGCGTGCCCAGCTGCAGCGTGCCGTCCACCACCAGCAGGCCGCCGACGCCGTAGGTCATGGCGGTGGCCAGCGCGGCCACCAGGGTGAGCGCCACGAAGAAGACCCGCCCGTACATCGCCGACACCACGCCGATGTCGCGCACCCGGCCGGCCCGCTCGGCGAACATGGCCGACTCCTCCTCCGGGCGCCCGTACAGCTTGGCCAGCATCGCCCCGGCCACGTTGAAGCGCTCGGTCATCAGCGAGCTCATCTCCGCGTCCAGCTGCATCTGCTCGCGGCTGATGCGCTGCAGCCGCCGGCCCACCCATTTGGCCGGGACGATGAAGACCGGCAGCAGCACCAGCGCGATCACGGTGACCTGCCACGACAGCCAGAACATGGCGCCCAGCACCAGGATCAGGCTGATCACGTTGGAGACCACCGACGACAAGGTGGTGGTCAGCGCCCGCTGGGCGCCGATCACGTCGGTGTTGAGCCGGCTGACCAGCGAGCCGGTCTGCGCCCGCATGAAGAACGCCACCGGCATGCGCTGCACGTGGTCGAACACCTGGGTGCGCAGGTCGTAGATGAGGCCCTCGCCGATGCGGGCCGAATACCACCGCTGCACCAGCGACAGCACCGCCTCCACCAGGGCCAGCGCCGCCACGGCCACCGCCAGCCAGATCACCACGGCGGGCCGGCCGGGGATCACGCCCCGGTCGATGATCGACTTCAGCAGCAGCGGCCCGGCCACCACGATGCCCGCCGCCAGCGCGTTCAGCAGCAAGAACAGCGCCAGCTCCCGCACGTACGGGCGGGCGTAGCCGGCGATCCGCCGGACGGTGCCGGGCTTGAGCTTCTGCCGGGTGACCGAGCGGTCCCTGCGGTAGGACGCCATCAGCTGCCAGCCGTTGCCCGGCATGCCCGGCATTCCCACATCGGCCTCCCCGTGCGTAATCAAGTAATCAGTCCGATGCCCGAACTCAACGTACCGGGCACCGGACTGCTTCCCTGCTCAGCCGAGGGCGAAAAGAACATCCCGCCGTCATGGCGAGAGGGGCCCGGCGCCGGCCGCCGGACCCCCTTTGCGCACGCCGCTTCGGTTACCGCGGTCAGTTGCCGCGCAGCGCCCGCAGCCGCGCCAGCTGCTCGCGCCGCTCGGCCGCGCACTGCTCCTCCAGAGTGTTGCCGGGGGCCTGCCACAGCAGCCGCTTGGTGGCCACCGCCGCCCCGGCGTCGACCGCCAGCAGGGCGCCGGTCAGCTCCCGCACCGCCGTCTCCAGCTCGGCGGCCGGCACCACCCGCTCGGCCAGGCCGAGCCGGGCCGCCTCCTCGGCGGGCACCTTGCGGGCGGTCAGGCAGATGTCGATCGCCCGGTGCACCCCGACGATGTCCACCAGCGGCTTGGTGCCGGTCAGGTCCGGCACCAGTCCCAGGGCGGGCTCCTTCATGCAGAGCCAGGCGTCCTCGGCCATCACCCGCAGGTCGCAGGACAGCGCCAGCTGGAAGGCGGCGCCGATGGCGTAGCCGTGCACCGCCGCGATCGAGACGATCTCCGGCCGGCGCAGCCAGGTGTAGCCGGCCTGCAGTTCGGCGATGAACCGGTCTCCCGCCTCCGGGTCGTCGCCGCGCGGCCCCTCGGGCGAGGAGAACATGCTCAAATCGATGCCCGCCGAGAACGCCTTGCCGGCCCCGCGCACGACCACCACCCGCACCGAGCCGGGCAGCGCGTCGCCGATGCGCGCCAGCGTCCGCCACATGGCGAACGTCATCGCGTTGCGCTTGTCGGGCCGGTTCAGCGTGATCGTCGCCACCGGGCCGTCGATGTCCAGCAGGAGCCCGGCCTGCGCCAGGTCCTCGGCCGGTACCACGGCGGCCTGCTTCGTGCCGGTGTCCACCAGGACGCCTCCTTTTCCGCCTTCACCTCGCGGCGGCGTCACGGTGGACCGGGCGCCCGCCTGTCCGCCGCCGCGACCGAACCATACTCGGTCGGCCGGGGCGGCGGGATGCGGGCACAGGCGTCTCCGTCCTCCGAGGGCGTTGTGCGGCGCCCCCGGAGGCGGGACGCGGAGCCGGGCGCGATACCGGGCGCCCGAGGCACGCCTGCCGGTTTTCTGGGACCGTCCCGGAGGGACGCGTCAGGATTTCTTGCCGCGCGTGGCGCCGCCGCGGCCACGCAGGTTGACACCCGACTCGGTGAGGATCCGGTGGATGAAGCCGTAGGAGCGGCCGGTGGCGGCAGCCAGGGCGCGGATGCTCTCGCCGGAGTCGTACCTCTTCTTGAGTTCCGCCGCCAGCTTGTCGCGCTCGGCACCGGTCACGCGGGTGCCCTTCTTAAGGGTCTCGGCCACGAGTACCTCCCGTAGTGATGTGGTGACCGCTGCGTTATCCCCCGCCATGATCAGTCATTCCCGGCCGATCGGCTACCCACTACGCCAGAAAAGATCTGCTTCCCTTGCCAAGGCGGTCACGCAAGTGCCACCAGATCGGCAAACTCGTCACTCCAGATGTCCTCAACACCATCCGGCAGCAAAATCACCCTTTCCGGTTGGAGCGCCTCCACCGCGCCCTCATCATGAGTCACCAAGACGATGGCTCCGGTGAAGGTGCGCAACGCCGACAAGATCTCCTGACGGCTGGCCGGATCGAGGTTGTTGGTCGGCTCGTCCAGCAGCAGCACATTGGCGCTGGAGACCACCAGCGTGGCCAGCGCCAGGCGGGTCTTCTCCCCGCCGGAGAGCACCCCGGCGGGTTTGTCCACGTCATCGCCGCTGAACAGGAACGATCCCAAGATCTTGCGGACCTCGACCTCGGGCAGGTCGGGCGCGGCCGAACGCATGTTCTCCAATACCGTGCGCCCGGCCTCCAGCGTCTCGTGCTCCTGGGCGTAGTAGCCCAGTTTCAGGCCATGACCGGCGATCACCCGGCCGGTGTCGGGCTTGTCCACCCCCGCCAGCAGGCGCAGCAAAGTGGTCTTGCCGGCGCCGTTCAACCCCAGCACCACCACCCGGCTGCCGCGGTCGATGGCCAGGTTCACATCGGTGAAAATCTCCAAAGATCCGTAGGATTTCGACAATCCCTCCGCGATGAGCGGTGTCCGCCCACAAGGAGCCGGATCCGGAAAACGGATTTTCGCCACTCGATCGGACTTGCGTTCACCCTCCACCGAGGCCAGCAACTGCCGGGCGCGCCGGTCCATTTGCTGGGCGGCCTTGGCTTTGGTGGCCTTGGCGCGCATCTTGTCGGCCTGGGCCATCAGCGCCGCCGCCTGCCGCTGGGCGTTGGCCTGCTCGCGTTTGCGCCGCCGCTCGTCGGTCTCGCGCTGGGCCAGGTACGCCTTCCAGCCGACGTTGTAGACNTCGATCACGCAGCGGCCCGCGTCCAGGTGGAACACCCGGTTGACCACGGCCTCCAGCAGCCCCACATCGTGGCTGATGACCACCAGCCCACCGGTGTGCGAGCGCAGGAAATCCCGCAGCCACACGATGGAGTCGGCGTCCAGGTGGTTGGTGGGCTCATCCAGCAGCAGCGTCTCGGCGCCGGAGAACAGGATCCGGGCCAGCTCCACCCGCCGCCGCTGGCCGCCCGACAGCGTGCCCAGCGGCTGGTTCAGCACCCGGTCCGGCAGCCCCAGGCTGGAGGCGATGGCGGCGGCCTCGGCCTCGGCGGCGTACCCGCCCAGCACGTGCAGCCGGTCCTCCAGGCGCCCGTAGCGGCGCACCGCGCGGTCCCGTTCGGCGCCGGTGGCGGTGGCCATGGCCTGTTCGGCGGCGCGCAGCCCGCGGATGACCTCATCCAGCCCGCGGGCCGACAGGATCCGGTCGCGGGCCGACTCCTCCAGATCCACCTCCCGCGGATCCTGCGGCAGGTAGCCGATCGAACCGGACCGGGTGACCGTGCCCGCGGCCGGCAGCGCCTCGCCGGCCAGCACCCTGGTCAAGGTGGTCTTGCCGGCGCCGTTGCGGCCCACCAGCCCCACCCGGTCGCCGGGGTTGACCCGGAAGGTGGCCTTCTCGATCAGCAGTCGGGCACCGGCCCGCAACTCGATATCGGTGGCAGTGATCACAGTGACAGGGCTCCCCACGACACGATGCGGCCGCTCGTGAACGGGTGGCGGGGACAGGCAGGGCCGAGGGCGGCCGGCAGGGCGGCAAACGCGCCGGGGGCGGTCGGCGGCGCGCTGGAGGGCCTGTCAGATCAGGAGCGGCACCCGATCAGTGTACGGGACCCCTCGTGACGGAACCGGTACGCACGCCAAGGCGCCGGCGCGGCCGGTCAGTCCCGTTCGGCGGCGAGGCGCTGGGCGATGACGCGCTGCAGGCGCCGCAGGCCGGGAACGCCCAGCATGCCGATCTGGTGCTCCAGGTCGCGCAGCACGGCGTCGCCGTCCCTGACCGTCTCCGACGACTGCATCAGCACCGTGCCCTGGCCGGTGAAGTCGAACTGGTGCTCCTCCCCGGACGTGCCGCCGATGCCGAAGAGCGCACGGGCCGTGCCCAGCACCCCCCGCATGTAGGAGTGGTCGTAGTGGTGGGCGGGGGACGGGCAGTCGGCCCAGCCCAGCAGCGCCTGCGGGTCCACCCGGATGGGCGGCTCGACGAAGTGCACCGGGCCGTTGGAGGCGGCGATGAAACGCCCGGTGCCGATCAGCGTGAGGAACCCGGGGACGATCGACTGCTTGAGCTCCAACGTGGGCTCAAAAGCCAGCAGGTTGCCGGCCCGCACGGTGAGGTTGCCGTCGGTGAGGTCGTAGGAGTTGACGTCAAAGCCCCGGTCGGCCAGCAGCAGCTTGCCCTGCCCCTGCGCCACGATCCAGTCCCGGGCATACAGCGGCGAGTGGAAGTGGGCGGCGACCAGCGCGTCCAGCGGCCCGGCCGACAGCGACTCGAAACGGATCTGCCCGTAGTAGGCGATCATCTTGCCCTTCTGGGCGAACCACTGCCCGTTGAGGTCCACGCAGAAGGCGTAGGGGTTGACGTTGTCGTTGGACGGCAGGGACAGGTGGTTGAAGACGGGAACGCTCATCCGGACGCCTCAGATCTTCTTCTCACTGGCCTGCACGTACACGATGCCGTGGCCGGACAGCTCCAGCTGGAACGCCTCGCCCGAGCCGCGGCCGATCACATCCCGCAGCCCCAGGGAGGTCTTCAGCCGGGTGGTCACCTGCCCGCGGTGCGCCACATAGGCCTGCGGGTCGACGTAGATGGGCCGCTGCGGGCCGATGGGCAGTTCGATGACGCCGCCGTGCGACAGCAGGCCCACCGAACCGTGGCCGGTCAAGGCGGTGGTGAACAGGCCCTGGCCGGTCACCTGGCCGCGGATCACGCCGGCCAGCCCGCCCTGTTCGCCCAGGAACACGGTGTCCGCCCGCAGGCTCGCGTCGTAGACCAGCAGCCGGTCGGCCTCCGCATACAGGGTGTCGCCCTGCAGCTCGACCACGGTCACATCCAGCCCGCCGTGCCCGAACATCACGCTGCCCTGGCCGGTGACCCGCATCAGCGGGACGCTCTCGCCGGCCATGGCCCGGCCGATGGCGCCGGTGATGCCCGCCCCGGCGGTGACGGTCGGCTCGAAGTGGACGCGGCCCACATAGGCCAGCATCGCGCCGCGCCTGCTGTACAGCTCCCGGCCCGGGCCGACCGGTGCCTGGAGCATCTTGCCGTTGATGGGGCTGAATCCGGGCATCGTCAAAACTCCATGATCCCGCCGCCGCGTTCGGCCGGCTGAACGTAGACCACCCCGTGGCCCTGGTAGCGCAGCTGCACGCTCTCCCCCGACCCCTGGCCGAGGACGGTGCGCCAGTTGACGTCGGTGACGAGGTCCTGCTGCAGCTGCCCGCGGTGCGCCACGTAGGCCTGCGGGTCCACGCACAGCGGCACGCCGGGAGTGACCTCCAGGGCGATCGCCGGGCCGTCGGACAGGATCGCCACCATGCCGTGCCCCTCGACCTTGGTGGTGGCCAGGCCCTGCCCGGTGGTCATCCCGCGCAGCCCGGTGAACTGCACCCCGGTGCGCAGCTGCGGCTCATAGGCCAGCAGGCTCTCGGACTCCACGAACAAGGTGTCGCCCTGTAGCGGGATCAAGGTGATCTCGGTGGCCTCATGGGCCAGGTACACCGTGCCGTGGCCGGTGACCTCCATCATGGTCATGCTCTCCCCCGCCACCCGGCGGCGGATCGCCCCGCGCAGCCCTTCGCCCCCGGTGAGCCCCTGGCGTTTGAAGCTCATCTGACCGTCGTAGGCGACCATGGAGCCGTTCATCGCCACGACGGTCTCGCCCATGAGGTCCACGGCGAGCACCTTCGAGCCGTTCAGCCGGAATTGCGCCACGAAGCCCCAACATACTGGACCTTTTTCGGCACGTCGTCTCAAATGCTGGAAACCTCCGGACCCATCGGCGCCCGGACCCGAACCGCCGGATTCGCCGCTCAAGGAGCCACTGGTCCGGTGACTGGGGGATCGTGGAAGATGTCCCCATGTGGTTCGCACCCGAGCGCCGCAGCGGGCGGCGCTGGATCGTGCCCGGCCTGACGCTGGCGGCGGGCCTGACGCTGGCGGTCGCACTGTCCCTGCAGGGCCGGACCGATGCGGGGCTGGCCGCGCTGGCGGTGCTGGCCGGGTACGCCGCCCACNTGGCCTACCGGCGGGACGAGCCGGCACTGCCGATCAGCGCCGCGTTCGGCAGCGGCCACCGGGC
>JGI25326J35508_1002226_pt1 | contig 13296 bp, 10 predicted proteins | sample HigsolmetaAR201D_FD_35508 | JGI IMG/M metagenome (IMG submission 35508)
AAACCAGCCGATGCCGCTACCGAAGGAGAGGGACACGCCGATGTGCGGGCGGCCGATCCAGCCAACCAGCGCAGGCGCGTAGATCGGTCGATAGTGACGCGGGCCGGGCACCCAGCACCAGCGCTCACGCACGAGCGCCCAACGTCCGTAGTGAAATGGCGCGAACCCCCACGGTGAGTGATCCACCCACGTCCAGCCCCACGGTGCCACCCAGATCCAACGTCCGTCTCGATACGGCACCCAGTCGTATGCGACTGTGCGTGGGCGCCAGGCATAGCCGAAGTCGGGCTCGTGAACCCAATCGCCGTGCTCGTCGAGGTCTTCGTAACCGACGACATCCCGCGAGACATATTCGGCCGATCTGGATTCGCTCTCGCGACGCTCCCGCTCGTTCGCCCAGCTTTCGAACGCGGTGCGTGGCGCGAGCGGCTCGGTTCGCACGCTGAGCGGCTCGAGACCGGTGAAGATGCCGCGCACATTAGCGCGCACGATATGCGTCGTCCCATCGCCGAAGACATCGGCGACGCCGTGACGGGTCTTTACAATAGTCTGATCGGTCTGCGCGTCCACTTCGATGTGGTATTCCCCCGGCTCACGCAGCGCCACGGCGACGTTGGGCGTCTCGATCTGGACAGATTCGCTTTCCGAAAGACGTCGCACGCGGAAAGTGGCCGAGCCTTGTGTGAGGCTCATGTGGATGACGTCGTCGTCAAGCTCGATGAAGCCGAAGCTCGTGCGCTCGTCGAGATAGACCGCTGCAGAGCCTATCTGCAACTCGGCCCGTGCGCCGGATTCCGTCCACAGCCGATCGCCGCTGGTGAGCGGGCGATTGAGGATCGACTCAGCCCACTCTTCAGTGCCGGCAGGGGCGATGATGACTTCGCCATCGGTGTGACTCAGGCGCGCGACGCGGCCCGGGGGGTCGATGACGACCTCCTCGGTCACGGCCTCTGCGCGGCCGCCGACGAGGACGATCCATAGCAGCAGCGCCCATCTCGGCACCGAGTGACCGATTGACCTTGAGATATCGGCGCTCACCGTGCTGTCCTCTGATCCACACCCGATCGTTGGCTGCGTCGGATGAATTGTAGATGAACGGGCTGGGTACCCTCGCCCGCGCTCGGAATTGCGACACTTCGGCCGCTCGGGAAGCATACTCCGATCGCTCGCCCGGGCCACGACCAGCTCTGAGGTGGCCGCAGCGCCTTCAGTCTTTCGCCTACAGCGTTGCAGCTATGCGGCTGAAACTTCGAGCCCGGCGCGGCGTTTCGGAGCGTTAGCACGCGGCTCGCGAGACGACCCATACCATGAACGCGCGTCATGATCCCCCGGGTGATTCCGAGCCGCCGCTCGATTGTCTCATCATCGGCGGCGGTCCAGCCGGGCTTACATCTGCCGTGTACCTGCTCCGTTATCGACTGAAGGTCGCCATTGTCGATCGGGGTGGAAGCCGCGCGATACTCATCCCTCGTTCTCATAATTATCCTGGCTTTCCGGACGGCGTGCCGGGCCACGAGCTGCTCGAGCGCTTGAGGCAACAGGTGCATCGTTATGGCGGCCAGGTGCTGCGCGGCAACGTGCACACTTTGCACAGGCGTGAAAGCGGGGATTTCGAAGCCCACACGAGCGTCGGTGACATCGTCGCGCGCAAGGTGTTGCTCGCGACCGGCATCGAGGACGAGCAACCCGCACTTCCGAACTTGTTCGAGCTCATTCGTAAGGGACACGTGCGCTTATGTCCCGTATGCGACGGCTACGAGGTAATCGGCAAGAACGTTCATGTGCTTGGCCCCCCGAAGCGAGCTGCAGCCAAGGCGCTGTTCCTGCGTTCGTTCACGTCGCAGTTGACCATCCTGACGGTACCCAGCCCTGAGCAGTCGCTGACGAGAGAGGACTTAGACAAGCTCTCACTGGCCGGCATCGAGTACATTCCCGAGCCTGTCAACGATGTGCGTGCCGAAGGCGAGACACTCTACGCCGTGCTTGCGGATGGGCGCGAGTTGGCGATGGACGTGCTGTATCCGGCGCTCGGTAGTGAGGTGCGCTCGCAATTGGCCGCCGCGCTGGGAGCCGAATGCAACGAGCTCGGCTACGTAAAGACGGACGATCACCAGCGCACGAAAGTCCCGGGGTTGTATGCGGCCGGCGATGTGGTGAATGAGCTCAATCAGATCTGCGTCGCGACCGGTCACGCAGCGATTGCTGCCACGGACATCTACAACACCCTGCGCCAGGAAGAACGGCGCAGTCTCTAGACACTAAGCGGTGAATCGACTCGAGCCTTCCGTCTGCAGCCTCCGGACAATGGCCAGGACCTCTGCGGTCACTTGCTCGATGGGCTGTTCGATGCTCACTCGGTGAGCAGTGCTCGGCTCTTGGAGAGCCGCAAGCTGGCTTGCGAGCATGTTCGCCTTCATGTAGTGCCCGCCGCGTCGGCGCAGACGTGCCTCAATCACCTCCGGCCGTCCTGAGAGCCAGATAAAGTGCACCGCTCCACGCAGACCAGCACGAATTCGATCGCGCACGAAGCGCGACAGTGCAGAGCATGCCACGATCGCGCCAGAAGACTGGTTCTCATTCAACGCATGCACCAGCGCGTCGATCCATGGCACACGATCCTCATCGGTGAGCGGGATACCTGAGGACATCTTGGCGACGTTCTCCGAGGGGTGATAGTCATCCCCTTCGTAGAACGGCAAGTTGAGCTCGGCAGCGACGCGTTTGCCTACTGTCGTCTTCCCCGAGCCGGCGACGCCCATGAGAATGAATGTGGTCATGGGTGCATGGTAGCAGAGCTCGGCTTTACTCTGCGCCGACGACCGCAGAGTCTCTTTCATTGTTCAATATTCGATCAGCCGCGAGCACGAGCAATAGATAATCGGTAGTGCCGCGACCGAGCACGTACTCGGTCTGTTGCCACAAGAATGGCCAATGTTTGAGCTCCGGGAAGTCGGGGCGGATCAGAGCGGTCCCTGAGGCGCTGCCGCCAGGTATGTACGACCAGTCGGCGCGATTGAAGCCGTACGCGGTCGTAAGCGAATGAGCGCCTACGCCGGACACGAATGAAGCCGTGTTTGAGCCAGGATGCACGCCGAGGATGAAGCTCAGCGCATGCAGCGCATAGGTGTTCGGAAAGAGATCCGGGAAAGCCAGATGGAGCATCCACTGATCGACGCCGAATCGCTGAATGGACCAGCCGGCGCCCCAGATATCGGGTGTATAGGGGACGCCGTAAGGCGTCTGTCTTGCGAGCGTATCGACCTTTCGGCGATAGGCGCGTACTGCATTGCGCAGTGTTTCCGTGTAACCGCGATCGTTCACGAGGGGCACTGTGCGGCCGACGAGCCAGCCGACTTGCTCGATGCGCTCGGAGATGAGCTGCTGATGCTCACGCAGGAACTTGGCGTATTTCCCATCTCGAGTGGTGATGAGGAGCTCCGCGGCGGCACCGATCGCGAACGCCGGGTTGCTCGGCTCGGTGCGTTCCCATATCTGCAAAGCGACCTGCAAGCATTCCTCGCTCAACGCATCGTTGTATCCACGCAGAGCGCGCGACGCCGCGGCAAGTGCAGCGGCAGTCTGTAGCTCGCGCCGAGGGTTCTCTTCCGTGAAGACCCAGCGATCGTCGGGCGCACCTGGTAATCCAACGGGAGGCGCCGTGCTCTCGGGCATCTTGCGCGGGTCGAACACGACGTTATCCGTGATATGGGCACCGTCGCCCAGAAAGACATACTGGCGTAACGTCGGCTCGATGATGCCGCGATAGAGCCGTCCCAGCGCACGGTAGCCGCCGACGACGCTCAAGACGCCGTGCTCGATCTGTTGCAGCACGTCAGGCTTGCCGTCGGGCCGGCGGATTTCGGTCACGAGATTTTCTTGATCGATGGTCGTGTTGTCGTAGTCAAGCTGAAACAACTCCCAGGCGAGCGCGAGACCGTGGATCGTATCCGCCTGCGATTCGATGCGAAGATCCCAATCTCCGGCATCGTGCCAACCGCCGCGATTCAATCCGGGGACGGGCTCGCCCGGTTGGTACTTCGTCAACGTCGAGGGTCCTTGGACGTAGCCGTCGAAATGATTGTGCGACACTGGGGCCATGCGGGCATCGTCCAGGTGGCAGGCGCCATGCCACAGCCGATATTTTTCGTTGACTCGCATATGACACATTTGCGCAGGCAGAAAGTACTCGAGCGTCGGCTGCCAGACATGGCGCTTGAACACGTCATGGTGAATGCGGAAGACATGTGACTTGTGAGTGCCGTACTTGACGATGTACAGACCGGGTGTCTTGACGTGTGAGAAATCAAGACGGGCGTATTGATAGCGCAGGAAGCGACCCCATTCGTCCGGCAGGCGATCGATGACGGTGACCGCTTCGCCATGCAAGCCAATACGCTGCAGCACGATGTTCTCGCGTTGAGAGTCGCGCGGATCGAGCTCGACAATCACCTGCTTGGGCTGCTCCGGGTGATAGCCCACTTGCGAGACTTGCACGACGGGCTTGCGCAGCCAGCCTTCGTTGGCGTGCGGGGTGATGCGCCATTCGATCGCCCCACGGGTCGCGTCGGCCGGAATGAGCGCGCGCACCACAAACCAGCCGTTGTTGTGGTTGCCGCGACCGTCGTGCAGCTCCAACTCGCCGCCGTTCACGGCTTCGATCGTGAGATGATAGAGCTCTGTCTCGGGGGCGATCTCGAGCCGCTTGCCGCGCGCGAGCGGTTCAAGCTCATAAGCACCTTCGTCATCGAAGCGGCCGGGACCTGTCGGTTGGCGCGGGAACACGCCCTCAGTGGATCCCAGCTGGAAGGAGCGCCCGAAGAGCAAGCCAGGGAAAAGCTCGAGATTGAAGCCTACTTTACCGACCCACCGAGCAGGCAGCGGCTCGTCCAAGTCCACGATCACACGCACTGCCTCGCCGTCGGCGATGGCGCGCACTGTGTATGAGAGCTGCAACTCAGGATAGACGATCGGATTGAAGCCCTTGCGATCGCGGTCCGGGTCAGGATAGGCCAGTCGAACCGATATCTGCTGTGCTGCCCGATCGACCGTGCGTTGGTCGGATTGCGGAACGGGCGACCATTGGCCGGGAGCGGGCTCCAGGCGCACATCGCCATTCGCGGCGATGCGCTCATCGTGCATGATGATGGTAAGCCCGCCTTGATGCCCCTCAGGATAATAGTCCTGCCCCAGCATGACGTCGATGCCGGGCCGCTCGAAGTACTCTTGTTCGTTGAGCGTGAAGACACCGCCGGCTATCGCAAGCCCGAATGGGCACGTGACGAGAATCCCCATGAGTCGATGCATCTACTTCTCTTCGGCTTCTTGTTGTTGACGAGACACGCCTGCGTGTGGCGTATGGTACCGAAAGTTGCTTCAACAATGGGGATGACGGACGCGACGACCGTGGGAGACGGACTCGACAACAAGAAGATAAAGGGGCACGTCGTGCCCCTGCAGTCGGGAGAAGGCGTGTTCGGCTCTATGCTCTGCCGGCTAGGGGTGACGCTCTATGCTCTGCCGGCTAGGGGTGACTCAGAATCTTGATGCGCGCCCGATGATTGCAATGACTCACGTACCTCTTCGTACCGTTGCTCGCCGAGCTCCTGGGCCTTGGTCAAAGCGCGTTCGCGCGCGCGTCCGAGCTTGCGGTGCTCATACTGCGTTGCCGGAATGAGTGTGCCAATGATCGCCCCGATGGCCACTGCAAGCGCACCGACCATGAGCGGGTTCTCTTCGATCATCGTTTGAAAACGATCTTGTGCTTGCTGTGCGCGAGCTCGAGCGCTCGCGCGCGTCGAGTGCCACTGTTCAGCAAGATGTGCGCGCTCACGATCCGTCTCGGTTTCTGCCTCAAGCTCCTCGAGCTCCCCGTTGCCTTTTCGCCTCGATCGCAGCCGCTCACGTACGGCCGTGCGCGCCGATTGCAGTCGTTCGCGCACGCGTGACGCCCCGGTTTGCAGCTTCTGACCGACGCCGGAGTAAGCAAGGCGCGACGGCAGATCTTGTCCAGGTGGTTGACGCCTGTTGTAACTCGCGATGGCGAGCCAGGTGATGCCTGCGAGAGTCAATGCGATTGGTAATGGGTTGCGTCTCATGACGGCTCCTATCGTCTGTCGAAGGTCGCGACCGCGCTCGGTGAGAAGGCTCAGGGGACGGTCGAAGAGGCGTTCCGGGGCGAGCTTGCGCTCTAAGGCGTCCAGGGTGCGCTTCATGTCAGCGCGGATCGCGTCAGCTCTTCTTGCGAGCTCCTCGGCGGTCCGGGTGCTCTCACTGCGCTCTGAAGGCCTCGCGCACATCTATGTTCTCCTTGCGACCAGCTCGGCATCTCGACGCAAGGCGTGCTGCGTACGCTGCATCGCTAGATTGGACGGCTCGAGTTTTCTTTTCGCTGCCTGCAGCAGCACGAGACCAACGATACCGAGCACCACTCCAACGATCAGGGCTGCGAGCCACGGCGCCAAGACCTCGGCCAGACCGAGAATCGCGGCAGCGACCAGCGAAAGAGCGCCCGCAAGCAACAGCGCGCCCGCCGCCGCCATGACACCGGCGCCTCGTTTCAGGTTGCTCACGGAGTCGGCGAATTCCGCTCTGGCGAGCGCGACCTCGTTACGTAGCAGCGCAGTCGCCTCGTGCAATAGTCGACCGACGAGGCCCATCGCTGATTCTGCGTCGTTCGCAGATGCGGCGGATGAATCACTTGCCATGTCAGCCTCCATTCGGGCGATGTGTCGACAGGTCATCTGCCACTTGCTGCTGACTCGGGGCGACCGACGCGTAGGACGGTCCCATGTCGCTGCTCGTATCTGAGCTGGGCTGAGTCGATTCGTAGGAGGCGCTGCGTGCAGTATCGGAATAGGCGGTGCCACGCGAGTAGCCCTCCACGCGTTCCGACGGGAACTGGGCCGGTGAGCGCGCCTCGTCGCCTGAAGCCTTGAGAAAACGCGCCAGCGCGAATCCGAGCAGAGCGCTGCCGGCCAAGAACAAGCCTGGATTACGGCGTGCAAGCTCGCGCGTATCCTCGATCAAGTCGTCGATCTCGCCTTCCCGTACCCGCGCGGCGAGTTTGCTGACTCCAGAGCCGAGCTGCGAGGCATAGTGCGCCATTGTCGGCTGAGTCTGACTGAGCTCTTCGCCTGCACGTGTGAGCACTCGTGCGAGCTGCTCGATCCGGTCAGCAGCCGAGCGTTTCGTGCTCTCTATCTTTTCGCGCCCGTCCTGCTTGATACGCTCGGTGATTCCGGGCTTGCCGGAGCCAAGGGTTCGTTCGCGGTTGGCCATGTCGTGCTCCTAACGTGGCAGCAGAATGAGCGAGCGGCTCGTCCGCTTGCCGGTCGATTGCGGCGCGGCGGCAGTCGGATCGTTCAGAACATCAACACAACGACGCGCGTACCACGAAAGTTGCACGCGAGTGCTGGAAGTGAGCTGCGGCAGCCAACGTGAATCCTTGCAGCTGCGCCCCTGATCGCGGATCAGCGACCGGCACGGAAGAAGGTAGGCAAGGATCCGAGCGGTCGTAGGCGATTGCCTTCTAGAGCATTGGCGCTCACGGGCGAGCGCCGCGCGTTGCGCCCTNATGGACCCAAGAAGTCAGCCGCGCTATCGCGGCCTGTGGAGCTCGAACAGCAAGTGCTGCTTCACCGTCGGCCATTCACTCGCAATGATGCTGTACACGCATGTGTCTCGTAGCGAGCCGTCGGGGAGGCGACGGTGGTTGCGCAAGACACCGTCCAGCTTCGCGCCGAGCCGTTCGATGGCGCGCCGGCTCTCGCGATTGAGGAAGTGCGTGCGAAATTCGACTGCAATGCACTCGAGCTGCTCGAAGGCATGTCTGAGCAGCAAGAATTTGCATTCGGTATTGATCGCCGTGCGATGCACGCTCTTGCGATACCACGTCGAGCCGATCTCCAAGCGGCGATTGACGGCATCGATGTTCATGTAGGTCGTCATTCCGACCGCGCGACCACTGGCGTCCAGCACCGTGAACGGCAGCATGGTGCCACTGCGCGCGAGCTCGAGCCGTCGCTCGATTTCCGCTCGTAACGTTTCCGGGCTGGGGACGGAGGCGTACCAAAGACGCCATAGCTCGCCGTCGCGTACTGCTTCAACGAGCTCGTCATGATGTTCGTGCGATAGCGGCACGAGAGCTGAATGTGTGCCGCGAAGGCTTACGGGCTCAATCCATCGTGTGCAAGTCATGGTCGCGGACGTCATCCTGTCGTTCTTATGGGTGTCACTGCTGTGCGACGCCTGTCAATGTTTACACAACTGGCACCGCGTCGGCGAGATGGGGCCAAGAGGGCGGGCGCTGTGCGCGGCAGGCATTCAGCGCGGGTCTTAGGCACGAAGCATTGATCGGCTCGGTCACATCGCGAGAGCGCGTCCCTACAGTGCGCGTGAACAGACAGCCGATGATTCCTCCAGGGGCGTGCATGGGCGAACCGCGAGTGACAGCCAGTGCTGACGCGCACGGCGGTGTTCTCTTCCTCTATGGCGAGCTGTAGCGACAGGCCGAGGGGCGACGCAAGATGCTCATCGGCTCGATGGCGCTGCTCATCGCTGCACAGTGCGTCTTGCTTGGTGTCCCGTATGTGGTGGGTCGCGCCATCGACGCGCTGCAGGTGCGTGGGCCATATGGCTTGCGTGAGGCTGGAGGTTGGCTGCTCCTCATCGTCGGTTTGACGGCTGCCAGCTGGCTGCTGCACGGGCCGGGACGGATTCTCGAACGCAATGTTGCGCTGGCCGTGCGACGCAGGGTAGCAGCGACGCTGACCGAGCGGCTGCTCGCTTTGCCGCTGTCGTGGCACGAGGCGAATCATTCTGGGGCGACAGCACATCGCATTCAGCAGAGCAGCCAAGCGCTTGCGGCGTTCGCGCAGAATCAGTTCATCTATCTCAACAGCGCGATACGCGTCATTGGGCCGGTTTGTGCGCTCGGGCTGCTCGAGCCGTTCGTCGGTATCAGCGCAATGACGGGCTTGTTGACCATCTGTATTGCCGTGATCGCCTTCGACCGCGCGATGATCCGCTTGGCTCACTTGGAGAACGACGCCGAGCGGCGCTATTCGGCGACGCTCATCGATTCGCTGAGCAACACCACGAGCCTATTCGCGCTGCGTCAGGCATGTGCCATCGCTCAGCTTCTGCAACGTCGCCTGGAGGCATGCTTCGCGCCGCTTCGCCGTGCCATCTTCCTCAATGAGGCGAAGTGGTGCACGGTCGACATCTCGAGCAAGGCCTTGAGTTGCGGGCTGGTCGCTCTGTTCGCTTGGTTGGCCGGCCGTCGCTCCGCGGACGGCGGCACGCAAGGAACGATCATGCTCGGCAGCCTCTACATGGTATGGGAGTATGCCTCGCAAGCAGGCGGTGTCGTATCCGCCCTCGCTTCTCATTTTCAAACGTTTGCACGTCAGCGGGCCGATTACGCGAGCGCCGATCCCATACGCTCCAGCAAGGTCGTATGCGCTGGCACGTCCTCGATCGCGACGACGACGTGGCATCGCATGGAGATTCAGGATCTCGCGTTCACCCACGCGGCCTCGCGTACGGGCGCACCGACGCTCGATCACATCGCGCTCTCGCTCGAGCGAGGCAAGCGCTATGCATTGATCGGCGGCAGCGGCTCGGGAAAGAGCACATTGTTACGCCTGTTGGCAGGGTTGTACGAAGCCGATCGCATCGTCGTTGATCTAAGCGACGGGCCTGCGATTCTATCCGCGGTCGAAGCGGCGAGGTTCTTTCGTGCTACAGCCACGTTGATTCCGCAGGACGCCGAAGTATTCGAGGGAACACTGGCAGAGAACTTGGCGCTGTGCGGACCGCTCGTGGGGTCGCCCTCGCGCGACGAATATTCGCGGGCCCTCGAGCTTGCGTGTGTGAGCGAATTCATTCCGCCCACCCAGGACGCGCTGAACGTATCCATCGCCGAGCGGGCGGCGAACTGGTCGGGCGGGCAACGTGCACGCGTTGCGCTTGCACGCGGCATTCTAGCGGCTCAAGGCAGCAGCCTGGTGTTGCTCGACGAGCCGACCGCGAGTCTCGACCCATGCACCGAGGCGACTGTGTACGACAATCTGTTCGCCGCATTCAAGGACGCGTGCGTCATTTCGTCCGTCCATCGCCTCAACTTGCTCGAGCGCTTCGACGAGGTGCTCGTCGTGCACAATGGACGTCTCGTTGCCCAGGGACCGGTATCCACGCTGGCTGTCGCGTCGCCCGATTTTCATCATCTGCTGGCAGCACAAGAGAAGAGCGCTGGCGGCGTGAGCTGAGAATTCTGCTCGCCAATAGACCTACACCCTGATGCTTGCAGCCTACAGGCCACGGGCTAAGTGGAACACTGAGGTATGTGTCGCGTTGTGTCGAAAACCGCGACAGCCGACAGCCGTGGGCGACGAACGCACGCAGAGCGCGTGCACCAACGCAGAGAGACGAGAGTCATAGGGGCGATCGACTTGTTCAGCGATCAGCAGTCGGACTCACTGAAGCAGCACCCGGCGCGTGCACGGTGTGAACGTCTGGAGTCAGATCGCTCTTGTGGGCTGGGTGCGCTGATCGGCGCGCATCCATCCATGAGAGATCTGTTCGCACGCATCGAGCGTGTGGCGCCGACGAGCGTGAGCGTGTTGCTGACCGGAGAGAGCGGCACTGGCAAGGAGCTCGCTGCACAGACGATTCATGAGCTGAGCGGGCGGAGGACGGAGCCGTTCGTGGCCGTCAACTGCGGAGCGATCCCGGCGACGTTGGTCGAAGCGGAGCTGTTCGGTTACGAGCGCGGTAGCTTCACCGGCGCCGTTCGCTCGCAGGCCGGATACTTCGAGCGCGCCGGACGCGGCACGTTGTTCCTCGACGAAGCGGCGGAAATGCCGCTCGAGATGCAAGTGAAGTTGCTACGTGCGCTTGAGTCGCGCACGGTGCGCCGCGTTGGCGGCGATCGCGATATTCCCATGCAGGCACGAGTGGTGGCGGCGACGAACCGCTCCTTGAGCGATGCCGTATCGAACAATCACTTGCGCACCGATCTGTTGTACCGGTTGGCGGTCTTCCAGATCGACCTGCCGAGCCTGCGCGAGCGAGGAGAGGACGTGCGCCTGCTCGGCGAGCACTTCTTGGACCAGATGAATCAGGCGGAGCAGACCACAAAGTTCTTTTCGCAGGACTTGCTCATCTACTTGCACACACACACGTGGCCCGGCAACGTGCGCGAGCTCTACAACACCGTGCAGCGGGCTTTCATCCTCGCCGACGACGAGCTCGATCTCCGCGGCGCCGCCACCTACGGGCCGTGCTTGGGGCCCGAGAATCATGTTTGCGAGGGAGTGACGTTCAAAGCAGGCATGTCGCTCTCGGAAGTCGAGCGGCTCGTCATTCAAGAGACACTGAAGCAGTTCAGCGGCAACAAGACTCGGACAGCCGCCGTGCTCGGAATCAGCTTGAAGACGCTGTACAACCGGCTGAATGAGTATCGTGCGCTAGAGAGCTGGGGGCTGGAGACGGGGACTGGGGCTGACGCGAGAACGTAGCGCCCCCAGCCATTCTTCGGGCTCGTGCTCGGCGCGTTCGCGGGTGAGAACCTGGGCGCGTGGATTACGCTGGTGGAGCCACCTGTGCGCGCGAGTGCCGTGGCTCAGCCTCCGGTGTCCAGCCTCCCGCCAGAAGATGGCAGACAGTACGCACCACAGACGGCCAGTCGCCAGGTCGCGGTTGTCGGAAAAGTCGCATCGTGGGATACCAAGGCGAGCATTCGCCGTTGGACATCCAACGCCAATCACAGTCGTAAGGGAGCAAGGTCCACACCGGCAAGGCGAGCGCGCCGGCAAGATGTGCAGTGTAGGTATCGACGGAGAGAACCAGGTCGAGCGCAAGCATGCGCTTGGCTGTGATGGCGATGTCAGCGTCGACCAGTGACACAGCGGGAACGGGTGGATCGGGCGACTGGTATTGCAACGAGTACCAGCGAACGCCGCAAACGCTGCGCAGCAGTGCGCCAGCATCGGGGTCGAGGGACCGGTCGGGATTCCAAGTGCCGCTGTTCCACGCCAGCCCGACGTGTAGCGCATCGAGCGGCTCGAGCCTACGGCGGGGAAGCGATTCGAGTAGATAAGGAACTCGTTTGGGGATCGTCTGCGTGGTCAGACGAAAGTAGTGCAGTAGCTCCATCAGCTCGATGTCGACATCGTAAGCACAGCCGGGTGCTCCGTCGTGCAAGGGCAGAATGACATCGATGCCGGATGCCGATTGGAGAAGCTCGAGCAGCGCGGGCTGCGCCCAGACGATCGTGTGTCGGGCGTGATCGTGCAGCTGGGCGAGCAAGCGTATGAACTGGATCGTGTCTCCGAGGCCGTGATAACAGCGCACCAGCACGCGCCGATTCCGTAACGAAGTGCCGCGCCAGATGAACTGCAGGTGACGGGGCCAGTGCCGGCACGATTCCTCCCGGGCAAGGCGCTCGCGCAAGACGCGATCGCTGATCGACCACGCTTGCGCGAAGTCGCCGCGCAGCATGGCTGCTTTCCAAGGGTCGGGTGTCACAGCGGGATGCGGAATGGGATGCCGTGTGAAGGAGGCGGCAACCCGAGATGTCGCGCGATCGTGGCGCCGATGTCGGCGAACGAGCTGCGGGACCCGAGCGACTGTCGCGCGACATGTGTGCCGAAGGCCATGACAGGAACGCGCTCACGGGTGTGATCCGTGCCCCGCCAAGTCGGATCGCAGCCGTGATCGCCTGTGATGACAGCGAGATCGTCGCTGCGCATGTTGGCGAAAAGCTCGGGTAAGCGCGTGTCGAAGGCTTCGATCGCGGCGGCATATCCAATCGGATCGCGGCGATGGCCGTAGAGCGTGTCGAAATCGACGAGGTTTGCAAACAGCAATCCGCCTTCCTCTAGACGCTGCAGCATCTGCAGCATCTGATCGACGATACCGTCGTTGTCTGCGGCTTTGAGCTCGCGTCCGGTGGCGGTATGGCAGAACAGATCGCCGATCTTGCCGAGCGAGACGACATCGCGGCCTGCCTTTTCGGCGCGATGGAGCAGTGTTGCGGGAGGTGGCACCACGCCATAGTCGCGGCGGTTGAGGGTACGCGAGAAATCGCCAGCGCGCGTACCGACGAACGGTCGCGCGATCACACGGCCAACTTTGAGTGGATCCAATAGAGCGCGTGCGGCTTCGCAGACGCGATACAGCCGCTCGAGCCCGAAGTGCTCCTCGTGTGCCGCAATCTGGAAGACGCTGTCTGCGGAGGTGTAACAGATTGGTTTTCCCGTGCGCAGATGCGCTTCGCCCAACTCGTCGAGAATC
>JGI25326J35508_1002289_pt1 | contig 13075 bp, 14 predicted proteins | sample HigsolmetaAR201D_FD_35508 | JGI IMG/M metagenome (IMG submission 35508)
GCGGCACGGCTACCGGACCCCCGCCGAGGTCCGCCGCGAGCTCACCCTCCTGGCCGCCTGATTAAGCCAGGGACTTGTCCAATGAACCGGGGGCGCTACACTGCCATTAACTCATCGGCGATTGCTCGGCCGTCCTCGGTGCCTTCAATGTGAAGGGCAATAACGAAATGGCTGTTGCGCGCCGAGGTTGTTTCGGAGGATGCTGGTTGGCTGCTTGCTGTCGCTTCAATAAAGTATGTCCGGATACCGCTCATCTGTGGTGTGTTGGTGGCAGAATACGTTAGACCTTTGTCCGATAGTAGGCAATGAGTGCGGGCGGTTTATGTGGTGTTCGGCATGTTGTGTACTTAGTAGTTGATCGTGGGTGCGAAAAAAGTATACGGTGGTTGTCTGGTAATGTGCGACATATAAGTGTCTGTGTGCCGGCCATGCATCATGTCCCGGTGACCTACGCGGCTAATGCTCTTCGCTACGCGGCACGGCCCGCCACCTTACCCGCTGTCGAGTAACGAGACGCAAAATTGGCATTCCGACCTAATTCGCCTCGGAACGATCGTTCTCGGGCCCGGGCGGGGGCACGCGCTCCATTTCGGTCTCCGCGACGGCGCGCATGCGCTCCAGCGCCGCGAAGAGCCGCTCCCGGGTCCGGCGCGCCGCCCTCACCCAGGCCGCCCGTCCGACCACACCCCCCAGCACCGCGCCCGCGAGCGAGGCGAGCGGGGGCAGGGCGGCGATCAGGCCGAGCGGGATCGATTGCTCGAAGACCGTGGCCTCGAAGAGCCCGATGGCGAGGAAGGCGCCGGCCATGTACCCCGCCGAGGCCCCGACCATGGTGCCACCCGCGAGGAGCCCCCACTTGGTGACCCGCCGGTCCTGCGTTCCGGCGATGGCCGTCTCTTCGCCCCGCGAGATGACCTGGAGCGCGGCGCCGCCTCGCCCATCCGTCAGCCGCCACAGGCCTTCGCTCGGATGGTCGATGGCGCCGCCCACGATCGGGAGCTCGAGCTGCCCTCGGGCGAGCATGTGGTGGGCGGTGGCCGGGGTGATCGTCCCCCGGACCGTGTCCTGCACCGTCTGGATCCCGTCGGGGCCGAGGATCCCCTGGCTGGACAGCCGACGCGCGTACAGGGNCCGGAGCGCCGCCCGCAGCTCCGCGGGTGCCACGCCGACTTCCTGCGCGATACGCTCTGCTTCGGCGAGGGAAATGGAATCGTGACTCGCGGAGATGACCTCTCGCTGGGCCGCCAACTTCAATGCCAGCGCGAGCTCGGCTCGGGAGATCCGGTCTGGCNTGGTCACGGTTCGTGTTGCGTGAGGTCAGAGACGAAGAAGGTATCGATTGNGGCGAATATAATGTGGCGAGTGCTGTCGTGCCATAGAATTATTGCACGGGAAGGCGGTCCGCGGCACGGGATGTGCCGTGACGGCCGGTCACTTGGCCGTTGCCCTGCCAGTTCATTGCTGCCCGACGCCGAATATGTGGGTAGGGCGTGACATGCGCGGTGCTGTGCGGGCGCGACCACCCGCCTGCGGCGCGACCTGGGTCCAGGAAGCGGCGCCGTAGGTTCCTCCGCCCGGGAAGTCGGNATCACCCCGGCGTCGCACACAGCACAGGCGTGGCCCCGCCTTCCAGCACCCACCGGAAGTCCGGTTAGTACGGCACCACGGCAACCGAAGGCGAGCGGCGGCAAGCCGGCCGCCCGAAGCCCGGGGCGTGGGCCAAACGCGCCCCCGCGAGCTTCGACGTGCGCGGTNCGAGTTCCGGTGTGACGCGCGGCGCAGGGCCCGGAACGAAGCCTCCGGCCGCGATCGTGGCGGTCCCGACATCCCCCTTCATCTTCGCTGACTATTCGATCGATTCGAACCGCACCACGCTCCGGTTCTTCACNCGCGCCAGGTAGAAGCGCTGCGGGCGGATGGCCGAACGCCGGTCCGACACCATGAGCAGGACGACGCCACCGTTCCGGCCTTCGTCCAGGATGTCGGACAGCACCACGGACGGCCGGCCCGCCGGCGTGACGCAGGCGCCCACCGGGTCAATGCGGCAGATCCGATACGCATCCGGCCTCCGGCGCACAGTGGCGGGGACCACGGCCGTGTCGTAGACGAGGAAGTCGCGCATGACGTAGCGGCCGCCGTCCTCCAGCCGTTCCAGCCGGGCGATGTACGGGTGGACGAAGATCGGCTGCGGCAGTTCGAGGCGGGCCGCGGCCTCGGCCAGGACCGCGTCGTATACTTCCTCCTCGGGCACATCCCGGGCCGGTCCGCATGCGGCCTGCGCGGACACGAGGAGCAGGAGGAGTGCGACGACGGTGCGGCGAAGGGGCGGGTGCATACCTTACGGATAGACCGGGCCGCGAGTCCTGTCCAGAGCCCTGGTCGACCGGGGACGGGTGACGCTCAGGGCCGGCGTCGGAACCCGGTCCGCAGCTCACATCACGGTGCCGGCATGGATCGGAGGGTCGAGACCGGTCGGCTCTCCCGGGAGAGGGGGCGAATCCAGATATCTGCCTCGCCCGTCGCCCTGCGGCTTGACTGCGGGGCACCCGACCCCGAGGGAGTTGCGCCGGAAAATGGCATTGCANCCCGGCACGAGGACACCCTCGACCAGTTCCGGATGGCGACCCACCGTGTGCGCTTCNCTGCGTCGCAGACCCTGTCTGCGCGTCGGCACTGCACACGCCCCGCGCGGCGCGGCCAGCGCCGAAAAAGCCGCTTGCCTCCCGCCTACTCAGCGACCATCCCCCTCGGCGTCTCGCCTCGCAGGAACGGCTCGATCAGGGCGAGGAGCAGCTCGGGCTGATTGATGATGGCGGTGTGGGACGTCCCGGGCAGCACGGCGAGCCGCGAAGCGGGGAGCGGCGCGCCCATGTCGCCCATGGCGCCGCCGCCGAGCAGCCGGAAGAGCGCCACCGAGTGCTCGAGGGTGACCACGTCCGCGTCGCCGGTGATGATGAGGACCGGGTGCCGGAGCGCCCGGACATCCTCCTCCCAGTCCATGGGCTCCTTCTCCAGCGCGATCAGCTTCTCGACGAGGCTGCGGAAGCCGTCGGGATTCGGCGCGAGCCGGCGGTACTCCTCTTCGAAGGGCGAGTTCAGGAACATTTCGGGCACCATCTGGGGGATGAACGCCCGGAATTCCGGCTGCCAGCCGGTGGTGTCGTAGGAGGCGGACGCCACGACGAGCCGGTTCACCTTCGCCGGGTGGCGGATCGCGAGCTGGAGGGCGGCCGCCGCGCCCATGGAGTAGCCGAAGACGTCGGCCTTCTCGAGACCGACCGCGTCCATGAAGGCCGCCACGTCGTCCGCCAGGTTCGGATACGTGATCGGCCGGTCGATGTCCGTGGTGCGGCCGTGGCCCTGGAGCTCGAGGGCGTAGACCCGATGGCTCTCGGCGAGCATCGGGATGATCGCGCCCATGGCCTCGATGTTCATGTACGCGCCGTGCAGCACGAAGAGAGGGTCGCCCTGGCCGGAGACCTCGTAGTACATCTGCATGCCGNTGACCTCCACGCGGGCGCCCACGGGGTCGGCGGGGGGCGGGGTCGGGGTGGCGCCGGCGCAGCCCCACGNGAGCGGCGCCGTGGTGATCACGAGTATCCGGGCCATCGTCGTACGGAACATCCGGTCCTCCTTCGGTCGTTCGTTCGCTGGGGGTGCAGGCGACGTCGCGCGTCCACGCTCGCGTGCTGCGCCGCCCCCGGGGTTCGGCAACCCTCTCGCCGGGCCCCGGACTGCGGCCGGGGCTCCATACGGGCGTCGATCGGAGAAGGAGGAATTCGACAGGCGCCGGGGGTTGCTTCGGGCGACGTCGCTCCCGCCGACTCCCGGCGCGCGGACCACACCACGCCTCCGCCGGCGCCGGTGACGTTCCCCCGGCCGCGATCCCTTGCGCCGATCCCGTCCGGACCCGATCCTGTCGGGCGACGCCCGGCCTGCGGCGTACGACCGCGCTCCAGCCGGCGCGTTGCCCAATGCTGACACGAGCGGCGCGCGACGGCGTCACCCCGGGCCGCGCACACGATCCGACCCGCGAGCGGCCCGGCCGCGACGCGGCGCCTCGAACCCTCGACGCGGAGGCCTCGCCCGATGCAGATACTGTTTCATGCCCATTCCGGGGTACGGTACCTCGTCCTGCTGGCGGGACTGATCGCGGTGGTCTACGCGGCGATCGGACTGTTCGGCCGCAAGCCGTACGACCGCGGCGGCCGCATCACCATGCAGCTCTTCGTGGGGCTGCTGGACGTGCAGGTCCTCCTCGGCATCATCCTCGTCTTCCTGTGGCCGTTCTATCCGGCGCTGACCGGCCACATCGTCATGATGGCCCTGGCCGCGGTGGTGGCCCACGTGACCAGCGCCATGAACCGGCGCCGGCCGGCCGAGCGCAAGAGCTGGCCGCTCCAATTCGGCGGCGCCGTCCTCGCCATGCTCTTCATCGTCGGCGGGATCATGGCCATCGGCCGGTCGATCCTGTGAGCTGACGCTTCTCGGGGCCCGGCGCGTTCGGGCTCCCCGGTACGCCGGGGCGGAACGGTTACGCTTACCGACACCTGTCCGGCGTTGCACCGGGTCTGCCCGGCGTTGGGCAGCACAGCCGCACTGCCCGGCCGGTGGTCGGGGGGCGNCGGGGCCGGGGCGCAGGTGCGTGGCATCGCGCGCCCCGGCGTCGGGTGCATGAGCTCATGACCGGAGCCGGACCGCGCGTGCATGGCATCGAGGGCGACGGCCCGGGCGGTCCTCGAGACCGGGAGGGCGGGGCTGCGGGCGTGTCATCGCGCGCCCGGCGAGCGCCGACGGGGGCGGAGGCCCGATGGCGCACGTCGTGGGCGCCGTGCCCGAGGTGATCCGAAACGGGAGCGCCTGCGCTCGTGGCGTCGCCCGGTCCGTGTCGATCCGCCCGCGGGCNGTTCCGCGGCGGCCGGGCGTGGGCAGCGCCCTGCGTCCGGGCCTGTGCTGCCCTGACCCACCCGTCGATCGCCGCATCCGCCTACCACCCGAGTTTCCGCGTTCACCGTTCCACCAGCGGCTCCTCGATCCCCCCGTCCGAGGCGTCTGGGGGCTGGGGAGCCTCNTGGCGCCGCACGGCGTGCCCGCGGCGATTCAGCGTTCTCCGGAGCACCGGGGCACGGTGCACGCAACGAGCCGGTCCGACGGGGGCCGGGCCCGCGCGCACGCCGGCCACCACCGCTCCCTGGCCCATGCACCCATCCCCGATGCCGGAGACCCCGCTTCGACGCGGGATCCAGCCGACGCCGGGTCAGATACTTGACCGGCCGTTCCAGAATGCGTAGCTTCCTCCCATGGCCAGGACCAAGGAGTTCGACCCGGACGCGGCGCTGGACGCAGCGCTCGACCTCTTCTGGGAGCGGGGCTACGAGGCCACGTCGATCCAGGACNTCGTCGATCACCTCGGCATCGGGCGAGGAAGCCTGTACGCCACGTTCGGGAGCAAACACGCGCTCTACCTGAAGGCCCTCGACCGCTATCTCCGCACCCGCGACCCCAACCCCATCGAGCTGCTGAGCCGGCCCGGGCCCGCGCTCCCCGCCGTTCGTGCGCTCGTCCGCGCGTACGTCGACGAGGCGGTCTGCGACACCCGGCGCCGCGGCTGCATGATCGTGAACGCGGCCATGGAGCGGGTGCCAGCCGACGCGCTCGTCACCCGGCGCGTGCAGGAGAGCTGGGCCCAGCTCGAGCGCGCCCTGACGTGCGCGCTCACCCGCGCCCGCGACCAGGGCGAGCTCGCCGCGGACAAGGACCCGGTGGCGATCGCGCGCTTCCTGCTGGTCGTGCTCCAGGGGCTGCGCGTCGTGGGGAAGGCCGGCCCGAACGCCCGGTCTCTGCACGACGCGGCCGCGCTCGCCCTCTCCATCCTCGACTGACGCCTCCGGACTGAACGGACCCCGACCATGGAGGAGGCCACGGCAATGACGCGTCNCAATCTGGAACGATCGGTCAAATTAGGGAAGACCCAAGGGCGGGTGGCGGAAGCCGGTGACCACGGCCTCGGTCTGCCGCGGGACGAACGGGGCGCTCAGGCCATGGGCGCGGCTTCGACCGGTGAGCCGGGCGATCCAGCGACCCGGATCGCCGGCCACGGGCCGGCGCCGCAGGACGGGGCGCTGGCCGGAAATGATCGTCGAACTGCGGAAGGAGACACGCAATCGAGTCTTCGTGCTGACGACAGACCGGCTTCGCCGACGGGTGAATCTCAGGCGGGGAGTACGGCCAGCGTTCGGCGAGCCGGGATCGTTCCGATGGGTCGGAGCGGGAAGGNATCGGGGGTTGTACCGCCGGCGACGGCGCGGCGACGTGGCCGTACGCCCGAGGTGCCGCTTGCCGAACCGGCGGCGCCCGACCTCGACACAGGGCGTGCGGGATCGGACGAGGCGGGCGGGGTCCCGCAGAGAGCGCGTGGGGATGACGGTGCGGGTTGCACGGATCGGGGCGGGGAGGAGGCAAGTGGAGCGCCCTCGCNCCCGCGGGCGGCGTTCCTCGTGCTGGCCGGGATGCAGTTCGTGCTGATCGCGGCGATCACGGTGGTCGTGGCGGCGCTGCCCGCGGTCCAGGCGGAGTTCGGGGTGGGGCAGGGGGAGCTGGCGCTGGTCATGGCCGGGTACGGGCTCGCGTTCGGCGGGTTGCTGCTCCTCGGCGGCCGGGTGGCGGACTGGTTCGGNCAGCGGCGCGCGTTCGTGTGGGGCGTGCTGTNGTTCGGCGCGGCCAGCGCGGGGGCCGCGGCGGCGCCGGGTTTCGTATGGCTCCTTCTCGCACGGTTCGCCCAGGGGGTGGGGGCCGCGCTGGCCGCGCCTGCGGCGCTGGCGCTGGTGCCGTCGGTCTATGCGGATCCGGTCTCGCGCGCCCGGGCGCTGGCGATCTGGGGTGGGGTGTCGGGGGGTGGGGCGGCGGGCGGGCTGGTGCTCTCCGGCGTCCTGGTCACGTGGCTCTCCTGGCGCTGGGCGTTCGGGATCCCCGCTGTCGCCGCGCTCCTGGTCCTGCTGGCGGCGCCGCGGCTGCTGCCCCGTGGCCCGGCCCCGGCCCGGGGCGACGTCGACGTCCTCGGCGGCATCCTTGCCGCGTCCGGCCTCACCGCGCTCGGCTTTGGCCTGTTCGCTACCGAGACCCACGGCTGGCGGGCGGGCGAGGTGTTCGGTCCGCTGGTGGCCGGGGCGGTGCTGCTGGCCGCTTTCGTTCGGGTCGAGGCGCGGGCGCCGGCGCCGCTCCTGCCGCTCCCCTTCCTGGCGTCCCGGCGCCGCGCCGCGGCGCTGCTCGTGATCCTCCTCGGGTCTGCGGGCATGGCGAGCAGCGCCTTCTTCCTCTCCCTGTACCTCCAGCAGGTGCGGGACTTCTCGCCGCTCCGGACCGGCGCCGCGCTCCTCCCCTATGCGCTCGTTCCGCTGGTCGGCGTGCTGGCCGCCCGGCTCGTCCGGCGGGTCGGCCCGGCCGGTCTGTGCGGGCTCGGGCTGGGCGTGGCGGGGGTGGGGCACGGACTTCTCGCCCGGCTCGCGCCGGACACGCCGTACGCGCCGCTGATCCTCGCGGGGCTGGTCGTCTTCGCGCTCGGCGCGGGCCACGCCTTCTCCGGGGCCACGGTGGCGGCGCTGGAGGACGCGCCTCCCCACCAGGCCGGCCTCGCCGGCGGCGTGGTCAACACCGCCATGGAGGTGGGGCCCACCTTGGGCCTCGCGCTGCTGCTCTCGCTCTCGGCCCTGCGCACCACCCGGCTCACGGAATCGGGAGGCGACGTCGCGGCGGCCGTCACCGGCGGCTACGCCTACGCGCTCGGCGTGGCCGCCGTCGCGTACCTGCTNGCCGCCGTGCTGTGCGGGCTCGCCCTGCGCCGCGGCGGCGCGCGCACTTCGGACCGAGGGTCCGGGCCGGCGCAGCGGACGGCCGGCCCGGGGGACTCACGGAACCATCGATGAACGGAGGAGGGATGCCATGAACGGTCCATCCACCGTGGAGAACGGACGTTTCGCCGGGAAGGTCGCCCTCGTCACGGGCGCGGGGTCGGGGATCGGGAGGGCGGTGGCCCGGGCGTTCGCGGCCGAGGGCGCCGCGGTCGTGGTCGCCGGCCGGAGGCCCGGCCCGCTGCACGAGACGGTGGCCCGGATCGAGTCGGAGGGCGGCGTTGCCGCGGCGGTGGAAGCGGACGTGAGCGTTCCGGGCGACGTCGCCCGACTCGTGGAGTCCGTAGTGGAACGCTTCGACCGGCTGGACATTGCGGTCAACAACGCCGGCATCCTGGGCCCGCCGGGGCCGGTGGCGGAGCTCGGGGACGAGGATTGGGCCGCGCTCCTGGCCACGAACCTCACCGGCGTGTGGCTCTGCATGAAGCACGAGATCGCGTGGATGCGGGAGCACGGCGGCGGCGTGATCGTGAACGTGGCGTCGAACGTGGGCGCGCATCTGCGGGTGCCGGGGCTTGCCGCCTACGCGGCGAGCAAGGCGGGGGTGAGCGCCCTGACCCGCGCCGCGGCCCGGGAGTACATCGGCGCGGGGATCCGCATCAACGCCGTGAGCCCCGGGCTGGTCGACACCGGGATGTCCCTGCTGCCCGGGGAGACCGAACGCGCCCGGGATGCCCGGGTGGCGGGGTTCATCCCGATGGGCCGCGTGGCCACGACCGCCGAGATCGCCAGCGCCGTGCTCTGGCTCGCCTCCCCCGAGTCCAGCTCCGTCGTCGGGCACGACCTGGTGATCGATGGTGGGGTGACGGCGTAGGGACCGGGGCAGGCCGGGGGCCGGGCGGCGCGCGACGGGACGCACGTCGGTTCGGCCGACCCCGACGCCCGGTTCGCCAGGGTGCGGCTCGGGCACCGGTCGCCGGCGCCTCGACATCCCGAAGGTCCGCCATCCGGTGCCCGGCCGGCCGGATCCGTGGCGGTCTGGCGTCCGTGCCCCGCGGCCTGTCCGGGCGCGCCTCGTACCGGGTGGCTGCCGCCTGCGCCAAGCCGATCCGTCCCGATCGCCGCCATGCTCCGGTGCTCCGGCACCGGAGCACCGGGTCACCGAGCCGCCACGATGACCGGTTCGTCGAAGGCGTAGAGCACGAGGCTGCCGTCCTCGGCGATGTCGAAGCGGTCGACGCGCTCGAGGACGTCGAAGAAGTGCATCTCCTGAGCGTTCGTTTCCGGCTCCGGGCAGGCGATCCGGGTCGCCGCGGCCGGGCCGATCCTGATCCCTTCGCCGGTCACCTCGTAGCTCGCACGGTAGCGGTTGCAGCCGCCGGATCCGGACAGGGCGCCGTCGGCTTCGAAGTGGAGCGTCGGAGCGGGGTCGACCGTCGGGGCTCCGTCCAGCCGCATGACGCGCCATTCCCCGTCGGCCAGCAGACTCACGGTGTCCCCGCCGCAGCCCCTGTAGACCCGATCCAGGACCGTGACCACCACGGTGTGGGGGTAGGGCCGGCCGCTCATGGAGTCGTTGCAGCGCCGCTCCAGGATCTCGACGACGAAGGGCCCGCCGCCCGCCGTGCCGGCGTAGCGCCACCCTCCGTCGATACGCTCGGCCTGCGGGCGGGGGACGCGGACCGTGTCCTCCACGTCGAGCCGGTAGAGCTCGATGGCGGACTCGCCGAACGCCAGCGACCAGAACGGCTCGTTCCCGGCGGCGCTGTAACCGGGTTGCGCCGGGTCGTCCGCCGGGGCCGCGTCGGGCTCGGCGCCGGGCGAGCACGCGATCGAACCGACCAGCATTAGCAGGGCGGGTAGTCTGTCGAGCAACCNATGCTTACTCATCATCCTTCGATCCAGCGCCACGCGGGTTTGCCGCTCGTATGGGAGTGCTTGCCAGGCCGACGGCCGTTCCGACCCCGCAAGGATGGTCGCCCGGGGCCACGGGCCGGGTCAAGCCCGGCGGTTGGCGAGCGCCTCGGGCGCCGACGCTCCGGTCGAATCCGGAGTTCGGACGGAATAGCCGGCGGGGGTGGCTTTGTCCTCCGGCCGGATTCGCGCGCGGGCGCGCTGGCGGAACCGGCGTCGCGCGCGGTCCACATTCGGGCATCAGCGTAGTCAACCTCATCCGTGTCGTGGCCCCGGGCGGGCGAGTCGCGCACCGGGTTCTGTCGTTCCGCGCCAGTTGGACGGCCGACCACCCGGGCCGAGGGACCCTTCATGGCTCCAGCCGGGCGCGCACGGGTCTGCGCCGCAGTCCGGGCAGAGCAGGAGCAGCACGGCACTACCAGTGGTCGAGCCGCCCGGTACGCGACTCGAACCGGGCGACGCGGCCCCATCGCGGCCCGCCGCTCTCCATTCGGATCGCCCGGAAATCGAAGTCGCCATACAAGCGGTCGCCGGCCTCGTTGAGCACCGTCCAGCCGGTGGCGCCGAAGTATCGGGCCGCAGCCTCTCCGAAGGGCTGTTTCAGCGCGTCGATCCCGGGCGCCGGCCCGGTGGTCACGTAGGCCACGGCGGTCACCCAGACCGCATTGTAGACGGCGAGCGCAAAGGCGTCCGGGTCCAGGTTCGTGCGCGCACGGATGCACGCGGCCAGCGGCTCCCAGAGTTCGCGCGCGCCCTCCTCGAGGCCGCAGATCGGGTTCGGGTAGCCGACGCGCAACGCGAAGTCGGCCGCCTACGCACCGCCAGCAGCGCATCGCTGAGGGCGACGCCGTCGCTGCCGTACCACCGTAGCGAGCCGAGCACCGGNTCGGTGGCCGCGCGCGCGAAGAGATCCACCACCTCGTCGAAGGCGGCCAGATACACCGCCACCCGCTCGGCGCCCTGCCGGCCGATCGCCTGGTCCACCTGCGCACGCAACGCCGTGACCGNGGCGGCGAAGTCGGGTTCGACGGCGCTGTACTCCACCCCCTCGAGCACCGTCCCGCCCAGGTTCGAGAATGCGGTACGGGTCGACGCCTCGGGGCCGGCATTGCCGGCGTCGTCCCGCCAGACCGGGATGATCGTGCGGATGCCATCCTCCCACATCAACGCCGGGACCGCGACGCCCTCGGGACCGTAGGAGGGGGTGAAGCGGAGAATGTTGTCGCCCGGGATGGCGAGACTCCCCGCCGTGCTGGCATGGCTGACCAGGTGCAGTCCGTTCGCGTCCACATAGGGCTTCAGGTGCGCGACCTCGGCGCTCGACTGCGGGCCGATGACCACCCGCGCACCACGTGCGCGCAGCGACCGAGCCTTCTCGAGCGCACGGTCGGGCTCGAGCCGCGTGTCCTCGATGGCGGCCGCGAAACGGACAAGGGCCGCGTTGTGCGTGAGATGCCGGTTCACGTCCTCCTTGGCCAGTTCCATCACCGGCTGGCTGTTCACCCCAAGGGTGGACCAGGTGCCGGTCAGCGAGAAGAGCCCACCCAGCAGGACCTCCTGCTCGCGCGGCTCGGTGGACGATGGTTCGCAGGCGACGAGCGCTGCGATCAGCAGCCCGACCGTGGCCAGCGCTCCGGTCGCCGGCCGCCCTCGGCGTGGAGGTCTGCGGCCCGGCGGGGAGCGCCTGCGGGCGTGGTGTGGTCGAGCGTTCACAATGGATTCTCCGACCGCGGGGTCGACTGGACGAGAGCTGGCGCGGACCGCATTAGCAGAAGGTAGATCAGGAAGCTGAGCGCGAACGTGACGAACCAGGCGTAGGNGTACAGGTGATCGAGCAAGTTGGGGACCGCGACCTGGCCGCCCGGCGTGGTCGCGGCGCGCAGGAAACCCGGTACCACCGGCAGAATCGCGAGGACCAGCGCGGCGAGCGCCCGCGGGTTGAATCCACTGCGGTAGGTGTAGCGCCCCTGCATGAGGAACAGTTCGGGCACCGCTAGATGGCGGCGGCGCAGGAGCCAATAGTCGGCGATCAGGATTCCGCCGATGGCGCCCATGAGGCTCGAGTAGCCGACCAGCCAGGTGAAGATGNAGGCGCCCGCGTCGGCGTAGAGCCGCCAGGGCATGATCAGGATCCCCAACACCGCGGTGAGCACCCCGCCCGTCACGTAGCTGATACGGCGGGGGTTGAGATTCGAGAAGTCGTTGGCGGGCGCGACCACGTTGGCTGCCAGGTTGGTCGAGATCTGGGCGACCACCACCAGGAACGCGCCGNTGATGATGACGGTCGGCGAGCCGATGCGGCGGATCAGCTCGACCGGGTCCCAAACCGCCTCGCCCAGCACCACCAGCGTAGCGCTGGTGACCACCACGCCAATGAAGGCGAACGCCGTCATGGTCAACGGCAGCCCCAGTGCCTGGCCGATCATCTGCGCGCGCTGGCTGCGCGCGTAGCGTGTGAAGTCCGGGATGTTCAGGCTCAGCGTGGCCCAGTAGCCGACCGCCGCGGTCAGCCCGGCGGGGAAGATACGCCATGCGTCCGTGGTGTTCCCCTGGAGGCGGGTAGACTCCCGGAGCACGTTCCCGAGTCCGCCGCCGTTGCGGAGCGCCCAGGCGAAAAGCAGGGCGCCGCCGGCCAGGAGCAGCGGCGCGGCCACCCGCTCGAGACGCCGGATCCCCTCGGCGCNCCGGATGATGATCGCGACCTGGATCAGCCAGAATGCGGCGAATGCGAGCCACCTCGAACCCTCGACCTCGGCCCAGGCCGGCCAGGCCGCGGCGAGAAGCGCGTCCAGCGCGAGTCCGCCGATCCAGGTCTGGATGCCGAACCAGCCGCAGGCCACCACGGCGCGTAGCAAGGCGGGCACGTTCGCGCCCAACACGCCGAAGGAGGCGCGGCAGAGTACCGGGAACGAGATCCCGTAGCGCGTGCCCGCGTGTGCATTCAGCAGCATGGGCACGAGCACGAGGACGTTGCCCAGTAGGATGGTCAACATCGCCTACCACCAGCTCATCCCCTGCTGCATCAGCCCCGAGGCGAGCATGTAGGTGGTGATGACCACGCTCATCCCGATCCAGAGGGCGGCGTAGTCGTAGGCTGACCAGGTCCGTGCCTCCGGCGGTGTCGGCGCCAGGTCGGGGTTCCAGAGCAAACCGCCGGTATCGAGCGTGGACTCCCCGGCCGGTGAAGCGGCCATGGCAGGGCTATTGTCCNTTCGGCCTCCGACGTTGGCTTGGCATAACGGGCGCGCCACGACAGTCGGCGGCGCACCCGCGGATTGGGCAGCCGGCAAAGTCTGGTTCCGCTACCGGCTAAA
>JGI25326J35508_1002304_pt1 | contig 13026 bp, 12 predicted proteins | sample HigsolmetaAR201D_FD_35508 | JGI IMG/M metagenome (IMG submission 35508)
CACGCCGATGAAGCCGTAGCCGGGCAGCGCTTCGCGCAGAGCCTTGCCTTGAAAGGCCATGACTTCTTGGCCGCCCAGCAGATCGGGGGTGAAGTCCAGGATCACCTGCTTCACCAGCTCAGCCCGTTGGGGCCACGAATTGGGGCCGTCGTTGGCCGTGCCGAAGCGGATGTTGAAGCTCATCACCCGCAAATCCATCGGATTGTCCTCGGCCGAGGCGGTGGTCGCGATCAGGCCGCATACGGCGGACAACAGTCCCAAAACGCACAATCGGATTGAACGGTTCACAACTGGCTCCAAATCGTACCGTGACCTAGTCTTCCGGGTCGGCTGTCGCGATCGCCCGCGTGGCATCATAGAATGACGGACACACCCCTGCGTCGATGTGACAGCTTCCCCCCAATATAACGACAACCCCATGAGCAAATCAGAAGAATACTGGGTTGGCTTCGACCTGGGCGGCACCAAGATGCTCGCGACGGTGTTCGACGGCAACTTCAAGAAGTTGGGCCGCGAACGCAAACGCACCAAGGGTGCTGAAGGTGCCCAGGCCGGCGTCGAACGCATCGTCAGCACCATCGACGCCGCCCTGAAGGATGCCAAGATCGAGCGTGGGCAGCTGTCCGGCATCGGCATGGCCTGCCCCGGCCCGCTGGACTTGAATAAGGGCGTCCTGATCGAGTCGCCCAACCTGGGCTGGAAGAACCTGCCGATCAAGCAGCACCTGGAGCACGAATACGGCTGCCCGGTGGTGATCCTGAACGACGTCGATGCCGGTGTGTACGGCGAATACCGCTTTGGCGCCGGCCGCGATGCCCGATGTGTGATCGGCGTGTTTCCCGGCACGGGCATCGGCGGCGGCTGCGTGTACGAAGGCCGCATCATCCGCGGCAAGGTTCGCAGCGCCATGGAGATTGGCCACATGCGCGTGGCGCCCGGTCCGCGCTGCGGCTGCGGCCGCAAGGGCTGCCTGGAAGCGGTGGCAAGCCGGCTGGCAATTTCGGCGGCCGCGGCGGCTGCCGCTTATCGCGGCCAGGCTCCATACCTGTTGAAGCACTGCGGCACCGACCTGAGCAACATTCGCAGCAGTGCCCTGGCCGAGTCGATCAAGGCCGGCGATACGGCGATTGAGCACATCGTCCGCGATGCGGCGGCCACCATCGGCGTGGCCGTGGGAGGCATCATCAACATCATGCTGCCCGAGGTGGTGGTGCTGGGCGGCGGCCTGGTTGAAGCGATGCCCAAGCTCTTTGTCGAAGAAGTGGAGAAGGCCGCTCGCGGTGTGGTGATGCCTTCGTTTGAAGACACGTTCAAGGTGCAGGTGGCCAAGCTGGGCGACGATGCCACCTCGCTGGGCGCCGCGGCCTGGATGCAGCACACAGCCACCGAAGTGGCGCAGACCGCGCACGCGTAAGAACGCGACCGCTTCGAAACGATCGGTAAGAGCGCGACTAGCGGCGGGCTTTAAAGGCGTCGATCGCTTCGCCAAAGTCGCCGACCAGGCGGACGGTCACTTCGCGCGTCAGTTCGGCCGCGATAGGCTGCCGGATTTGACCGCGCGGAGCATGCCACCGCCGCAGGCTGATGCTGCCGCGCCGGACCAGCAGTTCGTAATAGCGCGTGCCGTCGTCGTCGCGCTGGGGCGGGTTCGACCGCATCTGGACCGTGCAACTTTCACCGTCGGACTCGATCGGCGAAACCGGTTCCAGCAGGTAGGTCAGCCGGCCGGACAGCTTTGTGGAGAGATCTTGAAGCTGCGCCAGCGTGGCATTGGTGAGCGCCCCGGATTCCACGCGCAGTTCACGGCAGGCCACCGCGAAACGGTCCAGTTCGTCCAACTCGCAAAATGCCCGCTTGTCGCCCGCGAGGGCCTTCACCGTGACGGGCCCCGGCCCGACGGTTTGCTGAAGTTGCCGTTGGAATTCGCTGCGGATCGTCATGGTGCAGTCCTCTGCGGTGTGACGCGAAGCCGCGGGGATGTCTGGCCCGTCTGTTAAACGACGTGTCCGGGGGCCATGGTCGCGCCGTCCCTCGTTACGGCTCGCGTTGGCGGAGTCGTTCACTGACGCCGCCGAGGTTTGCGTCGATCGGTTGGGCTAGCTTTTCTGCGGCGACGCGACGCATTACGTCGCCACGTTGTAGGTCTTGCTGGAACCGTTGCTGTTGTTCTTGGCTCGCGTAATCTTGTGTTCGAAACCGTCGTAGCTGAGCACGGCGGGGCCATCGTCGAATACCGATTCGATATGCACCGGCCGGCCCCACAGCGTGTACAGGTTGACGAGCGTGTCGCGGGCGTAGCCCCGGTGCAGTTCCGTGCCCTGGAACTGGTGGACCAGGTACAGCTCGCCGCGGTTCTTGTAGTTGCCGTCGATCAGTTCGATGATCGGGCGGCCCAAGTTGGTCAGGCTGGCCAGCAGTTGCTGTTTGATCCGCTGGAACTCCCGGCTTTCGATCTCGTAGTAGTCGGTGTGCTCGTTGTAGCGGAACGAAAACAGCTTGTGCTCGCGGCAGAAATCCTCGGTCAGGAACGTATCGAGGAACGTGATGTCGTTATGGACGCGGCGGACCTCGAAGATCTTCTCGCGGCCCAGCCCCGCGTGCGTGTTCCAGTTACGGCGTTCCTCGATGTCGTCGCATTCTTCGTACTCGCGGCCGAAGCAGCCGCGGTTCCAGCGATCCTCGATATCGCGGAACAGTTCCACGCCCAGCTTGTACGGGTTGAGCCGGTTGCCGTAGGTGGCCAGCGTTCCGGCCGTGTGGTCGGCGTAGTCGATCACGTCGCCGGCCTCCAGACCGTGCCGGGTCATGATGGTCGAGTGCCAGTAAGTGGCCCAGCCCTCGTTCATGATCTTGGTCTGGCCCTGCGGGGCGAAGTAATACGCCTCGTCGCGGATGATCGAGAGCACGTCGGCCTGCCACGGCTTCAGCGGCGCGTTCTCCAGCAGATAAGCCAGCACGTCGCGGGTAGGCAGGTTGGTCGCGTGCTGCCGTTCCTGTTGTTTGCGGCGCAGCTCTTCGGCTTCGGCCGCCAGCCGCTCCGGCGGGTTGATGAAGTCGTCCATGTACGACTTCGCCTGGAACTTGCCCGGCATGGGGGCCGGCGGTTCCTCGTCGGCCGGCGTGAACTGGTAGCGGTTGCTTTCGTCGTGCCGTTTGATGAACGGCGAGTAAATATCGATCAGGTTTTCCACCGACAGGCAGGCGTCGATGAACGTCTCCACCGTTTCGACGCCGAACCGCTCCATGTAGCGACGGACGCGATTGCCGTGGTTGGCCATCTCGTCCATCATTTTGCGGTTGGTCTGGCTGAACCAGTAGTTGTTCTTGAAGAAGTCGCAATGCCCATACACGTGGGCCATCACCAGCTTCTGGTCGGTGAGCGAGTTGGACTGCATCAAGTAGGCGTAACAGGGATCGTTATTGATGACCAGCTCGTAGATCTTCGACAGGCCGTACGAGTAGCTCTTGGATAGCTGCTCGTACTCCATGCCAAACCGCCAGTGCGGGTAACGCGTGGGGAACCCGCCGTAGGCGGCGATTGCGTTGAGCTGGTCGTAGTCGACCACCTCGAAGATCACCGGGAAGCAGTCCAGGCCATAGCTCTCCGCATGCCGGCGCATCTGCTCCTGCGCGGCGATCAGCTCGGGCGTCAGCGGGTGGAAGCGGTGTAGCGACATGCGTTAGCGATCCTCGGGAGAACTCGTTCTCCAGGCCGGAGGCAGGCGGTTACTCGACCGGTTGGACCATGAACCGCGATTCGGGGGCCTGGTGGATCATGTCCCACAGCCGTGGAAACTCGCTGCTGAGCTTCCGCCGGGCGCACACCAGGGCCTCGTGCATGGTGGCGGCCTCGACCTCCACGCGAACATGTCCCAGGCGGACTTCAAACCGNCGTGCCGGAAAAGCCTGCTGCTGCGACGTTGCTTGAATCATGGCCTTGTCCCTGTTAGGTGCGAACAATCGTGGTGCGAAACCTCTGTGCTCTGGACAATCGTGGCTGCCTGGCGGGTCCAATCCCTTGGCCGCTACCGGCCCTTGCCTAAAAAGGTCTTGATCGAGTCGTAAATGGCGTCGCGATCCGGAATCTCCGACAGCACCAGCTTCCCGGGATCATCCAGGGTGAGGCTGGCCAGGGAATGGATGAACTCGCCGCTGCCGTAAGGGCTTTCCACCTGCCCGTAACAGAACAGGTTCACGTGCGGCAGGATGTGCTCCCGCAACAGGTTCAGGCTGCGTTCATTGTCCTCTCCCCAGTTGTCGCCATCGGAGAACTGGAAGCAGTAAATGTTCCACTCCACCGGTGAGAACTCGCGCTGGATCAGGTCCGCGCACACGCGATAGGCCGAACTGATCCGCGTGCCGCCGCTCTCGCGGGTGTGATAAAAGGTTTCTTCATCCACTTCCTTGGCGGCGGCGTCGTGGATGATGTAGCGCCGTTCCAGGCCGTCGTACTGGCTGCGGAGCCAGGTATCGATCCAGAACGCTTCCACCCGGACAATCTGCTTCTGCTCCTCGGTCATGGAGCCCGACACGTCCATCATGTAAATGATGACCGCGTTGGCGACCTGCTCGTGGACCACGTCCCAGGAGCGGTAGCGGCGATCCTCGCGGTAGGGGATCACCACCGGGTTGTCCGGGTTATAGGTTCCCGACGAAATCTGCCGCCGCAGCGACTGCATGTACGTCCGCTTGAAATGCCGCAGCGACTCGGGGCCGGTGCGACGGATGCTGTTGTAGCGGGCTTTTTCCTGCTTGAGGTTCTCGCGACCCTTGGGCTGAATCCGGGGCAGTTCCAGTTCGTCGCCCAGGATCGCGGCCAGTTCGTCGAGCGACACGTCCACTTCGAGGATGTGGGCGCCCGGATCGCTGCCGGCCTGGCCCTGCCCGCCTTCGCCGTCATCGCCGGGGCGGCCGATCGGCTGGCCGATTTCGCCGTCGCCCTGCCCTGCCCCGCCCGAACCGTTCTTGCCGAACTTGAAGTGCGGCACGTCGAGCTGCGGCACGGGGATGCTGACCAGATCGCGACCCTTGCGGCCGATCATCTCGCCCTGCGAAACGTACTTCCGCAGGTTCTGCCGGATCTTGCCGCGCACGATTTGCTTGAAGCGGTTCTGGTCGCGTTCAATCTTCAAACCCATGGCTGGCCGACTGCGTTAAACGGAAACGGATCTCAAAACGGCTAGGGCTATCGCTGGTGTCCGGTTCGCCATGGGAGAGCGGCCGCGGCCGCCGACACGCGGAGCCGCCCTGCTGCTCCCACGGCAAAAGGTGAATCGTGGAGGTCAATCACTGTCGGGGATGCTTAGTGCTTGGTGTCGCCGCGGGCGAAGATGCTGGCCACGTAGTTCAACACGTCGGTGGCGCTTTCTTCGTCGTAGCCGTAGTCGCGGATCAGCCGGGCCTTGACCACGTCGATCTTGGCCTGGGTTTCCTGGTCGACCACGTTGGACACCAGGCTCGTGAGCTTGATGCTGTCCTTCTGGTCCTCGAACAGCTTCAGCTCCAGGGCCTTGTTCAACCGCTCATTGGTGCGGAAGTCGAACGTTTTGCCGTCGATCGACAGCGCGCCAATGTGGTTCATGATCTCCCGGCGGAAGTCGTCCTTGCGGCTTTCGGGGATGTCGATCTTCTCTTCAATCGACCGCATCAACCGTTCATCCGGCTCTTCGTACTGGCCGGTGAACTTGTTCTTGACCTTCTCCCGCTGGGTGTAGGCCTTGATGTTGTCGATGTAGTTAGCGCACAGCCGGGCCAGGGCGTCCTCGTCGGCCGCGATCGCGCGCTGCACTTCGTTCTTCACGATGTTTTCGTATTCCTCTTTCACCACCGTCAGCAGTTGGCGGTAATGGTTCCGCGTTTCCTCGCTGTTGATCAGGCTGTGGTGCTTGAGGCCAGCTTCCAGTTCGTTGAGGACCATAAAGGGGTTCACACTTCTGGCCTCGGGGTGGGCCACGATGGCGTTGGAGATCTTGTCCTGCACGTAACGCGGCGAGATGCCGTGCATGCCTTCGTTAACGGCCTCCTCCTTGAGCTGCTTGACGTTGTCCTCGGTGAAGCCCGGCAGGCTCTTGCCGTTGTACAGCTTGAGCTTCTGCAGCAGCGTCAGGTTGGCGTTCTTGGGTTCCTCCAGACGCGTGAGCACGGCCCACATGGCCGCCATCTCAATGGTATGCGGCGCGATATGCTTGCCGCGAACCTTGTTATTGTTGTAGTCCTTCTCGTAGATCTTGATTTCGTCGTCGAGCTTGGTGACGTACGGCACGTCGATCTTCACCGTACGGTCGCGGAGCGCCTCCATGAACTCGTTGTTCTGCAGGCGGCGGTACTCCGGCTCGTTGGTATGCCCGATGATGACTTCATCAATATCCGTCTGGGCGAACTTCTTGGGCTTGACCTTGTGTTCCTGGCTGGCGCCCAGGAGGTCGTACAGGAACGCCACGTCGAGCTTGAGCACTTCGACAAACTCGATCAGGCCGCGGTTGGCCACGTTGAACTCGCCGTCGAAGTTGAACGCCCGCGGGTCACTGTCGCTGCCGTACTCGGCAATCTTGCGGTAGTTGACGTCGCCGGTGAGCTCGGTGGAGTCCTGGTTCTTTTCGTCCTTGGGCTGGAAGGTGCCGATCCCGATCCGGTCCTGCTCGCTGAGGATGATGCGCTTCACGCGCACGTCCTGGATCACGCGCGTCCAGTCGCCGCCGTACTTGCGCAACCGCTGGTGGTACATGAACCGGCAGAGCGGATCGAGGTCGCCCTCGATGCGGACGTGGTAATCGTTCTCGCCGCGGCCTTCGTTGAGCTGCGCGGCGATTTCCTCGCGGAACCGGTTGGGGATCAGGTGCAGCGGTTCCTCGTTCATCGGGCACCAGGTGGTTTCGCCCGTTTCTTCGTCGTACCAGCCCAGCGTGTACAGTGCGCCTTCGTCGCGGGCGCTATACCGCTCCAGGCCCTTTTTCAGCAGCCGCACGATGGTGCTCTTGCTGCTGCCGACCGGGCCGTGCAGGAGCAGCACGCGGCGTTCGATGCCGTAGCCGCGCGCGGCGCTTTTGAGGGCGTTGACCAGTTGGTTGAGCGAATCATCGAGGCCGAACACGGCGTCGCGGCCTTCGCCATCGGGATCGTCGAAGAAGCGGTAATGCAGCTTCTTCTCGCGGCGCGATTCGCGGACCTCGACGCCGTACGACATGATCATGTCGTAAACCCGCTCGAACGCATTGCGCGTCACCTCGGGCCGTTCGCGGACGATGTCCAGGTATTCCTCGAACGTGCCTTCCCAGGTCTTGCGGCGGAACTGTTCCAGGTCTTGCCGTTGGCCGACCAGCGAAATGATGTTGGTGCCTCGGGTCATGGATTTTCCCTCTGGTCTCTGTTGCGTGGATCGTGGGCGACGCTCGGGGCCGTCGCATCCGTCTCCGACGAGGGGCGCGAGCGATCGCAGGCAATGCGGCGCGCGATGAACCAACGCGTGCGCTCGCTACTGCCTGAAGCGTTTTATGTTGTCAGGTTGTTTGAATGGTTGGCTGGGAAATGAATGTCCGTGTGTACCTGGTTGGCGGTGATAGCGGGCGCCAGCGACTCAACAGCGACTCGCGTGTGACAGGTTGAATGGATTGCCGTGGGTGATGTTGGGGATTCTGGACCATTTGCGTCTTGCACCAACGACTAGTCGCATCGCTCTCTGGCCAATCAGGTTCGCTGCGCGCACGCGCTTACGCACGGGTGCGACGGGTTCGCGAGCGCACGGCCCAGCGGCGGGCTCCCTGGACAGCAAGGCACCCATTCGGCCTTTGAAGAGAGCCGCCGGTCGGAAGGCGACCAGGCGAATCCGCACCGCGCAGCAGCGACCGCGGAGCGATTCAACGGGAAGTTGAAAAAGAGCGAGAGAGCGAAGCGAGAAGCTCGAAGGCAGGCAGAGTGTGGATTGAACCGATCCCTTCGGTCCCCGGTGAGCCCGGCTTTTCGTTATGCAGGCAAGGATTGCCGCACACCGAGGGAAGCGTTTCTGCTTCTGCCACCCCTTAGTATCGCCTCAAACTGTTTGCAAGGCAATAGCACATTAGCGGCCAAAGGCGCAAAATCCATGCGCCCGCACCAGGCCATGATGCGCAAATGAAAAGAATAGATTGATTTAGAAATCAAAGAACCAATGCGCTTCAGGACGGCTTCAATTGGTTGCCAATGTGACAGATCGGTCTATTTTCAACCCCACATGGCACATTGGCGGCCAATTGACGTGGTGATGAACCCCAGGGAAACAACGGTTTTCTTCACCACGGGCGGCCAGGTGGCGGCTCCCATTGGCCGCCCTCCAAGACCTCAACGGTGCTGTTTCGGTCCCGCCGGCAGTGCTAGCAGCGTTGGGGAGAAGAATACCGCAGCCGGGCAGCGACCTGCAAGTACAAGAACATCTAGCGCCAACCGCCCGGTGTCGTGATATTTCGCCCCCCGGCGGTTGAGGCTTATGCGAAAAGCCGGGCCAACGTGCTAGTCAGCCAGGGCGGCTTCCGCGGCTTCCAGCAGCCGTTCCATGGCAAACGGTTTGCGGATGTAGGCCACCGCGCCCAACAACTCGGCATACTGCTCGTGGCGTTTGCCTTCGTTGGCGGTGATCATGATCATCGGCGGCGGCGTGGTGGCGCTGCGTTGCAGTTTCTCCATCACGAGGAAACCGCTCCGCTTGGGCATCATCATGTCGAGGATGATCAGGTCGGGGCGTTCGGACTCCGCCTTGGTCAGGGCCTCGTTGCCGTCGTGTGCCACGACGACCTGGTAACCCCGCGACTCCAGCGCAATACGCACGCCGGTCAGTATTTCCTGGTCATCGTCGACGACGAGGATCTTCTTCGTTTCGTTGGTCTTGCTCATGGCGTCCGCCGCCTGCCAAAAAGGAGTTCGCCGCCTGAGCCTTCACAGCCCAGTGCGGTGGGGAGAGGCTGGTGCGACTGCACTCGCTACGTCGCCGGCCACCATGCTCCCGCCGCCAAGTGGGGGGGGCGAGCGACGGCCGCAGCCGAAACGCAGAACGAGCGAAACAAGCATCCACCCTCATTGTTTATCCTTAACGATTAAGGGACTTATTTGCAAGGAGCTCGATCGGGGGTACCTACCGGGGGGCATCCTCATCCGGCCAACCCTTCGAAGCGGCAAAACTGGCAAACCACGGTTGGGGGAATGAACTTTCCTGCCGCTAAACTTGACCAACACTTGAGAAATGGTTTCCCGCGCTGTGGGCCTCCGGCCTGGCATGGCGGGTAGCGCGATTGCCGCCGGCTTTTTGGGGGTGGAAACGGAACCTCGATTTCCCCTGCCGGAGCGGGGATTCGCCTTGGATTCCCCGCGGTTGCGGTAACAATGGTGGTAACCACGCCGGGCATTGGCGAGGCCTGCCCATCGGCCTCTCGCGGTGTCCGGACTGCACAGAATGATCCTCCCCAAGATGGGCAACGTATCGGCTGCGGTTTGTCCCGGTCGCAGACAGCCAACCGCCTTGCCAGGAGTTGACGACAATGAGCGATGGCCGCATCTCGCGCCGCACGGCACTCAAAGCCCTGACCGCTGCATCGCTGAGCACCGGCTGGTTCATTAGCGGCCGCTCCCGGGCTCAAGCGGCGCTCGACCCGAAAGTTCGGGCGGCCGTGGAGCGTGGGCTGGACTGGGTGGCCAAGACGCAAAACCGCGTGGGCCGCTGGGATGCCCAGAACCAGTACCGCGTGCCGATGACCGCCTTGGCCGGCATCGCCCTGCTGGCCGAAGGCTCCACCACCACCCAGGGACGCTACGCCGAACAACTCCGCCGCGCGACCGACTACCTGATGGCGCAGTGCAAGCCCAACGGGCTGATCGGCGAGCTGAACGATCACCGTTATACCTACGGGCACGGCTTCTCGATGTTGTTCCTCTCCCAGGTACTGGGCGAGGAAGAAGACATGCAGCGCCGCAAGCGGCTCACCGAAGTGTTGGTGAAGGCCGTCGACTTCTGCGTGAAGGCGCAAACCAACGCCGGCGGCTGGGGGTACGTCAGCGCGAAGGATGGCGGCGGCTTCGACGAAGGCTCTACCACCGTGACCCAGGTGCAAGGGCTGCGTGGCTGCCGCAACGCCGGGATCCCGGTGCCCAAGGAAGCCATCGACAAGGCCATCAAGTACATCCACAACTGCACGATGCCCGACGGCGGCATCTGCTACAGTTCGCAGAGCCGAGGTGCCAGCCGGCCGCCGATCACCGCTGCGGCGGTTGCCTGCTTGTTCAACGCGGGCGAGTACAAGGGCGAGTACGTCAACAAGCTCTTGGACTACTGCAAGCGGACGATTCACGACATCGATAACCCGCGCGACGTGTTCGGCCACTGGCACTACACGTACTACTACTACAGCCAGGCCCTGTACCGGCTACCGAACGAGTGGGAGAGCTTCCGCGACAAGCTCTACGCGCGGCTGCTCCGCGAGCAGAATAGCGACGGCTACTGGACGGGCGATATTGGCCCCATCTATGTAACCTCGCTGAACTTAACGATGCTCCAGTTGGATAAGGGCCTGCTGCCCATCTATCAGCGGTAGAGGCCGGTTTGGGCTACCGCGCGCGGGCGCGTGGCTGCACCTGGTGCGCTTCTCCCCTGCCCTGTTCTTGCGCTTTTGCCGCGGCGCGAGCGGTGATGGATTTTTTCGCGCCACGCCAATGAACTTTGCGCCTGCCCGGGCGCACCTACCCCAAGATACGTGCTGGCTGCGGGCGATTCGCCGGCGGGGGAGCCATGCGGCGGTTTGCATCGCTAGCATTGGCGGCTTCGGCGGTTAGGAATCCCCTCGGCAGGCGGCTATAATGGCCGTTTGGACGCTGGGCTCCCGAAACGAGTGGGAGTTGGCAGGAGACACCCCAGCGCCATCCTTCCCAGCCAGCGCACGGGAGAACGCCGTGGCGATCGACATCGACCAGGCTAGCCGAGAGTATTTCGCCCGAATCCATCGGGCCGCGCTGGTGCTGACGGGCAACCCCTGGGATGCCGACGATCTGGCCCAGGAAACCTTCCTGGTGCTGGCCGGTAGCCGCCAGGGTTTCGAAGGCCGCAGCAGCACATACACGTATCTGTACGGGATATTGTTGAACTTGGAACGCCGTCACCGGCGGCGGGCCGGCATGCGGAAGCGCAAGCTCCGCGTGCTGTGGGACAACGAGCCTCGCGAGCGAACGGTGCCCGCGGCGGAAACCCCCATCGAGGTTTCCGAGTGGAAGTCGTCGCTGTGGTCGGTGGTGGCCAAGTTGCCCGACGGTCAGCGCCAGGCCCTGGTGCTGCGGTTCAGCGAGCACTTGCGCTACGACGAGATCGCCGAGGTGTTGGGCTGCCCGGTCGGGACGGTGAAATCGCGGATATTCAACGGCCTTGCCACGTTGCGGGAAATGTTGGGCGAAGGCTCCTCGCACGCCGCAGGCGATGTCCCCCGACACGCCTGGGAGGATCTGACGCATGTCATTTAAGTTCAGGCTCGTAGGCGAGCCGTCGCCATCGGCTGCCGATGATCCCCGGCACACCGCGGCCCTGGGCCGCTTGGCCGAGGACGCGGCCGATGATGCCGACGATCTGGCTGCCGGTTTGCCGCCGGAGTTGGCCGCCTTGGCTGCGCAACTGATGGGCGACGCGGAGCAGCTCGCCGCTGCCTACCCGGCACCCGAGGTAGCCGCCGGCGAAGTGGTCGCCAGCGAGGCTGCGGAGCCGGCGCGGCATGGCGACCGGTTTGCCGCGTGGCGTCGCCGGGGTGGCGCTGCCGCCGCGCTTGTGATCGCCGCAGGCCTTTGGGCCTTGTGGGGAATGCCCGGCAACCAGCCTGACCGTGAGGAGGTGGTTCCGGCTGCCGCCCAGGTGATGGAGCCGGCCACGCCGCAGTCGCCCACGGTTCACGCGGTGATTTTCTCGGAGCTTTCGGGCGCGGAGCAGGAAGGCTTGCTGGACCTGCTCACCGAGGCGGGGGCCATCGGTTCAATCTGACCCGCACACGCGAAAAGGCCTCGCTCCCACGAAGGCCGCTGCCCCGCTGGTTGAAGTCGCACTCCCACCAGGTGGAAACTTCCGGACATGCGCACTGTTACGCTGCTGGCGATCGTCGCAACCGCGCGGGCAATGTCCACGGCCGGTTTGACGGCAGCCGAGCCCGACACCGAGGCTCTGGCCCGGCAGCTTTCGGCCGCGACGGTGACGATTCGGGTAACCGTTCCGCCTGAGGATGGCGTGGTGGTGTCGTCCGGCGTTTCGCTGGGCGATGGCTTTGTGGTCACGTATAGCAATCATCCCGGTAATGCCCGGTACCGGGTCACGCTGCCCGATGGCGCCCAGGCCGCGGCCGAAGCGCGCGTGATCGACCTCTATTCAGGCCTCACGCTGTTGCAATTGCGGCCTCAGCAGGGCGAGCCATTGCCGCCGCTGGGCAAGCTGGCGGCCGCCAAGGAGCTTCCGGCCGTGGGAGCCGTGCTGGTCACGGCGGCGGCCGCGGGGCTGGAGCAGCCGGTGGTATCGCGCGGCATCTTGGGCGGCGTCGAACGCACCCTGGGCGGCTCAGGCTTGCCGCCGCTGTTGCAGTGCGATGTGCGCACGACGGATACCTCCAGCGGCGCGGCGGTGGTGAACGCGGCAGGCGAACTGGTCGGCATCGTGGCCGTGACGGCCCGCGAAGGCCGCAGCGGTGGTTGGACCTATGCCGTGCCGGTGAGCCACGTGGAGCGGTTGCGCCGTGCCCTCGATCAGAAGCAGGCTGGCGACAATCGCCTGGTCATTCTGCAGCGGCAGCGGCCCGTGTTGGGGCTCACGATGGTGGCCGGCGACGAACCTGGCACGGTGATGGTCGAGCGCCTGGAAGCCGATGGCCCGGCCGAAAAGTGCGGCGTGGCCAAGAACGATCAGATCATCGAGGTTGATGGCCTCAAGGTCCGCAGCGTCTACCAGGTGGTAGCCCTGGTGCTGAAGAAGCAGCCGGGCGACCGTATGGAATTTGTCGTGCGTCGCGGCGGCGTGGATCGCAAGATCGCCGTCACGCTGGCGGG
>JGI25326J35508_1002319_pt1 | contig 12966 bp, 10 predicted proteins | sample HigsolmetaAR201D_FD_35508 | JGI IMG/M metagenome (IMG submission 35508)
GAGCCGAGCTCTGTGTCTCCGCCGGCGGGCTCCCGCCATCGTCCATCGTCTCCCACGGACAGCTCCAGGGCTTCTGCCCCGCCGGGAGGGCGTAGGACCACCTGCATCGGGGGCAACGGTAACCGAGCCGTATGCTGTGACCGTGCGCCGCCTCGCCCTCTTCGTCGCCCTCGTGGCTGTCGCGTGCGCATCGCCGCCATCGTCGTCCCCGGCGACCGACCCGGCGCCGACGACACCGACGGCCGTCGCCACCACCCAGCCCCCGACGACGACCACCACCCCCGTCGCCGAGTACACGATCGACGACTGCGGCACCCCGCCCGTGACATTCGCCCTGTTGTGCGATGTCTACGAGCTGATCGCCGCCCATCACGTCGACGCCCCGTTCGACCCCGCCGAGCTCGCCGCCGGAGCGCAGCTGGGCATCGACGCCTACGAACCGGACCGGCCCGGGGACCCGCCGGAGAGATTCGCGTGCGCCGTCCCCCACGAGGCGTTCGAACGCATATGCGGCTCGGTCGCCGAGCGGGCGCGCGCGGGCGCCGGCGACCTCGAGGACGTGGTGGAAGCCGGCGTCGCGTCGATGATCGCCTACAGCCTCGACCCGTTCACCTACTACATCCCGCCCGAGCTGTCGGGAGCGTTGACTGAGGACGGCCTCGTCACCGCGGTGGGTCTCCTGCTCGAGATCGTCAACCCGGCCGGCTCGAGGTGCACGGTGGCCGAACCCCCCTGTCGGATGGAGGTCGTCCTGGCGGTGGCGGAAGGCTCCGCATACGAGGCGGGGGTCCGTCCGGCCGATGTGATCGAGGCGATCGACGGGATCCCGACCGAGGGAATGACCCTCGTCGAGGCGGCCGCCCTGCTCGACGGAGGCGAAGGGTCCGAGGTGACTCTCACCGTCGAGCGGCCCGACGGCTCCATCGAGGAGATCCTCGTCGAGCGGCGACCGCCCGAGGTCCCGACCCTCGTCGCCGAACAGGTGGGCGACGTCGGCTACATCCGGCTGCCGGATTTCAATCCCGATATCCCCGAATTCATCCACTCGGCCCTGGAGGAGTGGCGAGACGCCGACGCGCTGGTTCTCGACCTGCGAGACAACCCGGGCGGCTACGTGGACGTGGCCACTCTGGTCGCCAGCGAGTTCCTGCCCGACGGATCGGTGATGCGCACCGAGGCGCCCACCGAGGTGCTCGACTACCCGGTCCAGGAGGGCGGGCTCGCCACGTCCGGGCCGGAGCTGACGGTGATAGTCAACGGAGGATCGGCCTCGGCGGCGGAGATCGTGGCNGCGGTCCTCCAGGAGAGAGAACGTGCGACGATCGTAGGTGAGGCGACGTTCGGTAAGGACACTGTGCAGATAGGATTCCCGCTCAGGAACGACGGGGAGCTTCGCGTGACGGTCGCCCGNTGGGTGACGCCCGAAGGATCCACGGTGGCCGGTCGAGGTGTCGTGCCGGACGTCATCGTCGAGATCCCCCCGGATGCCTCACCGGAAGAAGTCGTGGACCTCGCCCTGGGATGAACGGATGAACACAGCTCTCCACANGTCCAGATCGCTGTGGGCGATCGTCGCCGCCATCTGTGTGCTGGTGGCCGGGTGCCGCAGCGGCGCCGAAGCCGACGGCATCACCGTCACCGTCACCGGCCAGGCGACCACTTCCACCGCCCCGGGCACCACCGACTCGGCCACGACCACCGACACCCTGCCCGAGCCGGCCGGCGACTTCGAGGTGGTGCCGTGCGGCGAGACCGAGGCACTGATCTGNGAAGCCTACGAACTGATCAGGCGCCACTACGTGGATCCCGTCGAGGACGCCGACCTGGTGGCAGGGGCCCTCGAGGCGCTNGCCACCTCCGAAGTGCCCGAAGGCGACGGCATCGACGTCTGCCCCCTCCCATCCGACGAGTTCGTCGAGGTGTGCGAGATGATCGACGGCTCCGGCTTCGACGCCACCGCCGCCGAGGAGACGGCGATCGCCGGTATGACCTTTCTGGCCCTCGACCCCAACAGCGGCTACTTCGACGCCGAGACGCTCGANCTCGTCGAAGAGGAGCAGTCGGGACAGATCGAAGGGATCGGCGCCCTGGTCGCCACGATGGAGGAGGGGTCCGAGGAGACCAACGTCTGCCAGATCATCTCCGACACCTGCCGTCTCCGCATCGTCTCGACCATCGAGGGCGGTCCGGCCCGAGCCGCCGGCCTGCAGGAGGGCGACGAGTTCCTGGCGGTGGACGGCGAGCCCATCGAAGGGCTGAGCGTCGACGAGGTGACTTCCCGCGTGCGAGGCCCGGCCGGCACCCAGGTCGAGCTGACGATGCTCCGCGACGGCGAGGAGTTCACCATCACCATCACCCGGGCCGCGGTGCAGGTCCCGGTGGTGGAATCGGAGATGGTCGGCGACGTCGCCTACCTGCGGCTCAACGTGTTCACCGACAACGCCGACGAACAGCTCCGCCGGGAGCTGGAGGATCTGCTCGCCGGGAACCCGACGACGATCGTCCTCGATCTGCGGGACAACCCCGGCGGCCTCCTCGAGACCGCGGTCAACGTGACTTCGAGTTCCTCGACGAGGGCCTGGTGGTCACCACCGAGTCGCCCGAGTCGGTCACGCCCTACCCGGTGCGAGGAGACGGCGTCGCCACCGACCCCGACCTCGAGGTGTTCGTGGTGGTCAACCGGGGAAGCGCCTCCGCCTCCGAAGTGGTGGCCGGCGCCCTCGCCGACGCCGGGCGGGCGACGATCGTCGGCGAGGCCACCTTCGGCAAGAACACCGTCCAGCAGAGATTCCCGCTCTCCAACGGCGGGGCGCTGAAGCTCACGATCGCCCGTTGGCTGACCCCGGCCGGCCACGACTTCGGCGGGACCGGCATCACCCCCGACGTGGAGAGGACCTGACCGACGTGACCGACCCGGCCGAGGTGGTGGACCGGGTGGTCGGCTGACGCCCGGCCTCAGCCCCGGGGGTAGGGGATGCCGGTGGTCACGTGGCAGTCGTACCCGTTGGGGTTCTTCGCCAGGTACTGCTGGTGGTACGGCTCGGCGTAGTAGAAGGTGTCGAGCGGGGCGATCTCGGTGGTGATCTCGCCCAGGCCCGCCCGGGTCAGGACCTCCTGGTAGACGTCCCGGGACTCCTTCGCCGCCGCCTCCTGCTCCGCCGAGGTCGTGTAGATCACGGACCGGTACTGGGTGCCGATGTCGTTTCCCTGCCGCATGCCCTGGGTGGGGTCGTGGATCTCCCAGAACATCGCCAGCAGGTCGCGGTAGGTGACCACGTTCGGGTCGAAGACGACGAGGACGACTTCGGCGTGCCCGGTCAGCCCGGTGCACACCTCTTCGTACGTCGGGTTGGGGGTGTACCCGCCGGCGTAGCCGACCGCGGTGGTGTACACACCCGGGACCTGCCAGAAGCGCCGTTCGGCTCCCCAGAAACAGCCGTTGCCGAAGACCGCCGTCTCCATCCCCTCCGGGAAGGGCGGCCGGAGAGGCGTCCCCTTGACGTAGTGCTCGCCGGGGACCTCCATCGGCTCGTCACGGCCCGGCAGCGCCTGGTCGGGCTCCACCATCGCCAGCTTCTCTCGTCCAAACCACATGTCGCTTCTCCCGTCGCGTGCAATACCAGTCAACACCGAACCGGCGCCAATGGTTCCCGCCGGGGGCAGGTTACGATCGGCGACGGAGGGTACGCATGGTCAGGTATCGCAAGTCAGCACAGAGTCCCAACATCCAGGATCGTCGGGGCCAAACCGGGCGCCGCGTGGCGATCGGGGGAGGTGGCCTGGGGCTGGGCGGCTTGCTCATCTTCCTCCTGCTCAACGTCTGCATGGGAGGCGGGACGGGAGGCCTCGGCGGCCTGATCGGAGAGCTGACCCCGGTCAGCATCCCCGTCGACACCCGGCCGATCGAGACGGTCCCCCGGGACCAGGACCCTCAGGCGGAGCTCGTCGAGTACATGGAGGCGGTGTACGTCGACAACGACCTGATGTGGCAGGCGGTGTTCGACCAGGCGGGTCTCGAGTACCGGCCACCCCGGTTCGTGTTCTTCGAGGGCTTCACCGAGTCAGGCTGTGGCGGAGCCGACGAGCGAGTCGGCCCCCACTACTGCCCCCTCGACGAGACCATCTATCTCGACTTCTCGTTCTTCGCCCAGTTGCGGGACCAGTTCGGCGCCCGGGGGGACCTGGCTCCCGCCTACGTGGTGTCCCACGAGTTCGCTCACCACATCCAGACGGTCCTGGGCATCTCCGAGCAGGTCAGGGCGCTCCAGCAGCAGAACCCGGACCAGGCGAACCAGTTGTCGATCGCCATGGAGCTGCAGGCGGACTGCTTCGCGGGGGCGTGGCTCTCGACGGTTCGGGTCGACGAGACCGAGACCGTCGAGGGCGAGCGGGCGATCGAGATCGACCCGGGCGAGATCGCCGAGGCGCTGGAGGCGGCGGCTGCGGTGGGTGACGACCGGATCCAGGCCCAGGCGACCGGGATGGTGAACCCCGAGACGTGGACCCACGGCTCCGCCGAACAGCGGGCCGAGTGGTTGCAGCGGGGATTCGACTCTGGCGATCCCGGCCGATGCGACACCTTCTCCTGAGCCCCGCCCACACACGGTTGCGTTGTGTGGCGTCGTGTCCCGTTTCTCATCGACTCTGACCCGTCGGTAGGCTGACCGCTCCGATGCGGCTCTTCCGGGCGCTGAGTGCCGCCCTCATCCTGTGCCTCTCTGTGGGTCTCGTGTGGAGCGGGCCGTCGCCGGCGCGCGCGGTCGACCTCGCCTCCGCCGAGGACCAGGCGGATGCCGCCCGCCGCCGGGCCGACCAGGCCAAGTCGCTCCTCTCCGACGCCATCTCGCGGCGCGCCGGCATCGAAGACGAGCTCGCCCTGTCGCTCACCCGGCTCGCCGAGCTCAACGCCGAGCTGACCAGGGTGTCGGTGCACCTCGACGAGTTGCGCCTCGCGGTCGAGCAGGCCGACGCCGAGATGGAGGCCATCGACCACAACCTGAACCTCCAGGCGGTCGACGCCTATGTGCGGGCCGTCGCCTCCTCCGCGGCGACGGTCGTGGGCGCCGAGACCGCCGAATCGGCTCTCGTCGCCGCCGTCAGCCTGGAGTCGGTGATCGAGTCCGATCATGCCGACATGGCGGCGCTCACGGTGAAGCGCCGCGACCTCGAAGAGCTGCGCGCCCGCTACCAGCAGGAGCAGGCGGAGGTGGCCGAGATCCAGCGACAGGTGGACGAGGAGACCGCTCACCTCGAGGCTCTCCTGGCCGAGGCCGACGCCGAGCTGGCGCGCCGCGCCGCCGAGGCCCGTCAGGCGGACGCCGAGTACCGGGCGGCCCTGGATGCCGTGGAGCTGGCGAAGGCGCGGGAGGAAGAGAAGAGGCGACAAGCCGAACGCGAGGAGAACCCGAACCCGATGGCCGCCGGCGCCGATGATCCCGCCGGGGCCTCGCCGGCCACGCCGCCCCCGTCCTCCACCTCTTCTTCCACCACCACGACGACAACCGCGCCCACCCCGACCACCACCACCCCGGTCCCCGACCCGGTCGGCGGGGGGACGTTCCCTCCGGCGGTCGAGCGTTGGCGCAGCTTGGTGGCGAGCTACTTCCCGGCAGAGCGGGTGGACGCCGCCCTGGCGGTCATCCGCTGCGAGAGCGGAGGCGACCCGGGGGCCTACAACCCCTACAGCGGGGCGTCGGGCCTCTTCCAGTTCCTCCCCTCCACTGGGCGACGGTGTCCCAGAGCGCCGGCTTCGGAGGAGCGAGCCCCTTCGACGCCGAAGCCAACATCGGCACGGCGGCCTGGCTCAGCGGCTACTACGAGAGCCGCGGCCAGAGCCCGTGGGCTCCCTGGACCTGCCGTCCCTGACGCGTCACAACGCCCTTCCGGTGACCGGGTCGTAGAGGCGCACCGCCTCCGGGGGCACGTGCCAGTCGATCCGGTCGCCCACCGTCAGGCGGCGGGCAGGCTCGAACTCGGCGGCGAACGCGGCCGCCGGTTCGGTCCCCACCCCGAACTCGACCCTCTGTCTCGCCCCGACGCTCGCCACCCGGCCGATCGTCACCCGCAGCCGCTCTTGGAACGGCGCTTCCGGCGAGGCGGGGGCCAGATCGGCGGGCCGGACGCCCACGATCACCCGGCGGCCCGGCTCGACGCCTTCCGGGACCGGCCGCACCGACACCAGCGACGACCCCACCCGGACCCTGCCGGCGCGGTCGTGACCAGTGCCGGGGAGCCGATTCACCTCTCCCATCGCCGCTGCCGCCTCGATCGACGCCGGGCGCACGAGCACCTCCCGCGGCGGAGCCACTTGATGTACGGCGCCCCCGACCAGCACCACCACCCGGTCCGCCCAGCGCAACGCCTCCTCGGGTAGTCGGGTGGAGAAGAGGACGGTCCGTCCCCGAACGGCCATCACCGCCTCCATGATCCGCCGCCGCGCCGGGTCGACCCCCCGGCCCGGCGCGTCGAGCAGCACCGTCCCCACGTCGGGACGGGCGAGGGCGCGGGCGGCGGCGACGGCGGTGCGCTCCCCCGCCGAGAGGCGGCCTGCCGGGCGCGACAGGAGATCGCCGAGCGCGAACCTCGAGGCCAGCTCCCGCACGTCGACGTCGTGGTCTCGCCGCGGGAAGCCGAGGTTGGCCCGCACGTCCCGGTGGGAGTAGACCGGGTGGTCCTCGCCCAGGAACGTCGTGCCGCCACGACCCGGTTCCGGTGGCCTCCCGCCGACGGTGATGCTGCCGGTGGTGGGACGGCCGAGACCGGCGACGAGGCGCAGCAGCGCCGATTTGCCGGCGCCCGACGGCCCGAGGAGACAGACCCTCTCGGCGTCCTCGACGACGAGGTCGATGTCGCGCAGGATCCACGTCCCGCGCCTGGCCAGCCCGACCCCAGACAGGGCTATGGCTGCCATGGCCGCGAGCCTACGCTTGCCCCGTTGCCGGGACTCCACCGAATTTCCGAGGGCGTTCGCGCCGAGGTGTTCGCTCCTGCCGCGGAGCTGGTGGAGCTGTGCCTGTTCCGACCCGACGGCACCGAGGAGCGCCATCCGCTCACTGCCTCCGACGGCTGGCATGTCGGGGAGGTGGGCGGTGTGAGGGCCGGACAGAGGTACGGGTTCCGGGCCCAGGGACCGTGGGATCCCGGCCGGGGCGTCTGGCACCATTCGGATCTGCTGTTACAGGACCCCTTCGCCCGGGCCATGACCGGCACCTACGTCGACCATCCGACGTTGCACCACGACGGGCCCCGCGCCGATACCGCCCCTTGGGTCCCCCGCTCGGTGGTGGTCGACGCGCCGCCCAGGCCCCGACCGGGCCCGAAGGTCCCCTGGGAGGACACCGTCGTCTACGAGACCCACGTGCGAGGGCTCACGATGGCCCACCCCGACGTGGAGCCTTCCCTGCGGGGCACCTACCTGGGTGCGTGCTCCGAGCCGGTGATCGACCACCTCCTTCGGCTGGGAGTCACCACCGTGGAGCTGATGCCCGTCGCCCAGCACGTCACCGAGGCCTTCCTCCAGCGCCGCGGCCTGCGCAACTACTGGGGTTACTCGACTCTGCTGTGGTTCGCTCCCCACGGGGGATACGCCACCGCCGACGACGGGCGGCAGGTGGCCGAATTCGCGGAGATGGTGGACCGCTTCCACGCCGCCGGCCTGGAGGTCGTCGTCGACGTGGTGTTCAACCACACCGCCGAAGGGGACCTCGAGGGGCCGATCCTCGCCCACAAGGGCCTGGACAACACCGGCTGGTACCGGTGGGCGGACGGCGGGTACGTCGACTGGACCGGTACCGGCAACACGGTCGACACCTCGAATCCACGGGTCCGGGAGGCGATCGTCTCGGCGCTGAGGTGGTGGGCACAAGACCTCGGTGTGGACGGGTTCCGCTTCGATCTGGCCGTGACCCTGGGAAGAGACGGCCACGGCCACTTCGATCCCTCCCACCTGGGCTGGCTGGCCTCCGACCCCGTGCTCGCCGACCGCAAGCTGATCGCCGAGCCGTGGGACCTGGGCCCCCACGGCTACCGGCTGGGCGGGTTCGGGGGCGAGTGGCGGGAGTGGAACGCCCGCTTTCGCGACGACGTGCGNGACTACTGGCGGGGCCATGGCAACGCCTGGACGCTGGTGGCGCGCCTCGGTGGCTCGGCGGACGTGTTCGGCGATCGGTCGCCGTCGGCCTCCGTGAACTTCGTCACCGCCCACGACGGCTTCACCATGCAGGACCTGGTCTCCTACGACCACAAGCACAACGAAGCCAACGGAGAGGGCAACCGCGACGGCCACGACGACAACCGCTCCTGGAACTCCGGCGTGGAGGGGCCGACCGACGATCCGGCGGTCACCGAGATCCGCCGGCGCCGCGCCAACGCCTTGACCGCCACCCTGTTGCTGGCGAAGGGAGTGCCGATGCTCCTGGGAGGCGACGAGTTGGGGCGGACCAAGGGCGGCAACAACAACTCCTATCCCCTCGACCAGCCCAACTGGTACCGGTGGGATGAGCACCCGAGATCCGCACTCGTCGAAAAGCTGTCGTCCCTGCGCCGGAGATGGCCGGAGCTGCGCTCCGGTGACCATCACCTGGTCCACGACCACCCGGTCGCGGTCGTCGAGGTGGGAAGGCTGCTCGTGATCTGCAACCCCACCGGGGACGACCACCGCATCCCGGTGCCCCCCACGACCAGAGAGCTCCTGTTCGACTCGTCGGCTCCCGAACGGTCCGGGGAGGTCGCAGGCGGGGTGGCCGTCCCCTCCTGGAGCGTCCTGGTCCTGGGGCCGGCCGCCTAGGCCAGGAACTCGCCTTTCGGTATCACGACGATGCCGCCTTCGGAGACCGTGTAGCGCTCGGCGTCGCGCTCGGCGTCGACGCCGATCCGGAACCCGGGCGGAACCACGACGTTCTTGTCGATGATGGCGTTGCGCACCTCGGCACCGGCGCCGATGTGGACGTCGTCGAGCAGGATGGCCCGGTCCACCACCGCCCCGGCGTCGATCCTCACCCCCGGGGAGGCGACGGTGCGAGACACATACGCCCCGGAGATGATCACGCCGTGGGAGAGGATGGAGTCGGAAACCTGTCCGGCGCCGTGCTCTGCCACCGCCACCAGCTTGGCGGGAGGGGCGGTGCGCATCGACGTGTAGATCGGCCAGTCGTCGTTGTAGAGGCTGAACACCGGATCGGCGGAGACCAGGTCCATGTGGGCGTCGAAGTAGGAGTCGAGTGTCCCGACGTCCCGCCAGTACCCCCGCTCTCTCTCGGTCACCCCCGGCACCCGGTTGGTGGTGAAGTCGTAACAGTGGACCAGGCCCTTGTCGACCAGCTTGGGGATGATGTCGCCGCCGATGTCGTGGCGGGAGGTCTCGTCCTCGGCGTCGGCCCGCAGCTGGTCGATGAGCACCTCGGTGGTGAACACGTAATTGCCCATCGACGCCAGCGACGTCGTGGGGTCGTCGGGCGTGGCCGGCGGGTCCGAAGGCTTCTCCCAGAAGCGGGCGATGCGGCTGGTCGAGCCCTCCAGCTCGATGACCCCGAAGGCGGTGGCCTCCTCGCGGGGGACGCGGATGCCTGCCACCGTCGCCCCGGCGCCACTCTCCACGTGCGCCTCCAACATCTGGGCGGGGTCCATCCGGTAGATGTGGTCGGCCCCGAACACGAAGATGTATTCCGGCTGCTCGTCGTTGATGATGTTCAGGTTCTGGAAGATGGCGTCGGCGGAGCCGAGGAACCACCGCTGTCCCATGCGCATCTGGGCGGGCACCGATGTCACGTAGTTGCCCAGGAGCGTGGACATCCGCCACGTGCGCGACAGGTGCACGTTGAGGCTGTGGCTCTTGTACTGGGTGAGCACCACGATCCGGCGGAACCCGCCGTTCACGAGGTTCGACAGCGCGAAGTCGATCAGCCGGTAGTGCCCTCCGAACGGGACCGCCGGTTTGGCCCGATCCCGCGTGAGAGGCAGGAGCCGCTTTCCCTCCCCTCCTGCCAGAACCATCGACAGCACCTGGGACGGCTTCATCGTCGCTCCTCTCGGAGACTGGGTCGCCAACCGGCCTGGTAGGGCACGGTTCGGAGCGTAACGCGGCCGGTTCAGTCGTGGCCGACGAAGCGGCGGGCGAGCGCCCGCAACATGCCCACGGCGATGGTCGGCTCCTCGAGCAACAGCGCGTCGAGGTCCTGGCGGCGGATCGCCACACCCGACATGTCGGTGTCCACCACCACCCGGGCGGTACGGGGTGTGTCGGCCAGGACCGACAGCTCCCCGACGAACTCGCCGGGGCCGAGGACGACGTCTTCGTCGCCCGGCACCTCCACCCGCACCGTGCCCTCCTCGACGATGAACACGCCCGTGCCGGCCTGGCCCCGCTCCATGAGCACGTGACCGGCGGGAGCCTCGAACTCGTTGGCGATGGACGCCAGGCGGTCGAGCCCGTCGGCATCCAGGTCGGCGAACAGAGGAACACGGCGGAGCCGCTCGAGTGTGTGGCTGCCCATCGGCAGGAGCGTAGCCAATCGTTCAAGCTGCGCCGGGTCGATGACGATCAATGAGTCACCGTGAGCCCTTCGAGCAGCACCACCGTGCGCCGGGTCTTCCCTGGCGCCGTGATCCTCCCCGACGGGAACGTTCCGGCGACCGTCGAGTTCGACGACGGGTCCGTCCGCCTCTACGTCGTCGGTGACGCTGTCGGCGCCTGGCCGCGTCCCGAGGTGGACTTCCGTCCCGTGGACGACGGCTGGGAACTACACGCCGAGGGCGACTCCCTGGTCTTCCTGCCGGAACGGGCGTCGGACTTCGAGGCGTTCGTGACCGGTGCCGACTCCCCCGACGCCGCGGGGGCACCGGCGGTGGCACCTCCCGTCTCAGTCGAGGCCCCGACGATCCGGCCGCCCCGGCCGGTCGAGGCGCACCGGCCGGCTCCGGGCCCGCTCGCCGAAGCCCCGCAGGCGACCCCTCTTCCGCGGGCGGGGAACCAGCCGCCCGGGCTGGCGGTGGACGAGGACGTCGACGAGTTCTTCGCCGCCGGCCTCGAGGGACCGCCCACGTCCGGTTCCTCCTCGGCTCCCGTGCGCCCGGCTCCACCCCGGCCGGCACCGTCTCCTTCCGCACCGCGCGCCGTAGCCCCGACGGGGAAAGGGACGGAGACTGGAGCGGCGGCGACCCTGCCGCCTGCTGCGCCCGGCGACGCCGACGCCACGGCGGCCGGCGATCCTGCGACGCCCGCAGGCGACTTTCGTGTCCCTCCACCCCGGTTCGCGCAGCTCCTGCGCGAGGCACGGGATCAGCGAGCTCCCGAAGAGAGGACCGAGCCGGCCGCAGAAGAGGCGGCCGAAGACGCCTCCCCCACGCCGCTGTCCGACTCCGAGAACCTGCGCCAGTGGGCCATCGTGATCGGCGGGGGCGTGGTGCTCGTGGCCACCCTGGCGGTTGCGGCGTGGGCGATCCTCTCGTTCCTGGGCGGGAGGGAGCCCGAGGACGCACCCGGCCCGGAGGCCGCCGCCGAGACGACGCTTCCCCCGCCGACGACCACCACGACCGCTCCGCCGCCGACCACCGCGGCGACGGTGCCTCCCGAGAACGCCGCAGCCGCCGCCGCTTTCGTGGAGGGATGGAACTCCATCGCCGCCCAGTACGGATACCACCACCTGACGATCGGCGGCGACGCCCTCCCGATATCGGTCGCCCCCGTGCCGGCGGTGCACGTCGTCTACGACGAGAACGGCGTGCTCGAGATGACGATGGCCCCGAAAGGAACCGGGTCCGACCGTGACATCCTCTTCGCCATGGGCATCGCGGTGGCATGGGCCGACCCCTCCCTGTCGCCCGAGGGCCGCCGGGACGTGCTCGGGGCGCTCGGCGTCGACGTGGGGAACCCGAACGTCGCTGACATGGGCGGCACGCTCAGCCGGAACGGGGTGGACTACTCCATAGACGTGAGCAACGACGTCATCCGGTTCAGGGTGCAGCCCGGCCAGTGACCTCAGACGTCGTGGCCGAGCCAGTCGTCGACCCGCTCGAGCAGGTACTCGCTCACCTCGCGTGAGCGGTCGAGCGCCTCACACAGCTGCTCCCGGCCCATCAGCATGTCCACGAGCGAGACCGTGGTGCGGCCGACCAGCGTCAGCCTTCGTTCGGGAGCGTCGGTGACCGCGGCATAGGAGTCGATCGCCGACACCTCCACCGACAGCGCCACCCCGCCTATGCCGGCGAGGTCGGTGGCGAGGACGAGGAGGTCGGGCGGCTCCGACAGCGGGGGCACGGCCCAGTTGAAGAACAGGTCGAGGTGATACTCGTCGGGCGGTTCTTCCCACTCGTCGGCCATCTCTTCGAGCTTGTCCTGGAGAGCGAGCAGCACCCTGGGATCCACGTCGAGAGCCAGGTGCAGGTCGAGGGGCCGGCCGCATCCGCTCTCGGGGTGGAGGTCCACCTCCCACGATTGGCGGAGCGAGTAGGTCTCGATGATGTGACGCTCGTCGTGGACGTGGAAACCGTGGTCGATGGCGTGCTCTTTGAGATCGGCGACGAAGCCGGCGATGTCGATTGCCACCCTCGCGAGCCTACAGGCGTCCCGACTTCGTCGGTAAGCCCCTTTCCGCCCGCCCCGCCTCCGTGTGGGCGTCCCCTGCGGCAGCCGATTCGACCACGTCGGCGACGAGCGCTTCGAGGAGCGGCACCTTGTGGCTGGTCTGGGGGAGCGGATCGGCTCCTTCGGTGGCCCGGCGGGCGGCTCGTTCGATGGCAGTCCGGTCGGAGGCGGACACCCCCACCAGGGCGTCTTCCACCTCCGGCCGGCGGAGCGGGATCGGCGCCACCCCGCCCACCGCCACTCGCGCCACGGAGATGCGGTTCTCTTCGTCCAGCGCCAGCCGGCACACCGCCTCCACGGTCGGCCATTCGGCCAGAGCCCGCGACGTGACCCGCCGGTACGCCGCTCTCTCCCCCTCCAGCGGCGGGGGGNGGGATACGGCCACC
>JGI25326J35508_1002325_pt1 | contig 12944 bp, 5 predicted proteins | sample HigsolmetaAR201D_FD_35508 | JGI IMG/M metagenome (IMG submission 35508)
CTCGTCCTCGCCGCGCAGCGCGATCTCCTCGAGCAGCCCCGCGGTCGCGTCGTCGGCCCTCCCGTGGCGGAGCTGGACGCTGGCCAGGGCCTGCATGGAGGCGATGTGGCCGGGGTAGACCTCCAGGGCGGTGCGGTAGGCGGCGATGGCCTCGTCGATCCTCCCGGCCCGCTCGAGGGTCAGGGCCAGGTTCATCCGCGGGTCGGGGTGGCCGGGCATGAGTTTGCGGGCCCACTCGAACTCCCCGGCCGCGGCGTACAGCTCCCCGCGCCGCAGCAGCAGCACGCCGAGGTTGTTGTGCGCCGGGCCGTGGTACAGGTCCGCCCCCAGCGCCTCGCGCAGCAGCGCCTCGGCCTTCTCGGGGTCCGAGTCCATCACCTCCGCGGCCTGCTGGGTGAGCCGGCGGGCCAGGTCGCTGTTGCGTCCGGCCGCGCTGAGGGGGGCGTAGGGGTTGTTGCCGCCGCGCCGGGCCGAGGTCGTGGCGCCGCATCCGGGGAGCACCGCCGCCGCCGAGGCGATCGCCGCGAGCAGCAGGGCCAGGCGGAGGGGGCCGGTCGTCGGTGTCGTCGTCATCGTCGTGATGCTCCGCTGGGGTCGTCCACGTACAGGGCCTCCAGGGCGATGCTCGCCCGCAGGGGCAGGTCGCCCCCGCCGGTCGGGGGCCGGTGCGCGGGATCCTGGGCCAGGTCCACCCCCGCGACGGTCCACGCCGGCTCCAGTTCCCGCCAGGCCGCGAGGAAGCCGCCCACCTGCGGCAGCGTCACGCCGCTGAGGGTCACCACGGCCCGGCGCTTGCGGGCCCGCAGGCCGCTGCCGCCGCCGGCGTCGGCCTCCGCGGCGGGGGAGAGGCTCGCCAGCGCCGTTGCGGGCAGCCCCGCGGCGGCCAGCGCGCCGCTGACGCGTTCGGCGAGCCCCGATCCCGGCGGCGGCCGGCGGGTCCACTCCGGCGCATCCCCGCGCAGCAGGTTGATCTCCTCCGCCTGCGCCCTGGCGACGGCGAGGCGGGCCAGTTCGCTCCGCAGACGCTGGTGCGACCTGGACGCCGCCGGGGCGGTCAGCATCAGCGCGCCGGCCGAGAGGGTCAGCGCCAGCAGCCACAGGGTCAGCACCGGGCGCGCCGTCATGATGCCCCCTCCCGTACATCGCCGGCGTCGCTGGCCCCCGGATCGGCGCGGAGTTCGAGCGTGATGCGCGTCGTTCCCCCAGAGGTGTTGATCCGCGGTTCGCCCGCCTTCCAGCCTTTGGGGGGCTGGAGCGCCCGAAGGAACGGCGCGGGATCGCCGTCGAGGCTGACCGACAGGGAGACCCCCGTCCCGGTCGCCGCGACGGACTGGGGACGCGCCGGCTCATCCACCGGCCAGCCCCGCAGCACCGCGGCCAGAGCGAGCGCCGCATCCGCGGCGGGACGCACGCGCTGGGCGCCCTCGCGCCCCTGACGCAGGCGGGCGAGCTCCACCGCAAGCGCCTCGGGCTGGTGCGCTGTCTCGGGGACGGTCTCGCTGACCAGCCGCTCGCGGGCCGCGGCGGCCGCATCGGCGAGGGCGCTCCAGTGCGCTTCCCGGCGGGAGAGCCCGAAGGCGGCTACGAGCGAGCACATCGTGATGCACGCCGCGGCCAGGGCGTGGCGGAGCAGCCGGGCCCGCCGCAGCGGGCGCGGCTCATAGGGGCCGACCAGGAGATCGAGCGATGCGCATGCCTGCTCGATCGACGCATCGGCGTCCAACGCAGAACCGAGTACGAAGGCGGGGAGCGACTCGGGCACGAGCCGGAGCGTCCCGTCGGTGAGCCCGTCGAGGTCCTCTCGCCGCGCAGCGCAGACCAGCACGCGGCCATTTGGCAACGGCGTGCAGACCGCGTGCAGGCGGTCGATGGGCTCGGGGGCCAGGTCCTCCAACTCGGGGCGGAGCCCCTCCGGGAGCAGGCCGGAGCGGGACCAGCCGGGGGCCTCGCAGACCGCCCAGTAGAAGCGCTCCGCGGGCCAGCGCACGACCTCGTTCGGCACGGGCTCCATTCGCGAGGTCGTCATCGCCGGCCCCCTCCGGCGGCGACGGACCCGTCGTCGCGCAGCGCCAGCGCCCGCACGCCGCGGCGGTCGCGGAACGTCACCTCGTCGGCGGTGACCGACTCGACGGTGCGGGGGCCGACGCTCTGGCCCTCGGTCAGCGCCAGCAGCGTGTCCTGATCGGGGTCGTAGACCAGGGCGCGGTACGTCCCGTCCTCCTCGCGGACGATCGCCAGCAGCTGCAGCTTCAGCGGCGGCGGTGGCGGGGGCTCGGGCTCCTTGGCCGCGACGGCCGGCGCGGGCGGCGGNGGCGGCGGCGGCGGGGCGATCCACAGGGGTGCGCGGAACGCGGCCAGGTCGAGCGCGGGGATCGGCTCGGGCTCGGTCGCCGCCTCCGCCGCTGAGGTAGTCGCGGGGATCGACAGGTCCGGCGTCTCGAGCGGCGCCAGCGNCCACATCCCCGTGGCGGCGACGGCCCCCACGCCCAGCGCCACCGCGAGCGTGCGCCATGCCCCGCGCCTCACGGCACCACCTCCTCGTCCAGCGCCTCGATGACGCGGGCGACCTCCGCGGCGGTGGTCACCCCGGCGTCCACCAGCCTCTGCCCGGCCTCCTTCAGCGTGACCATGCCGCCGTGGGCGCAGGCCGCCTCCTTGATCTCCTGCGCGGAGCAGCGCCGGCCGATCATGGCGCGGATGCGGCCGTCGACCACCAGCAGTTCGAAGACCCCCGTGCGGCCGCGGAAGCCCGTGCCCAGACAGGCGTCGCACCCGCCGCCGCGGCACTCGGGATGGACCTTCCGGACCAGCCGCTGGGCAAGGACCGCGCTGAGCGAACTGGAGACGAGGAACGGTTCGACGCCCAGATCCAGCAGCCGGGCGACGGCGCTGGCCGCGTCGTTGGTGTGCAGCGTGGAGAGGACCAGGTGCCCGGTCAGCGACGCCTGCACGGCGATCCGGGCCGTCTCCTCGTCGCGGATCTCCCCCACCATGATCACGTCGGGGTCCTGGCGGAGGATGTGCCGCAGCCCCGCGGCGAAGGTGACGCCCTTCTTCGGGTCCACCTGCGTCTGGCTCACCGCCAGGCCCGCTCCCCCCGCGCCGGAGAGGTCGTACTCCACCGGGTCCTCGACGGTCATCATGTTCAGTTCGCAGCCGCGCACCGAGCCCCCGGCGTTGGTCTGGCTCACCCACGCGAGCGTGGCGTAGAGGGTGGTGGTCTTTCCGCTGCCGGTCGGGCCGGTGCTGAGCACGATGCCGCTGGTCTTGCTCACCTGCGCCAGGTAGCGCCGCTCGACGGCGGCGGGCATGCCCAGGCCGGCGAAGCTGGTCAGGTGCGGCGAGCGCGAGGGATCGAGAAGCCGCAGCACCACGCGTTCGCCGTAGGTGCTCGGCAGCACGCTGATGCGCAGGTCCACGCGCCGGCCGCTGTGGCCGCCGGCGCTGCCGCCGACGGTGACCGTCGCCCGTCCATCCTGGGCGGCGCGGTGCTCGGCGACGTCCAGCCGTCCCATCACCTTGATCCGGCTGACGACGCCGGAGGCCAGGCTCGCCGGGAGTTCCCGCGCCGTGTGCAGCGCGCCGTCGAGTCGGTAGCGGACCAGGGTGCGGTCCCGCAGCGGCTGGATGTGCACGTCGCTGGCCCCACGCAGCAGGGCCTCGAAGAGGATCAGGTCCACCAGCCGCACCGCCGGGGCTTTGCCCTGCGTACGCAGCAGGTCCTGCTCCGCCTCCCTGACCGCGTCCTGAAGATCACGCTCCACGTCCCCCGAGCCCTCGACGACCACCGACGGGACCTCGCCGGCGCCGGCCGTGCCTGCTTGTTCGCGAGCCTCCAGATAGACCCGGTCGATCGCCGCGGCGACGACCTCGGCCTCCTCGACTCGCGTCCGAACGGGCCGACCGAGCCGCACGCCGACGTTGAAGACCGCCTCCGGGCGCGTGCCGGCGGCGACCACCAGCGACTCGTGCCCATCCTCGCACCCCTCAGAGAGGAGCAGGTGGCGCCGTGCGAAGTCGTGATCGATGAGCGTCAGGAACTCCGCGCTGGGGCGCGACGATGGCGCATGCCCCGCCTGCGACGCCGCGTCGCCGTTCGCCGCGACCGCGACCGCGACCTCGACCGGCTCCGCCACGGCCAGACCAGCGCCAGCGGAACTCCCCGTCATCGGACCACCCTCGGCCGGCTGACCGGCCAGCCGTCGTCCACCCCGGCCACGCCCAGGTCCCCCGCCGAGAGGTGCCGCAGATCCTCGAACCCGCCGTGCCGCAGGATGTTGGCCCGGATGAAGACGAAGAAGCGGTCGCGCCCGTAGTTCCGCGTGCGGTTCCTGAACANCTCGCCCACCAGCGGGATGCCGCCGATGAGCGGCACCCGGCTCTCGGTGTCCGTTTCGGTCAGCAGTTCCAGTCCGCCGNCGACGACGGTGTGCCCGTCGGGGATCGTCACCTGGCTCTGCACGCTGTTGGTCTGCTTCGGAGGGGGAAGTCCGTCCCCGACGCTCGCCCCAACGAACGAACTCAGTTGCACGCTGAAGTCCAGCAGCAGGTGGTCCCCCGCCGCGATCTGCGGCCGCACCGTGGCGATCGTGCCCGCGTCGAGCGTGCCGCCGAAGCTGGTCGTCGTCGTCGCCGTCCCCGTGCTCAGGCTGGCGAAGGGCTGCTGCAGCACGCTGGTGAAGGTCCCCTGCTGGTTGTTGCCCACGAGCACCTTGGGCATGCTCATGGAGCGGCCGTTGTTGAGGGTCTCCAGGGCGCGGACCACGATGGAGAAGTCCCCGGGGCTCAGCACCAGGCCGGTGAAGCCCGCGCCGGCGCCGAAGCCCGGCACCCCGTCGGCCGTTCGCGAAGCCAGGCCGAAGAGCGAGGCCAGCGTCGCGCGGGTGTCCCCGGCAAGGTTGAGCTCCTTCTGCAACTCCACCCCCAGCGCCAGGCTCTGCGCCTCCGAGAGGCTCACCAGCAGCACCTCGAGCATCACCTGCGGCTGGCGGACGTCCAGTTGCTTGATCAGCGCCTCCAACTGCGCCAGTTGCCGCGCCTCGCCGATGGCCACGATGGTGCTGGTGGCCTCGTCGGCGGTCAGGATGAGGTCCGGCGCGGCCCCGCCGCGCGGGATGACGGCCGATGGCGAAGAAGCACGCGCCAGCAGCGGGTAGGTGTCGCCCGAGGCCGCCGGCGACGGCTGGCCCGATGTGGAGACCGGCGGGCCGCCGCGGGGGTCGAGCGGGCGGTCCGTGCGACCGATGTCCGGCGCGGTCAGCGTGGGCGAGGCCGGCAGCAGCCCCCCCTCGGACGCGGCGGCCGCATCGAGCACGCCCGCCCCGAGCATCCCCTGCAGCACCGTCAGCAACTCGATGACGCTGCGGTTGCGGATGACGAACGCCCGCACCGGCCGGCGGGTTTCCGGGGCCGCGCTCTCCAGTCTGGTCAGCAGCGCCAGGATCTCCTCGTGCTGGGCCGCGGTCGCGGTGATGATCAGCGTCCCCGTCAGGTCGTCCTGCACGATCCGGAAGCGGTCGTCGGCGCTTCCGGCGGCCCCAACGCCGGGGCGGACGGTCTGCTCGATCAGCCCCGCCACTTCGGAGGGGGCAAAGGCCCGCGGCGTGTAACTCCGCGTCACCACCTCCTCGCGCCGGTCAAGCTGCGCCAGCAGCGACCGCCACGCGGCCGCCGATTCCGCCGGGGCCACCAGCAGCACCGCCGAGCCCCCCGGGGCCGGGGTCACCTCCCCGGGGAGCCTCTGGCCTGAGACCTGCTCGCGTTTGGCCGCCAGACTCATCGCCGCCGCGGCCAGCGCGGTCGGCGAGAGGTGCCGCGCCGGCACCTCCTCGATCACCGGCGCCGCCGCGGGCGCGTCCAGCATCTCAAGCACCCGCTGGGCCTCCTCCAGCCGCGGCGCGAGGTCCGCCAGCAGGATCAGCCCGCTGCTTCCCAGTTCGGTCGCCACCGAGCCGGACTTGGACAGCACCGGCCGCACCGCCTCGAGCAGGTCCTTCGCCGGCCGGTGCCGAGCCCGGAGCACCAGCGTGGCGTATCCCGGTGGCGGGCCCTGCTCCGCCAGAGCCTCGTCATCCCGCGCACCACCAGCGCCCTCGACGCCGAACCTCGCCAGCCCGGGGGCGTCCGCCAGCCGCACCACGCTGTAGGTGACGGCGCCGCCCTCGTGCATCCGCACGGTCGTAAACCCCTGGCTGGCCAGCACCCGGTTGGTCAGCGCCCACAGCTCATCATCGCTGATCCCGGCCCCCAGCCGCAGCGTGACGCTCCCCCGCAGCGAGGCCGCGTCGTACTGGATGTTCAGTCCCAGTCGCTGGGCCGACAGGTCCACAAGGCGCGGAAGGTCGATCTGGCCGGCGAGGCTGACGTCCGAGGCCCCCTGCCGAACTGCGGTGGGCTGGGGCTGACCCGCCAACGCGCCCGGCGACCCGAAAACGACCAACACGACCGCCGCGACTCCGATGGCTCGCCGATGTAGACACGGCGTCTGAACGATCCGTCGCTGGACGAGACCTCGACCCCGGAACTCAAACCCTGCGGCGCAGCGCGGAATCATCCCGCGGCAACCTACCGCATCATCGCCCGGGCCGCAAGAGCGGAGCGGCGCCTCCCCCGGGGCCGCGCGGATGCCGCCCGGGCTGGACGGGCCCCAAGCCCCCCAAAACAGGCGGCACCACACACCGGTGTGTCCTCGGCCACAAACCCATGGTCGATGTGCCGCGGTCTGACCCGCCGTCCCACACATGGATATGTGGCTTGTCAATTTCTCGATTGCTCTCTTGCACGGCTTCATGCCGCTCAGTAGCCTCCGCCGCAACTGCCCCAGGCCACCCGCCGGTGAGGCCCGGCGCGATTGACCTGTCGCGAGGCGCAATGACGATGCTACAGCCTGCCAGCAAGCGCCGTGAAACGTGCAGCACCCTGCTCGCCATCCTGGTTGCCGGATGGCTGCCGACCGCGGCGGCCGCGGACGATCCCCCCGGTCCGTATCCGTCGGTGCAGTGGATAGGTGATCCCCGCGCGATCCGCGTGGAGGCGCCCGGCCTCCCGTTCCGTGACTGGGACCACTGGTGCGACCCGATCGAGATGATGAACCCGGACCCCTGCTTCGCGCAGTGGGGAGTTGACAACACGGGCGACGATCCGCCCCGCTGGGGGCTCCTGCCGCTGGCCACGGCGCCGTCGCCGTACTCCGCCTGCTGGCTCGACATTGACAAGACGTTCCGGCTCTCCTGCGCGCTCCTGGGCCCGACCGACCTTGGGATCATCCTGCACGACACGCAGGGCTACCCGCTGAACATCAACCTGCTCGGAAGTTCGAGCATCGGCGACTTCCTGCCCCCCTCGCCGGTGCTGGGGGGCAGCTCCGTCGCGTTGCTCCCGCCCGGCGCTGCCGACGCGCCGACGGGATGGCGAGGCCTCGGGCGTCCCGTGCAGGCCGGGGCGGTCGATCTGATCACCGGGATGCCCCTGGCCAGGGTCAGCGAGCTGGAGCTCCCGTTCGGCGGCGCCACGTTCCGGCTCGTGCGCACCCGCTCGCACTCGCAGCGGGTGGAGGCGTACACCTGCGCCGGCGACCCGCTGATCGACACCTGGTGGGACTGGGCGGGCGACGGCTGGATGATCAGCGAATCGCCGCTGCTGCTGATCGACTCCGCGGTCCCCGACATGGTCGGCAACGGCCCGAGGACGACCTACCTCATCCTCGACGCCCACCACTCCATCCCGTTCCAGCGGCTCGACGACACGGGGACGTACGAGGCCCCGGCCCGGTTCCGCGCCCGGCTGACCCACAACGGTCGGAACTGGAACCCCGCGCTCGCCGACTGGGTCGATGCGCAAGGGCAGCCGACGCCGCCGACGCGCTACACGGTCTCGCTCTACGACGGGGCGCTGACCTACACGTTCCTCGTCGTCCGCGGCGACGTCCCGAACAACCGATGGGATAAGTCGTACGCCCAGATCCCCTGCGGCCCGGGCGATCCCTGCGTGACCGTCTCGTCGATGCACGCCCGGCCCTTCCTGCCCCAGCAGTTCGGTGGGTCGCAGCCCTACTGGAACCCGCGCAGCCTCGCACAGAACCCCGGCCAGGGCGTCCCCTACTACGGCCTCTGCACCCGCATCGAGGACCAGTACGGGCACGTCGTGGACATCTCCTTCGGCAAGCAGACGCAGTTCGCCCTGGACAATCCGCAGACGCCGTACCCGGACGATCCGCCGTCCGCCGACTGCGTGGAATGCATGCAGGACTGCCCCGGCAAGGGCCAGATCAGATCGATCCGCCTCAGCAAGCGGGACGGTGAGTCCCAGACGGTCTACTGGACGCTCCTGTACCGCTACCGGATCGCGCCCCGAGCGCCGTGGGATGACTTCCTCTACAACTGCCCCAACGCCTACGGCTTGTTCCCGTGGGAGCGTCTGATCCCCAACACGTTCGACCACTTCGGGACCCGGGTGCTGGACTCGATCTTCGTGTACCGCGGCGACGAGCCGGGCGTCGACGCCCTCCCCAACGCGGGCTACACGGTCTCCACGACATCCCGCCTCTTCGACGGCACCGGCATGCCGACGGTGGCCGCCCTCGACGCCGACGACACCTCGGTCCCGGTCCCGTCGAACTGGCTGCACCGCGTGCGGTACCACTACGGGTTCCAGTTCGACCACAACAGCACGGTCGGTGAGCAGGAGGGCATGCTCGACCGCTTCCCGCGTCTGCTGAAGATCTCGGTGGAGTCGCGACTCGACACCGGGCAGACGCCTCAGACGGGCGATCCCAGCAGCGTCCGCTCCTGGCTGTTCGAGTACGACAACGCCGTCCGCGACGGCGGCGAGGCGTGGCTCGCCGCCGTGTACGACCCCGACGCCGTGGACCGCGCGGTCGCCGCCGCCAGGGCCGACGACCCCACCGCGGGCGTCAACCGCGTCGCGCTCGCCCTCGACGCGCAGGCGCGGCTCGACTCGTACTTCGTCGGCACGCTCAACCTGGACAACATCCGCGCCGCGGCGACCGTGCGATGGACCCCCGGCGCGGCGGCGGGCATCAGCGACCCCGGGCTGCTCCGGGGATACCTGCCCGACGGCCGTCCGAGCTACATCCGCACGGACGACCCGGTCGCCGAGGTCGACTTCTGGGCGCAGTACGGCGACGGCCAGGCCGGCACGCTCTCGCTCAGCGGGCCGAGCGGCGAGTCGCGCTACTTCCGGTTCCGGAGGTTCTGCGCTGGTCCGGAGGTCACGCTCGGGGACGGCCGGCCGCACCGCACGGCGTTCCACGTGCCCTACGCGTGGCGGGGCTGGGCCGACGACAGCCGGCTCTACTCGACCCCGGACTACACCAAGCCGCGCTGGATCACCATCGTGGACGAGTTCGCGGATCGGACCGCGATGGAGTACGGCGAGAGCCTGGAGACCACAGGGTACTTCCTCCCGTCGTACCCGGAGAGCAAGTCCAAGCTCCTCAGCCGACGGGTCGTGCACGTGGGTCCCTCGGGGGTCGTGCTCCGCGACCACCTCTGGCGGTTCAAGGACGGGCAGCTCGTGGAGAACTCCGGCTCCGGCCTCGGCGCCGAGAACACCTACTTGCCGGTGTCGCAGTTCCTCGAGGACGCCGGCATGGCGCTGCCCGACGTCCCCCCCGGCCAGCCCGATCCGGACGGCTACGGCCTGATCATGCCCCCCATCGATCCGTTCGCGCACCTCCGGAACGAACTGCTGCTCATGGAGCAGCGGAGCGTGGGCTGGTCCGTGGCCGACAACGCCGGCAACGGGCTCACCGACGGGTTCGTGAGGTTCTACGAGTACGAAGCCCTGCGCTTCGACACCGACCCGCACAACGAGGGCGACCTCCTCCCCACGGGCGAGGGCTGGTACTCGGACTACACCGCCCGGGTCGAGCTGCGCGCCGAGGGCGTCAAGCAGGGGCAGGCATACACCCGGATCGGAAACGGCCCGCTGCAGCCGGTCGAGGACCCTGCGCGGCCGCGGCTGTACACGCGCGAGCTGTTCCGCCCGCCGAACCCGGCCGACCCGGGCGGACTCCCGGCGGGGTGGCCCCAGCCCGATGACCCGGACCAGTGGGAGTACGTCTGCGAGGCCCGCTATCTGGTCCCGACGCTCAACGCCGACCGGCTGCAATGGGGGCAGCTCCCGGCCCCCGGCTCGCCGCCGCCGATGACCACGGGGAGCCGGCCCGAGCCGCGGGTCGCGCTGAGCTACTCGCTGACGAAGCGAGCGCCGGAATCGCTTGATCCCGGGGAGTACCAGCCGGCCTACTCGCGCCCGGTGCGCAGCACCATCACCATCGGGCCCGCCCAGCAGCAGCGCCCCGGCGGTCACTGGTACTTCCCGGTGGAGCGCCGGCAGTTCGACGACGACGGCAAACTCGTGTGGACCGCGTCGGGGCTCGTCCGCAACCCCATCGACCCTTCGGCGGTCCCCGGCGACGCCCTCCAGTCGCTCTCGCACACCGTCTACGTATACGACGCCGACGGCCGAACCCGTCACATCATCGCGGACATCGACGTGCAGCCCGGGGGCCAGCTCCCGGTCGCGTCGGTGCTCAACGTTCACGCCGGGTACCAACGGCCGCAGGACGCGGAGGTCACCGACGCGGAGCTCGCGCCCCTCGAGGCGTTCTGGCCCGTCGGCTGGCCGCGGATGGAGGCCGCCGACGCCAGGAACTACGTCCTGACCTACCGGTACGCCAACTCGGACGGGCGGCTCTCGGACATCTATTACCCCAACGGCCGCCGCTGGGCGAGCCGGATCGTGACCATCACGGCGGACGAGTCCACGGGCGACCCCCTCCGGCCCAGGGACCTCGTCTGGAACGAGGATGGATTCTCAGACTACGGCTCGCTCACGCTGCTCCCGGAGGAACGGTGGTTCGCGCGCGAGTACATCTTCAATGAGATCGAGCTCCGCACCGAGGACCCCGACGGCCCGGGGGGGAGCGACCCCATCCTCCGGTCCTATTCGCGCGTCGTCGGCGAGATCCGCGACTACAGGAACCGCGCCGCGGTGGGCATGCCGGCGGTGACGCGCCGCGTGTTCTTCGCGACCGCCTCCGATCATCACCACGACCTCCAGAACGCCGTCGATCTCTCGGGCTTCCTCGAAACCCCTCAGCCGCCAGACCAGCCCCGCTTCATGGAGGAGCAGCGGGTGGAGTACGCGGTCAACTCGGCGGGCCGCCTCGCACGGGCCGACCTCCTCGAGACCGGCCCCAACGGCGTCAGCGTGGAGGTGGGGTCGGAGGAGGTGTACGACCTGGTGGACGTCGTCCGGAAGGTCTCCTTCGACGGCACCATCACCCGCATCGTCCGCAACCTTCTCGGCCAGCCGGTGCGGCGGTACGTCGGGACCGATGACTCCGGGTGGCTCGACCACGACGCGGACCTGGCGCTCGTCGAACGGATCGAGTACGGCGAGGGCGTCAACGACGCCTGGCTGCCCACCACCGTGCGGCGTTATACCTCGAACCCGAGTTGGGCCGGCGACCCCTTCTCCGATCCCGGGTCCTCGGACCCGGACGGGTACGCCACGGTCACCAGTTACGACTGGCGCATGCGCCCCGTCCGGGTTGACGAGTTCGGCGAGACGGCCACGGGCAACCGGGACCCCGCCGTCGCCCCGCGGCTGATGACCACGCTCACGTACCTGGACCACGCCGACCGGCCGATCGTCGTGGCGACCTTCGGCGCGGGCGAGCTGAGCCTGCCGCCGGCCCTCGACCCCGTGACGCGCCGTGAGTGGCTGGTCCCGGTCCGCCCCGCGGTCGCCGACCTCTACAGCCTGAGCCTCAAGCCGATCTCCGTGGAGGAGACGTTCTACGGCCCCGAAGGTGGGATCGTTGAGCGCCGTACGTACCACTACGACCCCAACGGGGTCGGGCAGCAACTCACCTGGCACGAGGAGCACACCTACACCGGACGGGGCGGTCAGGAGGTCTACGAGCAGCGCCCCGAGCAGCCCGTCAGGGTGTCGCTCCTGGACGGCCTCGGAAGGACCGTCTCCAGCGCGAGCCTCGCGACCTGGAACGGCGCCGGCTGGGAGTGGGAGCTCAGCCGGGCCGACTACCTGCTCGACGCGGATGGGAACGTCTGCGCGACCTCGCGATTCGACCGGGTCCTCGGGACCGGGGCCACGCTCGTCGCGGACCCGGCCGACGGATCCGTCAACGCCGTCAGGGCGAGGTCGGTCGCGTGGTACGACCCGCAGAAGCGGCCGACGGCGTCCGCCCTGCTCGGCTCGGAGAGCCGCGGCAGCGACGGACTCGGCCCCGACCTGATGATCGCCGGGCCGACGGCGTACGTGCGACAGGTCAACGACGGCAACGCCTCAGAGCCGTGGATCAACGACGCGAAGGTGGGCGACCCGACCGCCGATCCGATCGAGCGAGCCGGGCTGCCGGACTGGGCGCGGCTGTCGATCAACCGGTACTCGATGCTCACGGGCCGGTTGATCTGGACCTCCAACCCCGACGGCACAATCACGCAGTTCGACTACGACCGCGCCGGGCGGCTCGCACGGAAGACGGAGAATCGCTTCGCCGACCTCGCGAACGGGGACGTCAGCCGGGTCACCGAATACGAGTACACGCTCGGCCGACTGACCGGCATCATCGTCTCCCGGAGCCCGGGTGACCCGGTCGTCGGAGACCGGCAGGTCACCCGGCTGGTCTACGGCGCACGCCTGCTGGCGTACGTCCCGCCTGTCAGCAACTCGGTCCCGCCGACGTACGCGGACTCGGGCGTCCACCTCGCCTCGGTCGTCGGCCGCATGCACCTGCCCGTCGCGGCCACCGGCGAGCCGTCGTTCACCCCGCCCGATCCGTTCCCGCTCCCCCACGAGGATCCCAACCTCGACACCGGCGAGATCGTCCTCCGCTACACCTTCGACGGCCAGATCGCCGAACGCACCGACGCCCGCGGCGTCACCTTCCGCTA